>Ga0070739_10008947_pt1 | contig 10098 bp, 11 predicted proteins | sample Coa_R1_7_FD_66445 | JGI IMG/M metagenome (GOLD analysis project Ga0070739, IMG submission 66445) | Surface soil microbial communities from Centralia Pennsylvania, which are recovering from an underground coalmine fire - Coalmine... | ecosystem: Environmental > Terrestrial > Soil > Unclassified ...
TTCTCCTGCCAGCGAGGATCGCCTTTACCGGGCGGAAAATAAATGATCTCCAAATTGTGTCCGTCCGGGTCGCGAAAATAGAACGCTTTGATCCCGGCTGCGGCTTCGATCAACGGCGGCAACGTTTGGGGGCCTGTTGAGACGAACTGAACTTTTAGAGCGCGCAATCTTTGAAACGCCTCATCCATGTCGCGCACCACAATCGCGATATGCTGAAACCACAGGTCATTACTTCGTGAATCGACCGGGATTGGCCGGCCGGGCGGAGCCAGGTACTGCGTGAGATCGAGGTATTCATTGCCCAACTGCATCCGCACAATCCGCATCCGTGCGCCGAACACTCCTTCCAAATGTTCAAATTCGTCTCCGAGAACTTCGACGTCAGAAACTTTCTGAAACGCGAGGGCGTAATAAAACTCCACCGCTCGATCCATATCGCTCACGGTCATGCCGACTGATTGGACGGAAACGCTGCCTCTGGCGCCAGCGACGCTGAGTACGACAAAAAGCGTGATTAAGAACCGTTTTGTGGTCACGCATTCGCAGTAGTTGTAGCCGGGGGCGGTGACCCCGGCTCGGTGCCCCTGCGCCCGCCGGTCTCAGCGCGACCGGCTACAGTTTCACGCGCGAGCAATTCGGGAAACCGACAGTTGAAAATGCAGCGTTGCGAATTGTGATGATGATACTTTGCACAATACACGGTGCGTTTACCGCGACGGTAAAGCATAGCGGCCACCTGCATCGCTAACACAGGCGCCGTGAAGTAGATCCAAAGCCCCATCCAAAGGTGACCGACAAACGCCGACCCGAATGTCCGCGCCGGATTCATACTCATCCCTGAAAATGGCGCTTCAAGTGTGATGTAGGTAGCGACCAATGCCCCAGCGAACAACCCCGTATACCGAGCGAGGTGCGGCGTGTTGCTCACGCGGAGCACGACCGACATCAACAGAAATGCGATGGCGAATTCAGCAATGAACGCAACAATGATACCGTACATCCCGGGCACAGTAGCCGCGTAATTCACTTTCGGATGAGACAGTGCTTCGTGAACGAACAGAGCGACTACGAAGACGCCAACAATTGCGCCGGCGAATTGCGCAATTATGTAGAAGACGGCATCCCAATTTTTCACTTTTCCAAGCTGCCAAAAGGCCAGGGTGACAGCCGGATTGAAGTGCGCGCCCGATCGTTTTCCCAGAGGCGAGAAAATGAGCGCGATGGCCGTGCCACCCATTGCAATGCCGGTCAGCATTCGGCGAACAAATTCGCTTGGGATCATTGTTGGAATTGGCGATTTCGGATACCAGAGCAGGATCGTGAACAGGCCTGCTGAAACCATGAACAGGCCTAGCTCAGCGGCTTCGCACAGATATTCCGGCCAATGCTCACGGACGGCGCGTGCTGCTGTAGCCGGCCGCGTTGAGGCCGGTTCGGTAGTCCTATCAGTGCCGGGGTCAACGCCCCCGGCTACAACGTTGCTCACGGTCTGATGCCCTCGATGTTCAGCTGCATCCGATACAGACCGCTGCGAGCGCAAAGATACAGCGTCTTCCCATCAGCATTGCCCCACGCGAAATTGTGGGGGTGCTTTGGCGGAATGATTGTGCCGAGGTGCTTGCCTTGCGGTGAAATGATCCACAAACCTCCGGGGCCGGAAACGTAAACGTTACCCGCTTTGTCGATCTTTATGCCGTCGATGGCGTCCTCGCCCGGCGCGTTGGTCATATCGAAAAAAACTCTGCCATTCTTCAGCGAACCGTCAGGCTGCACTTCGTAGCGCATCACCACCTTCTTCTTTTCGTCCCAGTCGCCGACGTACAGGTATTTTTCGTCCGGGGAAAACGCGATTCCGTTAGGTCCGGTGAAATCCTTTGTGACGAGTTTCACATTTCCGTCTTTCACTGCAAAGACACCGCTGAACGGCAGTTCCTTGCGCGTATCGTTGAAAAACTTTGGCAAGCCGAATGGAGGATCGGTGAAATAGAGCGTGCCATCGCTGCGATAAACGAGATCGTTGGGGCTGTTGAGCCGTTGGCTTTCAAATTTGTCCGCCAGCACCGTCAGTCGGCCATCGGGCTCGAGGCGCACAACGCGACGATTCCCGTGCTGGTTTATGGTGAGGCGACCTTCCCGATCAAACGTCAACCCATTAGACCCGGGCTGACCGTACTCTGCAATGTCCGCACCTTCGTAACCGCTCTTTTCACGAAACACCGTGAGCGTTCCGGCGCCTTCCGAGGCTGTTGTAGACGACGGCGGTGACGCCGGCTCAATCTGCGTTCTGTGATCGCCGGAGTCAGCGCCCGCGCCCGCGGCAAATGCCCCGCCACCTCCCGGCGAATATTTGTAGATGGTGTTGTTGTTTGGATCGCTGAAAAGGAGATAGCCGCCTTTACGATCCCAAACAGGGCCTTCGGTAAATTTGAAGCCCTCGGCGAGTTTAAAGATTTTTGGATTTGGCGGAACAACGGCGTCCAGACCAGGATCTTTGCAAAGTATCTCCACATTCACTTCGCTCGGCGTAATGGCTACCGGCGCGACACCCCCCTTGTAAAACTCCAGCTTCGCCTCTTGCATGTAGATGTAATTGGTCGGCGGATTTGAGAGCGGACCGTTGGCCCCAAAAATTGCCAGCTGGATTTTTTGTCCGGGCTGAACACTTCTGCTTATGATCAACCGGTTCGCCGCGTTCCAGCCTTTGATTACCGATCCGCCGCTCTGGTTGAGTGCGCGCGCGATTTCTCCGTCCACCCAGACTTCGGCGTAATCATCAATCGATGTTTGGAAAACAGCAGTCGCTCCCGCGAGATTGACGTCGTTCACGCGCTGCGGAACCGTGATGTTGATCCGATACCAGTTGAAACAAAGCCGGCCGGTCGACCGGCGTGCGTCGAGTGTGGTCGGATCGATCTTTTCCCATTTCGAGTCGTCGAAATCAGCGCCGCCAGCATGCGGCGTGAAGTCGTAAGTCTTGATCGGTTTGCCGGTCGGTTGCTTATCCGTGCCAGCGGCCTTGAAATCCACCGGGATAATTTTGGTATCGCTATAACGCCACTGACCTTTGACGAGGTCGACTCCCTCCCTGGTCGCGAGATCAATCATTGCGTCGGCCTTTCCAGTGGGTGCATCAGCATTTGTTTCAGCAAGTGCGTGGCTTGCCAGGAAGACCAGCGCGCCAAAGGCAACCACCACGACGAAGCGCAAGCGCCACATGGAGGCGTGCATCGAAGCCTCGCGATGTTCACGATTGAATTCCGTTGCCCAGGCACGGAGGAGAGATGCCGATAATGATGTGTTGATATTGAAAGTGCTGCGTTCCATTTCAGCGAATTCGTCGCCCCCACTTTCAATTCCTTACGCCTTTTCTGAACCAGCAACTCGTGTTCCTGTTATGATCGGAAAAGCGGCGCGAGGACCGTCCACACTCAAACTCCGAAAGCTTTCGCTAGCAGGAAACTCTGCCCGCAAAATGTTTGCGAGGTTTTGGGAGTGCGACGAGTCCTTGCGTCGCTTTATGCGTTAGAATGATGGGATAAACAGCTGAAGTTCGCCGTATCCTCACGGCGCATTTTGCTGCGATAGCGTGGGCCAGTTCGAATCAGCTTTTTTCAAATTGCCTTCAACGTCCTTATGCCACAGCTCGTATTTTGCAGGAGACTTTTCAAACAACTGTTTGTGCTCTGCCGATACGAACTGATAAGTGGCTCCCTTGTAGGTCGCCGTGAATTCAGGCGAGCCTCTGACCGGCTTGCCATCGGTAAAGTAGGCGACCGGATCGTAGCCCTGGAGCGCGATGCCATTTTTGTCGACATGAATGACTTCGCCGGCCGACACCAAAGCTGCAAAGGCAACGAGTTCTGTGAGGTGTAATGCGAATCTTCTCATAACTTGTGCATTTAGATTGTCAGGGAATCAGCGTGCCGTGACGACGCGCTGATGAGTTATCTTTGATTTGGATCTCGCAGTCGCACGAGTGGCAACCGACGATTTTTTAGTCGTGGTTGGCGCTGTCGCCTGCTGCTTTGCTGGACTGGAACTAACGAAAGAAAAGGTCCGACTCCGATGTCTTCTCGGAACCACATCCATGAGTGAGCCGTAGCAGGACGCGTCAGTGTGAATGCCGCGATCGCGGCAATGAATATTGTTTTCATCGTTAACCTATCGTGTGACCTCGCGCGCAGTCAGATGTGTTTCTGCCGCCCCGGTTGGTTTGCAGACGAAATAATGCAATTCACTTTTTACAGCAGTGAATTGATGCGGCACTCCGTTGGGAATAATGATCACTTCGCCTTTGGTGATCTGATGTTCTTCGCCGCCTTCGATTTTGGCGCCACGGATTTCGTTAGGCGCGATTTCCTTTGCATCGATAGCTTTTCCGCCGGTCACCAGCGTGGCCGATCCATCGACGACGTAAATCACGTCGGCATCGAGCGTGTGGATTTCGGCTTGTCCGGGTTCAACGCGGCGGCTGGCGTGCACTTTGTAACCAGCGGTTTCCAGCAGCGGCATCCCCTTGGCAAATGCAGCTGAAACAGTCTTGGCGTCGACGAAAGTTGCAGCTGTAGCCGGGGGCGCTGACGCCGGCAAAACTCCTTGGCTGCTGCCTTCATGCATGCCGGTCTCAGCGCGACCAGCCACCGCGTTTGCGCCGGTGAGCGCGAGTTCTTCGTCCTGGTTTGCGCTTGCCGCGCCGCTCACACCGATTCCGCCGACGATCTGTCCGTCGATAACGATCGGGATTCCGCCAATCAACGGAGTGAATCCATCCACCGCGGTCATGGCTGTGCGGCCTTTGTTGATCAGTTCCTCAAAGAACCGTGTTGGTTTCTTGAAAAGAACCGCAGTGCGCGCCTTGCCAATCGAGATGGTTGCTCCCATCGCGAACGTCCCATCGAGGCGTTCAAGCGCCATCAGGTTGCCGCCCTCGTCAACGACTGCAATCACTCCACCCGGAGCATTATTTTTCTTCGCGTAGTCCACAGCGGCAGCGATTGCTTTTTTGGCCCCGTCGAGGTTGATCGATTTCTTTTCTATTGTTGTCGCCGGGGGCGGTGACCCCGGCGAATCGCCGGCCTCAATGCGGCCGCCTACAGCAAGCACCAACACCGCGATCAGAATAGCCAATGGAGTTGAGATAAAGATCTTCATAGGGAATTTGCCAGGCTGGCCGGCCATTTGTTAGGCGCGGCCAGCCGAGGATTGACGCTTACTTAACGGGATGGTCGAAGGCGGCTTCGCCGAGGTTCGTCTCCGCAAAGGCGCACCAGATCTGGACCTTGGAGATGTCCGGGACATAATCGGGAACGACGATCGATTTCTTGAGCTTTTGGTCTTTCGTCATCAATCGATCTAGGAGGTACGTCTTGCCGTTGGAGTCCACGATCTGCCAATGCGGATCGGGTGTGTGTGGCGGGACGAAGTCATCGGAGAGCGTGAGCGTGCTCTTACCGTTTACCGTCGTGTGCGTAACGAAGCCCTTGTTTGCTTTTGCGCCTTGGAACGGGCCACTCTGGTGACTTTCCTGGGCGAGGGTGCTCGTCGCAGCAATGACCAGCGCGGCTAAGGAAGCGAGTGTGGTTTTATAATTCATGTCCCATTGGTCGGGCGTCATTTCGAAACCTTACAAATGCCTCCGAAATACGCCTCCAGCGCGTCGGCGACGGGAATATTGCGTTCCGTGCAAAATGGAAATCGCACCGTGGTGACAGCGGGAATGCTCAGCGGACATTTTCCGCGAGCTTTTGTTTGATGCGTTCCCGTACGTCGGCTGGGAATTCGGCACCCGAGGCTTCATCTGCGTGCTCTGGAAGCTTCCGTGCTGTTTCCCGAATGTAACGCAGCTGTTCCTCATACCGCTGGCACCAGCAGCAAATCAAAAAGTGAAGGCGTTTCTTGATCCGCATCATCAGCGGCATCGGCTCGTCCATTGATCGCGAAAGGATCCGAACCATTTCCCGGCACTTGGGCGTGTGTTTGCCGATGAATTTTACCAGCAGCGTTTGCCACCAATTTGTTCGTGCCAGAACGGATGGGTTCCCGATCGGCAGTGGATTATATGGTTCTTCCGGCATCAGCTTGCTCCCCCCGCTGGCGTATCAAACCAATGCATCTCAAGACATTCCCGCAACGCCATTCGGGCCCGGTGCAACATCACCCACAGATTGCTGTCGCTGATCGACAGGGTGGCGCAAATCTCCTTGCTGGACACACCATCCATTTCGCGCATCGTGAAAACCGCGCGAATTTTTTCCGGCAACTTCGACAGGCAATCGCGCATCACCTGCCAGAATTCGGCGCGATGCATCACCGTATCCGGCTCCGGTTTCCATTCGTGCGGTCCGAGATCGTGGTTCCAAAAACCGACCGGCACGAATTTTTCTGAGAACTCATCGGAAAGAAATTCCATATCAGTGAATGACGTTTCCCTGCCCAGCTTGCGGAAATGATCGACGATTTTGTTCTTCAAAATGCCCACCAGCCAGCTTCGCTCAGAGGAACGGCCGGCGAATTTTTCGTAGCCGCGCACGGCAGCGAGAAAAGTTTCCTGCACAAGGTCTTCAACAATTTCGGGTTTGCGCACGCGCACCAAAGCGTATCGGTAGAGACACTCGCCGTGGTCGTCCACCCAGCGTGACGCCACCTGGCCATCATTCATGGTGCGCCCGCTCACAGGCGATTTGTGGCCGGCGCCGGTAATACCGGCCGGGATGTGTTCTGATTCGCTCTTCGCAGACCTGAGTCATCGTCCCCGGCTGCAATTGCGATATCTCGTCTTCGGCAGAACGCCACAAGCACTCTTGCGATTTGCATCGCAAGGAGCCAGAACAACAGCCAGCGCGCGACGTGCCAATGGCCCTTTCCCGCGACGGCCTGATGATAAATCAGCAACGCGGCGGCTGCGTATGCCAGGCGATGCAGCCGTTTCCAATTTTTGCCGCCCAGTTTTCGGATCGAGAAATTGTTGCTGGTCGCTGCGAGGACCACCAGTATCGACAGCCCGCCGAGACCGAACCAGATGAACGGCTTGAGCAAACTGCGCGCGATTGCCTCTGCATCGCCCGCGTAGAGCAGGTGAAACCCGAAGTGGATCAGGCCGTAGATACAGGCGCTCACGCCAATGGCGCGTCGATGCCGATTGAAAGTGCTGACGAGTCGAGAACGTGGAAACAAAACTCTCAAGGGGCTTAGCGAAAGCACCGCGCCCAGCATCCAGATGGCAATCTCGCCACTTTGATGCAGCAGTTTCTCAGACGGGTTTGCGCCCAGGCCGCCGATCAACGCGGGAATAACCAGCAGCCAAATCCCGATCCCAACGAGCACGGCGCGGGCGAGGACTTTGTGGGCCAGGATCCCGACGATGCATTGTCTCATGGCGGGGTGTTGCTGCCAGAGGTGCGCGTGGCAAAAGCGGCGAAGTATCGCCGCACTCCAAACGGTGGCGTGAAAACTTTTACATGAAGTGCCCTCGATCGCGGGAGTTCGCTGCCGCTTTCGATGGCGTCCTGCCGATGACTGCAACGCCCGGCGATGTCGTTCTGAGCAATCATTAAAAATTCTTCCGCAGATCCATGCCGACGTACAAATGGCCAACCTGTTTTTCATAGCCATTGAACATGAGCGTGGGCTGCTTGCCGGAGAAAAACCCGGCGCCGATCACGCGTTCGCTTTTCTGGCTCCAGCGCGGATGATCCACGTTCGGATTCACGTTGGCGTAAAAACCGTACTCGTCAGGCGCGAGCTGGTTCCAGAAAGTCTTTGGTTGCTCCGAGACAAACTCGATTTTCGCCAGCGACTTCGCGCCTTTGAATCCGTACTTCCACGGCACAACCAGGCGAAGCGGCGCGCCGTTCTGGTTGCGCAGCGGTCTGCCGTAAAGACCGACCGCAATGAACGCTAGTTCGTTGCGCGCTTCTTCGATCGTAAGACCTTCGGTGTATGGCCAGGGAAAATCGTTTGAGCGTTGACCCGGACAATTCGCGGGATCGAAGAATGATGTGAACTTCACATATTTCGCCTCTGGTTTTGGTCGCGCGAAATCGAGCAGTTGAGCCAGCGGGAAACCGTCCCACGGGATCACCATTGACCACGCTTCGACGCAACGATGCCGGTAGTTGCGCCGCTCGACTGGACCAAGAAACTCTATCAGTTCATCCATGCCAATCTTGCGCTGGTTCTCGCATGCGCCGCCGATCTCGACGGACCACGGCCGGGTTTTCCAGCCGCGATTAGCCAGTGCTTTCGGCTGATCTTTGGCCAGGCCCCACTCATAAAAATTATTGTAGCTCGCGATGAGATCTTCCGGTGTGACCTTCACACCATCGAGTTTGTACGACGGATTAAGCGAATCGTTTAGTCCCGACGGGTCGGCCTCTCCCCGAGGCGAAAATAAAACAGAAGCGGCGAGGCCAAGCCCGACCAGGCGCAAAAAATCCCGGCGTTGCAAATAATATTGCTCGGGAGTCACCGTGGAATCCGGGAGATTCCATTCGGGATGCGCACACGTCGTGCGCCGCGTTGGTGTGTCCACGCTGATTTGTCGATCCAGCGCCTGGAACCTTACGCGATAGGATTGTAGCCGCCGCGGTGTCCGCGCCGGGGAAGCCGCCGTGCTTCGGGGTGAGGGATCAACGCCTCCAGGCTGCAACCATTTTCCGTAAGGAATCGCCGCCGCGCGCGACCGATCACACAAAAACCCATGATCACGATCCGCTCACCCAAAGCCGGCACCAAAGGGACCCTGGTTTGCGTCGATGTGACATTGACGACGCCGCGCAGTGTTTACACCATTTCTTCAGACGGAGCCTTGATCGATTCAGGATCCCCACGTGGCCAGGGATTTTTTGGCGGCATCTCCTGGCCTGTCTGGCGGTTCCGCATCGCAGATGGATTGACGCTCGAACAGCAAATGTTTCTGCCCAATTACGAATCAACGGTGGCAATGTCATGGGCGCTGCGTGGGCATGCGGATACTGTCGCGCAGCTCGTGGTGAGACCATTCTTTTGCGGATGCGGACGCCGCCTTTATCCCGATGTCGGCTTCCAGTTCGATACCGAAAACAATGGTGGCCGGCTAACTTGGTTGCCGAACGTGCGAGGACCAAGACTTGTCGCCGATACGAATGGCCGGTATCACGATGCAATAGTTCGATCAGTGGATTGTTTTTGTGAAGAAACAGCCGCCTCGAGTTCAAGGGAAGATCTCATCGCGCCAGGCCGTTTCGAATTTGAACTGAACAGGCGTCCGGCAGTCTTGATCCTGTCCGTGGAAGATGGAGTGACAACGCGGCTTCATCACCATGTCGGTGTGTTTTTGGCCGGCCTGATGCGAGAAAAGACCGGACCGTCGGCTACCGCTTCTCGGGAGAACGCCACGATCAAACTTGAGCAGCCGATAATGGTGTGATTAGCTCGCAAACCTATTTGGGGTCATCGGCAAACGCTTCAAAACAATTGCGGGCGTTGCGCTCCTCATTGCGGAGCAATCAAAAAATTAACCGCGCGCTTCGTGCCGCTTATCGAAAATTTGATCGCACGGCTGAGACCGAAAGACTTTTGCAAAAGCATCTTTCTCGATAGAACCGTTGCGATTTTCCAGATGTTAGCGTCCGGTCAGGGTAGCTTCCGCAGGCTGGTCCCTCAAAACGAGAGCTGGAAAATATTCGGGGCGCGGATGAGCTGCAGGCAATCACGGAAATGGAAATGCCCGTGGGGTACGACAAAGATTTGAGAGGGCGACGGCGCCTCGGCGTCGGCTGCAGCCTCCGCGAGGCCTTTGTCAAAGGTGGCTGCTTCGAGGGGATGGACCTTGTAATAGTACTCGTTCGATTTGGAAAGTTGCTCTTTGCGTAAGAGCAAGTGATCGAAGCCTTCACGCTGACTGAGCTCGAATTCCTTGCCCGTCTTGACCGCTTCGGACGGCAGACCTCGACGCAAATCTGGCAGCTCTTCGGACCGCAATGTCAATGTCGCCATCGCGAGTGCCAGGGAGGGGACTCGAACCCCTAAGGATTTTCTCCACCAGATCCTAAGTCTGGCGCGTCTGCCAATTCCGCCACCCTGGCGCGGCGTTCCTGAATTCGATGCCGCAACTGTATC
>Ga0070739_10008948_pt1 | contig 10097 bp, 11 predicted proteins | sample Coa_R1_7_FD_66445 | JGI IMG/M metagenome (GOLD analysis project Ga0070739, IMG submission 66445) | Surface soil microbial communities from Centralia Pennsylvania, which are recovering from an underground coalmine fire - Coalmine... | ecosystem: Environmental > Terrestrial > Soil > Unclassified ...
AGCCAGCCCGGAAGCCAGCCCGGGCGGTTGCCCGACGGGTTCGGCCAGAACAGCTCGAGGAGGCCGGCGGCGACGATGACCAGCACCACCCCCACCAGGACCAGGTCCGTCATCTTGGCCAGCTCGACCGTGACCCCGGTCAGGTTGGGGCCCTCGGTCAGCAGCTGCGCCGCCCCCACGGCCATGGTGACGATGGCCAGGACGAAGGCCACCAGCGCCCCCAGCAGCAGGGGGATCACCGGGAGCACCACCCCGTACATGGCCAGCCGGGCCAGCCGGGCCAGCCGGGCCGGTCGACTCCGGCCGGGGCGTGGCTCCGTCCCGGCGTCGTCCCTGAGGCCAGCATCCTTCACCTTCGGACGAGTATCGCCGCATCGTCCCCCGGGGCGGCGTCCCGAATCTGGGGTCGAGCCAGACCAGGCCGACCCTAAGGCCGGGGCAGCCGGGCGTGGAGCACCGCGCACACGCCGTCGCGGGTGCTGGTCAGCAGTCGCTCCACGGCCCCGGCCACCTGGGCCGGGCTCTCCACGAGCACGCCCTCGGCGCCGCTGACGCGCGCCACGGCCAGCGGGTCCATCTCCGCCTCGACGACCGGGTCGCCGACGTCCTGCCGGCCGCCGGCGGGCGGCCCCGGCGGCCGGTGGCCGCCGCGGCTGAGCACGACGGTCAGGAAGGCCGCCCCCAGGCGGTGGGCCGAGCGGAAGGCGGCGGTGGGGAGACCGAAGTCGAAGGCGGGGTCGTCGCAGAGGGCAACGACCGGACGGGTGGGGTCGGCCAGGCGGGCTCCCAGCGCGGCCCCGATCGACCACCCGGGGCTGGCGGTGGCCCGTCGGAAGAATCGCCCGGGTGGGCGCTCCAGCTGCCGGAGAACGGCGTCGACGTTGGCGCTGGCCTCCTCCAGGATCAGGGCGTCCTCGGGGAGCGCCCGGTTGAGCTCGGCCAGCAGCGCGTCGGGGAAGTCGTCGGGATGGTCGGAGGTGGCGCGGCCCTGCCAGGCCTGGCGCGAGGCGGCCAGGAACTCCGCCACCCGCCGCCGGCGGTCCTCCATCTCCCCACGGCGGCCTCCGAGGCGGTCGGCGAGCATCTCCACCAGGTGCGGCAGGGCCTGGGACGTGTCCGCCGTCAACCCGATCTCGACCGGGTAGCACCACCCCGGCAGGTCGGGCTTCAAGCAGTCGCTGTCGATCTGGAGCAGCCAGGCCTGGGTGGGGAAGGGACCCAGGCCCGGCACGCAGGCGGACTCGACGTCCAGGAGCAGGATGGCGTCCGCCTGCAGGAGCAGGTCCCGGCCCTCCAGGCCCGCGTTCAACGCGTGCTGCGGGGGCAGGTTGATGCAGTTCCGGAAATCGACCACGGGCGCGCCCAGCGTCTCCGCCAGGCGGGCCAGGCTGACCACCGCGGAGAGGTTGCGCCCGACCCGGCCGGCCACGATCAGCGGCGAGCGCGCCGCGGCGAGCAGCTCCGCGATCTCCTCCAGGGCACCCAGGTCGGGCACCGGGGGCCGCGGGGGCGGGAGACGCCGCGAGGGCTGCGGGACGGGCTGCTCCAAGAGGGCGGGGGGGATCCGGAGCTGGGTCGGTCCGGTGGGCTCGGTGCGCGCGATCTGGAGGCCGCGGCGCAGCAGGGGCCCGAGCTGGCCCGCGCTCCGCACCTCCTCCCACCACTTCCCCATCGGGTCGACCGGGGAGGGCGGCGCGAGCGGGGAGGGGTCGGGCCGGCTGGCGGCACCGGCCAGCACGGTGACCGGGATCCGGTCCCGCTGCGCGTTCTCCAGCGCCCCCGCCAGCTGGAGCTGCCCTCCCGCGACGTGGACCATCACCGCCTGGGGCCCGCCCCCGACCAGGTGGTGGCCGTGGGCGGCGGAGAGCGCCAGGTGCTCGTGGCCGCAGAGCACGGGCTGGGGGAGCGGCATGCCGGCCGCCCGGATCTCGGCCAGTGCCTGCCGCAGCGACGGGACGAACATGCCCGGGTTGAGGAACAGATGGCTGACGCCCTCGTCGTACAGGATGGTGACGAGCTCGACGGCAGCCGTCCGCTGCGGGCTCATCGATGGTGATGACGGAGCACGTACGACCTCTCTCGCGACCTCGGCCGGGCGAGCCGCCGATCCCCGGGTGGAGATCCCTTCCCCCCGCCCCTGACCCGATCGAGCCCGGGGGGTGGTCCGGGACGACGCGGAACGACAACGGGACGACGTCCACCGGCGCAGTTGCTCAGGCTACCCGTCCGATGGGCGGCCGACCAGCCGTGATACCCTGCGTTAACCATAGGTTTTTTCCTTTGGGTTCGTGGAACTCCATCAGCTCCGCTACTTCGTGACCGCGGCCGGTGAGGAGACCTTCACCCGGGCCGCCGAGCGCCTCTACATCACCCAACCGTCGCTCGGCGAGCAGATCCGCAAGCTCGAGAGCGAGCTGGGTACAGCGCTCTCGAGCGGTTCGGCCGCGGCCTGCGGCTGACCAGCGCCGGGGAGGCCTTCCTCCCCCACGCCGAGCGCGCCCTGAGGGAAGCCGAGGAGGCCCGGTGGCGGGTGCAGGAGGTGCAGGGATTGCGCTGCGGACGCCTCGGGTTGGGAAGCCTTCCCGGGCCGGCCGCGCGCCTGGTGCCGCGGCTCCTGGCCGAGTTCCACCGTCGCTATCCCGGCGTCGACGTGGCCCTGTAGGAGGAGAGCGGTCTCCGTCTGGAGGACGCCGTCCATCGCCGCGAGCTGGATCTGGCCATCGTTCGCCTTCCCGGCCGCCGTCCCGATCTGGAGGGCCGGCCGCTGCTCCGGGAGCCGATGGTGGTCGTGGCCCCGTTCGGGCAGGCGCTGGCCGGGCGGCGCGAGGTGAGGCTGGCCGAGCTGGCCGACCAACCCTTCGTCGCGCTGCGGCGCGGGCACGAGCTGGGCGAGCTGCTGGAGGAGGTCTGCCGGGGTGCCGGCTTCCAGCCCAGCGTGGTGCTGGAAGCCGATCGGGCCGGAGCCGCCGGCGCGGGCGACACCGGCCCGGGGCGGGGAGGACGGTCCCGGCCGCTTGCGGGGTAGGAGTGCCGGAGGCGGCGGGCGCGATCGCGCGCGGGCTGCCGGTGCCGCCTCGAGGTTTCGATCAGGGCTCCGGGGCGCGGGTCCGGGGCCGGTCGACCTGGGGCCGCCGGGCCCTGGTGAAGATCGGGTTGGAGAGCAGATAGCGGATGGCCTCGGCCCGCTCCGCGTCGACCTCCTCGTCGGGGAAGGCGTCGAGCATGGCCTGGAAACGCTCCGCCGCCCCCTCCTTGAACTCGCGGTGGGTGAAGATGTACAGGTCGTCGCGCCGGATGCCGTCCAGGACCCGACGCCCGCACTCCTCGGGGCTCATCCAGAGCGGGGAGTTGGGCCGCTGCTGCAGCCGGCGCTCCCGCTCCAGGTAGCCGCTGTCCCGCCGATACCGCTCGGGGCGGGTGCGGCCGCTCTCCCGGATGTTGGTCTGGACCGGGCCCGGGCAGAGGACGGAGACCCCGATTCCCTCGGGTTCGAGCTCGCTGCGCAGGCACTCGGAGAGGCCGATCAGAGCGGACTTGGCGGTGAGGTAGATGGTGCTGCCCGGGATGGGCACCAGGGCGCTGGCCGAGGAGGTGTTGACGATGTGGCCGCCCTGGCCGTGGGCCAGCAGCCGGGGGAGGAAGGTCTGGAGGCCGTTGACCACCCCGCCGAGCATCACCCCCAGGGCCCAGTCCCAGTCGTCGTAGCCGGCCTCCCGGATCGGGCCGCCGATGCCGACGCCGGCGTTGTTGCAGAGCACGTGGACCGGGCCGAAGGCGCGTTCGGCCTCGTCGGCCGCCCGGACGAAGTCCTCGCGGTCGGTCACGTCCAGCTGCAGGCCGCGGACGCTGGCCGTCTGCCCCAGCCGCCGGAAGAGGGCCGTGGCCTCCTCCAGGTGATCGGGACGGATGTCGGCGATCACCACCTTCATGCCCGCGTCCACGAAGGCCCTGGCCATGCCCAGCCCGATGCCGCTGGCCCCGCCGGTGATGAACGCCGCCCTGCCCTCCAGGTCACGCATGCGCTTCCCTCCCGAGGTTTGGCTCCGCCCGGTCGCCGGGCGGTCCCCCGGCATCGTACCGCCGCCCGACCCCGGCCACACCGGACGCGGCCCCGGCCGGGCCCGCATCCGGCTATGGTTCCGGGTCAGGTCCATACCCGGTTGGAGGTCGAGGTTCCCCATGCGAGCGATCCGCGTGCAGCGTTACGGCGGCCCCGAGGTGCTGGAGTCGGTGGAGGTCGACCCACCCCGTCCCGGCCCCGGCCAGGTCCTGGTCCGGACGGCGGCGAGCGGCGTCAACTACGTCGACACCTACCAGCGCTCCGGCATCTACCAGGTCCCGCTGCCCCTGATGCCCGGGGTCGAGGGCGCGGGCACAGTGGTGGAGGTGGGCGAGGGCGTCACCGACCTCCGGGTCGGCGACCACGTGGGCTGGGTGGCCGCCCCGGGCAGCTACGCCGAGCAGGTGCTGGTCGAGGCCGAGCGGGCCATCCCCCTCCCGGCCGGCGTCTCCGACGAGCTGGCGGCCGCGGTCCTGCTCCAGGGGCTCACCGCCCACTACCTCTGCACCTCCACCTACCCGGTGCGGGAGGGCGACACGGTGCTGGTCCACGCCGCCGCGGGCGGGGTCGGCCTGCTCCTGACCCAGATGGTGAAGCTCCGCGGGGGTCGGGTCATCGCCACCGTCTCCACGGACGAGAAGGCAGCGCTGGCCCGCGACGCCGGTGCCGACGAGGTCATCCGCTACGACCGGGTGGACTTCGTCGCCGAGGTGCGGCGGCTCACCGGCGGTGAGGGCCTGCCCGTGGTCTACGACGGCGTGGGCCGGACCACCTTCGACGGCAGCCTGGCCTGCCTGCGTCCCCGGGGCGTGCTGGTGCTGTACGGGGCCTCGAGCGGCCCGGTACCGCCCTTCGACCCCCAGCGGCTGAACCAGGGCGGGTCGCTCTTCCTCACCCGGCCCAGCCTGGGCCACTACACCCTGACCAGGGAGGAGCTGCTGGGGCGGGCCGGCGACGTCCTCCAGTGGGTGACCTCGGGCCGGCTGCGGGTACGGATCGGCGGTCGCTACCCGCTGGCCGAGGCACGTCGGGCCCACGAGGACCTGCAAGCCAGGCGCACCACCGGCAAGCTGCTGCTCCTGCCCTGACCGCGGCCGAGCGTTGGCGGCCGGTCGGGGTCTGCCGGGGCCCGGACCCCTCCTCGGACCTGGCCGCCATCGTGGCCGTCGCGGCCTCGCCGCGGGGTGGGCGACCGGACGGCCCGGCCGACGAGGGGAGGCGCCGGACGCGTGCCCTCGCGCCGCCGATCCGCCGGGGCGCGATCGACTCGACGACACCTCGCTTCATCTCCTTGGGAGGCCGGTGGGCACCACGTTCGGGATGGGCGGGACCGGCGCCGCGCTCAGCCTCGCCTCCGGGGATCGTGGTCGACCTCGAGTGGCTCCTGGGGCGGCCGCTGCGCCTCCGGCACACGGCGCAGGTTGACCCGGATCCGGGTCCAGGTGCTGAACCGGCCCCGCATGGAGTCGACCAGGACGTCGTCCGGGCCCAGGTGCGCCCAGACCTCCGGGTGCCGGGCCCGCCACCGCTCCAGGCCCGCCCGGGCCTCGGCCTCGGTGGCGGCCCTGGCTACCTCGACCAGGGGGGCGGAGGGGCGGCGGCCGGCGCCCGGGTGGGTCCGGGGACTCGCCCCGCCCCCCTCACCGGCCCGGCGGCGGGAGGGCTGGACTCGCGGTGGCTCGCCGGCCTGCTTCTCGAAGTGCGGGGGCCAGGGGGCGTCGGGCAGCCCCGCCGCCTCCTGGCTCGCCGCCAGCTCCAGCAGCGGCGCCAGCGAGCCGGCCGCGGCGTCCATGCCCTGCCAGGGGTCGCCGATCCGAGCGAAGCGCGCGGGCACGGTCTCGATGGTGAACGCCTCCGGCTCGCAGATGGCCACCTCGTCCCAGGACAGGGGCGTCGACACCCGGGCGTCCGGGGTGGGCCGGACGGAGTAGGCGGAGGCCACGGTCCGATCCCGGGCGTTCTGGTTGTAGTCGAGGAAGACGCCGTGGCGCTCCTCCTTCCACCAGCGGCTGGTGGCGAGCCGGGGAGCGCGGCGCTCCACCTCGCGGGCCAGGGCCACGGCCGCCCGCCGGACCTCGGTGAAGGTCCAGCACGGCTCGATCCGGCAGTAGACGTGCAGGCCCCGGGAGCCGGAGGTCTTGGGCCACCCCTGGAGCCCGAACTCGGCCAGCACCTCCCGAGTGAGGAGCGCGACCTCTCGCACCTGGGCCCAGGGGACGCCGGGCACGGGATCGAGGTCCACCCGCAGCTCGTCGGGGTGATCGAGGTCGTGGGCCCGGACCGGGTGGGGGTTGAGGTCGACGCAGCCCAGGTTCACCACCCAGATCAGCTGGGCGGCGTCGCCGACCACCACCTCCCGAGCGGTGCGGCCGGAGGGGAAGCGCAACTCCACGGTGGGCACCCACGCCGGCCGTGCCGCCGGCGCCCGCTTCTGGAAGAACGGCGGCTGTGCGATGCCGTTCACGTACCGCTTGAGGGTCATGGGCCGCCCGGCCACGCCCCTGAGCGCGCCCTCGGCCACGCCCAGGTAGTACCGCACCAGGTCGAGCTTGGTGGTGCCGTTGCGGGGAAAGAAGACCTTCTCCGGGTTGCTCACCGTCACCTCCCGGCCGGCGATCGCCAGGACCACGCTGCTGGGCGGCACGATGGCACCATACGCGACCGGACCGAGGAGCGGGAAAGCCCGGGCTTGTCGAAGGAGATTTGACATGCTAGTGTGCCAGCGGCAAGCCAGCGACGGCTCCGGCGGTCGCAGGCGAACGGAGACCGTGGAAGGCAGGGCGACGACGGTGGGACAGCGGCGGAGCCGGTCGAGGCCGGTCGGCCCGGTTCGCTCACGGCGCGTCCTGGAGCCCCTGGGGCGAGCGTGAGGGAAGGAGGGAGGTGAGCATGGCCCAGGCCGTCGAGGACGAGGGCCGGCCGGTCAGCGCATGGGAGATGACGGCCACCGCTGCCGGCGTGCCCGCGCGCCGGCGCGTGGTCGGACCCGGCCTGGTGCTGGCAGGCGGGTTCCTGGCCCTGGTGATCGTGGTCTCACTCCTGGCGCCGGTGGTGGCCCCGTACGATCCCATCCGTCAGGATCTCTCGCTCAAGATCGCCGGTCCCTCACCCCAGCACCTGCTGGGGACCGACAACCTGGGCCGGGACGTGCTCAGCCGGCTGATCTGGGGGGCGCGTCCGGCGCTGATCGGGGTGGTGGTCGCGGTCGGCACGGCCAGCGTCATCGGTCTCCCCTGGGGTCTGGTCGCGGGCTACGCGGGGGGTCTCGCCGACCTGGTCCTGATGCGGATCGCCGATGCCCTGCTGGTGCTCCCGGGCCTGGTCCTGGCCATCGCCATCACCGGCTCGCTCGGTCCCAGCCTGTCCAGCGCCATGGTGGCGGTGGGCTTCATCTTCTCGCCGGTGGTGGCGCGGGTGATGCGCTCGGGGGTGCTGACGGTTCGCGATCGCGAGTACGTGGTCGTGAGCCGCATGTACGGCCTACCCCCGCGCCACCGCATGCTCCGGCACGTGCTCCCGAACGCGCTCTCCCCGGTGGTCATCCAGATCACGCTGCTGGCCGGCCTGTCGCTGCTGGTCGAGACCGGCCTGGGCTTCCTGGGCATCGGCGTCCAGCCCCCTCAGCCCAGCTGGGGGGATTCGCTGGCCAGCTCGTACCAGTTCATCCTGGTGGCTCCGACCGCGACCCTGGCCCCCGGCATCACGGTGGTGCTGGCGGTGCTGGCGATCTACCGTCTCGGCGACGCCTTGCGAAACCGTCTCGACATCCCGGCCTGAGCCGCGCCGGGCGCGCGGCGAGCGTACCCCGGCCGGGACACCATGGCAGGAGGAGGTGGCCTGGGAATGCCCGATCCGATCCTCGACCCCACCGGTCGGCCGGCGGGCCGGCCGACCGTGGTCATGGCCCCGCGGCCCGCCGGCCTGCACGGGGCGACCGTGGGCCTGCTCGAGAACCGCAAGCACAACGCGGCCCGCTTCCTGGAGGAGGTGGGCCGGTTGCTGGTGGAGCGGCACGGGGCGAGGGAGCTGGTGCTCCGCAGCAAGGGAGGCTTCAACGCCCCGGTCGAGGAGCCGCTGTTGGAGGAGCTCGCCCGCCGGTGCGACGTGGTCGTCACCGGCGTCGGCGATTGAGGGTCCTGCAGCGCGTCGGCGGTCGCCGACGGGGTGCGCTTCGAGCGGCGGGGGGTGCCGGCCGCGGTCATCTGCACCGACGCCTTCCGGGCCAGCGCCGAGGCCATGGCTGCGGTGCAGGGGGCACGGGGCTACCGCTACGTGACCACGCCGCATCCGCTGGCGGTCCTGGGCCCGGAGGAGGTGCGGGAGCGCGCGCTTCAGGCCCTCCCGGCGGTGGTGGCGCTCCTGATGGCGGAGGGAGGGGAGACGTGAGCGGACCTCCCCGGCCGCCCCGGACCCGCCGAAGGGATGGGTTCCCATGTCCGGCGGGCTCGGTACAGTCCTGGTATGACCACCAGGATCGAGAAGACCGAGGAGGAGTGGCGGGCGCAGCTCACGCCCGAGCAGTACCACGTGCTGCGCGAGCACGGCACCGAGCCCGCCTTCAGCGGCCGGTACTGGAACACCCACCAGGACGGCACCTACCACTGCGCCGCCTGCGGAGCGGAGCTGTTCAGCTCCGAGACCAAGTTCGACTCCGGGACCGGCTGGCCCAGCTTCTGGGCCCCGATCGACCTGGAGCGCGTCGAGCTGCACGAGGACCGCAGCTTCGGCATGGTCCGAACCGAGGTCCGCTGCCGACGGTGCGGGTCGCACCTGGGCCACGTCTTCGACGACGGGCCGGCGCCGACCGGGCTCCGCTACTGCATGAACTCCTGCGCCCTGGACCTGCGCCCGTCCTCCTGAGGCGGCTCCCCGGCCGGGGTTGGTGGAGGCCGGTGCCGGGCCACGGGCGGGGGCGGCGCCGGCAGGGAGGGGGCGGCCGTGCCTGACCTCGAGTGCTGGCCGCTCACGACCGGCCGCTGGGGCGACCTGGAGCGGCTCTTCGGTCCCCGCGGCGCCAGCGGAGGGTGCTGGTGCATGTGGTTCCGGCTGACGGGGGCGGAGTTCCGGGCCGGGGCCGGCGACGCCAACCGGGCGGCGCTGCGCCGGCTGGTCGACACCGGTGCCCCGACCGGGCTCCTCGCCTACCGGGACGGGGTGCCGGTGGGCTGGTGCGCCGTCGCTCCCCGCCGGGACCAGCCGCGGCTCGCCCGCTCGCCGCTGGTGCGAGCTGCGGAGGCACGGCGCCCGGCCCTCGAGCCGGTGTGGGCCGTCACCTGCCTCTACCTCCCCCCCCGCCCACCGCGGACAGGGGGTGGCCCGAGCCCTGGTGCGAGCCGCGGTCGACCACGCCCGGTCCGCCGGCGCCCGAACCATCGAGGCCTATCCTCTCGATCCCGGGGTGCGGGTGGTCGGCGTCGACGCCGCCTACGTGGGGCTGCTCCCGCTCTTCGCCGACCTCGGCTTCCAGGAGGTCGTCCGGCCGTGGCCGGCACGCCTGGTGGTTCGCCTCCGCTCGGGGTGATCGACCCGCCCCGGCGCCGCGGTGGCAGGGCCCGCGGCCGGCCGGAGGCCGCAGGAGGGACCGGAAGGTGCGAGCAGGGACCGGGAGCCGTCGGGGGCCTCAGTCGCGGTAGGCGCGCGCCACCTCCGGGTGCAGCAGGCAGCGGGCGGCGCCCTCGGCAACGCAGGTGAGCGGCCGTTCCGCCACCCGGAGCGGGAACCCGAAGGCGTCCTCCAGCAGCTGCGTGAACCCCTTCAGCAGCGAGCCGCCGCCGAAGGCCAGCACCCCGTCGCGCATGATGTCCCCGACCGCCTGAGGCGGGAGGTCGTCCAGGCAGGCGGCCAGGATCTGGACGATGCCGTCGCTGGTGGGCTTGATCGCCTCCACCACCTCTTCGGCACGGAGCGTGATCAGCTTCGGCCGGCCGGTGGCGGCGTCGCGGCCCTCGACCACGAGCGAGCCGTTGGCCTCGTCGCGAACCCGCATCTTGACCTCTTCCGCGGTCAGCTCCCCCACCAGGAGCTGATGCTCCTGGCG
>Ga0070739_10008949_pt1 | contig 10097 bp, 8 predicted proteins | sample Coa_R1_7_FD_66445 | JGI IMG/M metagenome (GOLD analysis project Ga0070739, IMG submission 66445) | Surface soil microbial communities from Centralia Pennsylvania, which are recovering from an underground coalmine fire - Coalmine... | ecosystem: Environmental > Terrestrial > Soil > Unclassified ...
ATGCCGCGCCGCTGGGGCCAGGCGGTGTCCCGCTGGCTGCGCGCCAACCGCTCGCGCCGCAGCGAGGTCGAGGGCGACCTCGTGCCCGACCGCAATGTCGAATACCTGTTCTACCAGACCCTGGTCGGCGCCTGGCCGCCGGACCTCGCGCCGGACGACGCCGACGGCGTCAAAGCGCTGGCCGAGCGCATCGGCGCCTACATGATCAAGGCGGTGCGCGAGGGCAAGGAGGAGTCGAGCTGGAGCAACCCCAACCCCGCCTACGAGGCGGCCCTGCAACGCTTTGTCGGGGGCGTGCTCGACGCCTCGCGGCCCGGCGCCTTTCTCGCCGATTTTTACGGCTTTATCGCGCCGATGCTGCGGCCGGCGGCGATCGCTTCGCTCGCCCAGCTCGCGATCAAGCTGACCGCGCCGGGGGTGCCCGACATCTACCAGGGCGGCGAATTGTGGGATTTCAGCCTGGTCGATCCCGACAACCGCCGGCCGCCGGACTGGCGCCGGCGCCGCGCCCTGCTCCCCGAGATCGCCGCCGCCGATCCCGCCGCGCTTGCCGCCGCCTGGCACGACGGGCGGGAAAAGCAGTTTCTCGCCGCCCGCCTCCTCAAGCTGCGCTGCGAGCACCCCGCCGTGTTCGCCGAGGGCGATTACGCGCCGCTCTACGGCGAGGGCGGGCGCGGCGCCGACCATCTCTTCGCCTTTTTGCGCCAGCATCGGGAGACGGCGCTGATCGTCGCCGTGCCGCGGCTGGTATGGCGCCTCCATGCCGGCGGCGAGACCGCCGAATGGGGCGCCACCCGGCTGAAGCTGCCGCGGCCCGGCGCCTGGCGCGACGCGGTCTCCGGCGAAGGCTATTGCGGCCGCGACGAGATCGCCGCGTCCGAGTTGTTTTCCCGATTTCCTGTCAGCGTTTTACTTGAAACGATTTAATGTCCGCTGCCGAACACTGGAACTTGATCGAAGAATTCGGGTTTGCCTCAGACACTCTTTTTGGAGGTGACCAATGACAGCGGACGCTTCGGTGCGCGAGACCGCGCGCCTGATTTCCAGCGACAAGGTCGAAGGCACGGCGGTTCGCCGCAGCAACGGCGACAAGGTAGGCACCATCGACCGGGTGATGATCGACAAGCACAGCGGCCGCGTCGCCTACGCGGTGATGAGCTTCGGCGGCTTTCTCGGGATGGGCCAGGACTACCATGCCCTGCCGTGGAGCTCGCTGCGCTACAACGAGGAGCTCGACGCCTACGAGCTGAACGTCAGCGACGAGCTGCTGCAGAACGCGCCGGCGGCGAGCACCGGGTTTTTCGACACCGGGGTCGCCGATCGGCGCTGGGAGGACGACATCCACCGCCACTATCAGGTGGTGCCGTACTGGTAAGCCGCTTCGCCGCGGCGGCGGGGCTCAGCGCTCGCCGCCGCGGCGGTCGAAATCGGCGTTGAGCTCGGCGCCGGCGAGGATGATGTAGGCGGTGACGTAAAGCCACACCAGCAGGATGACCACCGCCCCGAGCGAGCCGTAGGTGCGGTCGTAGGACCCGAAATGGGCGGCGTAGAACGAGAATGCCGCCGACCCGGCAAGCCACAACAGCCCGGCCGAAATCGTCCCGGCGCGGAGGAAATCCCAGCGCCGCGCCGCCCGGCTGGGCGCCAGGCGATAGAGCGTTCCCAGGGCGAGAATGGCGAGAACCGCGAGCAGCGGCCAGCGCAGCAGCGGCACCAGCTCGCGCCACAGTTCCGGCAGCGGCAGCCGGTTGACCGCCGCCGGGACCACCGCGATCAGCACCAGCGAGACCACGCCGAACAGTCCGAGCCCGACGGTCAGCGCCAGGGCCAGGCCGTAGAAATGCAGGTAGCCCCGGTTTTCCTTGCCCTCGTAGGCGACGGTCAGCGCGTTCATCAGCGCGGTTGTCGCGCTGCTTGCGGTCCACAGCGCGAACAGCACGCTCAGCACCAAACCGATGCCGAGGTTTTCGCGGGTCGCCGTGACCAGCGCATGGAGCTGGTCCGACAGGAGGGTCAGCGCCTCGCCCGGCAGGACCCCGGACAGCGCGTCGATGTGGTGCTCGATCGACACCGGGTCGGCGATCAGCCCGTAGGTGAGGACCAGCGCCGACAGCCCGGGGAAGATCGACAGCATCGCGTAATACGCGGTGCCGGCGGCCATGATCGAGATGTTGTCGCGGCCCAGCGCGGCCCCGACCCGAGCGAGCCGCCGCCACCATCTCTGCCGCCACTGCCGCACGCTCATCGCCTTGCGATAACGCCATGCCCGGCGGCACGGTTCAACCGCCGGCGCGTTGTACCGCCGAGTCGCGAGCCGTAAGGAGCCGCCCTTGCCAGAGAGATCTTCTCCCCCCTTGCGCCGCCTGCCCGTCGGCGCCGAAGCCCAGCCCGAGGGCGGCGTGCATTTCCGCCTGTGGGCGCCCGCCGCCCGCGCGGCGGCGGTCGAGCTCGACGGCCGCGACCCGGTCCCGCTCGCCGCCGAGCCCGGCGGTTATTTCGCCGCCGCGGTCGCCGAGGCCGGCCCGGGCACGCGCTACCGCTTTCGCCTCGACGGCGGCGAGCGGGCCTTGCCCGACCCCGCCTCGCGCTGCCAGCCGGACGGGCCGCACGGCCCCTCCGAGGTGATCGATCCGGGCCGCTTTGCCTGGAGCGACGCCGGCTGGCGCGGTGTGCCGCCGCGCCGGCTCGTCATCTACGAGATGCATGTCGGCAGCTTCACCCCGGAGGGCAGCTGGGCCGCCGCGACCGCCCGTCTGCCCGCGCTCGCCGAGCTCGGCATCACCTGCATCGAGATGATGCCGGTGGCCGAGTTTCCCGGCCGCTTCGGCTGGGGCTATGACGGCGTCGACCTGTTCGCGCCGACGCGGCTGTACGGCCGCCCCGACGACCTGCGCCGCTTTGTCGACCGCGCCCATGCGCTCGGCCTCGCGGTGCTGCTCGACGTCGTCTACAACCACCTCGGGCCCGACGGCAACTACCTGACCGCGTTCGCCCCGGCCTACATGACGCGCCGCCATGCCACCGAATGGGGCGAGGCGCTCAATTTCGACGGGCCGGACAGCGGGCCGGTGCGCGAATTCTTCATCGCCAACGCCGGCTACTGGATCGACGAATACCATTTCGACGGGCTGCGGCTCGACGCCACCCACCGCATCTACGATACCTCCCCCGACCACATCCTGGCGGCGATCGCCCGCCGCGTGCGCGAGGCGGCGCCCGGGCGCACCACCTTCATCGCCGCCGAGAACGAGGCCCAGGAGGCGCGTTTGGCCCGCCCCGCCGCGGCCGGCGGCTGCGGCCTCGACGCGCTGTGGAACGACGATTTCCACCACGCCGCCCGGGTCGCGCTAAGCGGCCGGCGCGAAGGCTATTACCGGCCTTATCGCGGCACCGCCGGCGAGTTCGTCGCCCTCGCCCGCCACGGCTATCTCTATCAGGGCCAGCACGGCACCCGCGGCAGCGCCGCCTTCGATCTGCCGCCGGAGCGCTTCGTCGTCTACCTGCAGAACCACGACCAGATCGCCCATTCCGGCGCCGGCTTGCGCGGCCATCGCCTCGCCAGCCCGGGATGCTGGCGGGCGATGACCGCCTATCTGCTGCTCTCGCCCGGCATCCCGCTGCTGTTCCAGGGCCAGGAGTTTTCCGCCGCCGCGCCGTTCCTCTACTTCGCCGACCACCCGGGCGAGCTCGGCCGTCTCGTGCGCGAGGGCCGCGCCCGCTTTCTCGCCCAGTTCGCCAGCCTCGCCGCGCCGCGGATGCAGGCCGCGCTCGACGATCCCGGCGACCCCGAAACCTTCCGCCGCTGCATCCTCGACCATGCCGATCGCGACGGCGAGGCCCTTGCCCTGCACCGCGACCTGCTCGCGCTGCGCCGCGAGGATGCGGTGTTCGGCGGCGACTACCGCATCGATGCCGCGGCCCTGGCGCGGGATTGCTGGCTGCTGCGCTATTTCGGCGGGGGTTCGGGCGACCGGCTGCTGCTGATCAATCTCGGCCGCGACCGCTTTTTCGAGCGGATCGGCGAACCGCTGCTCGCCCCGCCCGACGGCGGCGCCTGGCGCCTCCTCTGGTCGAGCGAAGAGCCGCGCTACGGCGGCGGCGGCACCCCCGAGCCGGTCGCCGACGGCGCCTGGCACCTGCCCGGACATGCCGCCCTCGTGCTGGGACTATGAACGCGCCGCCAGCCGCTTGATTGCCGGCGCCAGCGGGCGGGCACTGGCGGCATAGTCCGCCCAGGCATCGGCCAGCGCCGGCGCGGTGCGCAGGGTGAATCGCGTCGGGTCGAGTCCGGCGCGCACCTGGTCCCAGGCCAGCGGCATCGACACCGTCGCGCCGGCGCGGGCGCGCGGCGACCACGGCGCCACCGCGGTCGACAGCCGGTCGTTGCGCAGATAGTCGAGGAAGATGCGGCCGTGGCGCTGCTTTTTCGCCATGTTGAGAACGTAGCGGTCGGGGCTGTCCCGTTCCATCCGGGCGCAGACGGTGCGGGCAAAGCTCTTGGCCGCCTCCCAGTCGGGTCCGCCGCTGCGCGGCGCCTTCAGCTCGACGACGACGTGCAGGCCCTTGCCGCCGGTGGTCTTGCACCAGGCTATGAGGCCGAGCGCTTCGAGCCGGCCGCGCATCTCTGCGGCCGCCTCGACCACCGCGTCGAAGCCGACATCCGGCGCCGGGTCGAGGTCGAACACCAGCCGCCCGGGCGTCTCCGGCCGCCCCGGCGCGCAGTTCAGCGGATGGAATTCGAGCCCGGCGCTTTGCGCCGCCGCGATCAGCGCCTCGCGCCGGTCGAGCTGCAGATAGGGTTTGCGCTCCGCGCCGACTTGCGCGGCGGTGAAGTATTTCGACGAGCCGGGGCCGGCGTGGCGCTGAAAGAAATGCGCCGCCGCGACGCCGTCCGGCGCGCGCACGATCGAGCACGGCCGGCCCTCGATGTGCCGCAGCATCCGCTCCGCCACCGCGGCGAGATATTCGGCAAGGTCGAGCTTGGTCACCGGGCGGCCGTCGCCGCCGTCGGGCCACAGCGCCTTGTCGGGGTGGGTGATGACGACGCCCAGCACCTCGGCGCGGCTTTGCGATGGCGGCCGCGCCGGCGGCGGCGAGGCCGGTGCCGCGATCGGCGTCGCCGCCGGCGCCGGGATCTCGGCTTCGACCTCGTCGGCCGGCTTGTCGAGGCGCAGCCCCTTGAACGCCGCCTGCCGGACGATGCCGGCATCGGTCCAGCCGGCGAATTCGATCTCGGCGACGAGCTCCGGCCTGACCCAGCGAATGCCCGGGCCGCCGCGCGGCGCGCCATCGCCGCGGAACGGGCTCGTGTCGGCGGCCAGCGCCTTGAGCCGCGGCATCAGCGCCGCCACCGTGTCGGCGCCGAGCCCGGTACCGACCCGGCCGACATAGGCGAGATGGTCGCCGCGCCGGACCCCGACCAGCAGCGAGCGCAACCGTTCGCCGTCGCCGCTCCAGCCGCCGATGACGACCTCATGGCCCGGGCGGCATTTCGCCTTGGTCCAGGCCGTGCCGCGGCCCGAGGCATAGGGCGCGTCGAGGCGCTTCGAGACGATGCCTTCGAGGCCGGCGCGGCAGGCCGATTCCAGCATCGCCTCGCCGCCGGTCGCGAAATGCTCGACATAGCGCAGCCGCGGGCGCCGGGCAGCGCGCAGCAGCGCCGCCAGCCGCCGCTTGCGCTCCGCCAGCGGCTTCGGCCGCAGGTCCTCGCCCTGGGCGAACAGCAGGTCGAAGGCGAAATACACCAGCTCGCCCGTGTCGCGTTCGGACAGCGCCGCCTGCAGCGCGGAGAAGTCGGGGATGCCGTTGTCGTTGAGCGCGACGACCTCGCCGTCGATCAGCGCATCCGGCAGCGCCGCGGCGGCCTTGGCGATGGCCGGAAACTTGTCGGTCCAGTCGAGCCCCTTGCGCGTCTTCAGCGTGGCGGCGCCGCGCGCGACGCGCAGCTGGATGCGATACCCGTCGAACTTGATCTCGTGCGCCCAGCCCTCGCCCGCGGGCGGCCGTCCCACCAGGCGGCAGAGCTGCACCGGCACGAAATCCGGCGGCGCCCCCGCCGAGGAGTGCCATACCGCGTCCGGCGCTGCCGTTTTCTTGCGCCTGAGCAGGAACGGCTTGGGGCCGGGGCCGCGGCCGGCGGCGATCTCGGCCATCGCCCGGCCCGAGGCGACCGAGCGGTCGTCGGCCATCGCCGCCGCGCCGCCGCCGTCCCGCGCCGTCGCGTCGCGATGCTTGATCAGCAGCCAGTTGCTGCGCTTGCCGCCGTCGCGGTCGCGCTTCATGCGCACCAGCACCCAGCCGCCCTTCAGCCGTTCGCCGTCGAGGCGGAACTTCAGCTCGCCCTTGGCCAGCGCCTGCTGCGGCGGCACCTCGCCTTCCGGCTCCCAGCAGCCGCGGTCCCAGATCTGCACCGTGCCGCCGCCATATTCGCCCTTCGGGATGGTGCCCTCGAAATCGCCGTAGGCGAGCGGGTGGTCCTCGACCTCGACGGCCAGCCGCTTGTCGCGCGGATCGAGCGAGGGACCGCGGGTCACCGCCCAGGACTTGAACACGCCGTCGAGTTCGAGGCGGAAATCGTAATGCAGCCGCCGCGCCGCGTGCTTCTGCACGACAAAGCGCAGCCGGTTGGACGGCGCCACCGCCTCGTCCTCGGGCTCGGCGGTCTTCGCGAAATTCCGCTTGCTGCGGTAGGTTGCCAGCGCGCCGCCGTTCACGACGCCTTTTTCCGCGGCTTGGCCCGCGCCGCCGGCCGCGCCGCCTCGGCTGCGGCGGCCGCCTTCTCCTTAGCCCCTTCGCGGCCGCCGGCGACCGGCAGCAGCATGTGCCCCTGCCGCCGGTCCGGCGCGGCCTTGGCCTTGCCCTTGCGGGCCGACGCCGCGGCCGGCTTCTCGGCGGCGAGGCTGCGCTTGAGCGCCTCCATCAGGTCGATCACCTTGGGCTCTTCCTCGACCGGCTGGCGGCGGCGCGGCTTGCCCGCGAGCTTGCTTTCGACCAGCTCGCGCAGCGCCTCCTGGTAGCGGTCGCGGAATTCGCCGGGGTCGAAGGCGCCGGCGCGGCGCTCGATGATCGTCTTGGCGACCGCCACCATATCGGGATCGGCGGCCTCGCCCGGCTCGGCGAACTCGGCCGCGCGCACCTCGGCGGCGCTGCGCAGGGTGCGCATCAGCATGCCGCCGCCGCGCGGCTCGACCAGCACCATCCGCTCGCGGTTCGACAGCACGATGCGGCCGAGCCCGAGCCGCCCGGTTTCGGCCATCGCCTGGCCGATGACGCGGAAGGTTTCGACCGCGATCTTGCCGTCGGGATGCACGTAATAGGGGGTGTCGAGATAGAGCGGATCGACCTCGTCGCCGGCGACGAAGCGGTCGAGGTCGATGGTCTGCGAGGACTCGATGCGCAGCGCCTGCAATTCCTCGTCGGGGACGACGACGTACTGGTGGCGCTCGTACTCGTAGCCCTTGACGACGGCGGCGCGATCGACCGGCTCGCCGGTCTCGGAATCGACGAGCAGCTGCCGCACCCGGTTGCCGGTCTCGGGGTTGAGCTGATGCAGGCGGATATGCGCCGCCTCGGTCGTCGCGGGGGTCAGGTAGACCGGGCACGACACCAGCGACAGGCGGAGAAATCCGTTCCAGGTTGCTCGGGGCACGCACGCCTCCTCTCGTACAGTCGAATGAACGTTCCGCGCCGCGGGCCGTTTCCGGCGATGAACACTCGGGAGCGGCCGATGCACTCCAAACTCGTCGCCGAAAACGCCGGCACGCGCACCTTCGTGCTGGTCCTCGACCCGGGCGAGGAGGCGTTTTCGACGATCGCCGCCTTCGCCGCCCAACAGCGCCTCGACGCAGCGTCGCTGACCGCGCTCGGCGCGTTTTCGCATGCCACGGTAGGGTGGTTCGACCTCGCCAGCAAGTCCTACCGACGGATCGCGGTGGCGCGGCAATGCGAGGTATTGAGCGCGATCGGCGATATCGCCGCCGGCGACGACGGCAAGCCGAGCGTGCATCTTCACGTCGTGCTCGGCCTCGACGACGGCACGACGCGCGGCGGCCACCTGCTCGACGGCACGGTGCAGCCGACCCTCGAAGTCACGCTGGTCGAGACCCCCGCCCATCTCCGCCGCCGGCAGCGGCCGGAGCTCGGCATCGCGCTGATCGATCTCGCCGCCTCGCGCTAGAGCGGGAGGTCATGGCGAGGCGCCGGCGGACGCGCCTCGCGCCGCGCGCAATGACAGGGCGAGCCGTCAACCCGCGGCGGGGCGCCCGAACAGGCGGCGCAATTCGTCCTTCGCCGCTTCGAGCACCCGCTTGCGTGAGGCCGGCAGATTTTTTCCGGCGCGGTTGATATAGAAATTCAGCATCGCCATCGCCGACTGGAGCGGCGTGCCCTTGCGGCGCCGGCTTTCCTCCGCCGAGCGCTTCAGCGACAGGGCAATGCGGCGCGGGCTGCGCGAGGTGAAGACATTTTCCTCGAGGTCGAGCGCATCACTTCTCTCGCTCACTGCGGCCGACCATTTACGGGCCATCGCTCTCTCCTTCGCTGCTGCCGGAAGAACCCCATCCTTTGGCCGACGTTCCGACACCCCCCGATCCGCACGGCCTGGAGAGCGGCGCGCGCCTGCGCGACGGCACCGCGGTGCGCCTGCGGCCGGTGCGGCCGGGCGACGAGAGGCTGCTGCAGGAGCTCGCCGCCCGGATGAGCCCGGAAGATATGCGGCTGCGCTTTTTTGCGCCGCTGCACGGGCTGCCGCAGGCGCTGGCGGCGCGCCTGTCGCACCCCGATGGCGAGCGCGAGATGGCGCTGCTCGCCGAATGCGACGGCGCCGCGCTCGGTGTCGTGCGCTATGCCGCGGAGCCGGACCGCCGCCGCGCCGAATTCGCGATCGCGGTGCGCAGCGACTGGAAGGGCCGCGGGCTCGGCTACCTCCTGATGACCCGGCTGATCGAGATCGCCGCCGCGCGCGGCATCGGCGAGCTGGTCGGCGAGGTGCTGCACGAAAACCGCCGCATGCTCGAGATGTGCCGCACCTTCGGCTTCAGCCTCGCCACCGACCCGGACGACGCCGCGCTCGTCGTCGTGCGCAAGCGGCTCGACAATGCCGACGCCACCGTTCGATCCGGCAGCGGCAAGTAAACCGGCGGCGCAAGGCTGGCGGGCCACAGCCGACGATGCGGGCCATAGCTGACGATAATGCGTACTTTGTCTAGCCCTATGATTATCCGACAAAGATTACGTTCAGGGAGGTATGCTTGCGCGCCGAGCGCGACTGCTGGCAGCACTTCAGCGGGGCTTGGCCGCAAATTGCCGTCCCTGCTAAGCGGGAAATGCGAGGCTCCGGATCGCAGGGGGAGGTCGATATGGGTGAAATCCGTCTGTTTGACCTCAATGTCGAGAAGATTTTGGAGGCTTGGGATAACGCTCATGCTGTTCGTGAACTGATCGCCAATGCGCTTGACGAACAAGTTTTGAGCGGCACGCAGGAGGTGGAAATTTACAAAGAACCGCAGGGCCCGTGGGTGGTTCGCGACTTCGGACGAGGCTTGCGATATGAGCATTTTACGCAGAACGAGAACCCGGAAAAGCTAAATGCAATTGGAAAGGTCATCGGTAAGTTTGGTGTCGGTCTGAAAGACGCCATGGCGACCCTCGACCGCAACAGAATCGGCGTGGAGATCGAGTCCGCCTTTGGCGTAATCACTCTCGTCCAGCACGGCAAACATGATTTCGGGGATGTCGTGACGTTGCACGCGGCAGTGGCGCCACCTCGTGATCGTGGCTTCGTTGGAACCGCGATCAGATTGTCTAAACTGCCCGATGACGACATGGCCCGTGCCATGAAATTCTTTCTGAAATTCTCCGGAGAGACTGTCATCGAGGAGACGCGTGTCGGTTGCATCCTCGAGCGTAAGGGCGTGACCAGCCGAATTTACGTCGCAGGACTTTTGGTCGCTGAGGAAGACAACTTCGCTTTCTCCTACAACATAACCAGTCTCACCGAAGCGATGAAGAAGGCGCTCAACAGAGAGCGGGCGAACGTCGGACGGACTGCCTACAGCGAGCGAGTGAAAACGATGCTGCTGCAGACGAAAAGTCAAACC
>Ga0070739_10008952_pt1 | contig 10097 bp, 7 predicted proteins | sample Coa_R1_7_FD_66445 | JGI IMG/M metagenome (GOLD analysis project Ga0070739, IMG submission 66445) | Surface soil microbial communities from Centralia Pennsylvania, which are recovering from an underground coalmine fire - Coalmine... | ecosystem: Environmental > Terrestrial > Soil > Unclassified ...
GACTGGCCGACGTATCAGCACGATCCCCAGCGCTCCGGTGTGGCGGTAGGTACGTTCGCGCTGGCGGACGGCCAGGTTCAGTGGGAGTCCGACGACCTGGACGGCAGCATCTACGCCCAGCCGCTAATCGTCGGCAACCAGGTGATCCTGGCTACCGAGAACGACTCGGTATACGCCCTCGACGCTCGAACCGGCCAGGTCCTCTGGCGCATGCACCTCGGCGAGCCGGTGCCGCGGAGCGACCTCCCCTGCGGCAACATCGACCCCGTCGGGATCACCAGCACGCCCGCGGTCGACCCCGCGGCCGGCGTGGTCTACGCGGTCGGGTTCCTGCAGCCGCTGCACCACGAGCTGTTCGCGCTCGATCTGGGCACGGGGGCGGTGCGCTACCACCAGTTGATCGATCCGCCCGGCGCCGATCCCCATACGCACCTGCAGCGCGCGGCGCTAGCGCTCTCACAGAGGAACGTCTATGTGAGCTTCGGCGGGCGGTTCGGCGACTGCGGCGATTACCACGGCTGGGTCGTGTCGGCTCGGGCCAGCGACGGCAGCCGCGGAGACGTGTACCAGGTACCGACGCAGCGCGAGGGGGCGATCTGGGCGACTGGCGGACCAACCCTGGATCCGGCCGGCGACCTCTACGTCGCGACCGGGAACGGCAGCTCCGACACCGATTTCGACTACGGCAACGCGGTGATCCGGTTGGGGCCGGATCTGCAGGTACAGGACTGGTTCGCGCCGTCCGACTGGGCCACGCTCAGCCGGCGGGATCAAGACCTGGGATCGACCGGGCCGACCCTGCTCGACAATGGTCTGCTGTTCCAGATTGGCAAGACGGGAACCGGCTACTTGCTGCGCGCAGATGACCTCGGCCACCTGGGTGGCCAGGTCTTCTCAGGAGCCGTGTGCAACGGCGCCTATGGCGAGACGGCCCATCGCGGGGCGATGGTCTACGTGCCTTGCCGGAATGGGCTGCACGCGGTCCGGGTGGATGGGTCTTCGTTTGCCGTGGTGTGGCAGGGGCCGGCCTTCAACGCTGGGCCGCCGATCGTGGTTGGCGACACCATCTGGACGATCGACGAGGGCAGCGGCGCGCTGTACATGCTGGCCGACGACGGCACGGCAAAGCAGCAGGTGCCGCCGAAGCCAGGAGCGAGAGGCCTGCCGCATTTCATCGCGCCCGCGGCGGCTGGCGGGCGGCTGATCGTCGCGCGAGGACAGCAGGTGCTGGCCTTCGGCCCGGCCACGCCGTAACCGCGACCATCAACGGCAGGTGCCGTACCAGGCGCTGCCGCCGTACGAGCTGCTGCAGTTGAGCGCGTGGCTCGTCGGGCCGGGGGCTACCCCCGGTTCGGCGGCGCTGCGGTGGAGTATGGCTCGTGCTGGCTCGGCCCCTCCGCCCAGGTCATGGTGCGCACCGTGACGCTAGGCCTGCGCGCGACCTGGCTGTCGGGGCTGCAGGAGGTGGCGCTGGGCGGCGAGCCAGCGCTCGCTGATCTCCGCCGCGCTGGCGACCCGCATGCCGATGGCGTAGATGGCGCGCGAGCCGGCCCTGCAGGCGCGCTTGATCCGCACGAGCTGGCCGCGCTGCTCCAGGACGTCGAGGTACTCCCGAAGATCGACGTAGTAGCCGGTCGACGTGGCGGTCACGCTGTCCTCCTGCTCCTCCTACGGCTGGCTGGCCTTCTCGAGATAGGTGCGGTCGACGTACTTCCCGGGCGGCGGCGCCTCCTTGAAGTCGCCGACCTCGACCATCCAGGCCAGCACGCGCTCGATGGCCTCGTCGCTGATCGCCAGGTGCTCCGGGACGGCTTTGTGTCTCAGGTACAGGTCGTAGGTCTTGTCGGCCTCGTCGGCGGGGACGTCCGTGGCCTGGACCAGCACCTGGACCGACTCGGCGCGGTTGCTGTACAGGAAGTCCGCGCCCCGCACCATCGCCCGCAGGAAGCGCACGACCGTGTCCGCGTTGCGCGGCGCCCAGTCCGTGTTCACCTCGACGGCGTTGAAGAACCACGGGTTGAGCACGTCGGCGATGTCGCCAAGCATCGTGTAGCCCTCGGCCTCGGCGCGCAGGTCGAGCGGCTGGGTCAGGATCGCTGCCGCCACGGCGCCGGAGCGAAGCTGCGAGTAGCGGTCGGTGGTCGAGCCGCTGAAGACGAGGCTGTACTCGTTGGGCCCGATTCCCTGGGACTGGAGCAGGAGCTGGGTCATGTACTTGGGCTGGCCCGAGGGCGAGTCCACGGTGATCGTCTTGCCGCGCAGGTCGGCGGCGGACTTCACGTCCGGCTGACCCATCAGGCGGTAGAGCGCCGCGCTGATGCCGCCCGCGACGAACTTGACCGGCGCCCCCTTCTCGGCCGCGCGGATCAGCGCCGCCGAGTCGACCTGGCCGATGTCCAGCGAGCCGGACCCGAGCTGCTGGACCAGGTTCGCCGCCGTGCTGATGTAGGTGATCTCGGGATCGACGCGCGCTTCGGCGAAGAAGCCCTTGCTCTGGGCGATCAGCAACGGCCAGGCCAGGGCCGTCTTGCTCACCAGCGCGCTCCGCGGCCGGGGCAGCGGCCCGGCCGACGCCGTGCCGGCCGCGCCCGCCGCAGGAGCCGCCGGGGCAGCCGGCGCCGGCGACCCGCAGGCTACTCCGAGAGCGAGGAGCGCGACCAGGACCAACAGAACGTACTTCATCGACAGGTCCTCCCTCTCAGGCCAGCGAGTCCGCCAGCATCACCTGGCGCACCTCTTCCTCGATCAGCGTCCAGATCCGTTCGGCGACGGCCCCGAACTCTCCCGTCCGCTTGAGCTTCAGGGCGCGCGGGCGGGGAAACGGCACGTCCACCACGGCCTTCACTCGCCCCGGGCGAGTGCCCATGACCACGACGCGATCGGCGAGAAAGATCGCCTCGTCCACCTGGTGCGTGACGAACACCACCGTCTTGTGGGCGTACTCCCAGATCCGCAGCAGCTCGGCCTGCATCAGCTCGCGGGTCTGCGCGTCCAGCGCCGCGAACGGCTCGTCCATCAACAGCACCTCGGGATCGAGCAGGAGCGCCCGCGCCAGGTTTACCCGCTGGCGCATCCCTCCCGAGAGCTGGTGGGGATAGTGGCGCTCGAAGCCCTCCAGGCCGACGAGCCGCAGGCAGCGCCGGGCCTCCTCGCGGTCGGCCGGCCCGAGCCGCCGCTGGATCTCGCGCCCGACCAGCGCGTTGTCCAGCACGGTGCGCCAGGGCAGCAGCGAGTCGTACTGGAAGACGAAGCCGCGGTCCGGCCCGGGCCCGCGCACCGGCTGCCCGTCGACCAGCACGTCGCCGGCGCTGGGGACGAGCAGGCCGTCGATCGCCCGCAGCAGCGTCGTCTTGCCGCAGCCGCTCGGGCCGACCAGGCTGACGAACTCACCCGCCGCGATCGCGAAGTCGACCGCCTCCAGCACGCGCAGGGGCGTCCCGTCCGTCGGGCTGCGGAAGTCCAGCGCTACGCCGCGCAGCGCGATCTTGGTCGCCCGGCTCGTGGGGGCGCTCGCCTCGCTCAGGTCTCGCGCCACGGCATCACCCGCGCTTGCAGCCAGTCCAGCAGCCGCACGAACAGGACGCCCAGCACCGCCAGGATCATCACCACCGCGAACAGCGTGGCCGTGTCGAAGCGGTTGTTCGACTCGTAGATCAGGAAGCCGAGCCCCGCCCGCGCGCCGAACAGCTCGCCGACGACGATCGCCACCAGGCCGCGCCCGACGGCCATGCGCATGCCGGCGATCACGGCCGGTCCCGCCGCCGGCAGCAAGACGATGCGGATCTGCTGCAGGCGGTTGGCGCCGAAGGAGCGGACCGCCTCGAGCAGCCGCGGGTCGGCGGTCTGGATGCCCATCTGAGTGTTGATCAGGATCGGGATCGAGACCACCAGGAAGACGACCGCGACCTTCGAGCCCATGTCGACGCCGAACCACATGATGAACAGGGGGGCCAGGGCGACGGTGGGCGTGGCGTACAGCGCCGCGATCCAGGGGTCCAGCGCCCAGTCCACCGGCCGAAAGATCGCCACCAGCACGCCCAGCCCGATCCCCACCACGGCGCCCAGGGCGAACCCGAGGAAGAACTCGCTCATGCTGACGTAGATGTGCCAGTAGATCGAGCTGCCGGCGGGGCTCTTCTGGCCGAGGAACATCTCGACCAGCGTCTCCAGGACGAGGCTCGGCGGCGCGAACAGGAAGCGCTGGGTCATGAACTGGCGGGCGATCGCCTCCCACAGCAGCAGGCCGACCGCGATCGACAGCAGGCCGACCGTGGCGCGGTTCCAGGCCAGCGAGGGCCGGCGCAGCGGCCCCAGCCGCGCCGCGCCCGGACCCGCCGCGCTACGCAGGCCCTCATCCCTGGCCATCGCCGCCCTCTCCCGCCGGCTCGTCCGCGGCGAGCGTCAGCACCAGGTTGCCGTAGCCGTCCACGATCAGGTCGGCGCCCGGCACGACAACGGTCGTCGACGATCGCTCCTCGACGATGCACGGTCCCGCCAGTCGCTGCCCGGCGCGCAGGCCGTCGCGGCGGTAGACCGGCGTGGGCAGGGCGTCCGTGTCGGCGTCGAACAGCACCGCGCGCTCGTCGGCCGCCGCGGGCGCTGCGCCGGCCTGGTGCGGCTCGGGCGTCGCGGCGGGCTTGGCGCTGAGCCCGATACCGCGGACGCGGAAGGCGACGACCTCGACCGGCTCGCCGGGCGCCTTGTGGCCGTAGCGGCGCTCGTGCAGCCGGTGGAAGTCGGCCTGCAGCGCCGCGCGGTCGAGCGCGCCCGCCGCGCCGGCCACGGGGACCAACACCTCGTAGGACTGGCCCACGTAGCGCATGTCGCAGTACCGCTCGAGGACGATCTCGCCGGGGGCGCCCTGCGCCGCCAGCTCGCGCGCGCACTCGCCGCACAGCGCGTCGAAGTGACCGAGGATCTCGGCGTCCGGGAGGTCGTCGAGGCGGCCGATGCGGGTCCGCACGACGTCGTGGCGCAGGTCCGACACCAGCATCCCGAAGGCGCAGAAGTTGCCCGGCTCGCGGGGCACCAGCACGCGCGGGATGCCCAGCTCGCGTGCCAGGTGCGCCGCCAGGGTCGGCCCGGCCCCGCCGAAGGCGACGAGGGTGAACTCGCGCGGGTCGTGGCCGCGCTCGACGGTGATGCTGCGCATCGCCAGCGCCACCTGGTTGCTGAGCACGCGCACGATGCCCGCCGCCGCCCGCGGCACCGACAGGCCCAGCGGCTCGGCGACGTGGGTGGCGATCGCCGCCGCGGCCGGCGCTGCCTGGATCGCCATCCGCCCGCCGAGGAAGGAGCGCTCGCCGAGGTAGCCGAGCACCAGCAGCGCGTCGGTCAGCGTGGGCTGCCTGCCGCCGCGGCCGTAGCAGGCCGGGCCGGGCTCGGCGCCGGCGCTGCGCGGCCCCACCTTGAGCACCCCGCCTGGCCCGAGCCAGGCGATGCTGCCGCCGCCGCTGCCGATGGTGTGGATGTCGACGCTGGGCGTGCGGATGACGTGGCCGCCGACGCTCGACTGCGTCGTGTACGACAGCTCGCCGGGCAGCACCGCCATGTCGCAGCTCGTGCCGCCGACGTCGATCGTTAGGAGGTCGCGCATCCCGACCTGGTCGCCGAGGTACTTGCTCGCCACCACGCCGGCCACCGGCCCGGACATCAGGGTGCGGATGGGAACGCGCACCACCGCGCCCGCCGTGGCCGTGCCGCCGTTGGACTGCATGATCAGCACCCGCGCCGCGGGCAGCACCTCCCGCAGCACGCGCTCGAAGCGCGCCACGTACTGGGCCATGCGCGGGCCGATGTAGGCGTTGGCGACGGTAGTGGCCGTGCGCTCGTACTCGCGGAACTCGGGGCTCACCTCCGACGACAGCGAAACGTGCAGCTCGGGGGCGCGCTCGCGGAACAGGCGGCCCAGCAACTGTTCGTGGGCCGGGTTGGCGAAGGCGAACAGCAGGGCGATGGCAACCGACTGGACGCCCAGCGCGAGCACGCGCTCGACCAGCGCATCCGCGGCCGCCTCGTCCAGCGGGCGGACGATCTCCCCGCGCGCGCCGACCCGCTCGGGCACTTCCAGGATCTGCCAGCGCGGCAGAAGCATCCGCGGTCCCTCGAGGAACAGATCGTACACCCGCTCGCCGCGCCACTGCCGCCCCAGCTCGTAGACGTCGCGGAAGCCGGCGGTCGTGAGCAGCGCCGGCGGGGGCTCGCTCTCCGCGAGTAGCGCGTTCAGGCCGACGGTGCTGCCGTGCAGGAGCGTGCGGACCTCCCCGGGCGCGGTGCTTCCCAGGAGGGCGGCGACGCCGTCGGCGACCGCGCCGATCGGGTCCGCCGGCCGCGACGGCAGCTTGTGGGTGGCGACGATCCGCTCCGATCCCTCATCCAGCAGGCTCAGGTCGGTGAAGGTGCCGCCGATGTCGACGCCGATCCGGTACGGCATCCTACGCCCTCCCGGCCGGCTCTGGCGGCCCGCCGCCAGCCGAGGCGGCCGCGTCGCGCCGCCCGGGCGCTGGGGTCGCCGCCCAGGTCTGGGTGTCCACGTCGACGCCGTAGACCTCGCGCGCCGCGGCGGGGGAGACGTAGCCCGCCCGCACGTCGCGCGCTACCAGGGCCGGGTCGCGCTCGGCCGGCGGCCCCCAGCCGGCGGCGCCGGCCAGGTCCAGCCGCACGACGTCACCGGCGGCCAGCCGCACGCTGGTGGCCTTCACATGCAGCGGGCGGGCGCCGGGCGTGTCCGGGTTGAGACTGGCGCTGCCCGGCTGGCCGGACCGGCCGCCGTAGACCCCCGGCGAGGCGAACTTCACCCGATCGCCGCGCAGGTTCATCGTCACCTCGTCGGCCAGCACGCGCCACTCGCGGCGGATGCCGAGCCCGCCGCGCCAGCGGCCGGCGCCGCCGCTGTCGGGCCGCAGCGCGTAGCGCTCGACGCGGACCGGAAACTCGGACTCGACCGCCTCGACGGGGGTGTTGAGCACGTTGCTGCCGTCCTGGGCCATGCCGCCGATGCCGTCGCGCGTCGGGCGGGCGCCGTAGCCGCCGTGGAGGATCTCGTACTGGGAGTAGCGGCGGCCGCTGCGCGGGTCGACGCCATTCAGCGAGATGGCGATGTTGGCGCCCGCGGACGGCGCCATGGCGCGGTCCGGGGCGAGCTGTGCCATCAGCCACATCACCAGCGGCGAGACGCGGTGGACGGTGGAGGCGTACATGTTCACCGGCGCCGGGTAGCGCGGGTTGAGCAGGTGCCCCTCGGGCGGGAAGTGGATCGTGATCGGCTCGCCCACGCCGTGGTTGTTCGGCAGCCCCGGCGCCAGCACCGCCTTGCAGACGTACTCGGTCGCGGCCCGCGTGATGCAGGGGCGCACGTTCAGCGGGCCGCGCGCCTGCGGCGCCGAGTCGAAGGTGAAGACCAGCTCCTCGCCGCGCTTCTCCAGCGCGGCGGTGATCGCCAGCGGACGGTCGAGGTCGATCCCGTCGTCGTCCATGTAGTCGGTGATCGGCCCCACCCGCCCCTCGGGCAGGCCGGCGATCCGCGCCCGCATCTCCCGCGCGCAGATCGCCGCCCACTCCGCCCAGGCCTCGAGGACGGTCGCCGCGCCGAAGCGCTCCAGGAGCTCGACCAGGCGGTGCGCGCCGTGGATGTTGGTCAGCGCCTGGGCCTGGGTGTCCCCCCAGGTGGTGACCGGCGTGCGGGTGTTGGCGACGATGAACTCGTAGACGTCCTCGTTCAGCTCGCCGCGCCGGTACAGCTTCACCGGCGGGATCACCAGCCCTTCCTGGAACAGGTCGGTGGCGTCGCCGGCGTTGGTGCCCGGCACCTTGCCCCCGGTGTCGGGCTTGTGGGCGGTGTTCGCCACGTAGGCGACGATCTCGCCGCGGTAGAAGACCGGCGAGACGAGCGTGGTGTCGCTCATGTGGTTCTGGCAGGCGCGGTAGGGGCTGTTGAGGATGAACGCGTCGTCGGGCTCGATGCGGCCGCCGAAGGTGCGGATGATCTCGCCAACCTGGGCGGGGATCACGCCCAGGTGGATCGGATCGACCATATGCTGCGCCACTAATCGGCCGGCGCGGTCGCAGATGGCGAACGTGACGTCGCCGCTCTCCTTGATGATCGTCGAGTAGCCCGTCCGCATCATCTTGATCGTGAGCTCGTGGGCGACCTGCGCGGTCGAGTTGTAGACCACCTCGAGCGTGACCGGATCCATCGGCGGTCTCCTGCTTTCTCGCGGTGTGCGCCAAGAGTACTCCATCGCTTCCGCACCCGTCCACAAACGCCGTGGCGCGACCGATCCTTGACGGGCCGGCCGCCGGGTGCCATGATGAGCACGCCCGGCCGAGCGCCGGCGCGGAGAGGGGATCGTGGCAGCAGAGACGGTGAGGCTCGGCAGCGGCACGTCGATTCCGGCCATCGACTTCGCCGCCTTCGCCGCCGACGACCCCGCGCGCCGCGCGGCCGTGGCGGCCGCGATCCGCGCGGCGTTCGAGGAGTACGGCTTCCTCTACCTGCGCAACCACGGCGTGCCGCAGGGCACCGTCGACGCGCTGTTCGCCGAGGCGCAGACGTTCTTCGACCAGCCCGCGGAGGCGAAGGCGCGCTGCAGCGCGCCGGGCGCCCGCGGCTACTCGGCGCCCGGCTACAGCGCCCTCGATCCCACCCGGCCCGCGGACCTGAAGGAGGCCTTCCGGGCCGGCCCGGACGCCGAGTCGCCGCCGACCTGCTGGCCCGACGGGCGCCCGGCCTTCCGCGCGGCGGTGCTGGCCTTCCACGCCGCGGCGTCGGCGACCTGTCGCCGCGTGATGCAAGCTCTCGCCCTGGCGCTCGGGCTGCCCGAGGACTACTTCGACGCGGCGCACCAGCCGCACAGTGGCGCCACGCAGTTGCTGCACTACCCGCCGCTGCCCGGCGCGCTGCTGCCGGGGCAGCTCCGCTCCGGCGCGCACACCGACTGGGGCACGATCACGCTGCTGTTCCACGCCGGCGACGCTGGCGGCCTGGAGATCCAGCGGCCCGGCGGCGACTGGCTGCCCGCTCCCTCGCTGCCCGGCGCGGCGATCGTCAACGCCGCCGACCTCCTGCGGCGCTGGACCAACGACCAGCTCCGCTCCGTCCTGCACCGCGTGACGCCACCCGAGGGCCCGGCCGCGGCGCGCTCCCGCTACTCGGCGGTGCTGTTCTACCAGCCGCGGTTCGACGCGCTGATCACCTGCCTAGAGCCCTGTCAGGGCCCGGGGCGGCCGGCGCGGTACCCGCCGATCACGGCGGGCGAGTACCTGCAAGCGCGGCTGCGCGAGACGCGCCGAGACAGCGACTAGGAGGGAGAGAGCCGATGCTTGCCCTGGGGTCCGCCCGCGCGCTCGGCGTCGTTCTGGGCCTGGCGCTGCTGGCCGCGAGCTGCGCGCCGGCGCCGGCGGCGCCATCGCCCGCGGCGGCCGACAGCAGCCGCCCGCCGGCCGAGGCCGCCGCGGCGGCCCAGCCGACCGCCGCCAGCGCCGCGCCGCGCCCGCTGGTAAAGGTGAAGACGGGCGTCAACGGCTTCGCCCTCGAGGCCGGCCACTACCTCGCCGACGACCGGGGCTACTTCCGCGAGGAAGGGCTCGAGGTGGAGTTCGTGCCGTTCGCGCGGGGCATCGAGCAGATTGCCCCGCTCACGACCGGGGAGATCCACTTCGGCAACGTCGGGCCGGACCCCGGCCTGTTCAACGCCGTGCTGCGCGGGATCGACGTGCGAATCGTCGCCCACAACGGCTGGGCCACGCCGCGGGACGGGCACTCCGGCCTCATCGTCCGCAAGGACCTCCTGGACAGCGGCCAGTTCAAGGAGCTGAAAGACCTCAAGGGCCTGACCGTCGCCCTCGGCAGCATGGGTACCACGCCTCAGCTCTACCTCGAGCGCATCGCGGCGAAGGCAGGGATCACGCCCGACGATTACCAGCTCGTGGTCGTTCCCTACCCGGAGATGATCAGCGCGCTGGCGAACAGGGCGATCGACGCGGCCTATCACATCGAGCCGTCGATCGCCATCGCCGACGCGCAGGGCGTGGCGAAGAGCGTGGCGCGGATGGGGGAAATCTATCCCGGCATCCTGACCAACGTAGTGCTGATCAGT
>Ga0070739_10008953_pt1 | contig 10096 bp, 9 predicted proteins | sample Coa_R1_7_FD_66445 | JGI IMG/M metagenome (GOLD analysis project Ga0070739, IMG submission 66445) | Surface soil microbial communities from Centralia Pennsylvania, which are recovering from an underground coalmine fire - Coalmine... | ecosystem: Environmental > Terrestrial > Soil > Unclassified ...
CACAACGCCGTGGACAAGCTGGTGGGCGCCTTCCTTGCACAGACGCCGCTCCAGGATCGGATCCTCATGGTCAGCGGCCGGACCAGCTTCGAACTGGTTCAGAAGGCCGTCATGGCCGGCACACCGATTCTGGCCGCGGTAGGCGCGCCCTCAAGTCTCGCCGTGAAAACCGCGCTGCGATTCGGCATGACGTTGATCGGATTTCTTCGCGACGATCGCTTCAACGTATACTCCGGGGCTAGCCGCATTTGTTAAAAACACCGGGTTTGGGTACTGGTCCTTTCGTAAATCTACTCTGAAACTACTGAGCCATTTCCCCTGCACGCTCCATGCTCTAAATTTCCATTGTGAGGCGCACGAGAGTTGTCGTATTCGCGCCAATAATCGGGAATTGACATGATCTTCGCGAATTACTTCAGGCCGGCGCTGATTAGTTCCACGGCTCTCGGCGTTTGGCTGCTGGCGATGGCGGTGGTTGAAGCCGCCATTTTCCGGATCGTGCGCCTTTTCTTGCCGGACGTGAACCCGGACCCTCTGGAAACCGCCTATGCCACAGGCAAAATCTCGTTCAAGACGTACATGCGCCGGAAGTACCAGGCGCAGGGCTGCACGATCGAATAAGGCCGCGCATCCGCCTCCCGCAATCCGTCCGTAGTGAACATCGAGCAGCGGTTTAAGTCAAGCGGGAGCTCGGGGCGTAAAGGAATTTTCACCCGGCGGGCTCGATCCCGGTTTCGCCTGGGCGCCGACTATGACGGGGAAGGCTTGGCTTCGTCATCGATCAGATAGGGGCGCTGGGTTCTAAAGCCCGCCGCCACAGGGCTTGATACCGGCCGCGGCTCACCAAAGTTGTGGGAATAAGACGGCACTCGCGAAACATCCGATCCTTTCGCAGTTCCGCGGCGGCAAGCTCCCGCTCCTCTGCAGACGCGAAGAGAGCAAAGACCGCCGACCCGCTGCCTGTCATCCTCGCAGTCGCCCCCCCGATGCCGAGCTTCGTCCGGATCGCCCGAAGCCGCGGATAGTGCCGGAAAACGACGGGTTCGAAGTCATTCGCGCTGAGCGCGCCGGCGGAGGCAGCCGAGCGCTCGCGCTGGAGGGCGCTCACGTAGGTCTGGAACCGCTCTATCCGCGGCGCGTAGTCCGCGAAATTCGGGCCCCGGCGCAGGTCCTGGTATGCTTTCCCAGTCGCGACATGCACGCCGGAGCAGGCCAGCAACAAAGGTTCGGGCTTCAGGTCGGGCAGGGGATAGAGTTCGGTTCCGCGGCCGAGGCCCAGGGCCGCGCCGCCCATCAGGAAAAACGGCACGTCGCTGCCCAGGCTCGCGGCAATCTTTGGGGCCTGCGGCAGCGCGCGCCCGGCGAGCGCGGGCAGCGCGATCAGCACCGCCGCAGCATTGCTGGATCCGCCGCCGAGCCCGGCGCCCATGGGGATGTTCTTGACCAGCCGGAAACGCACGCGCGCGGTGTGCCGCATCGCGTCCAGCGCCGCCTTCGCCGCGCAAACAATCAGGTTGTCAGGAATCCCCGCTGGATCGTCGAGCTCGATTTGGGTGCGCCGCGACGGCTCATATTCGATGTCAATCGAATCCGCCAGCGAGATCGTGTGGAAAACGGTGCGCAGCTCATGGAACCCGTCCGGATTGCGGTGCAGAACCCGCAAATCCAGGTTGATCTTAGCCAGCGACTTGAGGCGGACTCTCCGCGTCACGAGCTGTAGTGAATCAGCGAATCCACGTCGTAGCCGGCGAGCTTTTCGCGGCCTTTGAGAAAATCCAACTCGATCACGAAGCCGAGTCCCGCCACCGTGCCGCCCAATTTCTCGACCAGGCGCGCCGCCGCGGATGCCGTTCCGCCGGTGGCGAGCACGTCATCCACGATCAGTACCTTTTGCCCCGGCTCGATCGCGTCCACGTGGACTTCCACCGAATCGGTTCCGTACTCGAGCGCGTATTCCACGCGTTCAGTCGCGGCGGGCAGCTTGTTCCGTTTACGGACCGGCACGAAGCCAGCGCGCAGCGCGTAGGCGAGCGCCGGAGCGAAAATAAAGCCCCGCGCCTCGATCCCTGCCACGGTGACGATGCCCTTTCCGGCGTAGTGACGGCACAGGGCGTCGATGACTGCGTGCAGGCCCTCCGGATCTTTTAGCAGCGTCGTGATGTCGTAGAAATTCACGCCGGGCTTGGGGAAATCCGGCACTTCACGGATGAGGCTCTTGAGCTGATCCATTTGGGGGAACTCTCAAGTTTAGCATCGTTGCTTTCAGTCCCGGACCGCGGTAGCAGATCCTCACTCGAATTGCCGCCGGAAGACCTCCAGTTGCCGCTTCAACTCCGCGACCTCGATTTCGAGCGCCTCCACCCGTTGTTCCAGCGCGGAGCGGGACGGCGCGGCCGCTTCGCTCACGGCAGGGGGAGCCTGCTCTACCGGCCCGCCGAGCAGGTGCACCCAGCGCCCGCGGGCCGCGGGGACCACGAGCGGCTCGTCCCGGGATGCCAGGGACTTGAGTACGTGCTCGACCTCTTCGATGCCGGCGAAATCGTGCATCCGCTCCGTGCGCCCGCGCAGCTCGCCGGCGGTTTGCGGACCGCGCAGCATGAGCACACACAGCAGAGCCAGTTCGCGGCGGCCGAGGTTCAGTACTTCCCCAAGCCGGTGGCTCCACTTCTCCACGCGATGACCGGCGCCGCGAATGCACATGACCAGCCCCTTGTGCTTCAGGGCTTCCAGCGCCTGGGCGACGGTGTGCTCGCCGTACTGCACCACCGGGTCGCGGCTGGATTTCTGGTTGCAGGCGTTCTGAAGCGCATTCACCGTGAGCGGATAGTATTCAGGAGTCGTGATGTCCTTTTCGAGCAGCGAGCCTAAGACGCGCACCTCCGCCGGTTGCAGAGCTTCCACTCTGGCAACATAGCACGCAGGGGGGAGCTACACCTTCACCAGCCCAGGCTCTTCGCCGGAACAACGCGCCGCCGCCGCGAGCAGGAGTCTCCGCCGCCGGGATCGCCGCGAAGACTCTCTGAGGTCCCAGCGCGGCCGGCTGCTCAGCGCCCAGTTTCCACCCTGCCGGCGTCGCGCCGGCGTTGCTCACGCCCCAAGCCGGCAGAATCGAGAAAACGAGGATCCGGATCGCGACCATATCGCCCGCCACCGCGATGCTGCCGGACATCGCCACGATACGCGCCAGGAGCGAGCCAAAACAACTAACCGCCGATAAACAGCAAGAGTTGATCGCGCATCGGTTACCAATAGCAAAGAGTTATCCTGGTGGCATTTGAAGGACAGTTGGCTGTTCCCTGTCGTCGAGGCCGTGCATCTGGCCGGAATCGCTCTGCTCGCGGGGATCGTCGCGCTGCCCGCCGCCAGGCGCAATCTCACCCCTTGGACCCATTCGGGCCTCGCGATCCTGATCGTCACCGGTCTTGCGATGTTTTTCTCGGATACCTCGCGCTATCTCCACAACGCGGCGTTCCGCATCAAGATGGACCTGTTCGCCGCGGCGCTAGCCGCGCATTTTCTGCTGCGCCGCCGCGGACGGCTCGGCGCGTGGATGACGGTCTTCTTCTGGACCCTGGTGGTGTTCGCCGGGCGCGCCATCGCCGATTTCGACCAGTAGCCATGTGGCCTTTCACCCTGCTCGCCGGATCCACCTGGGGATTTCCGATCCTGGCGGCGCTGCACGTCGCCGGGCTCGCCTGGTTCGGCGGGCTGGCGCTCGTGCCGGGCGAATTTCCGCGGCTCCAGCGCGGCGGGCTCGGGTTTCTGATGCTCACTGGGCTGGCGCTGTTCCTGATGCAGCCGGTGCGCTACGTCCACAGCTACGCGTTCTGGATCAAGCTCGTGCTGATCGCGGCCGCGCTGGCGTTCTCCGCGTCACGAACGGGCGCGCACCGCGCCTGGCTGCTGGTGTGGTTCGGCGTGATCCTGGCTGCGCGGCTGACGGCGTTCATATAGAATCTAGTCCATGTACCAGCGACTGACTTGGGTGCTTCTGGCCGCCACCGCCGCCTTCGGCCAAGGCCGCAAGGTGGACGACGCCGCCTTGAAAAACGCGGCGAAAATCGGGGACGAATGGCTGACCTACGGGGTCACGCCGCAGGAAACTCGCTACAGCCCGCTGAACCAGATCAATACGAGCAACGTGAGCCGCCTGGGCCTGGCCTGGTCCTACGACGTCGGGCCCGGCGGAGGCAACCAGGAGGCGACGCCACTGGTGTGGAACGGCACTCTTTACGGCATCACCAACTGGAGTATCGTTTTTGCGCTTGACGCGCGAACGGGCAAAGAGAAGTGGCGCTGGGATCCCGAAGTGAACCAGAACGCCACGCGCCCCAAAGTGTGCTGCGGCATCGTGAACCGGGGCATCGCGCTCTACAACGGAAAAATCATCGCGCCCATCGTCGACGGCCGCCTGCAAGCGCTCGACGCCGAGACCGGCAAGCCCGTGTGGGAGGCTCGCGTTGCTTATCCGCACGATAACTACAGCATCACCATGGCGCCGCGCATCGCCAAGGGCAAGGTGATCATCGGCGTCAGCGGTTCCGAATATCCCGTGCGCGGCTTCTTCGACGCCTACGACGCCGAAACCGGGCGCCGGGCCTGGCGCTTCTACACCGTGCCGGGCGATCCCTCGAAAGGATTCGAAAATCCCGCGCTCGCCATGGCCGCCAAGACCTGGGAGGGCGACTGGTGGAAGCTCGGCGGCGGCGCCACGGTGTGGGACGGCATGGCCTATGACCCCGAAGCTGACCTCGTCTATATCGGCACCGGCAATGGCGGCCCATGGCCGGAGGAACTCCGCAAATCGAAAGGCAAGGACAACCTGTTCGTGTGCTCGATTCTGGCGGTAAAGCCGGAAACCGGCGAGTTGAAGTGGTACTTCCAGCCCGTGCCCGGCGATTCCTGGGATTACGACAGCGTCCAGCAGATCATGCTCGCCGATGTGACCATCCGCGGCCAGCAGCGCAAGGTGTTGATGCAGGCCAACAAGGACGGCTTCTATTACGTGATCGACCGCATCACGGGGAAATTCATCTCCGGGCAACCCTTCGCGAAAGTCACCTGGGCCAAGGGCCTGAACGAAGAAACCGGGCGGCCTATCGTCAATCCGGAAGCGCATTACGGCTCGCAGCCCGTGACGATCTCGCCCGGTCCCGGCGGAGCGCACAACTGGGCGCCGATGTCCTACAATCCGGCGACCGGCCTGGTGTACATTCCCACCTCGACCAACAGCAGCTCGAATTTCGCAATCGATCCGGATTTCAAGATTAAGGAGATCGGGACGAATATCGGGATCGTCCGGCTGGGCGGAGGTCCTGGCGGCACGCCACCGCCGCCCGACGTCGCCGCGGCAACGGCTCCGAAGGCTTCCGGGCCGCCTCCGATCGTTCCGCCCGCCATCGGCCCTGAACCGCCCGACGGACAGCGCGGCATGCTGGTCGCCTGGGATCCCGTCACACAGAAAGAGCGCTGGCGCGCGCCCGGCGGAGGCAGCACCGGCGGAGGCACCGTGACAACCGCGGGCAACCTCGTGTTCCAGGTCGTCAACGACGGCCGCCTGCTGGCCTATAGCGCCGATAAAGGCGAAAAGCTGCTCGACGTGCAGACCGGGTTGAAAGGCGGCATGGGGCCGCCGATCACCTACCAGCTCGACGGCGAGCAGTATGTGTCGTTCATGGGCGGGACGGGCATCGTGATCCCGCGCGATGCGACTCCGGAAGCCGCGGCCGCCGCCGCCGAAAAACCAAATCCCAACGCGGTCAAGCCGAAGCTGCTGACTTTCGTGCTGGACGGCAAGGGCGCGCTGCCGGTCAACTGACCACGCCGGTGGCGCGGGTTGTACGACGCGGCCGTGATTCAATGATGAGGTGGCCTATGGTTCTGAGCGGAGCGGCGGCGGCCTTCGAAGCCGTCCAGCAGGCCGCGAAGTAGAGGTGTCGCTCTGAAGGGTTTCTCGCGGCTGTCGATCGCGCTTACGGGCGTTGTTTTATTGGGAGCGCTCGCGGCAGTCTGGGTCTTCACGCGAAGGCAGCCGCAGGCCGCCTCCCTTGCCGCCGGTGCTGCCAACGCCTACGTCGATCCGGCCCGCTGCGCCGATTGCCACGGCGAAATCGCCGCTACCTACAAGAAAACCGGCATGGGGCGCTCCTTCGCGAAAATGCGCGCCGCGGACCTGCCCCCCTTCGGCAAGCCCTTCTACCACAAGGCCTCCGGCAGCTACTTCTCCATGATCCAGCGCGGCGGCAAGGTCTACCAGCGCCGCTGGCAGATCGGCGTGGACGGCAAGGAGACCAACGTCGACGAAAAGCAGGTGGATTATTTGGTCGGCTCCGGCAACCATTCGATCACCTATCTGCATCTGACCGCGCAGAACGTGCTTCAGGTCCTGCCGCTAAGCTGGTATTCGGAAAAGGGCGGCTACTGGGACATGAGCCCCGGCTACGACCAGCCGGACTATCCGGGCTCGATTCGCCCCGTGCACTACGAGTGCATGTTCTGCCACAACGCTTATCCGAAAATCCCCGACGCCATGCAGCGCGAAGCCAGCCCGGAGATGGTCTTTTCCGAGCCCCTTCCCGAAGGTATCGATTGCCAGCGCTGCCACGGACCCGGCCAGCGCCACGTGGATCTAGCTTCGGAAGGCGGCCGGGTCGAGGAGATCCGCGCGGCCATCGTCAATCCCAAGCGCCTCGATCCCAACCGCGAGCTTGAGGTGTGCATGCAGTGCCACCTGGAAACCACCAGCCTGGACCTGCCGCACGCGATCCGCCGCTTCGACCGCGCGCCCTTTTCCTACGTGCCGGGGCAGCCGCTCGAAGCCTTCCAGATCGCCTTCGATCGCAAGGGCGGCATGCCTCCCGAACGTTTCGAGATCGCCATGGGCGCTTATCGCCTGCGTCTCTCGCAGTGCTTTTTGAAGAGTGAAGGCAAGCTGCGCTGCACTACTTGCCACAATCCGCACGACATCCCGCGCGGCGCGGAGGCCACCGCGCACTATAACCAGGTCTGCCAGAGCTGCCACGCCGCGAAGTTCCAGGAGGCCGCGGCTCCGCACACCGCCGGCGCCGATTGCGCCGGCTGCCACATGCCCAAGCGCCGCACCGACGACGTGGTTCGTGTGGTCATGACCGATCACTACATCCAGCGCCGGAAACCCGAGGGCGACCTGGTCGCGCCCAAGCCCGAGCTCCTCGAGACGGCGGACAAATTTTATCGCGGGGAGGTGGTCCCGTACTACCCGGCCAAGCTTGCCGATACGCCGGAGAACGCCCTGTACGTCGCCGGCGCGCAAGTTCGCGACCGTAGGAATCTCGCTGCGGGGCTGGAGCAGCTCAAGGCTCTCATCGAGAAGAATCATCCCGCCGAAGCGGGCTTCTATGCCGAACTGGGACTGGGCTATCGCCTCGCGGGCGACCCGATGTCCGCCGTTCCCTACCTCGAAGAAGCGGCCAGGCGGGAGCCGACCGCCTACCGGCTGATCCAGCTCGGCAACGCGCAGATGGAGGCCCGCCAGTTTCCACAAGCTGAGACCACGATCCGGCGCGCGATCGGCCTGGCCCCCAATGACGCCACCGCGTGGGGAACCCTCGGCTGGACGTTGTGGCAGGAAGACAACGGGCCGGACGCGCGGACCGCCCTCGAAAAGGCGGTGTCGCTGGATCCCGAGCTGCCCGAGCTGCACAACAACCTGGCCTCTGTGTTGTGGGGCATCGGCGACCAGGCCGCGGCCGAGCAGCAGTTCCGCGAAGCGCTCCGCATCCAGCCCGGCATCGCCGAGTGGCGGGTGAACCTGGGCCGCGTGCTCGCCACCCGCGGGCAGCTTACCGAAGCCCGCTTCCAGTTCGAGCAGGCCGTGAAGCTCAAACCGGACCTGGCCGAAGCGCACATGGAGTACGGTCATCTGCTGGTGGATCGCGGCGACCTCGCCGGCGCTCTCCGCGAGCTCCAGACCGCCGTCCGTTTGCAGCCCGGCCTGATGCGCGCGCAGTTCGAGCTGGCCATAGCGCTGGGCCGCAAGGGTGACACGATGGGCGCGATTGAGCGCCTGAATATCGCCGCCAGCGGATCCGACCCTCAGGCTCGCGCTGCCGCGCAGCAGGTGCTGCAACAACTAAAGCGCTGAGGCCGCCTCGGCAGACGCCACGAGCCGGCATCAACGCCGATGATATTGGGTATCAAGGTTAGCCGGTTCCACCGGGCGGCCCTGCAATGCCATACTGTTTTTCAGCCGCGCGGTCCGATCGCGGCTGGCTTTGCGCCGGGTCAAGCGTGCCGGCGCCGCCAAGGCCCGGCCCGAAAGATTCTATGAGCAAAAATTCTTCAGGTTCCATTCTTCTCGTTCTCGCTCTCAGCGCCGTGGGCGTGTTTAGCCAAGCCCCGGCTCCCAGTCAGGGTTCACAAGCCTCTGCCCCCGCCGCGCCGCAGGGCAACGGCGGTCGTCCCCGATACCAGCCCCCCACCGGGCCCGCGCCCCGAATGCCCGATGGGAAAGTCGACTTTTCCGGGAATTGGGCCCCCAATGCCATCCGGCAGAACATCAATCTCGCTTCGGTCGGCGGCGAGCCCCCGATGCTCCCGTGGGCCGAAAAGCTGTACCTGCAGCGGAAAGAAAGCAAATCGAAGGACGATCCCGAAGCCCGGTGTCTGCCGCCCGGAGTGCCGCGGATGAGCACCACGCCGTATCCGTGGACCATGGTGCAGACCGACAAGCTGCTGGTGATTGTTTATGAAGGCGGCGCCCACATCTGGCGCAAGATTTTCCTGGATGGGCGCGCGCACGATCCCAACGTAGTGGAAACGTGGCTTGGCGATTCCATCGGTCATTGGGAGGATAACGATACGCTGGTGGTCGAGACCGTCGGCCAGAATGACAAAACGTGGCTTGACGAAGACGGCCATCCCCACACGAACCAAATGGTCGTGACGGAGCGGTTCCGCCGTCCGGACATGGGCCACCTGGAGATCGAACATACGATCAACGATCCGGGCGCCTACTCGAAACCGTGGAAATTCACTACCCATCCCACGCTGCTCAATGGCGAGCTGATCGAATATATCTGCCAGGAAAACAACCGCGATGTCGAGCACTTGTTCGGCAAATGAGCCGGGCCGGCAGATTCGGGTCCGGCGCTTTGCTTATCGAAGCGCCCGCCGCGTGTAGTTGCCGGGTGGCGATTTCGGCCCCGCGCACGAGAGCCTCAAAGTTCGGCCGCGTCACCGCCAGCGGCACACGCTGGATGAAATCCGTCTGCGCGAAGCCGCAATCGGTTCCGGCGATCACGTTTTCCCGGCTCACCAGCCGCGCGAACCGCAGGATCCGGTCCGCGGCCAGGCGGGATGCTCCACCGCGACGGTTGGCCGATTCAATCGAATAGGCCTTGGCGCGGACCTTCAGAATCAGGCCCACGATCTCATCGGGAGGGGTGTCGCACAGGTGCGGGACGCGCCAGCTCCCGAAGCACAGGTGATGTCGGATGCGCTTTTCGCTGTGCAACCTGCGCGCTTATCTTAAAACGCACCGGGGATTAAACGCACGAGGACGCGGCGGTCCGCGCGGCTACTTCAGCAGGCGCCACAGCGGCGCGGCCGGGCGCTTGAAGAAATTGTCCATCCAATGCGGATTGAACGCGCGGCCGTGAGGCTTCCTTGGGTGCGGGGAGGCTTTGATTTCGGGCTGCGCGGGGGCGGGCGTAGCAAGCTCCAGAGCGAAGCGGCTCGCGCCGAAGCGCAGGAACACGCTGCCGTCGCGGCGCTCTTCCACATCCACATGGCTCCCGGCTGCCAGGGGAGCTTTCCGGGGATCGGGTAACGCGTATGTGGCGCCATGGAATTGGATAGTCCTCTGCGCCGACACCGCTCGCCGCTCAACTTCGCTGAGAATGGCGTTCAGGTCGTGAGGGGCGAGCAGCGGCCGGTGTGCATTACAGGCGGGCGGCGGTGAAGCCATGTGCGAATTCCAGGCGGGCAGGTAAGTCCGCTCCAGGTACCGGTTGGCTTCCGCGATGGTCCGTGCGCCGGCCTGAACCAGGCCGCGCTTTAACTCGCGCTTGGCGTGGGCGAAGAACCGGCTCGCCGAGTCCGCCGGGGACGCCGGGTC
>Ga0070739_10008954_pt1 | contig 10096 bp, 4 predicted proteins | sample Coa_R1_7_FD_66445 | JGI IMG/M metagenome (GOLD analysis project Ga0070739, IMG submission 66445) | Surface soil microbial communities from Centralia Pennsylvania, which are recovering from an underground coalmine fire - Coalmine... | ecosystem: Environmental > Terrestrial > Soil > Unclassified ...
CGCAAGCTGATGCTGCGCAACGCCTCGACACAGACGGAGCCGGTGACGAAGACCTTCGTGAGCGATGTGACTTCAAAGGCGGGTGGCGAGGGTTTCACCTTGGTTTCTCCCGTTTAAGGAATTCCTCCCATCGTTCCAGCCACTTCAAGAACGCCTCCAGTTGCAGCACGGCCAACTCTAACAGCAGGATGGCATGAAGCGGCGCCCCTTCCTTCTCGGCCCGCGCCCGCGTCTGCGAAACTTCGTGCAAGCGCGCGAAGCAAGCCCTCTTCTCGATGGTCAGCACTTCACGGGGGTCGCTGCCCTTGAGCCGCCGAGCGAGCATCAGTTTCAAGTACGTCTCGTTGCGGAGATCGAGATCGAGACGCGAAGGCGTCGCCAGCCACTCGCGTAATTGCTGGCGGCCTTCGCGGGTCAGCCTAGCGGGCTTGGCTCACACGCCCAGCCCCCGCTCCCTCATGCACCTGCCCCCAACCGCCTCTTTAACACGCCGCCGCCCTCCGCAACGCCACGGCACGCATCAGGTTGTGCGCCAACGCCTGCCACCACAACACCGCCAGTACCTTCAACCGACCACGCACACCCGCCTGATACAAACCGCGATTCCGCGCCAACGCGTTGACCCACTCCGCCGCACCGGCACGCTCCCGGTAAATTGCCTGCGCCTCCGCTGTCCCCATCCGCTGACGCCACAACGCCACACCCTCCGTATCCCGCGGTCGCGGCACAAACGGGTCCACGCCCCGCTCTCGTTTCTTGGCCTCGTCCTTGACCGGTGCGAATACCTTCACGCCATGCTGGGCACGCACCGTCTGGATGTCGTCCAAGCTGGCAAAATTGCCAGCGGTCAGCAGTTGATCGAGCAGTTCGACGTGTTCGACGCGGAAGTCGGCCAGGCTGTGGTAGTTCATGGACACGCCGCCGGCCAGCCATTGGTAGGGCAGGCTTTCTTGACACAACTCATCCAGTCGCCGGGCGCTGCCGACACCATCGAGGGTGGCATAGAGCCAGAGAGCCATGAGGATGCGTGGGTCATTGGCATCGCGTCCGGCGACGCCTTGGCGTGCTTGGATGGCTTGGTAGAGGGGTGTGAGGTTGAGTCCTTCGACGTAGGCCCAGACGCTGCGTGCTTGATGGTCGTCGGGCAGGACTTGGTCCAGGGCGAGGCAGCGGCTCTCGACTTGGTTGCGTTCGGGGAGGCGAAGACGGCAGTTGTGCTGGGGGGTGTTCATACGATTGCTTTAGCGCTTTCTCGCTCTCCTGTCGAGCCAGAGGATAAAAAATTCACAAGCTCGGAGTTTGGGAACCACGAAAACGCGCTTAGTGACATGCTATAAACATGGAAATCTACTAACCTGGCTTGACGCGGATAGCGCCCAAATCCAGTTTCTCGCCGGGTTTGACTTGCTTGGCGCCGATGCGCGGCTCGCCAACGAGGAAGGTCCGTCCCTGATAGATGCTCAGCATGAATTGCACATTGGGCACGATGCCTTCCAGGCGGAAGCTGCCATTCTTGTCGGTGCGGATCGGCGGGCGACGTTGTGCCAACTGCCGATACAATTCTCGCGCGGTGCCATCCGGCGGATTCAAATCGACGAAGGCCCCGACAAGCGGTTGGCCATCGCGGTCCAGCAAGCGGCCCGTCACGGTCCCTACGGGAGCCATTCGTACCGTCAGCCGCTCTTTCTCATCGCCGCGCACGGTCAGCGATCCGCCCAGTTTGCGTTCGGCATGGTAGAAGAGCAACCGCCGTGGCTTCTTGGGATCCAGGGCGAAGATGGTGCAGGTCGCGTCCTTGATGGGATGCACGATCGGCCACTTGGCCGTCACGCCGGCAACCGTGGTTCCCTTCAGAGGTTTGCCTTCGGGATCTTCAATGCGGACGGTTTGCGTCGCACCGCGCTCCAGGTACAGATCGAATTCCATCGCGCCGGCATCCGGAGCGAGATCGAGATATTTAACGACGTTCTCGGTGTTCAGGAACTCAATCGAGTTCCCGATGGCGGTAAAATGGCGATCCTCACCGTTGTCCGTGAGCTGGATGTGTCCGCGATCGTTGGCGTCGAACTCCGCTTGTTTGTAGGGACTCATCTCGCCACCGTTGGCCTTTTCCGTGGCGAAAGCCTGGACCATCAGCACACCGGGACCAGGCGGCACCGCGAGTTTGAATCGCCCGTCGGCATCGACGCCTCTCATCGTGCGATCGTAGTTGTAGGAATCGTAGCCGGGCTTGCCGGCGAACTTGTTGCCGGGTAACGGTACGAAACGAATGCCGCCGCGAACACCTTTGCCGGTCTTGGGATCCAGGACACGGCCGCTGACGACAATCCCGCGTGCCACCGTGAAATCGATCTGGAAAGGCCGCAATCCTTCCTCATCGTTGCGGCGCGCGCCGGTGGACAGCCAGGTGCTACCCTCCGGAGGCCAAGCGTTGAGCAGGTATTGCTTCATTTTCGGGACGTTTTCGAGCTTATAACGGCCGTCCTTGTCGGAAACGACGTTCACAGCGTCGCCGAATCCGAAGCCGCAGTGGATGGTGATGCCCGCAACGGGCTTGCCGCTCCCGGCTTCGCGCACGATGCCTTCGATGCGGCGACTGGCTGGAGCGACGTAGGTGAGCGTGGGGCCATAGAGCATCGGCGGTTGTCCCGGCAACCGCAACTCGGCCGGAATGCGTTCGAGGACAGCCTTGTTCACTGCCGCGGCATCGAAGCCGGCTCGATTGATGATGTGCAACACATCCTGGCTGACTCCGGGACCGCTCAGGCGCAGCTTGACCAGCCGCTCGGAGCCGGCACCTGTGATGCGGAAGCGGCCATCTTTGTCCGTCACTGTCTGTACGGACTTGTCCTTAAGCGGCGGAAGGTACATGTGCCGCGACAACTGCCCAAAAGCGATTCGCCATTCTTGTTTCCAGGCGGTGAGGAAATCATCAATCCGATCCCGCGATGGCGTACTTACCTCCAGGGCGCGGACACGGACGCCGGCCAGCGGTTTACCCTCCGTGCTGAGGATACGGCCTTCGATGGGCTGATCTTTGACCAGCCGCAACGTCAACTCCGCAGGAGGACCGTCTTTGGGCAGCTCAGCCCCGTCCACGCCGTAGCCGTCGGCCACAGCCACGAGAGAGCCGTTCCATTGCGGGTGTATATCGGATCGCGGCAACTCGAAGCGAAAGCGGCCATCGTCGCCGGTCCTGGCGCGCTCGGGGAATTCGATGTCTTCCTCGGATTTCGGCTCCGTTTTGGGCACGCGCGGCCAGTACAGTCGCGCTCCCTTGACCGGCTTGCCATCCGGACCAAGCACACGGCCAGCCACCGTAATGCTATCGCCCTTCTGTTTCTGGGGTGTCTGGGCCTTCTGCTCCTGTGCGGGATGCGAGGGAGTCGCAGGCGCTTCCGTCTGCGGCTCGGCTGTTTGTGGCGTGGCCACGATGCGATAAGCCCACGCTCCAGCCCCAGCCGCCAGAGTTACGGCCAGAAGCAACACCGTAGTGATCTTGGCCTTGCTCAGCATGATTGTTGTTGTCGCGCTCTGGGCAAGCTCGGCGACCGACGCGGAAACAACGCCGGCAGTTCCTTCGCCCGCTACTGTGACCAACGCAGCTTCAATCGTCGTCGCCAACAATCCAGCCGGCACGGCTGAAGCGGGTTGTGCTGCGAGCGTGGTTGCCGTAAGCACCGCGGTCAACTGCACCCCGCGCCGCGCCAGCCGCTTCGATAAACGCTTGCGTGCCTGGGACAGCCGGCTTGCCACCGTGCCCTCTTTCAAGCCCAAGCGCCTTCCCACCTCCGCCTGGCTCAGTTCCTCCAAGCAGCAAAGGACGAAGACGTTCCGATATTTCTCCGGCAAACGCGCGATCTCCTCGTCGAGCAGCGACCTCACTTCGCGCCAAGACAACTCGTCCGTCGGATCGACCGGCGAGCGGGGTTGCGTCAGCGCCCCGAGAGCGCCCTCGTACTTGTGGCGTCGGCCGGCGGATCGTTTGGCTTTCGAGGCCAGATGGAATGCGGTGCCATGCAGGAAGCTGGCCAATGCCTTCTGGTCGCGCAGACACGCGACCCGTTGAGCCAGCACAAGAAATGTAGCTTGAAACGCATCTTCGGCGTCGTGTTCGTGACCCAGGACGCGCCGGCACACGCCCAGCACCATCGGCCCATGTCGGCGGACCAGCGTGGCGAAAGCGATCTCATCACGGCGGTCGGTGAAGGCGGTCAGCAATTGTTCATCGCTTTGCTCTCCGCCTTGTTGAGCAGCCATCAGGCTGCGAAGCCGGCGGACGCTTGTTAGCACTGCGGAACTACTCATAACTGCGACTCCCCATCGGGAACTTGTTGCTACCTTCTAATAGTCCCCGCTCGCCGCACTTTCCGCAAATAATTTTCGCGTGATTTTTAGCCTCCCGGTTTGGTTCGTATGTCGCCCAGATCAAGAGTCTGAGCGGATTGGACCTTTGGCAGTGCAAAGGGCGGATCGATGGCCAGATAGGTCTTGCCCTTGGTCAAAATGAAATTGTGTTCGAGATGCGGTATCACGTTGTCGATGCGGAAACGACCGTCCGCTGCGGTGCGGATTGGTTGACGCTGCCAACGCAATTGAGTATCTACGGATCGGGCGGCTTCGTTGCCCATGATGTCTATCGTCACGCGGACGCCGGCAACGGGTTGGCCTTCCGCGTCGAGTACCCGTCCCATCATGCTGCCGGTAGGTGCCAGCCGCACGGTGATCGCTTCCTTCTCGTCGCCGCGAAGCGTGAGCAGTCCGACCAGCCGCCGCTTGGGATGAACGAAGGCCAGCTGCCGAGGATGATTGGCACGCAGCGCGTAAACGGTGCAAGACGCTTCTTTCAGCGCGAAGGTGGGCCAGGGTTGATCCGTCATACCGCCGGCCTGGCAGCCGGTCAGCGGCTTGCCGTCGGGATCCTCCAGGTGGACCGTCAGCATTCGCCCGCGCTCCAAAAATACGTCGCGGTGAATCGGGCCGGCGTCCTCAGCTAGATCCAGCACCATGCAGGCATGATTGTGACCTAAATATACGTCTTTATCGTTGGCAGTCCTCAGCAATCGACCGCCCGACAGATCCGTGCGCACAGACACATATTTGCGGTCCTCGGCGGAGAATTCCGCTTGCGCGAAAGGATTGATCGATGTTCCATCGTCGAGCCGATCCACTGCTGATGCCTGGACCAACAGAACGCTCGGGCCAGGCAGGACGACCAAGCGAAAGCGGCCATCGGCATCTGTCGGTGTATTTTGCTCGGGAAAGCGATAGAGATCGTAGCCGGGCTTATTGCAGTATTTGTTCTCCGGCAGCGGGGCGGAGCGGACCTGGCTCGGCACGCCCTTGCCGGTTGCTCGATCAATTACCTGCCCCGTGACCACGACGCCGCGAGCCACGGTCAGCTCGACCTTTAGCGTCCGCAATCCTTCGGCATCCGACACAATGGCCGCTGTCCCCATCCACGGCCCTAGGCCGCTCGGCTCGGTCTGAATCCAGTATTGCTGTTGCTTGGCCAGCCCGTCGAGGCGGAATCGGCCGTGTGCATCGGTGACGGCATGAGCGTAGTCGATCATACTCACGAGAGCCGCGACGGTCATACCCGGAACAGGTTTGCCGGTACCGGCCTCACGGATGACGCCCTCCATGGCGCGGCCAGGGTCGGCTACGTAGAGGATCGTGGCTGCGTACAACTGCGGCGGGTTCCCGGGCCCTCGGGACCGTTGCGGAAAGCGCTGCTGGACTGCCGTGTTGATCGGCGTGGGATCAAAGCCGGGACGGGTGACGATGTAGAGCAAACCCTGAGCGATACCGCCGCCGCTCGCTTGGATTTGCACCAGGCGCTCTTCCCCAATGCCGCGAAGTTCAAACTCTCCGGCCCTGTTCGTTGTGGTGGAAAGGAAGGATTCGCCCACTGCCAGGAAGCCATGTTGGCGGGCGAGCCAGTACGCGTTGTTATAGGAGTGTTGCCAAGCGGGAAGGAACTTATCCATTCGTTCCTTTCCCATCGAAACGACCTCAACGACACGGACACGCACGCCTGCCAGCGGTTTGCCCTCGGTATTGACGATGCGGCCATGAATCGGCTGGTCCTTGACCAAGCGCAACGTCAACTCCTTGGGCACTCCCTGCGAGGGAACATCTGCCCAGGCCAGCCCGAAACCGTCGGCGCGAGCGATAAGAGATGTACTCCAGTTGGCCAAAACTTCCGTCCACCTACGGGTAGGTGCCCAACGCGGTACCCTCACCCGAAAACGGCCGTCGGCATCGGTCGTTCCTCTCTCTTCGCGCAAGAACGGTACGTACAATCGAGCGCCCTTGACCGGCTTGCCGTCGGGATCGAGGACGCGGCCCGTCACCGTCACGAGTTCGCCGTTCTCGGGCGGTGACGTTTCGGCCTTCTTCGCCGCAACCGGCTGGTGTGTTGCGGACGGCAATTCCGCCGGCCATTCGGTCGCCTGAGGGATTGCCAGCGTGCGGTAGGTCCACATCCCGGCGGTCGCGAGCAGGCTGACGGACAGCCACACTATTGTGGCGATTTTGATCTTGCTCAGAATCGCCGACGGAATCGCACCGTCGGCGAGTGCGGCGACGTTCGCCGACACGGCGCCCAACGACTTTTCGTTCAGAACCGATTTGACAGTAGTTGCCATCAATCCCATCGGCAGCGCCGAGGCCGGCGACACTGCTAATGTCGTGGCCGCCAGCACCGCGGTCAGTTCCACGCCGCGCCGCGCCATCCGCTGCGCCAGCCGTTTGCGTGCCGTCGTCAGCCGGCTCGATACCGTGCCTTCCTTCAAACCCAAACGGCGCGCCGACTCTTCGCGGCTGAGACCTTCCAGACTACAGAGAATAAAGACGCTTCGATAAATCTCCGGAAGACGAGCGACTTCCTCATCGAGCAGCATCCGCACTTCTCGCCAAGACAGCTCATCGGCGGGATCAGCGGGCGAGCGGGGTCGCGTCAGCGCCCCGACCTCGGGGCGCTGACGCGACCCCGCTCGCCGGCCTTCGTGCTTGCGGCGTCGAGCGGCAGATCGTTTCGCTTTCAGGGCCGTGCGATAGGCAATCCCATACAAGAAGCTGGCCAGGGACGTTTTGTTGCGCGGAGCGGCAGCGTTGCGAGCGAGGACGAGAAATGTGGCCTGAAAAGCGTCCTCGGCGTCTTGCTCGTGTCCCAGCACACGACGGCAGACATTCAGGACCATCGGACCATATCGGCGGACGAGGGCGGCGAAAGCGCTGTCGTCGCGGCGGCTCGTGAAGGCGTACAGCAATTGCTCGTCGCTTTGTTCGTCGGTCTGTTGTGCGGCCAACTTGCGGCGAAGCTGGCGAATGCCGGCGGCCAATACGGAACTACTCATGATGGCGGCTCCCAACTCGGAACTTGTTATCACCTCCTTATAGTTCCCCGTCGGGATTTTTTCATCGTAAAAATCGTTTAGCCGCGAGCCGTAGGCGAGCGCTCCCGCGCTCGCCTACGGCTCGCGGCTAAACGATAAACACTCCGCTCATTCTTCCGTCATTTCAGGTGTCGGTTTCACTTTGATCGCACCTAAGTCGCGGACCTCACCGGGCTTGATCTCAATCGCCGGATTGACGAGCTTGGGCGTTCGCTCAAACTTTCGCTTGCCGAATTGAAACGACAGCTCGAATTTTTGTTCCGGGAGCAATTCCTCGACCGTGAATTCCCCATTTGCGTTGGTGATGCCTTGCTTGGCATCATGAGGAATGATGTGGTCGATTTCCGAAACCACACGCTGACGATAATGCACGCCAATCGTCACGCCAGCCAACGGCTTGCCGTGTACGTCGAGCAACCGGCCCTTGACCGCACTTGGCGGACCCAGCTTCACCACGACTGGGGATTTCTCATCGCCCTTGAGCGTGAGCGTGCCAGCCAGCTTCCGCGCTGGATGGTAGAAGACCATCAAGCGCGGCTTGCCGGGTTCGAGTTGGTAGGCCTCACATTCGGCTTTCTCGCACTTGGCTGGAGGAAACCATTCCGCGGCGCTGCTGCCGGTCATCCAGACATTGGTGAGTGGTTTGCCTTCGGCATCCTGAATCCGAATTGGCAAGGCGGAGCCCGGTTGTTGCACGATGTCTTGCTCAACGGTCTTGGCGTCCGCTTTGATCTGGAGCACCTTGCACCAATTGCCCTGTACTGGCGAAATCCCGCCGCCGGGAGTGATGTAGCACGGGAAATCGGGCATTCGAGTATCGAAATATTGAGGGTATTTCGGATCGGGCGCCTGCAACTTGTACTTGGGGCGGATCGAGTAGTCATCCGGCCCGCCCATAAGCAGCACCGGACCGGGAATGGCGACAACGCGGAAGGAGCCGTCGGCGCCAGTGCGCTGCATGGGGAACCATGCGGAACTACTGAGGTTGGGATATTCTTTCACGAATGGATTGTCGTTGAGGACCGCGATCATGACGTGGCCGGGGACAGGTTTGCCGGTCGAGCCATCGATCATTTTGCCGGTGACGATCACCCCTTTTTTCACGGTAATGTCCGCAGCGAGGGGTTCATAACCGGCGCTATCGTCGGCCCAGACCTGGGCGGGCAAGTAGCCCTTGGCAGTGTCAGCGGCGACTTCGAGCATGTACTGCTTGGCCTTGCGGACGCCGTGCATTTCATAGCGGCCCTGGGCATCGGTGCGGGCGTTGGGCATCACCCGGAGCAAAGCGCCGCCCTCGCGCCGTGTCAATTGAACGAGGACGCCCGGCCGGCCTTTGCCGGTTTCGGAATCCTTCACCACGCCGTGAAGGAGTTTTTCGGACTGGGCGACGATGTTTGTGTCCGGCCCGTACAAGAGCCAGCGGTTAGCGAGAGGCTCCTGTCCTTTGGGGATGTTGTCCTGCGTCGCCTGGTTGTACGGTTGCGGATTGAAGCCGGAGCGATTGACGATCCACACCTCGTCCTCGGCGAGGCCGGCCTCGCTGAGGCGCAGGGCGACCAGCCGCTCCTCACCCAGGCCGCGGAGAACAAAACGGCCATCGGCGTCCGTCACGGCGGCGAACAACTTCTCCGCACCCGACCAGATATGTTTCACTCCCCCCGGCAATCCGGACATGAAATGCCGCTTCTTCCAGGCAGCCAGGAACGAATCCATCGAATTGTCCGCATAGACGCCGAGATTCGTGAGAGTCAGGCGCGCTCCGGCAACCGGCTTGCCCTCGGTGTTGACGATTCGCCCGCGGATCGGATGGTCTTTCACCAGGCGTAGCTCAAGCGACTTTTTCGGATCGCCTTTGGGAAAATCAACAAAATCGATGCCCAATCCCTCCGCTTGAGCGATGAGATGAGATCCCTTTGCCTCTTTGGGAACGGCAAGGCGAAACCGGCCATCCGCCTCGGTTGTGCCGAGCTGGCGGATGTTGCCGCCTTCTTCGAGCATCAGGAGCTTCGCCCCCGCTTTGGGCTTGCCGTTCGGATCGAGGACGCGGCCCTGGATCTCATCCGTCTTCAGCGCTTCGGGCTTCGGAGAGGCTTTTTCCGGCTTCTTGTAGGCTTTCGCTGCGGGCGGCTCGGCGGAAAGAATCGGCACCCATCCGCGATAGGTCCAGACGCTCGCGCCGGCCATTACGCCCACTGCAAGCAACAGCAGCGTGGCAATCTTGACCTTGCTCGCGATCATCGCCGCTGTCGCGCTCTTGACCAACTCGACGACCGATGCGGACACAATGCCGGCCAGCCCTTCGCCTGTCATCGTCGCCACCGCCGCCTTAATCGTGGTTGTCATCAATCCGACCGGTAGCGCCGACGCCGTCTGGGCAGTCAAACCCATTGCGGTCAGGACCGCCGTCAGCTCCACGCCGCGACGGGCCAAACGCTGCGCTAACCGTTTGCGTGCCTCGGCCAACCGACTCGATATGGTGCCTTCCTTCAAACCCAATCGCCGCGCCGTCTCCTCCCGGCTTACATTCTCCAGGCAACAAAGCACAAAAACGCCCCGATACATCTCCGGCAGACGGACAATCTCTTCATCGAGGAGCGCCCGTACTTCACGCCACGACAATTCCTCAGCAGGATCGGCGGGCGAGCGGGGTTGCGTCAGCGCCCCGAGCTCGGGGCGCTGACGCAACCCCGCTCGCC
>Ga0070739_10008955_pt1 | contig 10095 bp, 8 predicted proteins | sample Coa_R1_7_FD_66445 | JGI IMG/M metagenome (GOLD analysis project Ga0070739, IMG submission 66445) | Surface soil microbial communities from Centralia Pennsylvania, which are recovering from an underground coalmine fire - Coalmine... | ecosystem: Environmental > Terrestrial > Soil > Unclassified ...
GGCTACGGGCTGCTCGTGCTCGACCCCGGCCGCGAGCTCGGCGCGATCCGCTGGTACCGGGAGCGCAAGCACGTCGCGACGCTCTACCGCGACCGGCGGGTCGCGGTGCTCGCGCTGCCGGGGGGCGGGGCGTGACGGGCGGCCGGCGGGGTCGCTACGCGCCCGAGCGCGCCGCGGCGACCGCGGCCGCGACGACCTCACGCGCCGAGACGCCGCTGACGATCAGGCGGTGCGAGAGCACGAAGGGCGCCATCGCCGCGACGTCTTCCGGCTCCGGCAGCGTCCGGTCGTCGAGGCGGGCATGGGCCTTCGCGGCGCTCAGGAGGTGGATGCCGGCCCGCGGGCTCGCGCCGAGGACGACGCCGGGCGCGCTACGCGTGTGGCGGATGATCCGCACGATCGTCCGGACGACCTCGTCCGGGGCGGCGGTGGCGTCGAGCTCGCGCTGGGCGGCGTCGAGCTTCGCGACGTCGAGGATCGGCCGGATGTCGCCGAGCACGTCGGGTGCGAGGCCGCGGTGCGGCAGGCGCAGGATCGCCTCCTCCTCGGCTTCCGACGCGTAGTCGAGCTCGATCTTGAACAGGAAGCGGTCGAGCTGCGACTCGGGCAGCCGGAAGATGCCCTCCTGCTCGAACGGGTTCTGGGTGGCGACGACCATGAACGGCGAGGGCAGCCAGTGCGTGCGGCCGCCGACTGTGACGTGCCGCTCCTGCATCGCCTCGAGCAGGGCCGCCTGCGTGCGGGGCGGCGTCCGGTTCACCTCGTCGGCGAGCAGGATGTTCGTGAAGACGGCGCCCGGCACGAAGACGAGCTCCCCGTGGCGTGCGACCATCGTCCCCGTCACCTCCTCCGGCGCGGTGTCGGGCGTGAACTGGACGCGGGTGAACGAGACCCCGAGCACCCGCGCGACCGCGCCGGCCATCAGGGTCTTCGCCACCCCCGGCGGGCCTTCGAGCAGCACGTGACCGCCGGCGACCGCGGCGACGAGCAGCAGGTCGAGCGCCTCCTCGTACCCGACCACGACCCCGGCGAGCTCGGCCTGGCTCTGCGCGCGCAGGTCCTCGAGGGCACGGCTCTCGGCGGCGGCCGCCGGGTCGCTCATCGCGCAGAGCATATGCCTCCGCCCTCCTGCTAGAGCAGCGGCGGGGGGTGGGCGGCCGCGACCGCCACGATGCCGCCGAGGACGAGGTAGGGGCCGTAGGCGATCGTCGTCCGCCGCGAGCCGGTGCGGGCGAGGACGACCGCGGCGGCGACCGCGCCGGCGAGCACGCCGACCGCGAGCGCGGCGAGCACGGCCCGTCCGAGCAGGAAGCCGAGCATGCCGGCGAGCTTCGCGTCGCCCATCCCGATCCCGCCGCGGGAGGCGACGCCGACGAGGAGGAACGCGGCGAACGCGGCCGCCCCGGCGGCGACGACCTCGACCGCGTGCGAGCGCTCGACCGCGAGCCGCAGCAGGACCGAGAGCAGCGACACCGGCACCGTGACCCGGTTCGCGATCCGCCGCGCGGCGATGTCCTCCGCGGCGACCCCGACGAGGACGACCTCGACCGCCGCCCAGGCGAAGCCGTCGGCGGAGATCCCGCGGCGGGCGAGCGCGAGGGCGGCGAGCAGGGGCGCCGCCGCCGCCGCCCAGGGAGGCCACCTCACCGGCGCCGCACCTCGTAGAGCACGGCCCCGTCGCGCGCGGCGACGACGGCGAGCCGGCGGTCGGCCCGCGCCCGCCGGCCGGCCGCCGACCCCGCCCGGACGAGGACGAGCCCGGCGTGCGCGACCGTGGCCGCGCCGCTCGCGTCGCCGGCGGTCCAGTCGAGGTAGAGCCGCTGGTCGGCGAGCGGGAAGGCGTCGATCGGGTTGTCCAGCCACACCCGGCCGCCGGCGAGCGCGACCTGCTGGCCGAGGACCGGCTCGGCCAGCACCGGCTTCCCGGTGCGCGCCGCGAGGCGCGCGAGCGCCTGCGCTCCCGGGTCGCGGGGGCCGGCCGCGACGGCGGCGACCGCGCCCGCGGCGAGGACGGCCGCGGCGAGCACCACCGGCCGCGGAGGCAGCGCCCGCGCGCGCAGCGCGCGGGCGGCGGGGTAGGCGGCGACGAGCAGGAGCCACGGCCCGACGCGGGCGGCGTGGACGGTCGCGGCGGCGAGCCCGAGGACGGCGACCGCCTCCCACGGCCGGAAGGTCCGGCGGCGGAGCGCCGCCGCGACGAGCAGGAGCGCGGCGGCGGCGAGCGGAACGTCGAGGGCGGAGCGACCGAGCGGCGCCCACAGCCCGGCGCCGCGGCGGGCCGCCTCGTTGCCGAGGACGCCGCGGTAGTACGCCGGCGTGTGCCAGAGCGCCGGGTTCGAGCAGACGGCGACCGCCCCCGTCGCGAGGATCGCCGCCGCCCGGACGGGCCGCCGGCGCGCCGGCCCGAGCGCGAGGTAGACGGCGAGGAGCCCGAGCCCGGCGAGCGCGCTGCCGTTGAGGTTCCCCCAGAGCGCGAGCAGCGGCACCGCGAGCCACAGCCGCCGCGACGGCGCGCGCGCGTCCGCCTGGACGAGGGCGAGGAGGGCCGGGAAGAGCGCGAGCGCAAACAGCCAGGCGTTCGTCACCGCGACCGTCGCGGCCGAGCCGACCAGCACCGCGACGGCGACGGCGAGCGTCGCGGCGCCCGACGCCTCGCGCCGCAGGTCCCGGGCGAGGATCCCGAAGCCGAGCGCGGCCGCGAGCACCTGCGCGAGCACGAGCCCGCGGTCGCCGCCGGCGGCGTGGAAGAGCGCCCACGCGATGACCTCGCCGCCGGCGGGGACGTCGTGCCACCCGCCGCTTCGGGCGGTCGCGTACGGGATGGAGGACGGGAGCGACCCGTGCACGACCCGGTCGCCGAGCGGCACGAGCCACAGGACGTCGGAGCCGATCGTCCCGAGCGTCGCGGCGAAGCCGGCGGCGGCCGCCGCCGCCGCGACCACGGGGTCGAGCCTGCGGGTTGGGGCTTCGGGCGCGAGCACGCGAGCGGCTGGGCAGAGGCCGCCCAGCCGTCGGGAAAATGGACGGCCCCTGCCGTCTCCCGAGGTTCCCCGCCGGGCGCGCGAGTCCTGCCGCGAGGGGCGCGGGGACGGCGGGCGAGGGTACCCCCGTCGCCGCAACCCGCAGGCCCGAGGACACCACCGCCGTGGGGGAGAGGCTGTCGCGAATCCTGACCTGCGGCTCGCCCGCCGCCATACGAGAAGACGCCGCCCGACCCGCGTCCGTGCCCGTCCCACGGTCCAGGTCGGACCCAGCCGATCGGGTGACATCGGCGCCGGTCCCTCCCTTCGGCCAGTGGCGCCGGTGCCCGCCGTCGGCGATGATCGGCGGGTGAGCACGGCGCTCTACGCAGACGAGCGCGTCTTCGAGTCGCTGTATCGCCTGCATCACCCGGTGGTGTTCGCCTACGCGCTCGCGCGGACGCGGAACGTCCACGACGCCGAGGACGTCACCCAGACGACCTTCCTCAAGGCCTACAACGCCCTGAGCCGCGGCGTGCAGCCGCGCGAGAGCGGGAGCTGGCTCGTCGCGATCGCCCGCAACGTCTGCCGCGACCGGCTCCGGGCCGCGCGGCGGCGCCCCGCGCCCGAGCTGCTCGCGGACGGCCTCGAGGAGGCCGCCCCGGGAGAGCTCGCCTTCGACCCGCGCGACGTCCGGGTCGGGCTCGCCGCGCTCGAGCCGCAGCACCGCTCGGTCCTCCTGCTGCGCGACGTCCTCGGCCACTCGCACGCGGAGATCTCCGCTCGCCTCGGCGTCAGCGAGCCCGCCGTCAAGGCGCTCCTCGTGCGCGCGCGCCGGTCGCTGCGCGAGGAGCTCGAGCTCGGGATGACGTGCCCCCAGGCGCGGCGGGCGCTCGTCCGCGAGCTGAACGACGCGGCCTCGACGACCGAGCGGCGGGCGCTGCGCCGGCACCTCCGCCGCTGCCCCGACTGCGCGGCGGCCGCGCCCGGCGCCGGCACGGTAAGCCGGCTCGCGCTCGTCCTCGCCGCGCTCCTGCCGCTCCGCCGGCTCGCCCACCTCGCCGGGGGCAACACGGCGCTGAAGGCGGCGGCCGTCGGGACTGCGGTCGCGCTCGGGCTGACGGCGAAGGAGACCGGCGTCGTGCCCGGCCGCGGCGAGACCGTCCCGAAGCGGCCGGCGCCGCCGGCGCCGGCGAAGGCCGGCGACCGTCCCCGCCCGCATCCGGTCTTCCTGCCCGCACCCGGCCACCCGGCGGCGGCCTCCGCTCCCGCCGCGGCCGGCACCGCCCGCGGGTGGACGCCGGCTCTCGGCGCGGCGCCGGTGCCGAAGCCGAGGGTCTTCGCCGGGTCGCCGGCGCCGCCGGCCCGGCGCCCGGGCCCGGTGCAGGCGCGGCCGCTCGAGCGGGCCGCCTCCGCCGGCGTGCCCGGCGGCGGGCCGGTCGCGCCCGTCCTGCTGGCGAGCCCGCCCGCCGACCCGACGCCCGCGCCGGACCCGGTCGGCGCGCCCGAGGAGCAGGCTCCGTCCCCGCCGGCCGCGCCCGACCCCGACCCGACCGACGCGTCCGGCGCCGGGACCGAGGCCGGCGCCGACGCGGGCGCCTAGCCTCGGGGCCCCGAGCCGCTGCGCCTCGGACGGCCGCGCGTCAGCGCGCGCCGCCGGTGCTCGTGACGACGAGCGTCGCCTGCGCGCTCGCGGCGAGCGAGCCGCTCGTCCCGGTGACCGTCAGCGTGTAGGTGCCGGCTCGCGTCTGGCGCTTGGTGTGCACGGTCAGCGTCGAGGTGGTGCCGGAGACGGGGTTCGGCGTGAAGGAGGCGCTCGTCTGGTTCGGCAGCCCGCCGACCCTGAGCTGGACGCTGCCGGTGAAGCCGCCGCTGCGGCTGAGCGTGACCGTGTAGCTCGTCCCCTGCCCGGCGGCGACGGTCTGGCTCGCCGGCGTGACCGCGAGCGCAAACGACGGGCTCGGCGACGGGAGGACGGTGAAGCTCGACGCGCTCGTCGCCGTGCCGCCGGGCGTCGTCACGCTGATCGGCCCGCTCGTCGCTCCCGCGGGCACGGTGGCGGTGATCTGCGTGTCGGAGACGACGGTGAAGCTCGCCGTCGTCCCGCCGAAGGCGACCGCGCTCGCGCCGGTGAAGCCGCTCCCGGTGATCGTCACCGCCGTCCCGGCCGTGCCGCTCGTCGGGTTGAAGCCGGAGATCGCGGGCGCGACCGGGGGCGCGTAGCCGAGCGCGCAGCCCGAGGAGGCGTTGCTCCACTCCTGCTGCAGGTAGTAGTCGTGGCCGTTGATCACCTGGTTGTACTCGCCGGTGCTCGTCGACCCGAGCGGGGTGCCGAAGTTCCAGGCGCACTTGTCCCCGTCCTCGTTGCCCGATCTGTCGTACCACGCGTCGCCGTTCGGGTCGGTGATCGACTCGTTGTGCTCGTGGCTCACCAGGTTGATCGCCTCGTCGGCCCAGTCGCCGTTCGGCTGCTGGCCCGAGTCGCAGGCGCCGGGCGCGCCGACGCCGGACGAGTCCGGGTACGGCATGTTCGCGTAGAGCACGTCGTCGCCGTGCGCGTCGTAGAAGTTGCTGTGGTAGGCGCAGTAGTAGGTGTACGCGCAGTAGGTGAGGTAGCAGGAGCCGACGTTCTTCGGAGTGAACACGAAGAAGGCGGAGGTCGGGCCCGGGGTCCAGCCCTTCGCCTTGATCGCGCGCAGGACCGCGGCCTGGATGTCGCCGTCGGTGACGCAGCCGGTCACCTTCAGCCGGTACGAGCAGTCGGTCGGGATCGGCGTCGTGTCGACGTAGTCGCCGCCGAACCTCGAGCTGTAGGCGATGTGGGTCTGCGCCGCGCCCTGGTAGTACTGGACGTCGGTCGCGTAGACGTTCGTGGTGGCGCCGCTCGCGGCGGCGACGTCGCCGAAGTAGCGGTCGATCAGGGACTGGTAGTTCGCGCTGACGGTGGCGCCGGGCGGAAGCCAGAAGATCGCGTAGGTCGTGTTCGTCAGCATCACCGGGCCGCCGTGGTAGGTGAGCGGCGCGGCGGTGCCGAACGAGGTCTTCGCGAACTCGCCGGGCCCGGGCCGGTGCGGGTTGGCGACGACGTCGAGCGCGGCCGGGACGACGCCCCAGATCCTCCCGGCCGGGCGCGCGTGCGGTCCCGGCTCGGGCGCGCTCCACTCGTCCGGGCTCCCGGCGAGCGGCGCCCCGGGGCCGCCGTCGTGCGGGGCGGCGGGCGCCGGGAGCGGCGCGGCGAGCAGGAGCGCCGCCAGCGCGATCCCGAAGACGACGTGGCCGCGGAGCCGTCTCATCCAGTCCCCCGGGGCAACTCTTAGCGCAGGCCGGACCCGATTGCAACCTCCCGGCCGGCGGGTCGGGGCGGCGCGCCTACCCGGAGGCCGGCCGCTGCGTCCCCGGCAGCGCCTCGCCCGAGGCGCGGAACGCGATCACGGCGGCGACGGTCTCGACGATGCCGGCGACGAGGGCGATGTAGATGCCGTACCTCGCCCCGATCGAGCCGGCGAGGCCGGCGGAGACGCTCGGGAGCGTGAGCCAGCGGATGACGACGAGGAGGAGGCCGAGCGCGGCCACGCCCGCCACGAGCACCGCCGGGCCGACCGGGAGCGCGGGCAGGGAGACCTCGGCGCGGCGCAGCACGAGGTAGACGCCTGCGAGCGTCAGGAGGAGGACGCCCGCCCACGCCGAGAACCCCGCCGACCAGCCGCTGACCGACGCGCTGTAGAGGCTGAGCGGGCCGCTGTAGCCCCACCAGGGCAGGAAGCCGGAGATGAAGACGACGCCGGCGCCGCCGGCGATCGCCCGGTCGAGGGTGCTGAGTCGCTTGAGGTCGAGCGGCATGCCTGCCTCCTTCGCAGCCGACGGCGTGGACCGCCGATCTTCGAGCCTGGAGCCGGGCGCTGTCAACTGCGGCCGGCCCGCGGCAGGCGCCGTCGGCGGGCGCTTCCGTCGGCCCGGCGCTCGATACTGCGTGCCGATGCCGCCGGGAGCGGTGACGATCCTCGTCGCGACCGCGACCGCCGACTGGATCGCGGTCGCGGTGGTCGCAGCGGCGGCGCTCGGCGGCCTGCGCCGCGGGCTGATCGGCACGGCGCTCTCGCTCGCGGGGCTCGTCGGCGGCGTCGGCGTCGGCGCCCGGGTCGGCCCGCGGCTTCTGCCCGGCGGCGCCGCCTCGCCCTACACGCCGCTCGCCGTGCTCGTCGGCGCCCTCGCCGGCGCCCTCCTCCTCGACGCGGTCGCGGCGGCCGCGGCCGCGTCGCTACGCGGGAAGCTGCTGCGCCTCCGCTCGCTCGGGGCGCTCGACGCGGCCGGCGGTCTCGCCGCCGGCGCCGCCTGGGGGCTCGTGCTCGTCTGGGTCGCCGGCGCGGTCGCCCTCGAGCTTCCGGGCGAGCCGGCCCTCCGCCGGGCGGCGGAGCGCTCGGCGATCCTCCGCCGGCTGGACGCGCTCGCACCGCCGGCCGACGTCGTCTCCGCGCTCGCGCGGATCGACCGGCTCCCCGTGGTCGCCGGCCCGCCGCCGCCCCCGGCTCCGTCCGACCGTCGCGTCCTCGCCGCGCCGCCCGTCGAGCGGGCGGCCGCAAGCGTCGTCCGGGTCGCCGCCGCCGCCTGCGGCCTCGGCGTCGAGGGCTCCGGCTGGGTGGCCGCGCCCCACCGCGTGGTGACGGCGGCGCACGTCGTCGCCGGCGCCGGCGGGGTGCGCGTCGACGGCCTGCCGGCGACGGTCTGGGCGATCGACCGCCGCACCGACACCGCCGTCCTCGACGCGCCCGGGCTCGCCGCCCGGCCGCTCCGCTTCGGCGAGCCGCGGGCGGGCCGGGCGGTGGCGATCCTCGGCTACCCGGGCGGCGGGCCGCTCCGCGCGCGGGCGGGCCGTCTGGGCGCCACCGCCGACCTGCTCGTCGGCGGCACCCTGCGGCGGGTGACCGCGCTCAGCGGGCCCGTCCGTCCCGGCGACTCCGGCGGGCCGGCGCTCGACGCGAGCGGCGTCGTGCGGGCGACCGTCGTCGCCGCCCGTGCCGGCGCCGGCGGCGGCTACGGCGTCCCGGCCGCGACCGTCCGCGCCGTCCTCGCCCGGGCGCGGCGCCCGGTCCCGACCGGGAGCTGCTGACGGCGCCGGCGGCGAGCCGCGACTACGCTCCTCCGCGTGCCCTCCGGCCGGCCGCTCCTCCTCTACGTCGTGACGCTGGCCGAGGTCGGCGGGGCCCAGTCGTACGTGCGCGACCTGCTCCCCGCCGTGCGGGAGGAGTTCGACGTCGCGGTCGCCGCCCACGGCGAGGGCCCCCTGCGGGCGGCGGCGGCGGAGCTTCGCGTGCCCTTCTTCCCGCTCCGCCACGTCCGCCGCTCGCTCTCGCCCGTCCACGACCCGCTCGGGCTCGCCGAGCTCACCCGGCTCTTCCGTCGTCTGCGGCCGGCGATCGTCCACCTGAACAGCTCGAAGGCGGGCGTGCTCGGCCGGATCGCCGGCGCGCTCGCGCACGTGCCGGTGCGCGTCTTCACCGTCCACGGCTGGGCGTTCAAGGCGGCGGCCGGGCCGGGCGCGCTGCTCTACCTGTGGGCGGACCGGCTGGTCCGGCCGCTGACGACGGCGATCGTCTGCGTCTCCGAGCTCGAGCTTCGGACGGGGCTCGCCGCCCGCGTCTGCACCGCCGAGCGGGCGACGGTGATCCGGAACGCGGTCGCGGTCGGGGAGCCGCGCGGCGCGGCGGCGCGCGAGGGGCCGGTGCGGATCGTGAGCGTCGGGCGCCTCGCCCACCCGAAGGACTTCGCGACCCTCGTGGAGGCGTTCGCGCTGCTGCCCGCCGGCGCCGCCCGGCTCCGGATCCTCGGCGACGGCCCCCTCCGCGCGGCGCTCGCCCGCCAGGTCGCCGACCTCGGGCTCGAGGGCGCGGTCGAGCTCGCGGGCGAGGTCGGCGACGTCCGGTCCTGCCTGCGCGACGCCGAGCTCTTCGTCCTCTCCAGCCGCTCGGAGGGGATGCCGATCTCGGTGCTCGAGGCGATGGCCGAGGGCCTCCCGGTCGTCGCCTCCGACGTCGGCGGCCTCGCCGAGGTCGTGGTCGAGGGCGAGACCGGCGCGCTCGTGCCCCCGGGCGACCCGCGGGCGCTCGCCGAGCGCCTCGCCCGGCTCGTCGCCGACGAGGAGCTCCGGGCCCGCCTCGGGCGCGCGGGGTACGAGCGCGCGCGGACGCTCTTCGCCCTTCCCCGCTGGCGCGAGGAGCACCTGGCGCTCTACCGCCGGTTGCTCGCGGGCGGCGGCCCCGCGGGCGGCGGCTCGGCCTGAACGGGCGTCCGGGCGCGAGCTGGACGGGTGGGTGGCGACCGGCGGGGCCGGTCGGGTCCATGACGGGAAGGTGCTCCAGGTCTGCGAGGTTCCGGGTTGCGCGACGCTCACGATCGGGCCCCGCTGCGCGGCGCACGACCGCGCCGTCGACCCGTCGCGGTTCCCGCGCGGCCGGCCCTACCGCGGCGCCGGGGTCCCCGAAGGCGGGCCGGGCGCACGCTCGGGCGAGCGGCTCGCCGCGGCGCGCCGGGGTCAGCCGGGGACCGCCGCCGCCGTCGTCGCCTGCGCGCGCGGCGCGAGCCGGTAGGTGTTGTCGCGGATCGTCGCCGGGTCCGACACCCCGTGCGTGGCGATCGCCGCCCAGCTCTGGCCGGTGAAGGTGACGCCGCTGATCGTCGTCGAGCCCGTGCCCTCGTCGAGGTAGACGCCGGTCGTCGCCCCGCCGCGGCTCCAGCCCGCCGCGCTGATCGTGCCGTTCTGGATCCGGTTGCGCGCGGTCGGGGTCGAGCCGGCGACCCCGCCGTTCCACTCCGCGTTGAACCCGGTCCGCGCCCCGGTGAGCCGGAACCGCTCGAAGGTGTCGCCGATCGTGTCGTGCTCGAGGTAGACCGCGACGCCGTCCTTCGCATGCGGCCCCGCCATGTCGATGTCGAGGCTCGTGAAGGTCGTGTCCCAGGAGTTGTTCACCGTCTCGATCCCGGAGATCGCGCAGTCGCGGATCCGGATCCGGTGCACGCCGGTCGCGACCGGCTCCCCGATCCAGAGGCCCGCCTCCGCGGTGCCGTTGGACGAGCCGGGGACGGCGCGGCTGACGCCGTCGACGACGATGTCGCTGATCGAGTGGATCACCGGCACGCG
>Ga0070739_10008957_pt1 | contig 10091 bp, 8 predicted proteins | sample Coa_R1_7_FD_66445 | JGI IMG/M metagenome (GOLD analysis project Ga0070739, IMG submission 66445) | Surface soil microbial communities from Centralia Pennsylvania, which are recovering from an underground coalmine fire - Coalmine... | ecosystem: Environmental > Terrestrial > Soil > Unclassified ...
CCGGCGAACTAGGAGGAGCGATGGCGGATACTACAGGCACCTACACAACACGGCGCATTGCCGCCCTTGCCGTAGTGCTTTTGGGCGGCGCTACCCTGTGGTGGGCTGTCGATGGCCTCGGCGGCCAAGCCGCGGCGAGTGATGCGATGACCGCCAGTATCACCGCCACCCGGGAACGCGCCGCGGCAAGGGATCCCCGGCTCAGGCCAGCCTATCGGTTCGAACGGGGCGGCTGGATTTACGTGCACCTCGAGGGCGACCCTGCAACCATCGGCTTCCAGCACGGCTACATTCTCGCGCCGGAAATCCAAGATGCGCTTGCCGCCGTCAGCGCCGGCATGATGCACGAGACCCAGCGCGATTGGGCTTTCTTCCGTGGCGCCGCGAAAGACATGCTTTGGCCGAAAATCGACGAAGAGTATCAGCAGGAGCTGCAAGGCATCGCCGACGGCTTGCGCGCTCGCACCGGCTCGAAGCTCGACGTTTACGACATCGTCGCTTTCAATGCCTTCGAGGAGCTGCCCGGCTACTACGTCCCCTGGCTCAACAAGCACGAAAAGGCGGCGAATCCACCCAATCTAAAGGCGCCGGGCAACTGCAGTGCGTTTGTCGCCACCGGTAGCTGGACGAAGGACGGCAAGATCGTCATCGCTCACAATAACTGGACCAACTACATCAACGGCGAACGCTGGCGCATCATGTTCGATATCGTTCCCGCGCGCGGCTACCGCCTGCTGATGGACGGCTTCCCCGGCGTCATCACCAGCGACGACGATTTCGGCATCAATAGCGACGGCCTGATGGTCACTGAAACCACCATTACGCAGTTCGAAGGCTGGGACCCCAACGGCAAAGCCGAGTTCGTCCGAGCGCGCAAAGCGTTGCAATACGCGGGCTCGATCGACGAATACACAAAGATCATGCTCGATGGAAACAACGGCGGCTATGCCAACGATTGGCTGCTGGGCGACCGCAAAACCGGCGAAATCGCCCAACTCGAGCTCGGCCTGAAAGCTTACAAATTGTGGCGGACCAAAAACGGCGTCTTCGCCGGCTCGAACTGGGCCCGCGATCCCAAGGTGATTAAAGAGGACGCCCCATCTTTTGATCCGAAAAATCCGGAAACTTCACCGAACGCCCGCCGCGCCCGCTGGGATGAATTGCTCAGCCAGAACAAGGGCAAGATCGATGTGCAGCTCGCGCAGCAGATGCTCAGCGACCATGGCGACAGCTTTGAGAAGAAGGACGACCCCAACGAGCGCACCCTCTGCGGCCACGGTGATCTTTCCAAGCGCGCCATTGATATCTGGGGCTGGGGCGCGAACTTCCCGGGCGGCGCGGTCCAGGGCAAAGCCACGGACTCGACGATGGCCGGGGAGATGCGCCTCGTCGCCCGTGCGGGCCATCCCTGCGGTGGCGACTTTCTGGCCGCGCCGTTTCTCGCCGCTCATCCCGAATACGAGTGGCAGAAGCCCTACCTTCACGACATGAAGGCAGGGCCCTGGACGGAATTCCGTGCTGGCGAAGGCGCTCAGCGTTAGCAAATCGCAAACGCAGTCGCGCTTACGCTAGCCGCATGCGGCTCGCAACGCGGCAATTTGACGAAACTCCGCGTCGTACGCCTTGGGAGCGTGTCCTTGTTGTAGTTCGTTTTTAATGCCAGGCGCCGGCAAGCCGCGGTATTCTCCCCGGTTCCCCCGTGCTCAGAAGAAAAAATCCGCGCTTTGCGCGAAATGACCCAGCCAAAGCCGCGTGATGCCTGCACCGATCAGCATCCCGGCCAGAATCAGCCCTAAAACACCCAGCGCCAGCCACAGATCTGAACGGGACGGCCACAGCGACCTTGGCTTCTCCAGCGTTTCCGCGGTCATTTCCACCGCGCTCGCCGCCAAAGCTGGTGCCATCGGCTTATCCGAAAACTCCGGCTGCATCAGCAGGCAGTAGCCTTTACGCGGAATCGTCTCAATATAGATGGGCTTCTCGGAAGAATCGCCCAGTGCCTGCCGCAGCTTATTTACCGTCGTGTTGACGTTCGCGTCGTAGTTGACGTGCGTTTCCGCCGGCCACAACCGCATGCGCAATTCCTCGCGCGTCACTACTTCGCCCGGCTTCTCGAGCAGCGCCAGCAGAATCTGGTAGACCTTGCCCTGCAGCTTTAGCTTGGTCCCGCCCCGGCTCACTTCTTGCCGATGCTGATCCACTTGAAACGGGCCAAACGTAATATAGCGGCCCTCGGCGAGAACGGAGGGAACCGCACCCCCCACTTCGCTTATATCCCGCATTGACATCACTTCCGGAGGCATCACGCCCATCCCTTATGACCTTAGACGTGGAAGTCAGGAGAGCGTTTTCTTTCTTGCGGCGAAACATGCCTTCGGAGTTCCCCTGTTTTCCTCGAGACCACAACGCTCACGGATATATACCGCCTAGAACCTGGTTTTAATCCGTTTCAAACTGCTAATTTGCCTATGGAAATCCGTAAGTTTAGCCGCTCTTGATCCCGGCTATCGCACTCTAGGCGCGGGATCTCGGCGCCCAAGATGCTCGTTGCGCCGCCGGTGTGCGGGAGACGCCCGCAACGCGCTCAATTGGTTCGCGGAAGCACTGAGACTTCCACGCCGGATGGATATTGCCTCGAACGGTAAATCCGCTGCGTGGCTTTCTGGAAGTCCGCGGGCTTTGCTTCGAAAATATTTGGCACAAACGTTTGCGGGTTCCGGTCGTAAAGAGGAAACCAGGTGCTCTGCACTTGCACCATTATCCGATGTCCTTTCTTGAACACGTGATTTGCCGTATGCAGGTCGATGCGGAAGGGCGTCACGGCGCCCGGCGTGATCGGCTCCGGCTTCTCGAAGGAATTGCGGAACCTTCCGCGGAAAATTTCATCGGAAATCATCAACTCGTAGCCGGAGAGTTTCCAGTCTTGCTCGTCCTTTTGCGGATAGACGTCAATCAGCTTCACCACCCAGTCCGCATCGCTCCCCGTTGTTGACGCGAAGAGGCTTGCGGTGACCTGCCCGGCTACAGTCACGTCACTCTTGAGTTCGTCTGTCTCCCACGTCAGCACGTCGGGCCGGTGGTCCACAAACCGCTGATCCTGCGTCAGCCACGTGAACCAGCTCCCCGGATGATCTTCGGGATAGGTCATGTCCACGGGCCGGTGCCGGTAAGGCACCGGATGCGCCGGATCGCTCACATAGCTATCGGCCGCGTCAGCGGCTTCCGTACTCGGCGGTTCAAACGACAACTTTCCGTCTTCGTGGAAGTACAGTTCCTGCTTCTGCGCCTCTTTCGGGGGCCACGCGGAAAATTGCGTCCACTTTTCGCTGCCCGTCTGATACAGCAGCGCTTCCTTCAGGGGCAAGCTGCCTTTGTCCTTCAGCCAGTAGGCGAACCAGGGCGCTTCCACCTTCTGCCGGAAATAGACCGCCGTATCGCTGCCGAAAGGAATTTCTCCGAGCGAATTGCCTTTTCCGTGGGCCCAACCGCCGTGATTCCAGGGTCCGATCACCAGGTAGTTTATGTGCTTGTCGTCGGAGCGCTCCAAATTCTCGTACGTCGCTACCGGCCCGTAGAAATCTTCCTGATCCCACCAGCCGGCCACGTTCAGGTTGGGCACGGCCGGCTTTCTTAATCCATACGCAACAGCGCGGCGCTTCCAGAATTCGTCATAGGAATTGTGCGCGATAAAGTCGTTCCACGTCGGCATCTTCCCGTGGAAATACCTTGCGTTTGCGTTTGAGAGTGGCCCCAGCCGCAAATACCAATCGTAAAGGTCGAAGCGGTCAAAAGGAAAGCTGTAGTTCTCCGCCGAGGTCTCCAGCAGCGCCACGTACTCAAAAGCGTAGCTCAGGCGAAAGGCGCCGTTGTGAAAAAAATCGTCGCCCAGAAACGTGTCCCCCATGCACGCCTGCTCCGACGCCGCTTTCACGGCCGGATGCGGGTTGATCATCCCCATGTCCACGAGAAAGCCGTCATAGGAAATCCCGTCAAGCCCCACCCGCCCGTTGTTGTGTGCAACGTTCTTCACCATCCAGTCGATCGAGTCATACGCATCGGTGCTTTCATCCACTCCATGGGCATCGCTCGGATCGTGAATCGGCCGCAGCATCTCGAACTTCCCCTCCGAGCGATAACGCCCGCGAATATCCTGGAACGCAAAAATGTAGCCGTCAGGAAACATCTCCGAGTAGCGATAAATCGAGCGGCTCACGCCCTTGTCCGGGCTTGCCACTCCGTACGGCGTCCGCTCGAAAATAATCGGCAGGGGCTCCGTCACATTTTTCGGTGTGTAAATCTCCGTGTATAGCTTCACGCCGTCTCGCGCCGGAATCATCACCGCCATTTTGTCGAAGAGCTTCGCGGGATCCTCCGGTCCCCGCTGCGCCGGCGCCGTCCCGAGAAACGGCGTCGCTGCGCCCGCCACCACGCACAAAATCACAATTCTGAGAATCCTCATTCTCGCTCCTCAGTCAGAACGCGGAGTATGCTTCCGCTCTCCAGCAGGGCCTCGCGCGAAGCTCCGCCACTCTATCCCGCGCCGCTTTGCGGCGCAATCCGCAACGTCATCAATTTTCTCTTAGGCGCCTTCCCGTTCAGCGGCTTCCCCGTTCGCGCGCTCTTCTGCTAGACTGCTCCTGGTGCGGCGGAACCTGCCGACGGGACGGGCCGAACCGACACGTCTCTTTATCCATGCGCTGATTTTGCGCGGGAATCTGCCCTGGCCGGGAACCCGCCGGCCGAGCACAGCCAATGAGGAGGTCATCGGCTGCTGGCTGTTTCAGCAGCTATTTTTGTATCTGCTCCCGCGGCGCGGCGCCACCGCGCACTGGCGGCCGCCACGCGCCCGCTCACCGCTCATCGTGACATCATGACCCAATCCTTTCGCAACATCGCCATCATCGCCCACGTGGACCACGGCAAGACCACGCTCGTTGACGCCATGCTCAGGCAATCCGGCATCTTCCGCGCCAATCAGGCCGTCGCCGAGCGCGTCATGGACTCGAACGAACTCGAACGCGAGCGCGGCATCACCATCCTGGCCAAAAACACCGCCATTTTTTTCCATGACACGAAAATCAATATCGTGGATACCCCCGGCCACTCCGATTTCGGCGGTGAAGTCGAGCGCGCTCTGCGCATGGTCGATGGCGTCGTCCTGCTCGTGGACGCCAGCGAAGGCCCGCTCCCGCAAACCCGCTACGTCCTTCAGAAAGCGCTTGCCGCCAAGCTCCCGCCCGTCGTCGTTCTGAACAAAATTGATCGCGCCGACGCACGCCCCAGGGAAGTTCTCGACGAAATCTACGACCTCTTCATCGATCTCGACGCCGCGGAAGACCAGCTCGAATTTCCCGTCATCTACACCAACGCCCGCGAAGGCGTCGCGCATCGCGCCCTCGGCGATGCCTCTCGCGATCTCCTTCCTCTCTTCGAATCCATCGTGCAGCACATTCCCGCGCCGTCGGGCGACCCCGCCGCTCCCCTTCAAGTCCAGGTCATGAATCTCGATTATTCCGAGTTCCTCGGCCGCATCGCCATCGCTCGAGTCTTCCATGGCACTCTGCATCGCGGCGAGGAAGTCGGCATCAGCAAACTCAGCGGCAAAGTCGAACCCACGCGCATCAGCAAACTCTTTACCTTCCGCGGTCTCGAACGCGACGAAGCGGAACTCGCCTGCGCCGGCGACATCATCGCTGTCGCCGGCGTCGAGGGCATTCAGATCGGCGAATGCGTCGTTGACCTCGCCAATCCCACGCCGCTTGAGCCGCTCACGATTGACGAGCCTACGCTCGCCATGATTTTCACCGTCAACTCCGGCCCGCTTTCCGGACGCGAAGGCCATCACCTCACCTCGCGCGACCTCCGCGACCGGCTCCAGAAAGAGCTGCTCACCAACGTGTCCATTCGTGTCGAGGATACCGATACGCCCGAATCCTTCCGCGTTCTTGGCCGCGGCGAACTCCAGCTCGCCATCCTCATCGAAACGATGCGCCGCGAAGGCTTCGAACTGATGGTCGGCAAACCGGAAATCGTTGTTCGCATCGAAAACGGCCGCAAGCTCGAGCCTCTCGAACGGCTCGTCGTGGACGTCCCCGAGAATTTCATCGGCATCATCCTCGAAACCCTCGGCGCCCGCCGCGGCGAAATGGTCAAAATGGCCAATCACAATTCCGGCCGCGTCCGCATGGACTTCCGCATCCCCTCGCGCGGACTCATCGGCCTCCGCAGCCAGCTTCTCACGGACACGCGCGGCACTGCGCTTATTCATTCCATCTTTGATGGCTGGGTCGAATACGGCGGCGAAATGGCCCTGCGCCCCACCGGCGCTCTTGTTGCGGACCGCGCCGGCGTTTCCACCGCCTACGCCCTCTGGGGTTTGCAGGAGCGCGGCGAACTCTTCATCGGTCCCGCCACGGATGTCTACGAGGGCATGATCGTCGGCGAAAATTCCCGCGAGCAGGATATGGACGTCAACGTCACCAAGGAAAAAAAACTCACGAACATGCGCTCCTCCACCGCCGATGAGGCCATTCGCCTCATACCGCATAAGGAGCTGAGCCTCGAGCAAGCCATCGAGTTCATCGCCGACGACGAATATGTTGAAGTCACCCCCAAATCCATCCGCCTCCGCAAAAAAGTGCTCCAAGCGAGCCGCCGCCCCCGCCGGTGGCAGGAAATCCGCGCCTCCCAGGAGGCGACGCGCTAGGTTTTGCCCGCGCGGTCTCCGCCTGAGGAGAAGGAAAGAGTAAGGCCGCTGATCACTGGGTCACTGGCCGCTTTCCGCCAGCAACTCGAGCATGTGCTCCTTCCAAATCGCCGCCCAGGTGTGCGTCCCGTGGCCGTGCGTTTTCTCGCTGAGGGGAATCAGCACGAATTTTCCGCGCTTCAGGCGCTTTGCTTCGCGTTCCGCGATGCCGAGTTCCGGCGGATTGATGAAGTCATCGGCGGAATTGATCCACATGACCGGCGCGGTGATTTTCTCGAGCCCCGGCGAAGGATCGTAGTTCCGCGAGGAATTTACCTGATACAGAAAGTCATTCGCGTCAACGCTCCCTTCGCGCGCGCGGAAAAAATCATCGAGGTACTTATCCGCGGCATCGCGCGTCGGCAGCGCGTTCTGCATCGGCAGCGGCGCGCTTCCCGCGATAATCAGAAAATCGAGCGCCACGCGAATGGCCATCCGCGGCTCGCTCGTGTATTCACCGCCTTTCCACTCCGGGTCGTTGCGAATCGCGTCCATCGTCATTTTTCGCCAGAGGCGGTTGCGCCCGGCGATTTGCACCGGCAGGCACGCCATGGGCATCAGCGCGTCCATGAAGTCCGGGTACGTTTCGCCCCACACAAACGAATGCATGCAACCCATGGAGGTGCCGAAAATCAGCCGAAGATGATTCACGCCGAGCCCTTCCGTCAGCAGCAGATGGTGCGCGGCCACCATGTCGTCGTAGTCGTACTGCGGAAAATGCGCGCGCATCCCGTCGCTCGGCTTCGAGGACTTTCCGTGTCCGATGCCGTCCGGCAGGATGACGTAGTAGCGCGTGATGTCCAGCGGCTGCCCCGGTCCGTAGAGTTCGTCGGCGAAGTACGGCGCAAAAAATTGATGGCCGGTTCCGCCGGTGCCATGCAGGATGAGCACCGCGTTGGTCACGCGGCCTTGGGCGTCCTTTCGCGGCTTGCCGAGCGTGGTGTAGTGCAGCTTCAGCTCGGAGAGCGTTTCGCCGTCGCGAAATTTGAAATTCTTCGCCACGTAATCGCCTTCGACCGACTGCGCCTGCCAGCGGCTTCGCGCCCCGCTCTGCGCCGCCGCCGGTTTCCCGCCGGTTCCAAGTACGACCAAAACTGCGAGCGCGGCGATTCCCCATCTCATCCCATAAAGATTTCCCCGCATGCCAACACCTCGAGATTCTGACTGGACCGCGAAACTCTACCACACGCCGTCTCAAGTTTTTCTCGGCTCAGCCTCAAGTCTCATTCGCGCTTCGGATCGCTTACGTCAGTGCCCGGTCCAGATGCGTGTAGCCGCCGTCCACGAACACATGCTGCCCCGTCATGTGCGAGGCTTTTTCCGAAAGCAGAAACAGCACCGCCGCCGCGATTTCCTCCGCCGTGGTCATCCGTCTTTCCAGAGGAATCCGCGCTTCAATTTGTTTTCGTTTTTCCCGCGCATTCGGAAATGTGGCGAGCCACTGCTCGTAAAGCGGCGTCATCACTTCCGCCGGCACCACCGCGTTCACGCGAATCCCATATTTTGCAAGTTCCGCCGCCCACTCGCGTGTCAGCGCCAGAATTCCCCCTTTCGCCGCCACGTAGCCGGAAGTCCCGCCTTGCCCCGTCACCGCCGTTTTCGAGGCGATATTCACGATGGCGCCCCGGGCCATCTTCAATTCGCTGAGCGCGAAGTGCGCCAGGTTGTAGTAGTGCAGCAGATTTCGCTCGAGCGAAGCGGCAAATTCTTCCGGCGAGCCGCTCTCGAGTCCCACGCTATCGTTTACGCCGGCGTTGTTCACGAGCGCATCCAGCCGGCCGCATCGCTTACGCGTTTCTTCGATGGCGCGCCGGCAATCCTCGCGGCGCGCCAGCTCCGCGGCGATCGTCACAATGCTCTTGCCGTTCGCTTTCAGTTCCGCCGCAAGACGCTCGCTTGCCTCCGCGTCGCGATCCACAATCACCGGCAGGGCGCCCTCTTGCGCGAGTCCGCGCGCGATGGCGGCGCCAATGCCTTTCGCTCCGCCGCTCACGAGCACGGCTTTTCCGTTAAGCCGCAGATCCATCCGCCGTCTCGATCCCGTAAAATCGCGCCGCATTTCCGCCGAAGAGTGCGTCGCGTTGTTCGGCATTGCACTGCGCCGCGTAGTCCTCGACTAAGTCCTTCACCTGCCCATAGGTTGCGGCCACCAGGCACACCGGCCAATCCGACCCAAACATGAGCCGCTCTGCCCCAAAGCATTCGAACACGATGTCCAGATACGGCCGGAAATCCTCGGCGCGCCACTTCTTCCAGTCCGCTTCGGTTACCATGCCTGAGACCTTGCACCAAACATGCCGGATCGCCGCCATCGCGCGCATTTGGGCCGCCCACTCGCGAATCGCACCCCCGCGAATCTCCGGCTTCGCCAGGTGGTCAATCACGAGCTTTTGTTCCGGCAAGCGGCGTGCAAATTCCAGCGCCGCTTCGAGTTGCCGCGGATAAATCAAGATGTCGTAGGTGAAGCCAAATTCTCGAAGCATCCGAACGCCGCGCAAAAAGTCCTCGCGCAGGAGAAAGCGCGCGTCCGGCTCCGCTTGAACGACGTGACGGAATCCACGGAGCTTCGGGAACCGCGAAAAATGCTCGAGCCGGTCGCGCAAGTTTTTCGCGCGCAAGTCCACCCAGCCTACCACGCCCGCGATGGTTTGCCGCGAGTCCGCCAGCTCCAGCAGAAACCGCGTTTCGTCCTCGGATTGCGCGGCCTGGACGGCAATGGTGGCGTCGATGCCATTCGCGCGCAACTCCGGATCCAGATCTTGCGGAAGAAAATCCCGGCGAATGGCCGCCATCTCCGGCGTTATCCAGGCGTCCCGCTGCGGATCGTATTTCCAGAAGTGCTGATGCGCATCGATTTTCATTGCAGCACGAGCGGTGAACCGGGCTCATCCGCGCAGGTGCACAAATCCGCCATCGAGCGGATAGTCCATGCCGGTGATAAAGGCCGCTTCCTCCGAACACAAGAACCACGCCAGCAGAGCCACTTCCTCGGGAGCAGCCATGCGCCCAATGGGCTGCGAAGCCGCGAGCTTCGCGAACATTTCCTCCTCGCGGCCCGGATAGTTTTTCCTGAGGAAGCCGTCCACGAAAGGCGTGTGGACTCGCGCGGGCGAAATGCAGTTGCACCGTATGCCATGCGCGAGGTAGTCCTTGGCGATGGAAAACGTCAGAGTGCGCACGGCGCCTTTGGTCACCGAGTAGGCGAGGCGGTCCGCGAGTCCGGCGGTGGCCGCAATGGACGCCATATTCAAAATCACGCCGCCGTGTTCTTTCATATAGGGCAGCGCCGCCTGGGAGCAAAGAAAAACGCTCTTCACGTTCACGGCAAAGAGGCGGTCGAAATCCG
>Ga0070739_10008959_pt1 | contig 10090 bp, 7 predicted proteins | sample Coa_R1_7_FD_66445 | JGI IMG/M metagenome (GOLD analysis project Ga0070739, IMG submission 66445) | Surface soil microbial communities from Centralia Pennsylvania, which are recovering from an underground coalmine fire - Coalmine... | ecosystem: Environmental > Terrestrial > Soil > Unclassified ...
CGCGCCGCCGCCGCGCGTGAGGGCCGGGCGCCGCGCCTCGCCGCGCTGTTGCAGTCCTGGGGCGGGGTGACGATCGCCTATCGCCGCCGGCTGATCGACGCGCCGAGCTACACCCTCAACCACGAGGAGGTGGCCAAGGCGATGGAGGAGGGCATCCGCTTCGCCGAGCAGTTGACCCCGGTGGCGGTCGAGGTCGACGCCTTCCACCGCGCCACCGGGCTGCGCCTCGCCCGCGGCCGCGGCGCCGGCGGTCCGCCCGAAGAGGTCACCCTGCCGGCGCGCACCATCCTCGTCGCCGCCGGGACCCAGCCCAACACCGTACTGGCGCGCGAAGACCCGGTGCATGTCGCGCTCGACGGCCGCTTCTTCCAGGCGCTCGACGAGGCCGGGCACAAGGCGACGCCCGAGCGCGTCGCCAAGCCGGCGGAGGTGCGCGTGCTGATGAGCCTGATGGACGACGGCCGCGCCGTCTCGTTCTTCGGCGACCTGCACCCGAGCTTTGCCGGCAACGTCGTCAAGGCGATGGGCGGGGCCAAGCAGGGCTATCCGGTGGTCAGCCGCATGCTGGCGCGGCGTCCGCCCTCGGCGCCGGCGCCGGACCAGCTCAAGGCGCGGCTCGACGACGAATTGCGCGCCCGCGTCGAGCGGGTCGAGCGGCTGACCCCGAAAATCGTCGAGGTCGTGGTCCGCGCGCCGATGGCGGCGCGTGCCTTCAAGCCCGGACAGTTCTACCGGCTGCAGAATTACGAGACCTTCGCCCCGCGGGTCGACGGCACCACCCTGGCGATGGAGGGTCTGGCGCTGACCGGCGCGTGGATCGACCGCGAGCAGGGCCTGCTGTCGACGATCGTCCTCGAAATGGGCGGTTCGTCCGATCTCTGCGCGCTGCTGCGGCCGCGCGAGCCGGTCATCCTGATGGGCCCCACCGGCACCCCGACCGAGACCCCGGGCGGCGAGACCGTGCTGCTCGTCGGCGGCGGGCTCGGCAATGCGGTGCTGTTCTCGATCGGCGCCGCGCTGCGCGCGCGCGGCTCCCGGGTGCTCTACTTTGCCGGCTACAAGACCGTCGAGGACCGCTACAAGGTCGCCGATATCGAGCGCGCCGCCGATTGCGTCGTGTGGTGCTGCGACGAGGCGCCGGGCTTCGCTCCCGGCCGCCCGCAGGACCGCAGCTTTGTCGGCAACATCGTCGCCGCGCTCGAGGCTTACGGCGCGGGCGCGCTGGGGCCGGCGGAGATCCCGCTCGAGGCGGTGGACCGCATCATCGCGATCGGCTCCGACGGCATGATGAGCGCCGTCGCCGAGGCCCGCCGCGCCCGCCTCGCGCCGTATTTCCGGCCCGGCCACCGCGCCATCGCCTCGATCAACTCGCCGATGCAGTGCATGATGAAGGAGATCTGCGCGCAGTGCCTGCAGCGCCATTTCGATCCCGTCACCGGCACCGAGACGATCGTCTTCTCCTGCGCCAACCAGGATCAGGAACTGGACCAGGTGGATTTCCCGACCCTGCGCCGGCGCCTCAGCCAGAACGGCGCCCAGGAAAAGCTGACCAAACTGTGGATCGACCGCTGCCTGAAGCATCTCGGCCGGCGCGCCGAGGCGGCGGAATAAGGCGGGTCAGAGGAGCTCCGTCGCCATCAAGGCGCTCGGATGCGCGTTGACGTCGCCAAGGCTGACGGTCTTCACCGTCCGTTCCTGACCGGTTTGTCGCTCGCTTATACCCCGATGGACGGGCGGGGGCCATGGGCCTACCATCGTTCCGTCTCGGCCAAGGGGGGTCGCTCAGGGAGGAACGCGCGATGAAAAAGCGGTTCGGCGTGGTCTCCGCGGACGGGCATTGCCGGCTGATGCACCTGCCCTTCGATCTGTGGACCCGGCGCCTGCCGCGGCGCTTGCAGGAGGACGGCCCGCGGGTCGTCGCGGGGCCGGACGGCACCCGGCAATGGGTGGTCGAAGGCCGTCCCTGGAGCGGCGTCGGCTGGGCCGGGGTCGGGCGCGGGGCGGTCAACTGCTATACCCGCGCCGGGCTGGCGGAGGAGGCCGAGCCCGGCATCTTCCGCGCCGCCAGCGCCAAGTACCGCTGCGAGGACATGGACCGCGACGGGGTCGATGCCGAGCTGGTCAACGGCCCCTACGAGCAGATCCACCAGATCCGCGACCCGGAGCTGCGCGCCGCCTGCGTCCGCGCCGTCAACGACTGGGCGCGCGAGCTTTACGAGGAATCGGACGGCCGCTTCATCATGCTGCTGCCGCTGCCGTGCCAGAGCCCGCAAGAGGCGGTGGCGGAACTCCTCCGCGTCGCCGCGTTCGGCCTGCCTACCGGGGTGATCTTCGACTGGGTCGGCGCGCCCGAGCCGGTCATGCACCAGATGTGGGAGCCGGTCTGGGCCGCCGCGGCGGAAACCGGCCTGCCGGTCAACCTCCACGCCAATCCCCGCGGCGGCTCGCGCCAGATCGGCGTCGGCGTTGCCGGGCTGGAGCCGCGCAACCAGTCGCTGATGACCGTGGCCAACTTCCCGATGGGGCTGATGGCCGAGCTGATGAGCGCCGTCGTCCTGTCGGGGATTTGCGACCGCCATCCCGGCCTGCGCTTCGTGCTCGAGGAGGCCGGCGTCGGCTGGGTCCCGTTCCTGTTCCACCGGTTCGACCGCGAATACGAGTTCGGCGGCCCGGACGGCCGCGTCTTCAAGCCCGACATCGTGCTCTCGGACAAGCCCAGCGAGTTCGTCCGCCGCCAGCTCTTCTTCACCTTCGAGGTCGAGGAGGAGGGCGGCTTCCGCCGCGTGCCCGAGATCGGCCTCGGCAATTTCCTGTGGGCCAGCGACTTCCCCGGTCTCGACAGCCCGTGGCCGCATTCCCGGGCCGAAGGCCATGCCCCGGCCGAGGCGGCGCTGGGCAAGGCGGCGCTCGCCCGGCTGGTGTTCGAGAACGCGGTCGGCCTCTACAACATCCCGCTGACCTGACGGGAGCGCGGGCATGAAAACCAGCCGCGACCGCATTCTGACCACCCATGTCGGCAGCCTGCCGCGGCCCGACGACCTGCTCCAGTTTCTCCTCGCCAAGGAGGCGGGCGAGGCTTATGACGCCGCCGCCTTTGCGGCACGCCTCGCGGCGGCGGTGCGCGACGTCGTCGCCCGCCAGGTCGCCGCCGGCATCGACAGCGTCTGCGACGGCGAGCAGAGCAAGATCTCCTACACCTTCTACGTCCGCCACCGGCTCTCGGGGATCGGCGCGGCGAGCGGGGTCGAGCACGCAAACCGGCCGCAGACCGCGGCGCATCGCGACATCCTCGACCATCCCGACTATATGGAGCGGCTCAACCGGGCCCGCGGCGGCACCTCGTGGTTCGCCGCCGCGGTGGTGCCGTGCTGCACCGGTCCGGTCGGCTACCGCGACCGCGCCCCGCTCGACGCCGATTTGCGCAATCTTGCCGCTGCGGTGGCCGCCGAGGGTCCGGCCGAGGCGTTCATGAACGCCGCCTCGCCGGGGGTGCTGACCAAGTTCGTCCCCGACCGCTATTACCGGAACGAGGACGCCTATGTCGCCGCGCTCGCCGACGCGCTGAAGGAGGAATACGAGGCGATCGTCGCGGCCGGCTTCATCCTCCAGATCGACGCGCCCGATCTCGGCTCGGCCCGGCACAACCAGTACCAGCACCTGTCCGACGCCGAGTTCCTGCGCATCGCCGAGCGCAACGTCGCCGCGCTCAACCATGCCACCGCCAACATCCCGCCCGAGCGCATGCGCCTGCACATCTGCTGGGGCAATTACGAAGGGCCGCACACTCACGACATCCCGCTGGCCACGATGTTCGATACCTGCATGCGGGCGCGGCCGCAGGCCCTGCTGTTCGAGGCGGCCAATCCGCGCCATGCCCACGAATGGGAGGATTTGCAGGGCCGCCGCATCCCCGACGACAAGATCCTGATGCCGGGCTGCATCGATTCGACCACCAATTTCGTCGAGCACCCGCGCCTTGTCGCCCAGCGCATCTGCCGCTTCGCCGACATCGTCGGGCGCGAGCGCGTCGTCGCCGGCGCCGATTGCGGCTTCGCCACCTTCGCCGCCCAGCAGAACCCGGTGGCGCCGTCGATCGTCTGGGCCAAGCTCGCCGCCCTCGCCGAGGGCGCCCGCATCGCCAGCGACCGGCTCTGGGGCCGCCGCTAGGCGCCCGGGGTGGTTGCCGGGCGAAACGCGATCGAGGCCGCCGCCGGCGCTACGTGAACCCGTAAGGGTCGATATCGACCTGCAGCCGCGCCGCGCCGGCAAGCTTGACCCGGGCGAGCCAGCCGCGCAGCGCCGCCTGCAGGTTGACCGTGCGCTCGGCCTTGACGAGAAAGCGCCGCCGGTGCCGGCCGCGCAATATCGCCAGCGGCGCCGGCGCCGGCCCCAGCACCTCGATCCCGGGAAGCTGCGGCGCGGCGCGGGCAAAGGCGCGGGCGGCGAAATCGGCCGCCTCGGCGTCGGGGGCGGAGAGGATGAGGGCCGCCAGCCGCCCGAACGGCGGCAGCCCGGCGGCGCGCCGCGCCTCCGCCTCGGCGGCGAGAAAGCGGTCGCGCTCGCCGCCGGCCAGCGCCTGCATCACCGGCTGCTCCGGCATGTAGGTCTGGATCAGCACCCGCCCCGGGCGGTCGACCCGCCCGGCGCGGCCGGCGACCTGGTGGAGGAGCTGAAAGGTGCGCTCCGCGGCGCGCAGGTCGCCGCCGGTCATGCCGAGATCGGCATCGACCACGCCGACCAGGGTCAGCAGCGGGAAATGATGCCCTTTGGCGACGATCTGGGTGCCGATCAGCACGTCGTACTCGCCCGCCTCCATCGCCGCGGCGAGCGCCGCCGCGGCGCGCGGCCCGGGCAGCAGGTCGCTGACCATCAGCGCCGTGCGCGCGCCGGGAAAGCGCGCCGCCACCTCCTCCTGCACCCGCTCGACCCCCGGCCCGCACGGCACCAGGCTGCCGGCGGCGAGGCATTCCGGGCAGCACGGCGGCACCGGTGCGGCGTAGCCGCAATGGTGGCATTGGAGGCGCCCGGTATAGCGGTGCTCGACCAGCCAGGCGGTGCAGTTCGGGCATTGTGCGCGGTGGCCGCAGGCGCGGCACAGGGTCAGCGGCGCATAGCCGCGCCGGTTGAGGAACAGCAGCGCCTGCTCGCCGCGCGCCAGCGTCTCGCCCAGCGCCGCGACCAGCGGCGGCGCCAGAAAGCGGCCCGGCTCGCACGCCTCGCGCCGCAGGTCGATCAGCGTCACCGCCGGCAGTTCCGCGCCGCCGTGGCGCCGCGGCAGCCGCACCCGGCGGTAGCGCCCGCGCGCGACATTGACGACGGTTTCGAGCGACGGCGTCGCCGATACCAGGACGATCGGGATGTTCGTCAGCGAGGCGCGCAGCACCGCCATGTCGCGCGCCTGGTAGGCGACCCCGTCCTCCTGCTTGTAGGACGGGTCGTGCTCCTCGTCGACGACGATCAGCCCCAGCTCCGGGAACGGTAGGAACAGCGCCGAGCGCGCGCCGACGACGATGCGCGCCCGGCCGGCGGCGACGGCGCGCCAGGTGTCGCGGCGCTGCGTCTGCGAGATGTCGGAATGCCACTCCGCCGGCGCCGCGGCAAAGCGGCGGCGGAAGCGGTCGAGCCATTGCGCGCCGAGCGCGATCTCGGGGAGGAGGACCAGCACCTGCTTGCCGGCGGCGAGCGCCGCGGCGATCGCCGCGAAATAGGTTTCGGTCTTGCCCGCGCCGGTGACGCCGTCGAGCAGGGTGACGCCGAACCCGCCGGCCGCGACCTGCGCGGTCAGCTCCGCCGCGGCGCGCGCCTGATCGGGCGACAGCCCGAGCCGCGCGGCCTCGCAGGCCGGCGCCGGCGGTGCCGGCGGCGCCGCCGGCACCAGCGTCTCCTCGGCCAGTCCGGCGGCGATCAGCCCGCGCACCACCCCGGCGCCGCAGCCGGCGCGGCGGGCGATCTCGGCGACCGCGGCGGCGCCGCCGTCGCGCAGCGTCTCCAGCACCCGGCGCCGCGCCGGCGTCAGCTTCGCCCCGGCGAGCGCGGCGAGCCCGGCCGCGGCGAGAGCGCAGACCCGGCGCGGCGGCGCCGGCAGCAGCGCTTCGGCGACGCTCATCGCCATGCGCAGCACGGCGCCGGGCGGCGCCAGCGTGTAGCCGGCGACGCGCTCGATAAAGCGGCGCATCGCGGCCGGCAGGGGCGGCGTCGGCAGCACCTCGATGACCGGCTTCAGCCGTTCCGCCGGGACCTCGCCGGCGGCGCCGTCCCACACCACCCCGATCACCCGGCGCGGGCCGAGCCCGACGGCGACAAAGCTGCCCGGGGGGATGTCCGCATCGGCGCGGTAGTCGAGCGGCCCGGCCAGCGGCAGGGGCAGCAACACCGGCACCGTACTGGCAGGGGCGTCGGGCATCGGCTACACTTGCCCGTGCGGCGGCAAGCCGCAAGCGACGAGGAAGGCATGGTCGATCGCCCGCGCGACCACACCAATTTCGGACCGGTGCGCCGGCTGCTGCCGGAGCCGGCGCGCGAGATCGACGCCGCCGCGGTGCTGGCCTATCTGCGCTCCCATCCCGAATTCCTCGACGAACATCCCGAGGCGATCGCCCTGTTGCGTCCGCCGGCGCGCGATACCGGCGCCGGCGTGCTCGATTTCCAGCATTTTCTGCTCGAGCGCCAGCGCCGCGATCTCGCCCGGCTCAGCGGCGAGAACCGCAGCCTGCTCGCCACCAGCCGCGGCAATCTCGCCAGCCAGGCGCGGGTGCACAAGGCGGTGCTGGCGATCCTGTCGGCGGCCAGCTTCGAACAGCTCTTCCAGACCGTGACCACCGACCTTGCCGTGTTGCTCGATGTCGATGTCGTCACCGTCGCGGTCGAGAGCGAGGCGCCGGTGACCACCCGGCCGACCCCGCACGGCATCCGCCTGCTGCGCACCGGCGCGGTCGACGCCCTGCTCGGCGCCGACAAGCCGGTGCTGCTCGAAGCCGAGGTCTCGGGCGATCCGGCGCTGTTCGGCGCCGCCGCCGGGCTGGTGCGCTCTCAGGCCCTGCTGCGCCTCGGCTTCGGCAAGGCCAATCCGACCGGCCTGTTGTGCATCGGCACGCGCAAGCCCGGCCGCTTCCACCCCGGGCTCGGCACCGAGCTGCTCGGCTTCCTCGCCCGCGCGCTCAGCATCACGATCGCGCAATGGCTGAAGCCGCGCTGACGCCGGCCTCGTTTCCCGCCCTGCCCGAGCCGCTGCCGCTCGCCCGCTTTGCCGGCGACGCCGAATTGCGCGCCGCGATCGGGCAGTGGACCGCCTGGCTCGCCGGCGAGCGCCGCGCCTCGGCCCATACCGTCGCCGCCTATCAGCGCGACCTCGCCGGGTTTCTCGATTTCCTCGCCGGGCATTGCGGCGAGACGCCGGGCCTGGCGCTGCTGTCGCGGCTGTCGCCCGGCGATTTCCGCGCCTGGCTGGCGTACCGCGCCGCCCGGCGGGTGGAGCGCCCGTCGCTCGCCCGCGGCCTGTCGGTGCTGCGCGGGTTTTTCCGCTTTCTCGACCGCCGCGGCCTCGCCGCCAACCCCGCTCTCGCCGCGCTGCGCTCGCCCAAGCTGCCGCTGAGCGTGCCGAAGCCGCTGACCCCGGAAGACTCGCTCGAGGCGCTCGGCGCCGTCGTCGAGCTGGTGCCGAGCCCCTGGCAGGGCAAGCGCGACGCCGCGCTCCTCGCCCTGCTCTACGGCTGCGGCCTGCGCCTGTCGGAAGCGCTCGGGCTCAGGCGGCGCGAGGCGCCGACGGGCGACCTCCTCGCCGTCACCGGCAAGGGCCGCAAACAGCGCCTCGTGCCGGTGCTGCCGGCGGTGCGCGCCGCGGTCGCCGATTACCTCGCCGCCTGCCCCTTTGCCCTCGCGCCGGACGGCCCGCTCTTTGTCGGCGCCCGCGGCGGGCCGCTGAACCCGCGCCTGGTGCAGCGCCAGATGGCGGCGCTGCGCGGCTTTCTCGGCCTGCCCGAGACGGCGACGCCGCACGCCTTGCGCCACAGCTTCGCCACCCATCTGCTCGGCGGCGGCGGCGACCTGCGCGCGATCCAGGAACTGCTCGGCCACGCCAGCCTGTCGACGACGCAGCGCTACACCGGCGTCGATACCGAGCGCCTGCTCGCGGTCTACAACGCCGCCCATCCCCGGGCGCGGTGACCGGCGCGGCAGACGGCGCGATGAAGGAGATCCGCCTCAACGCCTTCGAGATGAACTGCGTCGGCCACCAGTCGCCGGGCTTGTGGGCGCACCCGCGCGACCGCGCCGCGCACTACACCGATCTCGACTATTGGACCGGGCTGGCCAGGACGCTGGAGCGCGGCCGCTTCGACGGCATCTTTCTCGCCGATGTGCTCGGCATCTACGACGTCTATGGCGGCTCGCCCGCTGCGGCGCTGCGCCATGCGGTGCAGGTGCCGGTCAACGACCCGCTGCTGCTGATCCCGGCGATGGCGGCGGTGACCGAGCATCTCGGCTTCGGCGTCACCTGCACCCTGTCCTACGAGCCGCCCTATCCGCTCGCCCGCCGCCTGTCGACCCTCGACCACCTGACCCGCGGGCGGGTCGGCTGGAACATCGTCACCGGCTACCTCAACAGCGCCGCGACCGGCATGGGCCTGGCCGAGCAGCCGCGCCACGACCAGCGCTACGAGGTGGCCGACGAATACATGCAGGTGATGTACCGGCTGTGGGAGGAAAGCTGGGCCGACGATGCCGTCGTCCGCGACAAGGCGCGCCGCGTCTTCGCCGACCCGGCGAAGATCCGCCGCATCGACCATCGCGGCCGCTACTACCGGGTCGATGCGATCCACCTCTGCGAGCCGTCGCCGCAGCGCACCCCGGTGCTCTACCAGGCCGGCGCCTCGACCCGCGGCCGCGCCTTTGCCGCCGCGCATGCCGAATGCGTGTTCATCAACGGCCCGAGCGCGCCGGTCGTCGCCGCCCAGGTCGCCGATCTGCGCCGCCGCGCCGTCGCCGCCGGCCGCGCCGCCGACGACCTGATGATCTTTTCGCTCGCCACCGTGATCGTCGCCGCGAGCGACGCCGCCGCCGAGGACAAGCATGCCGAATACCGTCGCTATGCCGACCCGGAGGCGGCGCTCGCCCTGTTCTCCGGCTGGACCGGCGTCGATTTCTCCCGCTACCGGCCGGAGGACGAGCTGCGCTACATCGAGACCGAGGCGATGCGCTCGGCCCTCGAATCCTTCACCTCGGCCGATCCCGGCCGGGTCTGGACGGTGCGCGAGCTGGCCCGGCACGTCGCCATCGGCGGGCGCGGCCCACTCTTTGTCGGCGGCCCGCAGCGCATTGCCGACACGATGCAGGAATGGGTCGCGGCCACCGGCGTCGACGGCTTCAACCTCGCCTATGCGGTGACCCCGGAAAGCTTCGAGGATTTCGTCGACCTCGTCGTGCCCGAGCTGCAGCGCCGCGGCGTCTACAAGCGCGACTACCGCCCCGGCACCCTGCGCGAGAAATTGTTCGGCGCCGGCCCCCGCCTCGCCCCGCCGCACCCCGCCGCCCGGGTGCGCGCCGGGTAGGGGGCGCCGGGTGGGGCTTCACGTTAATGGCATCGTCCGCTTCATAAAGCCTTCGAACAAAGGCACGGTGAACGCCGTATCGCCATGCGCCGGGCTGTAGATCATGCCCTTTGCGATCAGCGCGTTGCGAGTTGGCGCGACGGCGGTTACGCGGCGGCCGAGCCGGTCGGCGATATCGCCCGAGCGGTGCGGTCCCGCTCCGAGGTCCGCCATCGCGCGCAGATAGCGCTTTATCGCTCTTCCGACACTTCGATGTGTGCGGTGGCAAAGCCGCGGGCGGCGGCCTCGTGCCGGATGCGGTTCAGCAGCACCGTCTTGCCCACGCCGCGCAGACCGTAGAGGACGAAGCTGCGCGCCGCGCGCCCCGCGCGAATGCGAGCGCGATGGCGCTACGCTCGATCAGGTCGTCCCGGCCTGCCAGCTCTGGCGGCGGTGTCCCCGCACCGGGCGCGTAAGGGTTTCGTCTGGGGTCCATTTATAGCGATCTTACCCCATCTTATCGAAATCCGATAAACCGGGATAACTTCGCTATAATTCAGCCCCTC
>Ga0070739_10008960_pt1 | contig 10089 bp, 10 predicted proteins | sample Coa_R1_7_FD_66445 | JGI IMG/M metagenome (GOLD analysis project Ga0070739, IMG submission 66445) | Surface soil microbial communities from Centralia Pennsylvania, which are recovering from an underground coalmine fire - Coalmine... | ecosystem: Environmental > Terrestrial > Soil > Unclassified ...
CGACGTAGCCGCGGTGAGGCGCGCACCGGCCACCCAGCCCATGCCGGTCTGCACGATGGGGTAGCGCACGCCGGCGAGCGTGCACAGGCGGGTGCGCAGCGCCGGGTGGGGCTCGGGCATCGGCACCGCCGCGCCCGGCGCGGCCGGGTCGGTCACTCGGGCAGCTCCCCTTGGCGGGCACCGGTCGGGTCGAGCACCTCGCGGATGAGCTCGAGCTCGTCGGCCGTGGGCTCCCGGCTGACGGGAACGTCGGGTGGCACCACGAGCTCACACCCCGTCGCCGCCACCACTTCGTCCACCGACACCCCCGGGTGCACCGACCGCAGGCGCAGTGCGTGGTCGGGCGTGTCGAAGTCGAGCACGGCCAGGTTCGTGATCACCCGGCGGACCTCGTGGAAGCGGGCCGCGGCGGGCGCCGAGGCGGCCCGGTCGTAGCCGATGCCCGACACCATGTCGACCGCCCCCACGATCGCACGCGGCGTGTGGCCGGGGATCCAGTAGCTCGTGGTGTGGTTGGCCGTGTTGCCGGGCGAACCCCGCACCCCGATCAGCTGGGCCTTGGGCATGCGCCAGTCGCCGATGCAGCTGATGTTCTGGTTCCCGAACCGGTCGAGCTGGCTCGCCATCATCATCACGTGGCGCCGCCCCGACCACACCACGTCGAACACGCGGCGATACGGGAGCCACGCCTCGCGTACGAGGTCCCCGTGATCGGCCGTCACCGCCGGCGTGTTGGCCATGAGTGCGGCCTCGCCGTCGGTGAGCACGAGGTCGGGCTCGAAGGTGAGGCGGGCCAGCCGCGCCCCGATGGAGGGGATGGTGCCGAAGGGACTGGCGAGGATCTCACCGTCGCCGCGGAACGCCTCCGCGCACGCCACCGCGCACACCTCGGCCCGGGTGACCTCGCTCACGACGCCGGCACCCCGGCCGACACGGCCTTCCGGTATTCGGTCTCCTCCACCTGCAGGTAGCGCTCGGCGAAGGCGCGCCAGGTGTCGGGGTCGGCCGCCGCCTTGGCGTAGGCGCGCTGGAAGGCCTCGTCGCGCCCGTAGTCGGGTGGGCACGAGGTGAAATGGGCGCCGCCCGGCACCTCGGCCACGGCGTCGGTCTGCAGGCGGTGGACGAGCACGGTCTGGATGGGGCCCTCGTCGAGGAGCCGTCCGGGCGCGACCACCTGCTCGGCGGTGACGAACCGGCGGCGGGCGGCGCCGAGGAACAGCTCGTCGAAGAACGGGTCGGGACCGAGGAACTGCCCGTTGCCGTGATGGTCGGCGCGGTTGCAGTGCACGAAGGCGGCGTCGAGCTCGAGCGCGGGCATGGCCACGAGCTCCTCGCCGTCGCCGTAGGGCGACACCACCGTGCGCAGGTCGGGGTTCACCCGCAGCACGTCGGAGCCGAGCCCGGCCCGGGTGGGCAGGAACGGCACACGCTGCGCCGCCGCCAGCAGGCCCAGGTAGAACATGCCCTCGTCCACCTCCATGGCCTCGATGCGCCCGCTCTGCCGGGCGGCCCGGAAATGCGGGTCGAGGGCGATGGAGTCGAGGGTGACGAAGCCGAAGACGACCTTGCGCACGAGTCCGGCCGCGCACAGCAGGCCGACGTCGGGACCGCCGTAGGACACGACGGTGAGGTCGCCGATGCCGGCGCGGACGATGGCACGCACGGCGGCCATGGGCTTGCGCCGCGAGCCCCAGCCCCCGAAGCCGACGGTCATGCCCGGGCGCAGCTCGCCGACCATGTCGTCGATGCCGACGCGCTTGTCGCTCACGGTGCGGTGCCGGTCACGGAGGTGTTCATCGGGAGGTGTCCGCCTCGCGCTTGTCCACGAAGGCCTGGCGCTGCTCGTCGGCCACCCCGCGCACGTGGAGCTCGTAGGTGAAGCCCTGCTCGAACCGGTAGCTGCGCTTCACGTCAATGGGATCGATCCCGTTGAGCGACTCCTTGGCCCGGCGGAGGATCGTCGGGCTCTTCGCCGCGATCTTGTCGGCGATGGCGTAGGCCGCCTCCACCAGCTCGTCGCGCGGGACGACGGCGGCGAGCGAACCGTAGGCGGCCATCTCGGCGGCGGTGACGGGCTCGGCTGTGTAGACCATCTGGCGCATGCGGTGCTGCGGCACCAGGCGGGCGAGGTGGGTGGCGGCGCCGAGCGCCCCCCGGTCCACCTCGGGCAGGCCGAAGGTGGCGTCGTCGGCCGCCACCACGATGTCGGCGTTCCCGGCCAGGCCGATCCCGCCTCCCAGGCAGAACCCCTGCACGGCGGCGACGACCGGCACCTCGCAGTCGTAGACGGCGGCGAAGGCCGCCGCGCAGCCGCGGTTCACGCCCACGAGCGCCTCGTCGCCCCGGGCCTGGATCTCCTTGATGTCGACGCCGGCGCAGAAGCCGCGGCCCTCCGCCCGCAGCACCACCACGCGCACCTCGGGGTCGCGCCCGGCCGCGGTCAGGGCGTCGGCCAGGGCGAACCAGGCGGCCACGTCGAGGGCGTTCACCGGCGGCACGTCGATCACCACTTCGGCCGTCCCCGGGTTGCGCCTAGCCTGCTCGATGCCCATGACCCACCATTTCTGATACGCCGTCAGGAATTCGCGAGCAGGATAGGCGCGGTGGACAACCAGCGACAGCGGGACCCCCTCGACTTCACGGGCACGGTGGCGGTGGTGACCGGCGGCACCCGCGGCGTGGGCAGGGCCATCGCCGAGGCCTGGCTGGCCGCCGGCGCCGAGGTCGTCGTGTGCGGACGGCACGAACCCGACGCGCTGCCGGCAGGTGGGAAGCGCCGCGCCGCGTTCGTCACCGCCGACGTGCGCGACCCCGAGCAGGCGGCGGCGGTCGTCGACGCCGCCGTCGAGCGCCATGGACGGCTCGACGTGCTCGTCAACAACGCCGGGGGCTCCCCGGCCGTGCCCGCCGCCGACGTGTCCCCGCGCTTCTTCACCTCGGTCGTGACGCTCAACCTGCTCGCACCGTTCTTCTGCGCCCAGGCCGCCAACGCCGTGATGCAGCGACAGGACTCGGGCGGGAGCATCGTCAACATCGGCAGCGTGTCGGGACTGCGGCCGTCGCCCGGCACCGCCGCCTACGGCGCGGCGAAGGCGGGCCTCGCCAACCTCACCCGGACCCTGGCCGTGGAGTGGGCGCCGAAGGTCCGGGTCAACTGCGTGGTGGGCGGCATGGTGGCGACCGAAGGCGCCGACGACCACTACGGCGGACCCGAAGGGGTGGCCGCCATCGCCGCCACCGTCCCCATGGGCCGCTTCGGCCGGCCCGAGGACATCGCCGGGGTCTGCCGGTTCCTCGCATCCCCGCTTGCGGCCTATGTCACCGGCGCCGTGGTGGAGGCGCACGGCGGGGGCGAGTGGCCCGCCTTCCTGCGAGCCCTGGGGCAGGCACCGGGCTGAGTCCGGCAACGCCCGCCCAACAGTCGTCACGAACAAGCACCACGGAGAGTGTTGGGTACGGGCCCCCTCAAGCACGCCGAGGGAGGGGCCGATAGGCGTCATGTGGTGAGTTCGGGCGGACGTGACGCGATCCAGGCGCCTGCGCTCGGCATGGCCGGGCGGCCGCTGCTGCAGTTCCAGCCGGCGGTCGACCTGTCCTCGGGCCTGCTGCTCGGTTTCGAGGCGCTCCTGCGCTGGGAGCATCCCGAGCGCGGGCTCATCCCGCCTTCCGTGGTGATCCCCTGGGCCGAGGCCAACGGGCACATCGACGCGCTGAACGCCTGGGTGCTCGACGAGGCGTGTCGCCAGGCGGCCGGCTGGCCGTCGGGGATCCAGCTCGCCGTCAACTGCTCGCTCGTGCAGCTGCGTCACCGCCAGGCGTCGGTGGCCACCAAGCGGGCACTGGCCCGCACCGGCCTCAACCCCGACCGGCTGACCATCGAGGTCACCGAGTCGGCCGTCGCCGACGAGTCCTGCCACGGCGACCTGCGCAGCCTGGTGAAACTCGGCGTCCACCTGGCCGTGGACGACGTCGGCACCAGCTGGTCGACACTCGAGAACTTCCGCCGCTTCTCGATCGACACGGCCAAGATCGACCGCATCTTCATCGCCGCCCTGGAGCCCGACGAGGGTATGCACCGGGCCATCGTGGAGGCGATCGTGCAGGTGAGCCGCTCGCTCGGGCTCTCCACGGTGGCCGAGGGCGTCGAGACGGCGCAGCAGGTCGCCCTGCTGCGCGACTTCGGCGTCGACGTGGCCCAGGGCTACTTCTTCGCCCCCCCGCTGTCGTCGGGGACGACGAGCTCGCTGGCCGGTGCCGACCCGCGCCCGGTGTTCGCCCTGACGGCCGACGACGGGACCGGGCAGACGCTCTCCGAGCTGGCCTCCGGCCGGGCCTGACCCCGTCCGGGACCGGGCCGGGCGCCCGGCCGCCGTTCGCGGACGGCGGGCACGCCGGCGGTACGAGCCGTTCCCGAAGTGGAGTGTCGGCGGCGAGGCGTGCTCATATACAGCCTCGTGAAACTCGCCGTCCCCTCTGAGACGCGCGCGGGCGAACAGCGGGTGGCCGTCGTCCCCGAGGTCGCCGGCCGCCTGAGCTCGTCCGGTGTCGAGGTCGCCGTACAGGCAGGCGCGGGCAAGGCCGCGCGCTTCCCCGACACCGCGTACACCGAAAAGGGCGCCACCGTGGCCGCGCTCGACACCGTGCTGCAGGGTGCCGCCCTCGTGGCCAAGGTGCAGCCACCCTCCGTGGAGGAGGTGGCCACCCTGCCCGAGGGCGTGAGCCTGGTGAGCTTCCTGCAGCCGGCGTCGTCGCTGCCGGTGGTGCGGGCGCTCGCGCAGCGCAAGGCCACCGTCTTCAGCCTCGACCTGCTGCCGCGCATCAGCCGGGCCCAGTCGATGGACGCCCTGTCGTCACAGGCCACCGTGTCGGGCTACCTGGCCGCCCTGGCCGCGGCCGAGCGCCTGCCCAAGTTCTTCCCTATGTTCATGACGGCCGCCGGCACCGTGCCGCCGGCCAAGGTCCTCGTCATGGGGGCGGGCGTCGCCGGCCTGCAGGCCATCGCCACCGCCCGACGCCTCGGCGCCCAGGTCCGCGCCTACGACGTGCGCGCCGCGGCCAAGGAGGAGGTGCAGTCGCTCGGTGCCCACTTCGTGGAGCTCCCGCTCGAGAGCCAGGAGGGATCGGGCGGCTACGCCCGCGAGCAGTCCGAGGAGTTCCTGGCCAAGCAGCGCGAGCTGATCGGCAACGAGGTGGCGGCGGCCGACGTGGTCATCACCACCGCCGCCGTCCCCGGGCGCAAGGCGCCCATCCTGGTCACCACCGCCATGGTCGACGCCATGGCCGAGGGATCGGTCGTGGTCGACCTCGCCGCGGACGGCGGCGGCAACTGCGAGCTCACCGAGGCCGGCAAGGAGATCGACCACCAGGGCGTGCTCGTCGTCGGGCTCAGCAACCCTCCGTCGGCCATGCCGACGCATGCGAGCTTCCTGTACTCGCGCAACATCTTCAACTTCCTGTCGCTCGTCATCACCGATGGCGAGCTGAAGCCGGACTTCGAGGACGAGATCGTCACCGGGACGTGCGTGGTGCGCGCCGGCGAGGTCGTCCACGAACCCACCGTCGAGGCACTCTCCAAGGAGGCATCGTGACCGCCGTGACCTTCGGGCCGGGGCTGATGTGGCTCATCACCATCTTCGTGCTGGCGGCCTTCGTCGGCTACGAGGTCATCTCGAAGGTGCCGAGCATCCTGCACACCCCGCTCATGTCGGGGAGCAACGCCATCCACGGCATCATCCTCGTGGGCACCATGCTCGTCCTCGGCGCCGCCCACGGACCCGCCCAGCTGACGCTCGGGTTCCTGGCCGTGGTCCTCGCCACCTTGAACATGGTCGGCGGTTTCGTCGTGACCGACCGCATGCTCGAGATGTTCAAGGCGAAGCCGGGCACTCCGAAGCGTGACGGCGAAGAGAGCGGAGCCGCCCAATGAGCCGGGCCACGGCCACCGACCTCGTCTACCTGATCGCCATCATCGGCTTCATCCTGGCGCTCAAGGGCCTGAGCTCGCCCAAGCGCGCCCGCCTCGGCAACCTCGCCGGCGCGGCGAGCGCCGTGCTCGCCGTGGCCTGGACCTTCTCGCGGCCCGAGGTCTACGGCACCACCAGGAACCTCGTGCTCATCATCGTCGCCATGATCATCGGCACCATCGTGGGGGTGCCCGCGGCGCGCACCGTCAAGATGACCGCGATGCCCCAGATGGTTGCCATCTTCAACGGCGTCGGCGGCGGCGCCGCTGCCCTGGTGTCGCTCACCGAGTTCATCGCCCTTCCGGGCAAGGCGATCGCCGTCTACAAGATCTGCGAGGTCCTCTTCGGCGTGCTCGTCGGCGCCGTGTCGTTCTCCGGGAGCGCCATCGCCTTCGCCAAGCTCCAGGAGCTCATGACCGGGCGGCCGATCACCTACCCGGCGCAGCAGCCGATCAACGCCGTGCTCGGCCTCACCATCCTGGCCCTGCTCGTGGCCACGGTCGTCACCGCCAACACGGCGCTGCTCGTGATCGTGTTGCTGCTGTCGCTCATCCTCGGCGTGGTCTTCGTCCTGCCGATCGGCGGGGCCGACGTGCCCGTCCTCATCTCCCTGCTCAACTCGTTCACCGGTCTGGCCGTGGCCGCGTCGGGCTTCACCCTCGACAGCCCGCTGCTCATCGTCGCCGGCACCCTCGTCGGCGCCAGCGGCATGCTCCTCACCCGGATGATGAGCCAGGCCATGGGCAGGTCACTGCCGAACATCCTCTTCAGCGCCTTCGGCTCGGTCATCACCGCCACCGGCGGCGAGGCCGGCGACGAGAGCCGCCCGGTGCGTGCCGGCACGGCCGACGACATCGGGGTCCTGCTCGCCTACGCCCGCAAGGTGGCCATCGTCCCCGGCTACGGGCTGGCCGTGGCCCAGGCGCAGCACACCGCCCGCGAGCTGGCCGAGGCCCTGGCCGCACGCGGCGTCGAGGTCTACTACGCCATCCACCCCGTGGCCGGGCGCATGCCGGGCCACATGAACGTCCTGCTGGCCGAGGCGAACGTGCCCTATGACCAGCTGAAGGAGATGGACGAGGCCAACCCCGAGATGCCGACGACCGACGTGGCGCTCGTGGTCGGGGCCAACGACACCGTCAACCCGGCGGCCAACAACACACCGGGCAGCCCCATCTACGGCATGCCCATCGTCCACGCCGATCAGGCCCAGAACATCGTCTTCCTGAAGCGCTCCATGCGACCGGGCTTCGCCGGCATCGACAACGAGCTGCTCTACGACCCGAAGACGATCATGCTCTTCGGCGACGCCAAGGACTCCCTCACCAAGCTGGTCGCCGCCGTCAAGGCCGCGTAGCCCTCAGGTCCGCGTCGGACGCGGACCTGCAGGAAGCTCCTCCGGGCGCGAGGATGGGGCGACCCGAGGGGAGGGGACATCGATGACCACCTTGCCGAGCGTCGACGTCGACGGCATCGACCTGTCGGACCTCGAGTTCTGGGCGCAGCCCCTCGAGGTGCGCGAAGCGGCCTTCCGGGCGCTGCGCCGCGAGCGGCCCATCGCCTTCTACGAGGAGCCCGAGCTGGTCGACTCGGCCATCCCGATCGAGAAGGGACCGGGCTACTACGCCATCACCCGGTACGCGGACGTCGTCGAGATCAGCCGGCACCCCGAGCTCTACTGCTCGGGACAGTCCGGCTCCACCATCCAGGACATGCCGCCCGAGCTCCTCGAGTTCTTCGGCTCCATGATCAACATGGACGACCCGCGCCACGCCCGGTTGCGGCGCATCGTCTCCGCCGCCTTCAACCCCCGCATGGTCCGCAGCATCGAGGACGGCATCGCCCGGGTGGCGGCCGAGATCGTCGACACCGTGGCCGGACGGGGCGAGTGTGACTTCGTCACCGAGGTGGCGGCCAAGCTCCCGCTCAAGGTCATCTGCGACATGATGGGCGTGCCCGCCGGCGACTACGAGCGGGTCTTCCACTGCTCGAACGTCATCCTGAGCGCCGGCGACACCGAGTACGTCGCCGAAGGCGAGGACATCCTCCTCGCCTTCCTCAACGCCGGCAACGAGCTCGCCACCTTGATGGGCGACCTGGCGACCTACCGCACCGAGCACCCGACCGACGACCTCACCTCGGCGCTGCTGCACGCCAACGTGGACGGCGAGTCGCTGTCGCACAGCGAGCTGGCCTCCTTCTTCATCCTGCTGCTGGTGGCCGGCAACGAGACGACCCGCAACGCCATCAGCCACGGTCTGTGGGCCCTCACCGAGCACCCCGACCAGGGCCGGGTCTGGCAGCAGGACGTGGACGGCGTGACGCCGACCGCCGTGGACGAGATCGTGCGCTGGGCCTCGCCGGTCATCTTCATGCGCCGAACCGTCACCGAGCCGACGACGCTGTCGGGTCACGAGTTCTCGACCGGCGACAAGGTCATCCTCTTCTACAACTCGGCCAACCGCGACGAGGACGTCTTCGACGACCCGCACCGGTTCGACGTGCTTCGCCAGCCCAACCCCCACATCGGCTTCGGCGCCGCCGGGCCGCACTTCTGCCTGGGCGCCCACCTCGCCCGGCGCGAGATCAGCGTCATGTACCGCGAGCTCTTCGCCCGCCTGCCTGACATCCACGCCACGGCCGAGCCGAGCAGGCTGCGGTCGAACTTCATCAACGGCATCAAGCACCTGCCGTGCGCCTTCACCCCGGCCTGACCGGGGGCTGGCGCAGGCCGCAGAGGCGGTGGCACGCTCGGGCCCGATGACGCCGGAGCTGCGGTACGGCCCGCTCGATCCCGGGTTGTGGCTGGACCCGTACCCGCTCTACGCGCGCCTGCGCGACGAGGACCCGGTGCACTTCGTCGCCGACCGAGGCTTCTTCGTGCTGTCGCGCTTCGCCGACGTCTTCGCCGCGGCCACCGACACCGCCACCTTCTCCTCGGCGTCCGGTCTCACCTTCGAGGAGGACGAGATCACGAAGCTCGGTCTCGCCCCCACCCTCGTCATGATGGACCGCCCCCGCCACACCGACTACCGCCGCCTCGTGAACCGCATGTTCACGCCCCGGGCGGTGGCGGACCTGGAGCCGGCCGTGCGCGCCTTCGCCCGCGACCGGCTCGAGCGCATCGCCGAGGCGGGCACGGCCGACTTCGTGGCCGAGCTGGCCGGGCCCCTCCCCTCGCTCGTGGTCGCCTCCTACCTCGGGGTGCCCGAGTCCGACCGGACACGGTTCGGGCACTGGAGCAGTGCCATCGTGCAGGCCAACGCGTCCGGCAGCATCTTCGGCGCCAAGGAGGCCCTGGCCGAGCTGTACGGCTACTTCACCGATCTGCTCGAACGCCGCCGCGCCGGGCCGGGTGCCGACATGTTGTCGGTGCTCGCCACCTCCACCCTCGACGGGCGACCCGTCACGGTCGAGGAGGTGCTCGGCTTCTGCTTCGTCATGATCGCGGGCGGCAACGACACCGCCTCGGGCCTGTTGTCGGGCATGGCCGCCGCCCTCACCGCCGATCGCGACGAGCGAGCGCTGCTGCTCGACGACCCCGGGCTCGTCCCCGGCGCGGTGGAGGAGCTCCTGCGCTACCTGACACCCGTGCAGGGCCTGTCGCGCACCACCACTCGAGCCGTCACCCTCCACGGCACCACTGTCGACGCCGGCACCAAGGTGCATCTGCTCTACGGATCGGCCAACCGCGACGAGCGCGAGTTCGGGCCCGACGCGGCCGAGCTCCGGGTGCGTCGGCGGGCACCGCGCATGCTCGCCTTCAGCTCGGGGCCGCACCACTGCCTGGGGGCGGCCGCCGCCCGGCTGCAGGGCCGGGTGGTGCTCGAGGAGCTCCTGCGCGCGATGCCGGAGTTCTCGGCCGACCCCGCCGGCGGCACCTACGCTCCCGGTCCGTTCACCCGCCGCTTCGACTCCCTGCCGATCGAGGCCGGCCCGCGCAAAGGAGCGACATGACCGACACCCCGCCGCAGCAGATGGGCCACGGCGTGAAGCAGCGCGACGTCATCAAGATGTCGCCCGAGGAGGTCGACGCCTTCCTGGCCGAGCGCCGTCCCATGAGCATGTGCTCCATCAACCACGACGGGTCCATCCACGCCGTGGCCATGTGGTACGGGTTCCTCGA
>Ga0070739_10008963_pt1 | contig 10086 bp, 10 predicted proteins | sample Coa_R1_7_FD_66445 | JGI IMG/M metagenome (GOLD analysis project Ga0070739, IMG submission 66445) | Surface soil microbial communities from Centralia Pennsylvania, which are recovering from an underground coalmine fire - Coalmine... | ecosystem: Environmental > Terrestrial > Soil > Unclassified ...
CCAAGGAAGGCAGTCACTACGACCTGCCGATCGCGCTGGGCCTGATGGCCGCGATCGGCGCCATTCCGCCCGACGCGGTGGCGGGCTTCACTGTGCTCGGCGAGCTCGGCCTCGATGGCTCGATCGCGCCGGTCGCCGGCGTGCTGCCGGCGGCGATCGGCGCCAACGCCCGCGGCGAAGGACTGATGTGCCCGGCCGCGTGCGGACCGGAGGCCGCGTGGGCCAGCCCGGACATCGAGATCGTAGCCGCCGCCTCGCTCATTCAGCTCGCCAATCATTTCAAGGGCAGCCAAGTGTTGAGCCGGCCGCAGCCGAAAATCCTGGAAATTGACGGCCCTGCCCTCGACCTCGCCGACATCAAGGGCCAGGAAAGCGCAAAGCGCGCGCTCGAAGTGGCGGCTGCCGGCGGCCATAACCTGCTGATGGTCGGACCGCCCGGCGCCGGCAAATCCATGCTCGCGGCACGATTACCGTCGATCCTGCCGCCGTTGGCGCCGGCCGAATTGCTCGAAGTCTCCATGGTCGCATCGGTCGCCGGCATCATCGAAGGTGGTGCCCTGACCAACCGGCGCCCGTTTCGCTCGCCGCATCATTCAGCCAGCATGCCGGCGCTGGTCGGCGGCGGTCTGCACGCCCGGCCCGGCGAGGTGTCCCTCGCCCACCACGGCGTCTTGTTTTTGGACGAGTTGCCGGAGTTTGCGCCGCAGGCGCTCGATTCGTTGCGCCAGCCGCTTGAGACCGGCGAAGTGTCGATCGCGCGCGCCAATCACCGCGTCACGTATCCGGCGCGCTTCATGCTGGTTGCCGCCATGAATCCGTGCCGCTGCGGCCATGCCGGTGATCCCGGCTACACGTGCCGCCGCGGCCATAATGCCCGCTGCGCCGCCGATTATCAGGCGCGCATTTCCGGGCCGCTGCTCGACCGCATCGATCTGCATATCGAAGTGCCGGCGGTGACCGCGGCCGATCTGATCCTGCCGCCGCCGACCGAGGGCAGTCGCGAAGTTGCCGCTCGCGTCGCCGCGGCGCGCGAACGGCAAGCGGCGCGCTATGCAGCGCTCGGGCTGACGCATATCCGCAGTAACGCCGCCGTCTCGGGCGCGGTGCTCGAAGACGTGGCCAAGCCGGACGCGAGCGGGCTGAAGCTATTGCGGGATGCCGCCGACGCCATGCGGTTGTCGGCACGCGGCTATCATCGCGTGCTGCGCGTCGCGCGCACCCTCGCCGACCTCGACGGCGTCGACAAAATCGGCCGTGTTCATCTTGCCGAAGCGCTGTCGTATCGGGCGTTGGCCGACGAAATCCGCCGCGCGGCGTAGCGCCGTGCCGGCGCCGGCGCTTTCGTCACGTCAAGGTCGTTGGGCCTCAAGACTCACGCGCCATGGCTGCCGGCCAGGCCGTTGCGCATGCCGATGGCGGCGAGAAACTCCTGGCGGGTCTCGGCATGATCGCGAAATACGCCGAGCATCCGGCTCGTTACCATCGTGACGCCGGGCTTGTGCACGCCGCGCGTGGTCATGCACTGGTGCGTCGCTTCAGTGACCACCGCGACGCCATGCGGCTTGAGCACCGAATTCAGACAAGCGGCGATCTCGGCGGTCATCTTCTCCTGAATCTGCAGCCGCCGCGCAAACACCTCGACCAGCCGCGCCAGCTTGGAAATACCGACCACGCGGTTGCGCGGCAGGTAGCCGATGTGCACGCGGCCGATGATCGGGGCGATGTGATGCTCGCAATGCGACTCGAAGCGGATGTCGCGCAACACCACGACTTCGTCGTAGCCGCCGGTCTCCTCGAAGGTCCGCTTGAGGTATTCGCTCGGATCGTCGTTGTAGCCGGCGAACCATTCCTCATAGGCGCGGACGACGCGCGCCGGCGTGGCGCGCAGACCCTCGCGATCGGGGTCGTCGCCGGCCCAGCGGATCAGGGTGCGGATCGCCGCCTCGGCTTCGGCCCGCGTGGGCCGCGCCAACGCGGAGGATTCGCTCGACTGCGGCCGCGCACGCTTGTTGCCAATTGCTTTGTCCATCTGAACTCTCCGGCCGCGATCAATTCACAATCCCGAGGCGACCTCGCAAGCCCTTTAAGCGCCCCGCGACAATGTTAACAAAGCGATAACCCTTGCTCCAATCGCTCCCGGCGGCGGCAAGGGATGCGCAACACTCATAGGCCAAAATCCGACACGCGCCATACGAACCGGGCACCAACGAGGCTTCGCCCGATAGCCGCCGCCACCGTGCCGAGCGGGGACTGGGACCATGCGCTCGCGCCCGATGCTTCGAAAACCCGCGATCCTGACCCGACGCCTCTTCTCGTTGGCGATCCGCGGCACGGTTATCACGACCATGGCATTCGGCGTCGCCTTCGGCTTTTTGTCGGGGACGACCTCGTCGATCGCCCATTACGACCCGTACGCGTTCGCAATCGGCGTCGCCGCCTTGTTCGGCGCGTCCTGCGGCGCCATCGGCATTTTGATCTCGCGCATACGGCAGATGAAGGCCGAGCTGCGCCAGCTCGAAAAGCGGCTCGAAGAGGCGGCCGACCGCAATTGGGAAATCAGCGAAGCGCAAGAACGCGCCAAGAGCTTCTTCGAGGCGCAGGGCGATGTCATCGTGCGGCGCGATCCCAATGGCGCCATAACCTACGCCAACGACGCATTCTGCCGATTGGCCGGCCGCACCCGGCAAGATCTGTTGGCGACGACATTCATGCTGCCGGTCGAGGAGCAGAGCGACGCGGCGACGCTGGCCGATGGTACGCGGATCTACGACCAGAAGATCGCGGCGCCGGATGGCGCGCGCTGGATTGCCTGGCGTGAAACGAGCGTCCGCGTCGACGGGGCGAGCGAGCTGCAAAGCGTCGGCCGCGACATGACCGACCGCGTGATGGCGGAGCGGGCGCTGGCGGACGCCCGCGATCAAGCCGAAGCGGCGAGCCGCGCCAAGTCGCGCTTCTTGGCTATGGTCTCGCATGAGATCCGCACGCCCCTGAACGGTATTCTCGGCATGGCCGACCTCCTCGCCGATACCTCGCTGTCACCCGAGCAGGCCACTTATGTGCGGGCGATGAAGACGTCGGGCGAAACGCTGCTGTCCTTCATTGAGGAAATGCTTGATCTCGCCAAGATCGAGGCCGGACGCCTCGAGCTTGCGGCGCGGCCGTTCGCGCTGGCCGCACTCGTCGAGGAGGCGGTGGAATTGCTTGGGCCGCGCGCTCAGGCCAAAGGCTTGGAAATCTGCAGCTATGTGGACGAGCGGCTGCCGGCCCGGGTGATCGGCGACGCGGCGCGGTTGCGCCAGGTTCTGTTCAACTTGGCCGGCAACGCCATCAAGTTCACCGAAACCGGCGGCGTGTCGATCATCGTCGAGCCCAGCGATCAGCCTGATGTGATCGCGCTCTCGGTGCACGATACCGGCATCGGCATTTCGGCCGACGATCAGGCCCGCATCTTTCTCGAATTCGAGCAAGCCGACAGCGGGCCGGCGCGCCGATTCGGCGGCACCGGCCTCGGCCTGACCATATCGAAGCGCATTGTCGAGCGGATGGGCGGCAGCATCGCGGTGGACAGCGCGCCCGGTCAGGGGTCGACCTTTCGTGTCAACCTGCCGTTGCCGCGCGTCGGCGACGCCCCTGCAGAATCGTTTGCAATTCCCAATCTCGCCGGCCAGCACATCATCATCGTCGCGCCCGCGGCCATCGAGGCCTCGCTGTTGGCGCGCCGTCTGCAACGGTGGGGCGCGCGCACCGCCATCGTCCCTGAGGAGCATGTCGCGACCGCGATCTTGCCGGAGCAGCCGTGGAGCGCCGTGTTGATCGACCAGGCGCTCGGAACCGCCGCCGCGGAAGCGCTGGCGCGCTCGGCGATGCGGGTGCCGCGGCGCCTCGTTCTGGTGACGCCCGCCATGCGCAACGAGCTACCGGCGCTGAAAAGCGCCGGCTTTACCGGCTATCTGATCAAGCCGGTGCGGGCCGCCTCGCTCGCCGCGCGCTTGAGCGCGGACGAAGAGTTTGAATTGGCGCCTCAGCTCGAGGCGACGGCAGCCACCAATGCGAGCCAATCGGCCGGAGGCTTGTCGATTCTCGTCGCCGAAGACAACGAGATCAACGCGCTGCTCACGCGCGCATTGCTGGTGAAGCTCGGCCATCGCCCGATCGTCGCCGACAGCGGCGCAGCGGTCATCGCATGCTGGCGGGCCGCCCGCAGCACCGGCGCGCCGTACGACCGCATCCTGATGGACCTGCACATGCCTGGCATGGATGGACTGGAAGCCACCCGCCGCATCCGCGCCATCGAAGCGGAAGAGCGGAAGAACGGCGTCACCGCTCCACACACCCCACTCACGCCCATTATCGCGCTGACCGCAAATGCCTCGGCCGAGCACCGCGATGCCTGTCTCGCCGCCGGCATGAACGGCTTTCTGGTCAAGCCACTTGACCGCGAGCGGCTTGCCGCCGCGCTGGCCGTCGGCGCCGCGGCGCTCGCCGCATAGCCCCTACAGCCGGCGCAGCGCCACCTCCTCGACCAGGTGGCTTTCACCCTTCTTCAAGATCAGATCGGCGCGTGGACGCGTCGGCACGATGTTTTCGTGTAGATTGACCAGATTGATGCGGTTCCAGATCGACGTCGCGGTGACGATGGCCTCGTCGTCCGACAGCCGCGCATAGCGATGAAAATACGACTTCGGATCGGCAAACGAGGTGCCGCGCAGGGCGAGAAAACGCGTGACGTACCAGGACAACAGCACAGCCTCGTCGGCGTCGAGATAAATGGAAAAGTCAAAAAAATCCGAGACAAACGGCACGGCCTTGCCGTCCTTGGGCAGGCGTCCGGCTTGCAGGACATTCAATCCCTCGACGATCAGAATGTCGGGCCGATCGATCTCGACCCACTGGTTCGGGATGACGTCGTAGATCAGATGCGAATAGACCGGCGCGCGCACCGGCCGCCGGCCGGCCTTGATGTGGGAGAGAAAGCGCAGCAGGGCCGGCAGATCATAGCTCTCTGGAAAGCCTTTCTTGTCCATGAGGCCTTCGCGCTCGAGCACCGCGTTCGGGTAGAGGAAGCCGTCAGTGGTGATCAGATCGACCTTCGGCACGTTCGGCCAGCGCGCCAGCAAAGCCTGCAGCACGCGCGCGGTGGTCGATTTGCCGACCGCGACCGAGCCGGCTACCCCGATGATGTACGGCACTTTGGTGTCCTCGGTGCCGAGAAAGCCCTGCTGCGCGCGAAACAAATTCTGCGTTGCCGCCACATAGAGCGACAACAAGCGCGACAGCGGCAGATAAATCTCCGCGACCTCCGACATGTCGAGGCGGTCGTGCATCGAACGCAGCCGGGCGACTTCGGCTGGTTCGAGAGTCATCGGCGTGTCTTGGCGCAGGGAGGCCCATTCGGCGCGCGAGAACACGCGATAGGGCGATAGGTCCTGCTTGGTGCGCTGCTCCATGCAAATGCTTTCAACCGCCTTTGCGCGCGGCCTTCTCCTCGAGCCCCGACTGCCGGGTGCGCGCGCCAAGCTCGGCTTCGACCTGATCAAGGCTGATGCCGCGCGCGTGCAGCACGACCATCAGGTGGTACAGCAGGTCGGCCGCTTCCGCGATCATGCGCTTGTCGTCCTCGCCGACCGCGGCGAGCGCGGCTTCGACGGCCTCTTCGCCCAGCTTCTTGGCGCAATGATTGATGCCGCGATCGAGCAGCTTGCGCGTATAGGATGGCTCGGCACCGGCCCGCGCCCGGTCCTGCACACGCTTTTCCAGGTCATGAAGTGTAAAAGCGGCCATTGGCCTCCCTTAGCATCTCCGCGCGGAAGCAGGGAGTGGGATTCATGGATCAAGCCGAACCGGCAAGCCGGCATCAGCCATATAGGCCTTAGCCTCACGAACTGAATGTTCGCCAAAATGAAAGATGGACGCCGCCAAGACCGCGCTGGCGTGACCATCGCGAATGCCCTCGACCAGGTGGTCGAGAGTGCCGACCCCGCCCGAGGCGATCACCGGCACGCTCACCGCGTCGGCCACGGCGCGGGTAAGAGCGATGTCAAAGCCCTGCCGTGTCCCGTCGCGATCCATCGACGTGAGGAGAATTTCGCCGGCCCCTAACGCGACAACTTCGCGTGCATAGGCCACGGCATCGAGGCCGGTCGGGTTGCGGCCCCCATGGGTGAAGATTTCCCATTTGTCCGGCTCACCCGGCGCAGACACCCTCTTGGCGTCGATAGCCACCACGATGCACTGGTCGCCGAATTTTTCCGCGGCCTCTTTGACGAAGGCGCGGCGAGCCACTGCGGCGGTGTTGATCGACACCTTGTCGGCCCCGGAGCTCAACAGGGCGCGGATATCCTCGACGGTGCGGATTCCGCCACCCACCGTCAGCGGCATGAAGCAAGCTTCCGCCGTGCGTCGCACCACGTCGAGCATGATGGCGCGGTTCTCATGGCTTGCAGTGATATCCAGGAAGGTCAGCTCGTCGGCGCCGGCGTCATCGTAGGCGACGGCGGCCGCCACTGGATCGCCGGCATCGCGCAGATTGACGAAATTGACCCCTTTGACGACGCGTCCATCCTTGACGTCGAGGCAGGGAATGACGCGGACCTTGAACATGATCAGACGGCCGTCCTTGCGTCACGCAACAGCGCCAGTGCCGCCGCGGCATCCAGTCGTCCGTCATAAAGCGCCCGGCCGGCAATGGCGCCTTCGAGCCTTTGCGCGCGCGGCGCGAGCAACGCGCGGATGTCGTCAAGCGAAGCGAGACCGCCCGAAGCAATCACCGGAACCGAAACCGCCTCCGCGAGCGCGATCGAGGCGTCGAGATTTAATCCTTTGAGCATGCCGTCGCGCGCCACGTCGGTATGCACAATGGCGGCGACGCCGGCGTCCTCGAAGCGGCGCGCGAGATCAAGGGCAGTGAGCTCGGACGCCTCGGCCCAGCCCGCCACCGCGACCTTGCCATTGCGCGCATCAAGACCGACGGCGATGCGGCCCGGATAGGCGCGGGCCGCCTCCATTACCAGGGCCGGATCGCGCACCGCCGCGGTCCCGATGATCACGCGGCTAACGCCCTTGGCGAGCCAGGCATCGATGGTGGCGCGGTCGCGAATGCCGCCGCCGAGCTGGACCGGAATCTTCACCGTATCGAGAATGTGCTCGACCGTCGCCGCGTTGATCGGCCGACCGGCGAACGCGCCGTCGAGATCGACAATGTGCAGATAGCCAAATCCTTGCTGGGCGAATGCCGCCGCTTGCGCCGCCGGATCGCGGTTGAAAACGGTCGCGCGCGCCATGTCGCCCTGCTGCAGGCGCACGACCAAGCCGTCCTTGAGATCGATGGCGGGAAATAGGATCACGGCACCACTTACGGCCGCCATCGCAAAAAGTTCGCGATCAGCGCCAAGCCGAGCCGCTGGCTCTTTTCAGGATGGAATTGGCTGCCGACGATATTGTCGCGGCCGACAATCGCCGTGATGGCGCCGCCGTAATCGGCCTCGGCGACGATATCGGCGCGCTGCGCCGGCTTGAACTGATAGGAATGGACAAAATAGGCGTGTCGGCCGCTCGGCCCGAGCGATAAGCCTTCGAGCAGCGGATGCGGGCGCGCAACATTCAGCGTGTTCCAGCCCATGTGCGGAATTTTCAGCGCCGGGTCGGCCGGCCGGATGCGGTCGACTTCTCCGGCGATCCAGCCGAGCCCTTCGGTGGTCTCATATTCGCGACCGCGTTCGGCCAGCAGTTGCATGCCGACGCAAATGCCAAAAAACGGGCGGCCGTGGCCGCGCACCGCCTGGTCGAGCGCTTCTATCATTCCGCTCACGTCATCAAGGCCGCGGCGGCAATCGGCGAAGGCTCCAACGCCAGGCAAGACTACGCGATCCGCCGCGGCGACCACATCCGGATCGCGAGTCACCACAATCGGCTCGCCGAGCCTCGCCTCGTGAGCGGCGCGCTCGAAGGCCTTGGCGGCCGAATGCAGGTTGCCGGAGCCATAGTCAACGATTGCCACGGTCATCGTTGTCCTCCCGGTTCGGGAAATAGACCGACGACGTCCGGCACGTGAGGCGCGCGCGGAACTGCCGACATCATGGTCGCTGGTCCGGCAGCGCCGGCCGAAGGCGGTGGCGCGCCGGTACGCGACGAGGCCTGCCGCAGCCACGAATCGAAGAAGCGACGCTCGGCATCTTCAATATCGTGCCCGCTGACCACACCCACATTGCTCCAGCCGCGGCGGCTAAGCGCAAGGCGCCGCAGGGTTCCGGCCTCGAGGCCAATCAGCAGCGAAATCAGGAGGCCGACGACCCCGATCGCGAAGCCGGAGGCGCCGAGCGCCTTCAGGAGCACCGCAAGCCCCACCCAGAGCACGACATAACTGATCAGAACGAGCCAGGCTCGGTGCCAGAGCATCCAAAGCGGCGCGAACAGGAAGGCCCAGACAGAGAAGCCATCGCGCACAAAAATGAAACGATCGGCGGCAGTTGGCGCCGCGGCGGCCAGCCGCACCGGCGGTTCGTGGACGGTATAGATCGCCATGGTCCTACCCGATGGTTCTTTACCTCACCACCATCGCCGAGAGGTCGAGGTTCTTATCCGCGCAGCGTGCCCTTTGTTGAGGGCACCTCATCGGCGGCCCGCGCATCGATGGCGACCGCCGCGCGAAGCGCTCGCGCCAGTCCCTTAAAGCAAGACTCGGCGATATGGTGATCATTGCTGCCATAAAGGGTCGCGACGTGCAGCGTCACGCCGGCGTTCACGGTGAACGCCTGAAACCATTCCTGCACCAGAGCCGTGTCGAAACTGCCGATCTTGGCGCGCACGAACGGCACCTGGAAAACCAGGAACGGCCGCCCCGAAATGTCGATGACGACACGGGTCAGCGTCTCGTCCATCGGAAGATGGACATCAGCGTAACGCGTGATGCCTCGCATCTCGCCGAGCGCCTGCTTGACCGCCTGGCCGAGCGCAATGCCGACATCCTCGGTGGTGTGGTGTTGATCGATGTGCAAGTCGCCTTTCGCCGTGATGCGCAGATCGATGCGTGAATGCCGCGCCAACAGATCGAGCATGTGATCGAGAAAGCCGATGCCGGTCTCGATTGACGCAGCCCCGGTGCCGTCCAGATCGATGCCGATCTCGACATCGGTTTCCTTGGTGGTCCGCTTGACGGCCGCTGTGCGCATCGTGCTCTCCTCGGCGGTGCGCTTTTTATCAGGAGGCCGTCCGCTCCGCCATTGCTCAATGCATTTGCATTGCCACCGGCCGGCTCCTAAATCAGGGTGCGAAGACAGGCTTTTCCGCGCATGCAGCCTTCCGAAACCGGCCAACCCAGCCCTTGGCACGGCACCACGATTCTGACGGTCCGCAAGGGCGGCGTCGTCGCGGTAGGAGGCGATGGCCAAGTGTCCATCGGTCAGACCATCGTCAAGGCCAACGCCAAAAAGGTACGCCGGCTCGGCAAGGGTGACGTGATCGGCGGTTTCGCAGGCGCGACCGCTGACGCATTTACTCTGTTCGAGCGACTGGAAAGCAAGCTCGAGCAATATCCGGGCCAGCTCACCCGCGCCGCCGTCGAGTTGGCCAAGGATTGGCGCACCGACCGTTATCTGCGGCGGCTCGAAGCCATGATGGTGGTCGCCGACAACGCGGTGTCGCTGGTGCTGACCGGCACCGGCGATGTCTTGGAGCCCGAGGCCGGCATTGCCGGCATCGGCTCAGGCGGCAATTTCGCCTTGGCAGCCGCCCGCGCGCTGCTCGATGGCCCGCTCGATGCCGAGGCGATCGTGCGGCGTTCTCTCGATATTGCCGCCGACATCTGCGTGTACACCAATCGCAATGTCACGATTGAGACATTGAAGGGCGGCTGAACCGTGATGACGGCGGCGTACGAGTTTGTGCCGATGTCGGCTGCGGACCTGCCGATGGTTCGCGGTTGGCTCGCGCTGCCGCACGTCGCGCAATGGTGGGGCGACCCCGACCAGCAGTTCGCTCTGGTGAGCGCTGACCTGCATGAAGCCGCGATGGATCAGTACATTGTCACGCTGGATGGTCGGCCATTCGCGTACCTGCAATGCTATGACCCGCGGGTCTGGCCCGAAGGCG
>Ga0070739_10008964_pt1 | contig 10086 bp, 8 predicted proteins | sample Coa_R1_7_FD_66445 | JGI IMG/M metagenome (GOLD analysis project Ga0070739, IMG submission 66445) | Surface soil microbial communities from Centralia Pennsylvania, which are recovering from an underground coalmine fire - Coalmine... | ecosystem: Environmental > Terrestrial > Soil > Unclassified ...
CTGAACGGCGACTCGATTTCGCGCTCATGAGCAATCTTCCCGCAGCGCTTCGCCGGCGCCTCGCAAACCAGTATCGGATCGGCATGCCCGAAATTGCGCAGCGCTTCCATTCGGGCGACGGCTCTGTACGTTATCTTCTCAACCTTGCGGACACAGGCGGAGCGCACGCCAACAAAATGCAGGCGCGCGTGGAAGCTGTATTTATGCCGTCAGAGGGCAGACAGACGATTTGCATCTCGACTCAGGCGGGATGTGCAGTCGATTGCCGCTTTTGCCTAACGGCACAGCTTGGGCTCATCCGCAATCTGACTGCGGGCGAAATTATCGCGCAGGTGCTCATCGCGCTTGAAGACAATCGCGAATGCCTCGCGCCGCGCACCAACGTGGTGCTGATGGGCCAAGGCGAACCTCTGCTCAACTATGAAGCGGTCATGGCGGCTGTGCGAATCCTGCTTGATTCGAACGGCTTGGCGCTTGCTCCGCGCCACGTTACAGTTTCGACCAGCGGAATCGTGCCGGGGATCGAGCGGCTCCGGCACGAGAATGTTCGGCCCAAGCTTGCCATTTCGCTGAATGCCTCTAACAACGAACAGCGCGATGTGATCATGCCCGTCAATCACAAATATCCTCTCGAGACGCTGCTGGCCGCCTGCCGGAACTACCCGCTACGTTCGTGGGAACGACTTACCTTCGAATACGTGCTCCTGGGCGGCTTCAACGATTCGCCTGAAGATGCCCGACGCGTGGCGCGGCTGCTTGCTGGCCTGCGCGCCAAAGTGAATCTCATACCGTGGAATCCCGGTGCGCTGCCTTACCGTCCGCCGGCCGAGGAGCGAATCAGGGAATTTCGCGAACTCCTCGACGCAAAGGGCGTCCCTGCCTTTGTCCGCTATTCTCGCGGACAGGACGTCAACGCGGCGTGCGGACAGCTAGCGCTCAGCGAAGCGGGATCGATGGCGTCGGCGAGCGCCTCGGCTTCGCCCGTGGCCTAACGGCATTCGCACAGATCCCGATCACGCTTAGCATCCGGCCTGTCGCTGCTCCCTGTTTTCTATAACTGAAGAAGAGATCGCTTCTGCAGGAAGTGCAAAGCCCACTCACAGCGATATTCGCTGGTGCAACACCGGCATCGACGAGCTGCCAGCGATTGGCGGCGCGGAGGTCGAGCCGTACGCGTTCGGGCGGCGGCTCGCGGCCCGGAGGCATCATGGTGAGCCAAGGTAAAGGATTCGGCTCCTCGGCCGTGGAAAGGCGCTCGAACGGACCGTCGAACCATTCGCCGGCAGCGGAGAATTGGGCTGCAAACGCTTGCGCCACTTCCGGGCCAACTTCATAGCAGCAGGGGCCGATCGCCGGCCCAAGAGCGGCGACTACATCTTCAGGTTTCGTGCCGAACTCGAGGCGCATTTGGCCCAGACTTTTCGCGGCAATACGCGCCAGCGTTCCACGCCAGCCCGCATGAACGGCAGCAACAACTTGCCGGCGGGTGTCAGCAAACAAAATGGGTACGCAATCGGCAGTCTGAATTCCGAGAAGCAAACCCGCGCGGCCACAGATGACAGCGTCACCCCGCGGTGGTCGCGCCGGAGCCTGTCGAAAAACGTGCACAATGTCAGAATGGACTTGCTGCAGGACCACGAGAGACTTCGTCGGAATACGGCTGGCGGGCGATTTGCCGCCGGAATGTAAACGGGAAATCGCGTCCACGAACTGTTCACGATTTTGTGTCACCGTTTCACGTGCATCCCAGTCGGTAAAACCCAGGTTAAGTACGCCGGTCCCGTCCCAGATGCTTCTTCCGCCGGGGCGCGTGCTGAAGCCGTGCACAACCCAGGGAACTGCATCGAAAATGCCGGCTCGGAGAATCGTCAAACCCGATACGCGGCGAAGATCCCAACCATCTTCAATCCTGGCTACGGGAGATTTTTTGGTCCGCCGCGGAGGTGGATGAACTTTCGACATGCGACTCTCCGATACCTGTATCTGCCGCCTCATACTAACGCTATCGTGTCCGTCAAGCTCAAGTCGAGGGGCCGGCAAAACTCGCAATCGAAAATGTGAAGGGAACGATATAATCCGCTGCCGTTTACGTTCACCGTCAGTGAGAATTGCCGCTGATTCAGGGAGCTGCGTGAAGTGATTATCGGGTTAGGCGTCGATATGGAAGAGATTACGAGGATCGGCGAGGCAATCACCCGCCATGGAAGGGCCTTCCTCGATCGCATCTTCACTTCCGGAGAGATCGCATATTGCGAACGTCACCGCGATGCTGTGGAGAGGTACGCGGCGCGATTTGCCGCCAAAGAGGCAACCATGAAAGCGCTAGGCACCGGTTGGAGCAAAGGCGTGCGCTGGCGCGACATCGAAGTGGCGCGGCAGCCGGGCTCCCGCCCGACGATTATCCTGCATGGCGCGGCACGCCAGCACGCTGAGCGCATGGGAGCACGGCACATCAGCTTGAGCATCACCCATACCGGCAAATTCGCCCTCGCTCAGGTGATTTTAGAGAGCTGATGGATAAAACGAAGTCTGCATGACACAAACCACCTTCGAAAGCGGCCGCTCCGAAATTCGCGACGGTATGCATGTGCATTGGGATCAGCCGATCCCAATGACTGACGGGCTGATCTTGCGTGCCGATGTCTTTCGACCCGCCGGCCCAGGAGCATATCCCGTTCTCTTGAGCTATGGCCCATACGCGAAAGGCTTGGCCTTCCAAGAAGGCTACCCCAGCGCCTGGGAGCGCATGATTGGCGAGCACCCGGACGTTGCCGCGGGCTCGAGCAACGCTTATCAGAACTGGGAGGTAGTAGATCCGGAAAAATGGGTGCCGCACGGCTATGCCTGCGTGCGCGTGGATAGTCGCGGCTGCGGCCGCTCGCCCGGATTCATCGAGCATTTCTCTGCGCGTGAAACCCGTGATTTTTTCGAATGCATTGAGTGGTGCGCAGTGCAGCCGTGGTGCAACAGCAAGGTCGGGCTCAGCGGCATTTCCTATTACGGCATCAACCAGTGGCAAGTCGCATCATTGCAGCCGCCGCACTTGAGCGCGATGTGCATCTGGGAAGGCGCCGCGGATTTTTATCGCGATATGACGCATCACGGCGGCATTCTTTCGACCTTTTGGGCCAACTGGTATGACATGCAGGTCAAAACAGTACAGCACGGTCTCGGAGAACGTGGTCCCCGGAGCCGTGCCACTGGCGACCTGGTTTGCGGCCCCGAAACGTTGCCGGATGAAATATTGGCCGGCAACCGAACCGATTTCGGAAAACTGATTCTTGCTCATCCGCTGGACGATGAATTCCATCAGAGCCGCTCGGCAAATTGGTCCAAGGTGACTATGCCGTTCCTCTCGGCAGCAAACTGGGGCGGCCAGGGATTGCATTCGCGCGGCAATTTCGAGGGATTTATGCGCGCGGCATCCAGGCAGAAGTGGCTTGAGGTGCACGGTCTGGAACATTGGACACACTTTTACACCGATTACGGCCGGAAACTGCAAAAGCGCTTCTTCGACTATTTTCTTAAAGGCGAGCAGAACGGATGGGAACGGCAAGCCCCCGTTTTGCTGCAGGTGCGGCACGTTGATCATTTCAAAGAGCGCGCGGAACGCGAGTGGCCGCTCGCACGAACACAGTGGAGCAAAATGTATCTTGATCTCGGGTCGCTGTCGCTTGTTTCCGCGCCGCCGACGCAAGCAGGTTCGCGCGGCTTTGATGCGCTGGGAGCAGGGCTGGTTTTTCTAAGCGCCCCGCTGGAACATGAAACGGAAATCACCGGCCCGTCAGCAGTGACGTTATTCGTCTCTTCGTCGACCGAAGACGCCGACATTTTTGTCGCGCTTCGGGTGTTTGCGCCTGATTTGAGTGAGATCGTATTTCAAGGAGCGATCGACCCGCATACCCCCATCGGTCAGGGTTGGTTGCGCGCGTCCCATCGCGCAATCGACGCGAAACTTTCCACGCCCTGGCAGCCCCGCCACGCGCATACCCAACGGCAATCGCTGCGTCCCGGCGAGATCGTGGAATTACAGGTGGAAATTTGGCCAACCTGCATCGTCGTTCCGGCGGGTTACCGGATTGGGCTAAGCGTCCGGGGCAAAGATTATGAGTATGCGGCGAGCGGCGGTAAGCTTTCCAACTTCAAAAACGAACTTCGGGGCTGCGGGCCCTTCCTGCATGACGACCCGCGCGACCGCCCGCCGAAAATATTCGGCGGTCAAACCATGATGCATGGAAGTCGAGAGCAGCAGCCGTTCCTGCTTTTGCCCGTCATACCTTCCAAATAGTGGTCGGCATAAGGGGTACAGGCGCTGGCGTCCGTTTACAGATGGAGCAGACGCATAGCGTTGCTTTTCAAGATGCGGTCGCGATCCGCGGCCCGGAAATTGAACTGATCGACTACAGCGCTTGGGTATTCGATATCTTTGGCGTTGAAGCTGTCGGTGCCCACGACGATACGGTCGGCCCCCACGAGGTCAACGAGGAAGCGCAAGCCTTCAGGATGATAAGTGAGATAGTCGTAATGAAAGCGCCGCAGATATTCCCTGAATGTGTGCGTGGAATTGGTTTTTTCGGCGTTCGGCCCCATGTGATACATGAAGTGCTCGATGCGGCCCGCGCAGTAGGGAAACGCGCCGCCGGCATGAGGAAGGACAATCTCAAGCTTTGGATACTTATCCAGTGTCCCGGTGGTTATGAATTTTGCGGCGAGGACCGCATGAGTGAACGCGGCGTCAAGACCAGGTCCTGCGGGTCGCTTACCAAACGGGTCTGTATTCATGCTGTGAAAGATAAGGGGATAGCCGAGTTCTTCACAGCGTGCGAGAACCGGAGCAAAACCCGGTTCGAATATGTAATCACGACCGGCAATCGTGTCGCCTACGTTCACCGCACGCATGCCGGGCTTTCCGGCCATGCGGTCCAGTTCTTTCATTGAAAGCGCCGCGTCTGTTATGGGGAGTTCAATCGCTGCGACAAACCGGTCAGGATAGGTCGAATAGGCTGCAATCGCCGCGTCATTAACGACTTGCGCAAGGTGGGCTGCCTGCTCGGGCTTGACTAATTGCCAAACGGCATCGCCGGAGAGGGCAAGCAAGTGCATTTGTACCCCATGCTCGTCCATCCATTTGCGCCGCTGGTCGAGGTCGGCTTCAAGCGGATTGATATTCTTGACCGGCTTGCCGGCATCGGCCAAGGCTTTTGTGTAGGCGGGTGGCAGCCAATGAGTGTGCATATCGATGGAGACGGGCCGGTTCGCTTTGGGACTGCTCGGCCGCGCCGACCACCAGGGCTGCAGCCCTTTCTTCTGCGGCGGCTCGGCAACAGCGGAAGGCGTAGCGCCCGCTCGAGGCGCGGCGATTAGAGCCGCAGCTGCAGCTCCGGCCATCACAAATTCCCGGCGTTTCAAAGTAGCTTTACGCGAGCGCGCGTCAGATGTAGTCATGCTCAACTCCTAGCAGAGCGCCGGTGATGGTGGAGCTGTTCTATGGTCGCAAAGGCAGCAGTGCAAGGCGCGACTTTGGAGGAGGCGCCCACCATAGCGTCTTCTATTTGCTTTCGTTTATTTGTTTTCGTTTTGGCCGCCAGATTCGTTTGCCTTGAGCGCCTTGTACTGCTCCACGTCCTGATTGTTGGTGCAATAGTATTCGAGCAAGTCTTCGTGGCCTAACGTCCAAATGCGAGGCGCCGAGGTCCAAGCATGAGTGAGTACTTTGGGGTCTTCGATCGTCACCTGCACCATGAGGTAATTCTTGGACGGACGTTTGATACGCTCAATGACGTGCTCCTGATCACTGTGGAACCACCCGGTGAAATTATTCCAGGTGCGCTCATCAATCGAGATCACGTCGACGACCAGCGTGTCGCCCTCCCAATGGCCAACTTCGTCGCCATCGAATGAAGGATCAGGATCGGGATTGTGCGGACGGCCATCGGTGTGAACCACGCGGAAGTTGTTGTTCAGTTCATCAAGCTGCACGAAAAGACCCGGAGTCTGCACGATCTGGAAGGGATAGGGATTGATCAGAAACATCCCGGGAACCCCGCGCGGCAGGCAGTTGACCGAGGCGCGACCGAGTTCATAGTCGGTTTGGGTCATGGACTTCACTTTAGCCATAGCCCAGGGCTGGAAAGGCGGCGGCTCTTCCGGCGTCACTTTGGGGTCAAACTGCCGCCGCAGAGCAGGATTATAGGTAAAGCCGCCTGCCGTTCCTTGAAACCAAACACCCGAGAGATCCACATGCCCATCGGCAGTGCGCGGAGGCGGTCCTCCTTTTGGTACTGCCTGTTGTTTGGATTTGGTCGGTTTTGCACCTTCGTCTTGTGCCCTTACGGCCGAGACCATAAAAAATAATCCGCCGACAAAGGACGCGGCGGCGAGCCAAGCGGCCAAACGCCTCTTCATGTGATTTCTCCTCACCGCTAATGAACGTGACGAAGTTCGAAGGCGTCAGTATTCGCTGAACTTGCCCTCGACATCCTGGCCGATTCTGTGGGTTTGGCCGTCAGGCATTTTGATCGTTTCGGCGGCGGCGCGGTTTTTAGCACCGTTCTTTGCGAGGCAAGCTCGAACGGTGACGGTCTTTCCGATAGCATTCTCAAAGTCGCGTCGCGAGGTTCCGCTTCTCTTCAAAGTCGACAGCGACACGGTTTCAAAAGTCCAGGAGTTTACGGTGCCGTTGGTATCCTTCACGTCCAAGTGGAAATATCCATGTGGGTTCTGCCACTCGTAGCTGGTGAACGTGCCGGTCAGATCCGTACATTTGTTGGCATCAAATTCCGCGGCAAAAGCGTGATGCGCGGGGGAGGGCTTCGCCACAACGAGCAAACCGAAAAAGACCACTACAAGACCGTAGAGCATGCGTCGCATGTCTGTCTCCTTAAGGATGCGCTGCCGAACAGATGCTTGTCCGTTAGACGTGCAGTTTACTAAGCCAGTTTCAAAATCGTATCACCCGGCGTCTGCCGCACGGTAGCACTATGCGCGGAAGCGAGGCAGCAGGGCGAGGGCATTGTCCCGGTCGATCTGCTGAAGTTCCTGGGCGCTGAACACACCGCATTCCCTTAATCCTTTTACGTGTTCCATAAGCGTGCGTGCCGGGTAATCGGTACCGAAGACGATTTGCGAGACGGGAACGACTTTGGTCAGCGCGGACATGGCAGGAGGATTGGAGACCTGCGCCGTGTCATAGTAGAACTTACCCGCCGCCGCTTCGAACCCGCCGGGGAATTGTGCTGCAAATCTGGGCGATTTGGCCATGCCGGTGAATCGTTCGATCAGATAAGGCATTGTGCCGCCGCCGTGCGACCAGATCATGCGCACATTCGGATAACGCGCAGCGGCGCCGCCAAAGATCATCTGCGCTATCGCGCGCGTCGTGTCCGTCTGCCACTCGATGGCACCGTCGCCAATCCCTTTAATTAAATTCTTGCAGCAATCAGCCGTGATCGGATGAGTGAAAACAACGGCCTTGCGCCGCTCGAGTTCTTCAAAGACGGGATCAAAATAAGGATCGCCCAGCCATTTGTCGCCATAATTTGTATACATACCAATGCCATCGACCTTGAGAGTGTCATAAGCATACTCGATTTCTTTGAGAGTGGTATCGATGTGGGGCAATGGGACGAAGGCGAACACACCGAATTTGCCGGGATGATCGGCGGCGAGGCGAGCCGCATACTCGTTGCTGGGGCGTGCGATACGGTCGACCGTATTCGGATCGTAGTGCGGAGGAATCGAAGTTATACCGGTGGCGACGCCGGCTTTTTCCATTTCTTCCAGCGCTTTTTCGGGAGTCCACTTGGCGAATCCGCCGAGTTCTTTCGCGCCGACGGTCTCGAGCAAAATTGGCGGGGTCAAATGGTTGTGGACGTCAATGCGCCCGGCTTTGCTCGCTGACTCGGACGATCCAACCTGCGCGATCAGGCCGCTTGCCGGAAGCAGCGAGCCGGCTCCGATCACCGCTGCTGAGCGCAGCAGATTTCGCCGCGAGATTCCGGCCAAATTGTGAGTTGATTCGCTTTGGACGTCCCGGCGAGCTTCGCGTTTCATGTGCATCTCCTCTCGCGGCGCTTGGCCTCGGATCGACTTATTACTTTATTACTCGTGCGGACGTGGCCGCCGGACCTTATCCCCATTCATGAGCGCGAATTTCTGTACGCGCTTTCCCGTATCGACCTCACCGGTATAAAGATTGCCATGAGAATCGACAGCGATGGCGTCGATCCAGTGGAAGTATCCGGCCATGCGGCCGTTGTCGCCAATCGAACCCACCTGTTGGCCTGTCTTGCGGTCGTGTATCCAGACCTTATCGTTGGTGCCATCGGCAATCATTACGTATTTTTCATCCGCATCATGCGAAAACGTCAGGTTATACGTGGTGCCGCACATTCCGAACATGATGCTGCCTGGACCGCCGCATTCCGTTCCGCGAGAGGGCGTGGAAGGGTGGACGAAAAAACTGGACACAAACTTGCCTTCTTTGGTGAAGACCTGAATCCGGTCGCTACCGCGTTCGCAGACGTAGACGAGGTTATCGGTCGAGAAGTGCACGCAGTGAAGCGCCGGAGCGAACTGCTTCTGGTCGGGAGGCGGCCCGGTTCTCCAATCGTACGGCGGCGTGGGATCGTTATCGATCTCGCTGAGTGGAATGCCATGGCCGCCCCAGCCACGCTTGAAGTTGCCGTCATAGCCGTACACGAGGACTCGCTTTGCATCTACGATATAAATCTCCTTCGCGTCCTCGTCCAGATCGAAAAAGAAGATGCCGTTGGGAAAGACGTCTGTGTTCTGATTATTCTGTTTTTGAGGCTGAGCTTTTTCGCCTGGCTCCGGGCGCGGCGCTCGATGGCCGAAATCCCACAGAAGCTTGCCATCACTGGAAAACTTCATGATGCTATCGCCACGCGAACTGCCGCCGACCCAGACGTTTCCCTCACGATCCACCAGGATGGCGTGTTCGGCGGCGGCGCCCGGACGCGCAACTCCTTCTGCGGGCCAGCCAGGGACGTAGCCAGGTCCGCCCCAGCCTTGCAGCAAATTGCCTTCCGTGTCGAATTCAAGCACGGCGGGTGCGGCGATGCAGCAATCGGTTCGGGGTGGATTGGAGGCCGCGCCATTCTCATCCGGATTGATGTCGCGAGGCCGGTTCATCACCCAGATATGGTCGTCTTTATCAACAACCAAAACGGGCACGCCTTGCATGAGCCAATGATGAGGGAGCGGCTTAGGCCAGAAGGGATCGACTTTATACTTCGGAACCTCTTGTGCTCGGGCACGCGAGCCAGCGGCAACGACTAAGATAAAGAAGGCACAGGTTGCGAGCGCCAGCCTAATTATCGATTCTCTCAGGTGAGGCTTAGGCCGATCCGAAACAGGCATCAATTGTCCTCCCGATGGAAACAATGCGCGGGAGTCTAGTTCTGGCTTGCAGGTAAGTCAAGCAAGCGATCTATGGAGCGATGTGCGTCGTCGGTATGCGCTGAGCAATGACTATCGGGCGGTGCTCTGCGCCGCGTTCACGGGAACAAATTTCTGGATGCGCTTGCCGTCTTCGACCTCACCGGTGTACACATTTCCTTTTGAATCCATGGCGATGGAATCGATCCAGTGCAACTGTCCCGCATAGCGGCCATTTCCGCCGAATGAGCCTACAAGCTTTCCATCTTCGCGGTTGAGAATCCACACCATGTTATTGGTGCCGTCGGCAACTAAAATATATTTCTGCTGGGGGTCTGTTGAGAGCGTGAGATTGTACACGGTGCCGCACGGCGGATCCGTCATGCTCCAGATTCCTCCGCAATGGGGTCCGCGCGATTGGGTGGACGGGTGGATCCAGAACTGCTTCACAAATTTTCCCTGCTTCGTGAACACCTGAATACGGTCGCTACCTCGTTCGCAGACATAAACAAAGCCGTCGCGAGAGGGATGAGCGCAATGCAGAGCGGGCGCGAACTGCTTTTGATCCGGAGGAGGGCCGGATGTGTCGTAGGGCGGCGTGGGGTCATTGTCGATTTCGCTTAGCGGTGTGCCGTGGCCGCCCCATCCGCGTTTAAAAACGCCTGTATCCATATCGTAGACGAGTAC
>Ga0070739_10008966_pt1 | contig 10081 bp, 8 predicted proteins | sample Coa_R1_7_FD_66445 | JGI IMG/M metagenome (GOLD analysis project Ga0070739, IMG submission 66445) | Surface soil microbial communities from Centralia Pennsylvania, which are recovering from an underground coalmine fire - Coalmine... | ecosystem: Environmental > Terrestrial > Soil > Unclassified ...
ACCGAGCGCACCGCCCATGACCGGTTCCGCGTTCCGCCGGACGGCCGCCGGTTGCGCATCCCGCCCCTGGTGCCGTCGCCGTACTGCGCTGCTGTACAGCGTCTCCGCCACGGAGCGGGCCTACCGCAGGACGTTCACGGCAAACCTCACGCTGCTCCTGATCATGGTCATCGGGGTCGGGGCCTTCAACGCAGTGGCCTTCGGGGGACTTCACGGGACCGCCACAGAGTGGATCTTGCCGGCGTCGCTGGCGGCAGGCTTCGGGCCGGTGCCCTCGCTGATGCGCGCGCTCTTCCGCAAGCGGCCGGACCGGGCCACCGGCGTCAGGCTGCTGCGGTCCAAAGGACACAGCCTGCGTGCCGCCGGAAGCACCCACAGCCACGAGATCACGCCGATGCCCAACGTCTGATCGCGTTTTCAACCGGGCATTCCCATCGCGAACCGCCTGATCCGGCCTTGGCGCATCTCCGTCCACGGTTCTTGATCAGTTCGGTCTTGCGCAGCCCGATGGTCGACTCCATCAGGGTGTTGTCGAGAGCGTCGCCCGCGGTGCCGATCGCGCCGGCTAACCTCTAGCATCAGGGCATGGACGCATTGCGGGCCTGCCTGACCGTCTACGCAGGGATCTGTCTCGCGACGTGGCTGCTGTCGATCCTCACCAGGGAGTACTCCTGGGTCGATCGGATCTGGTCGCTCGCCCCCATCGGCTACGCGGGGATCTTCGCGGGCCGCGCCGGGTTCGCCGACGCGCGGCTGGACACGATGTTCGCCCTGATCGCCCTGTGGGGGCTGCGGCTGACCTTCAACTTCGCCCGCAAGGGCGGCTACGCGCGCGGCGGCGAGGACTACCGCTGGGCGGTACTGCGCGCGCGGATGACACCGCGTCAGTTCCAGGTGTTCAACCTGTTGTTCATCACGCTCTATCAGAACGCGATCCTGCTCATGATCAGTCTGCCCGCGTACGCCGCGCTGGAGCACCGCGGCGGGTTCGGCGCCGCTGACGCCGTGCTCACGGCCCTGTTCGTCGCGTTCCTGATCGGCGAGACGGTCGCGGATCAGCAGCAGTGGCGCTTCCAGCAGTGGAAGCGTGCGCAACTCGGCGTTGGAGGTGACCCGGTGCGCTTTCTGCAGCACGGCCTGTTTCGCTACTCGCGCCATCCCAACTTCTTCTTCGAGCAGGCGCAGTGGTGGGTGGTGGCCGCGTTCGGTGTGGTCGCGTCCAGGTCGGTGCAGTGGACGGTGCTCGGCGCGGTGCTGCTGACGCTTCTGTTCGTCGGCTCGACCAGGTTCACCGAGAGCATCAGCCTCGCGCGCTATCCCGAGTACGCGCACTACCAGCGCCGGACCCGCGCGCTCGTGCCGTGGCCGAGCCGCCGGCGCGCGATCGCGTATGCGGATGCGCAGCGCCGGACCGAATAGGACGCGTGGCCTGTGAGCGCCACACTCGTCGCCAAGGACCTCGCCGCCGGCGCAGCTCACTCGCGGGCGGTCGCAGAACCTTGCCGTGCAGGGGCGAGTTGGTCGAAGCAGTAGTAGATGGCCAGGAGCGCGTGGGTGGCGAGCATCGCGATGGGGTTGAGGTAGGCGATGGCGATGGTGGCGAGGTAGGCCAGCCCACCGAGGCTGAAGCGGCGCATCGCGGCCTTCAGGTCGGCGGAGGGGATGGGGGCGTGCAGGGCGCGGGCATCGCGGGTGAACGAGATGAACAGCAGCGTGAAAGCCAGTCCCATGGCGACCATGGTGGCTGCATAGACGGCCGCGGCGGTCTGGGCGTCGGTACGGCGCGCCGTGAGATAGGTGGCCAGCAGGCGGGTCGGGTAGGGGATGACGGAGACGGTGAGCAGCAGGAAAAGGTTCGCGAACAGGGTGGGTCGATCAACGCGGCGGGCGAGCGCGCACATCGCGTGGTGGTTGATCCAGATGATGCCGATGACGAGGAAGCTGACGAGGTAGGCGAAGTAGGCGGCCCACTGACGGGCCAGGGCGCCGGCGAGTGTCTGGCCGTGCAGGCTGTCTGGTTGCGGAACGCCGAGGTCCAGGACGAGCAAGGTGATGGCGATGGCGAACACGCCGTCGCTGAAGGCTTCGAGGCGGGCGGTGCTGAAGTCGGTGCCGCGCTGCTCTGGCGGGTCGGGCGGGTCGGGCGCGGGAGTGCTCATGCGGTCTCCGGTGTGAGGTGAACCTTGGCGTGGATGGTGCTCTCGCCGCGCAGCAAGGTCAGCGTCACGCAACCGGACGCACACTTTAAGTCCGCCGGCGTGCGTACGGGCTGCTCGTCGCAGGCGGTGATCAGGTCTCCGGCGTGAATGGCGGCGCCGTGGGCCGGGCTGCCGGGCTGTGTGTGGGTGACAAGCAGGCCGGGGCGGTCGCTCAGGCCGACGGCGGCGCGCCGGCGGCGGGCGGTGTGCGCGGGTTCCAGCGTCATGCCCCACGCCCGTGCGGCGGCGGGGCCGGTGTGCTCGAACGAGGCGAGGAGTTTGCGTAGCAGGTCGGCGAGTTGTTCCTGCTCGTCGGGGGTGAGGGCAGAGAGCAGCCGCTCTTCGCCGTGCAGGTGGATGGGGGCGATCCGGTCGAACAGCTGCAGGCCCTGGTCGGTGAGCCGCACGGTGGTGCCGCGCTTGTCGTCTGGGTCCTGCTCGCGGGCCACGACGCCACGCTGTTCCAGGCGGGCCAGGCGCAGGCTGATCGTGCCCGAGGTCAGGCCCATCGTCCGCATGAGGTCGGCCTGGCCCATCGTGTACGGCGCGCCGCTGCGGCGCAGGGTGACCAGGGCCTGGAAGTCGGCGGGGCTCAGGTCGTAGCCGGAGAAGACCTGCGCCAGCGCGCTGTCGAGGTGGGCGCGCACCCGGGCCAGCCGGGTGATGATCCCGACCGGGTCGGTGCGCAGGTCGGGCCGTTCTTCGCGCCACTGGGCCAAGATCGCATCGACACTGTCCGACGTGCCGGTCACCTCCGCGTCCGCCATGGTTCAAAGCTAGCGGAATACAAGCGACGGCCACATTGCTTGAATTCAAGCAAAGCGGCACCGTCCCAGATGCCCTATCCGTGGAGGTTGTCGCCGCCCTCGGCGCCTGACCAGACCCCTCAAGGAGAACGCCGTGACCATCGCGATCATCGGAACCGGATTCATCGGCGGCACCCTCGGCCGGGCCTTCGCCCGCGCCGGCCACCCCACCGTGTTCGGCTCGCGCACCCCCGAAACCGACACCGCGGCCCGGAACTGCGGCGCGACCACCGCCACCGTCGCCGACGCCATCGCCCAAGCCGACACCGTCGTGCTGGCCATCCCCGCCGCCGCGGTCGGCGAACTGCTGGCCACCCACGGCGACGCCCTCGCCGACAAGCTCGTCATCGACGCCGCCAACAACGTCGGCGGCCCCGTCGCCCACCACGCCGAGCACATCGCCCGGCTCGCGCCCAAGGCCCGCTATGCCCGCGCCTTCAACACTCTCGGGGGCGAGAACCTGGCCGACCCGCAGTTCGACGGCATACCCGCCGACATGTTCTACTCAGCGCCCGCCGGCGACCGGGCCACCATGGAGGCCCTGATCAGCGCGGTCGGGCTGCGTCCGATGTACGTCGGGGAGAACCAGCAGGACACCGTCGACGGAGTCCTGCGCCTGTGGTTCGCGCTCGCCGTCGCGCAAGGCCACGGCCGCCACCTCGCCTTCCGCACCCTGACCCGGTCAACCGACCCGAGCTGACGCGGCCCTATGCCTGGCTCTCAGCGGCCTGCCGCTTCGTCGAGCTCTGAGCGCCAGCGGTTCGCCGCCCTGTCGTAGTGCAGGGGGCCGATCGTGAACTGGCTAAGGTCGAGCGCGACGAGCGAGCGGATGGCCTCGGCGGGCAGGTCTGGCTCGATGACGATCTTCAGTCTGGAGCCGTTGTCCATGAGAATCAGTGGTGCCGGGCAGGCAGAGGGTCGGGGATCGCCCGGATCATCGGGGGAGTCGACCGCGGTGTGCCCGGTTTCCCCGGCCTGCGCCTGGGCCGCGCGCCCGCGTCTGATGGCCTCGTACCGTTCGGTGACGAGCTTGGCGGCGGCAAGCAGGCGGTTGTGGGCGTCGTCGGCCAGCTTCGCGCCGAGCGTTGAGAGGAACCCCTGCAGTGGCACTGCCGCGAGCACGCCCCAGGCCAGTGCCGTCGCCGTGTCGGTTCGCGTGGCGCGGATGACCTCCACACTCCCGGCCGCGGCGCCGCAGGCGGCGAGCGCGCTGAGAAAAGCCTGCTGGTCGTCGTCTGCCAGCAGGCCCGGCTCGCTCATCCACACCCGCGCAGGCACGGACAGTCCCGAGGAATCGGCGATCTGTTCGACGGCATCCACGGCGAACTCCTTCACGGTCCGAAGTGGGCGTACGCCCCCCACAGGGAAGGGCGTCGAGGGAAGCGCGTCTTCACGTCGCTCACCGCGGCGTGCAGGGCAGCCGCTGTAAGACCGGCGTCGACCCGACCGCTGGAAACGAGGCGCTCGTAGAAACTCATCGTGAGATCCGCGGTGACATCATCGGCGATCGGCCACAAGGCCGCGACCACGTGCTCGAAGCCGGCGACCTGGACGGCTGCCGCGAGGTGGATCGCCTCGTCGGGCAGCGCGACCGCACCCGCCGCCGTGTCACACGCCGACAGGAACGCCAGCGTGCCGGACAGGCGCGCCTGCGCCAAGTCCGCTACGGTCAGCCGTTCGTCATGAAGCTGAAGCGCAGACTGTGCGGGGGTTTTCTGGCTCTGCAGTCCATGGCAGGAGAAGTGCGCCAGCGCGTGCGTGGGCAGAGCGTCAAGCACCCGACGGCGGGTGGCATCGCGGTCCTCGAGGCGGGTGTGGCGTCCGGGAAACCGCCCGGCGAGAAACACGGCCTCGTCGTGCGCTCCATCCAGGCGGGCAAGGCCGAGTTGCTCAGGCAGTTCACGGATGGCGACGATCAACATGCGCTGTCCGTCCGCATCCGTCGTGCCTCGCTCAGCGGCGGGCAGCCCACTGAGTGACGGGACATAGGAGCTGACGACGCGGTCGTGCGCCGCCGCATGCAGCGGAAGCATGCTCAGCAGTCCCGTCGGACACCATCGCACATGACCCCCGGTTTCGCGCAGTATGCCCGTGCGCTCCAGTTCGTTCAGTACCGGCCCCGTGACATGTCCGGCGATCCAGTCAAGCACCCGGAGCAGGACCTCGTCGGCGTCCTGGATCGCCAGCGGATCGTCGCGCGGTCCGCGCGCTGCGGCGTCAAGCGCTGCGGAATGGGCCAGAGCCAGTCGACGCACCTCGTCCGGCGTGACGTGCGGCAGCGGTAGGACCGTCGTCTTGCCCCCGGCGATCAGGAGTGCGTCGCTGCGCAGCCTGCTCACGTTCAGCACGGCCACGGGGGCGTGCGCCGCTGCCAGGACCAGCTCGTCGACCGCGGGCTGGCGCAGCAATCCTCCCAAGCCGGGCAGCGCACGGGCGCGCACGATCGCCGCATCCCATTGCGCCGCCAGCCGTTCTCGCTCTTGCCCCCACTCGCCCGAGTCCGGCGCGGCGTCGCTGACCAGCGCCGTACCCAGCTCGGTCAGCTGCCGGTGCAGGCCGGGGTCTGCGTCCCGCAGCTCGTCAAAGTCGTTTCGCAGGTGCAGCAGCTGCCGCCACAGCACGGACCGGCCGCGTGCGAGCAGCGACAGCGCCCGCGCGAGATCGCCGCAGGCAAGGGCGCTGGCCGCGGCGTCGCAGCCCAGCCCCGGCAGCCGGCCCAGCTGCAGTTCCCGTACGTCGCGCGGCAGGCCGTGCCAGGCGACCAGGTCCAGCAGGTCGACGGCGCTCTCGTAGGCGTCGGCCGCGTCCGTCCAGCCGCTCTCGTCGGATACGCAGTCGGCTGCTTCGGGTGCGGCGGCCAATGCCCATCCGATCGCGGCACTCAGCCGCGTCTGGCGCGAGGCGCCGGGGAGCCTGGCGGCTGTCCGCAGGGCGTCGAGCGCTGCCGCGAGGTCACGGCTGTTCCCGCGCGGCCGTTCCCGCGCTGCCGTGCCGTTCAGGGGTCGCCCGGACCGTAAAAGCAGCGCTCGGCCCAGCGTGTGCAGCGCGTTCGCCCGGTTGGCAGCGTCTTGGCCCGCGGCTTCGACGGCGGCCCTGGCCAGCCGCACCGCCATGTCGAGGTCTTCGCCGTCGCCGGTCAGTTCGGCTCTCAGGCGGTAGGCGATCCCGGCATTCGAGAGCAGCCCGGAGTAGTTCGGCCTGTCCTCGGCGGGGATATCGGCGTCGTCCTGCTCGACGAACGCGTCAGCCGCGGCCATCCCTACCGTGATCGCCTCATCGAGGTCCGCTGCGTTTCCCGTCGCCTCGAAACGCAGTTGCAGCGCGAGGCCGAGGCTCGAGAGGTAGCTCACCCGCCGCGGATCGTCGCGGGGCAAAGCCGCGATGCCTTCGCGGTGGGCGCTGACGGCCTCCTGAAGGTCGGCGAGCCGCCCCGTCCTGCGGTAGCGTGTCTGCAAGTTGATACCTAGACGGTTGAGATCCTCGCCGTGCAGTGCGCTGTCGGCCGCGCGCCGCGGTGAAGCGGCCGCGCCGCGGGCGAGATCGACCGCCTCGTCGAGATCGGCGGGATCCCCGCTCTCCAGGTAGCGGGCGCGCAGCGCGACGGCGAGATCCGTGCGCAGGCTCGGCCGCTCGTCCTCGAGGATCGCATCCACGCGGGTGGTGCCGGCCAGGGCGGCCCGCGATCCGGCGACTGGCTCGGGACTGAGCGCCTCAAGCTCGGCCAACGCCTGCCGCAGCAGCCTGATTGCCCCTGCCATGTCGGCGAGATCGACCCCCGCGCCGCGCATCAGGTCGGTGCCGATCCGACCGCGTTCCGCGATGAGCAAGGCGAGCTGTGCCGCGCAGCCGTCCGCCTCATCACCGGGTGGCGCGAGCGTCCGGCTGCGCCTGGCGGCCGTGATACCGGCCTCGAGAAACTCAGGCTCGCCCGTGTGCACGGCCAGCACTGCCAGCGCCTGCGCGAATTGCGCGAAAACCTGGTAAGCGTACGAGTGCTCGCTCGTGGCCAGCGACGCCGCGTCGGACAAAGCCGTCACGGCTGCCCGCAGGATGGCTTCGGTTTGTTCGGGTTCGTCCTCGGCCGCCGTGAGCACGGCTCGCCGTTTCAGCGCGGCGCCGAGGTTCGCCAGCAGCCCGGCGGGATCGGGATAGTCCGCGGGCGCGATGCGCAGAGCCTGCCGGCGAAGCTCGATCTCGGCCTCGGTGTCGGCGACAGCGTCCGCGGCCCGCGCCGGCGACTCGGCGCGCTGCTTCAGGTCATCGGCGCACTCGGAGAGCCAGGCGGCGAGGGTCGCCGGCGGCCTGAACCCCGGCGGCAGCCGCTTCAGCAGCGCGCCCAGTGCGATCGCGCCGTCCAGGTCGGCGCGATCGCCTGCCAGGTCATATCGGTTCCGCAGTGCTTGGCGCAGTTCGTATGACCAACCCGCCACGTCATCAAGGCCGAGAGGCCCGCTCGCCAGCGCGCCGGCCCACAGCTCGATCGACTCGTCCAGGGCATGGCGTGCGCCCGTCAACCGGTGCAGGCGCGAGAGCGCGGTGCCCAGATTACCCCTGATGATCGCCGCCTCGTCAGGGTCCTTGGTCATGGCGGCGGCCTTCCGCAGCAGGCCGATCCCCGCCGACAGGTGCTCAATCCGGCCGCTGTGCTCGAACTGCTGGCACCGGGCCAGACCCTGCCGCGCCGTGCGCCACGCCCGCCCAGGCACCTGGCTGCCCCCCCGTCGACGTCACCGACCTCGTCACGACCGTCCACGTACCGTCGATCGACTATGCCACGTTCTCCTACTGCGCGTCACCGTGCCCTGATTCCCGGCGACCTGCGCGACGCCGACGCGATATCAGTACGCTGGCGCGCTCATGCGGGGCGGTCAGACGGGCCGGGCGGCAGCGTCCAGGCCGGCGAGTGCGGCGGTGGCGGCGGCAGCGGGGTCCATGCGGAGCGGTCGGCGTCGGGCGACCAGTCCTTGACGTCGCGGTAGTAGATGAACAGCGCCCAGTAGTACGGGTCTTCGTGCAGGATCACTTCATCCTCGCCCAGGAACTCGCGCCCCTCCCACTGGGCGTTGATCCGGGCGACCGCCTCGGCGCGGGAGATGCCGAACAGCTCGGTCATCTCCTCGGCGGTCTCCTCGAACAGTTCGCGGACCTCGGGGGTCGCCGGAGGCAGGAACTCGCTCATCGTCACCCTCCTATTGACTTACGGCTGGAGCGCGGAGTCGAGCAGCGGGCCGGTGCCGTTGAAGAACACCACCTGGTTGCCGAACCAGCGCGGGGGAGCGCCGCGCATGAAGGGGCGCGGGTTGCCGAGCATCGGCCCCTCGACCATGTCATACGGCGTGTCGGTCGCCCCCGAGCGGTAGTGCCGCACGAAGCCGGGCAGGTCGGGATCGGTCTCGGTGAAGGTCCTCGAGTTCAGCGCGTCCAGGTCGCTCTGCTTGACTCGGAAGTGCAGCACCTGGGCGTCCGAGCCGTATCTGCTCGCCCACTGCTGGGCCTGGGAGAGATCACGCGTCGTGTAGAAGCCGTTGCCGAAGTCGCGCGGACGCGGCGCGAAGGACGGGTCGACACCGTTGGCCCGGATGCCGGCCGCTCCCGCGCTGTTCGTGCCGTGATAGAGGTCGACGTACTGGTCGCCGCACGGCATCAGACCCAGCGGGTCGCTCCATACCAGGGGGTTGGCGACGTACGCGTGGTTGTTCGCCGCGGGATACAGGCCGAGCGGGTCAGGGCTCGCGTACGAGCCACTCGCGCTGTCGTAGTAGCGCAGCACGTTGTACGCCAGGCCGGTCTCCTCGTCCCGGTACTGGCCGGGTGCACCGAGCGGGCATTCGGTGCCGTCGCTGGTGACCGAGATGACGTGGCCCCAGATATTCGTCGTGCTGCGCCACGCGATGGCGCCGTCAGGCGAGACGAGTTCGGCGGGCGTGCCCACCAGATCCGTGACGATCGCGTGGAAGGCGAGATCGATCTGCGCCTGCGGCGCGTCATCCGCCCAGGTGGCGCGGCGGGTCTGCGCTACCGGGCGGTGGGTTCCCGGCTCCCAGTCCCAGCTGGTCGCCGTGCCCGCTCCCTGCGCGTCGACCAGCGACTCTTCCGCCAGCAGCGTCCCGTCCCAGACGAAGTGCGTCTCGTGCGCGAGCGAGCCGTCGGGACTCAGGCGCGATTTCCCGATGCGGCGGCCCAGGGGGTCGTAGCGGTAGCGCCACACCGTTCCGTCCGGTGTGACGGCCTCGGTGAGCCGGTCCTCGGCATCCCAGGCGTATGTCCACGTGCGGCTTTGACCGGACAGGGTCCGGCGCACGATGCGGGTGATTCGCCCCTGTCCGTCGTGCTCGTAACGGGTGCGACCGGCGCGCCGCACGAGCGTTCCGGCGAACTCCCGCTCACCCTGCTCGTCCGCGGCGCCGGTGTCGGCCGGGGCGTCAGCGCCACCCGCGGCGTCCGTAGGCCACGTCGCGTGGGTCAGGTTGCCCATCGCGTCGTAGGCGTAGCTTTCCGTCCACATCGACGCATTGACGGCGGTCACCCGGCCGGTGTGGTCGAGCTCGTAGGCACGAGTGCCGCGAAGCATGTCGGTGATCGCGGCAGGGTAGCCGTCGGCGCGATAGGTGTACTCGCGCTGCTCCAACAGCCGGTATCCGTCGCTCCCTGAGGCCCCCGCGGCAGATCCCGCCGAGCCCTGCTCGTAACTCCAGATCGCCTGTGCGGTGAGCCTGCCGCGCAGGTCGAAGCTCTGGGTCAGTGCGGCGCCTGGCCCCAGGAACCGGGTGGTCTCGCGGCCGAGCGCATCGCGTTGGAACCCGAGTGCGCCGCCGGTGCCGGTGAGCGTCTCGGCGCGGCCGGCCGCGTCGTAGGTCCAGTGGGAGACCGTGCCGCTCGGGGTCGTCCGCTTCACGCGGCGTCCGAGGAGGTCGTATTCGTGCGCCATGACGCGGCCGTTGACCGATTCGGTCAGGACGCGTCCCCGGGGGTCACGTGCGTACTCGAGAACGCAGTCGTTGCCGACGGCGCGGATCAGGCGGCCTGCGGCATCGAAGTCGAAGCGGTGGACAGCGTCCTGCCCGGCTTGCCGCTCGA
>Ga0070739_10008967_pt1 | contig 10081 bp, 6 predicted proteins | sample Coa_R1_7_FD_66445 | JGI IMG/M metagenome (GOLD analysis project Ga0070739, IMG submission 66445) | Surface soil microbial communities from Centralia Pennsylvania, which are recovering from an underground coalmine fire - Coalmine... | ecosystem: Environmental > Terrestrial > Soil > Unclassified ...
GTGGCGCGGTTGCCGGCGATCGCCGCGATGGCCAGCAGCGCCGCGAGGACGGACACCAGGACCGCGGCGTGCCGCCCGAACTGCTCGGACCCCGTCGCCGCCTCTTCGGCCAGCCGCTGATGCTCCATCGCTTCGTGTGCTTCCACGGTGTCCCTCCAGCGCGCCCCCCACCGCGACTCCGCTACTGCGATGATACTGCCTTCCAGCCCCCGAGTGGCACCTTGACAACGGCCGAGCGCCGTATAGATGATCGCCACGATGAACGATCCGCTGAGCACCCGCGGCGACCACCTGAGCCGCCGGCAGGTCGCACTCGGCCTCGGCGCGGCCGGGCTTGGCCTGTTGCTGGGCTGTGGGGTCGGCTCGTCCTCGTCCCAGCCGTCGGCGCGAGTCGCTCGGGTGGGCTTCCTCTCGCCCAGCGCGCCGACGGCGGCGGACACGGCGCTCGATGGGTTGCGGCAGGGACTGGCCGAGCGGGGCTGGGTGGAGGGCCGAAGCCTGGTCTTCGAACAGCGCTATGCCGAGGACCAGGCCGATCGGCTGCCGGGCCTGGCCGCTGAACTGGCGCACCTGCCGGTCGACGTGATCGTGGCCGTCGGCGGCCTGGCGATCACGGCGGCGAAGGCCGCGACCAGCACGGTCCCGATCGTCATGTCGCCTGGCCCCGACCCCGTCGGCCAGGGCTACGTCGCCAGCTTCGCCCACCCCGGCGGGAACATCACCGGGGTCACCAACATCTCGCCCGAGCTGAGCGCGAAGCGCCTGGAGCTGCTGCACGAGGCGGTCCCCAGCGCGACCCGCGTGGCGGTGCTCTGGCACCCGGAGGCGGTGGTTACCGCCCTTAGCTGGCGGGAGACCCAGGCTGCCGCCAGCGCGCTGGGCCTGCAGCTCCAGTCCGTCGAGGTGCACAGCGCCGACGACTTCGCCGCCGCCTTCGCCACGCTCACGCAAGCAGCGCCGGACGCGCTGATCATGCTCACGGACCCGCTGATCAACGACCACCAGGCGCGGATCGCCCTGTTCGCCCTCGAGCGCGCGCTGCCGACGATGTACGACCCGCCGGCTTTCGTCCACGCCGGCGGCCTGATGGCCTACGGTCCGAACCGCGCGGACCTGTGGCGGCGGGCCGCAACCTATGTCGACCGGATCTTGAGAGGGGCCAGCCCCGCCGACGTCCCCGTCGAGCAGCCGATGACCTTCGACCTCGTCGTCAACCTGAACACGGCTCGCGCCCTCGGTCTCACCTTCCCGCGGGAGATCCTGCTCCAGGTCACTGAGGCCGTCCAGTAGGGCGACAAAACATGCCAGGTGGCAGGTGCGCGAATATGCCACCTGGCAGACCCGCGCGGGCGCGCCCCGCTCCATACTGGTCCCAAGCCGGCCGAGACGAGCGCATACGGCCAACAGCAGGGAGCGGCGCCGCCGGGCGCCCGGGAGCGTGCGATGCTGGCGACACTACGACCCCCACAGATCACCCGCTGCCCACGATGCCAGGGGCCTCTCTACCGCGACGACGACGGCGACGCGGGCTGCCTCTTCTGCGGCGAGTGCGTCTATGCCTCCCCACCGCCCAGCCCTCGGCCGCAGACCGAGACGCCCACCCCGGGCGCGCCACGCAAGCGTGGCCGTCCCCGCAAGGTGCCGCTGGTCGCCTGAGCGCGCGCCGGCGCCCGGCCGCGCCCTCGCGGCGGTGTGCTAAGCTAGTATCTCGTCAGCGGAGTGGGGTGTGTTGTGAGCTCACAGTGCATACCGCTTCTCTCGTGAGAGACCGCTAGCCTCGCCGTAGCCGCTGGGCCGCTCGGACTCGCGGCACTTCACCCGGACGCGGTGCGCCGGCGGCCGCGAGGCAGGCCGAGGGGGCCGCATGCTGGGCGTCGGACGCCTGCTCGTCGGGCTCGCCTGCTGCCTGGCCGCGTGCAGGGCGCCCGCTGCGCCGGCCAGCGGCGCGGCCGCAGCCCCACCCCCCGCCGCGGTCGCGACCGCCGGGGACAGCGCGACCGCCACGCCCGGCCAGCGCCCGCTCCAGCGCGTAGCGATCGGCGTGCCCGGCCCGTCGCTCAGCTACCTGCCCACGTACCTGGCCTGGAAGCTGGGCTACTTCCAGGAGGAGGGGCTGGACGCCGACTTCATCCAGATCTCCGGCCCGCCGGCCATGGCGGCGCTGATCAACGGCGAGCTGGACTTCAGCACACTCCTGTCGGCGGTCGGGGCCAACGCGCTTCAGGGCGGGCCGCTGCGGATGGTGCAGTTTCAGTCCGTGCGGGTGCAGCACGTGCTCGTCGCGCGGCCGGACCTCGCCGACGTCTCGCAGCTCGCCGGCAAGCGGATCGGCGTGGACAGCCTGGGCACGCTGACCACCTTCGAGACGCGCAAGCTGATCGAGCACTTCCAGCTCCCGGACGTGGCCCTGGTCGCCACCGGCTCCGAGCTGGAGCGCATCGCGGCGCTGCAGGCCGGGGCCGTCGACGCGATCATCGCCTCGATCCCCGCCAACCTGGTGGCGGAGCGGCAGGGCTTCCCGACCTTGCTGCGCATCGGGGCGGTGCTGAACATCCCACAGGCCGGGCTCGGCACCAGCGAGACGCACCTGCGCGACCAGGCCGACCTGGTAGAGCGGAGCATCCGCGCCTCGGACCGCGCGCTGCCGGTCATTCCCAGCCAGCGCGACGTCGTGACGCGGATCATCGAAGGATACATCAGCCTGTCGCCCGAGGACGCTCAGCTCGCCTACGACCAGGTGGTCGACAGCTACACGCCGAACGGCCTGCCCACCGATGCCCAGCTCGCGGCCTACCTCGACCTGCTCCAGGCCACCGCCGGCGCGCCGCCCGGCACGCGGCCGGAGCAGATGGTCGACTTCACGATCGCGCGGCGCGTGGCCGCCGAGCTGGGCCTGCCCAGCCCGGCGGAGAGCAGGTAGGCCGTGCCATGTCGCCCTGGCTCGTCGCGGCGCTGCTCGGCGCCTACCACGGCCTGAACCCGGGCATGGGCTGGCTGTTCGCCGTCTTCCTCGGCTTCCAGCGGCGCAGCGGGCGCGTGCTCGCGCTGGCGCTGCTGCCGATCACCCTCGGGCACGCCGCGTCGGTGGCGCTGATCGCGGCGATCGTCGTCCTGGCGCAGTCCGTCGTGCCGCTCACGCCGCTGCGCATCGCTATGGCCCTCGCCCTGCTCGGCTTCGGCGCCTACCGCCTGCGCAACGTCTCGCGCCACGGCCGCTGGGTCGGGCTGAACGTCGGCTACCGCGACCTGTTCTGCTGGTCGCTGCTCGTCGCCACCGCCCACGGCAGCGGCCTGATGCTCGCGCCCGTCCTGCTCCAGACGGCGGACGACGCGCTGACGGCCCCGCTGGTGGCGGTGCACATGCTGGCGATGCTGGCGGTCATGGCCGCCACGGCCTGGCTGGTCTACGCCCGGCTCGGCGTGGCGGTGCTCAAGCGGATCTGGATCAACTACGACCTGCTCTGGGCGATCGGGCTGCTGTTCGCCGGCGGCTTCGCCCTCCTGGCCGCGCTGACGGGGCACCAGGGCTGAGCGCGATCGCCCAGTTAGTCGGCGAGCTGCTCGAGGCGCGGGACCAGGCTGTACCTGCGACGGTGGACGTCGAGCAGACTATCGAGATAGGCGCGCCACTCCGCCTCGCGCCCGGCGACGCGAGCGGCATCGCGCGCGGGCCAGCCAGCGAGCGGCGGCGTAGTGCTGCGACTTGCCGCCGTTAATGATGGTCTCCGCCTGCCGCTTGCCCACGTCGATCACCCAGGCTGGGTGGCTGGCGATCGCCGCGCCGGCCACCCGCGCGACCATCTCGGGCTGGTAGGCGTAGGCAGTCGAAGGGTCTTCGCACCCGCCGGGCGCGGCGGGCGAAGCAAACAGGGGCGCGCTCGGTATCGAGCGCGCCCCTGGGGTGGCGGGGGAGGGGGCTGGGGGCCGGCGAACCGGCCCCCGCGAGATTAGACTTCGCGGAACTCGCCCTCGACGGTGCCGGACGGACCACTGCTGCTCGGGCCCGCGCCGGTGGCGCTGCCCGCGCCGCTGTACACGGCCTGGCCGAGCCGCTGAAGGGTGCCGTTGAGCTCCTCCATCGCGCGGCGGATGCCCGCCGTGTCGCTGCTCTGCATCGCCGAGCGTACCGCGGCCACCTTGCCCTCGGCCTCGCTCTTGAGGTCGGCCGGCAGGCGGTCGCCGGACTCGCGCAGCAGCTTCTCGACCTGGTAGACCAGACTGTCGGCCTGGTTCTTGACCTCGATCTCCTCGCGGCGGCGCTGGTCCTCGGAGGCATGGGCCTCGGCATCGCGGACCATGCGGTCGATCTCGTCCTTGCTCAGGCCGCTCGACGCCTGGATGACGATGCGTTGCTCCTTGCCGGTGCCCTTGTCCTTCGCCGAGACGTTCAGGATGCCGTTCGCGTCGATGTCGAACGTCACCTCGATCTGCGGCATGCCGCGCGGCGCTGGCAGGATGCCGTCGAGCAGGAACCGACCGAGCGACTTGTTCTCGCTCGCCATCGGCCGCTCGCCCTGGAGCACGTGCACCTCGACGCTCGGCTGGTTGTCGGTCGCCGTGGTGAACGTCTCGCTCTTGCTGGTCGGGATCGTCGTGTTGCGCGGGATCAGCGGCGTCATCACGCCGCCGAGCGTCTCGACACCGAGCGTGAGCGGCGTGACGTCGAGAAGCAGGACATCCTTCACCTCGCCCTGCAGCACGCCCGCCTGGATCGCCGCGCCGATCGCCACCACCTCGTCGGGGTTGACGCCCTTATGGGGCTCCTTGCCGAAGAGCTGGCGCACCTTCTCGGTGACCGCCGGCATGCGGGTCTGCCCGCCCACCAGGACCACCTCGTCGACCTGGCCGGTAGTCAGGCCCGCGTCCTGGAGCGCCTGCTTGCAGGGACCAACCGTCTTCTCGATCAGGTCGCCAACGAGCTGCTCGAGCTTGGAGCGGCTGAGCGTGAGCGTCAGGTGCTTCGGGCCGCTGGCGTCGGCGGTGATGAACGGCAGGTTGATCTCCGTCTGCAGCGTGCTCGATAGCTCGATCTTCGCCTTCTCCGCCGCCTCCTTCAGGCGCTGGAGAGCCATGCGGTCGTGGCGCAGGTCGATGCCCTGCTCGCGCTTGAACTCGTCGCAGATCCAGTCGATGACCCGCTGGTCGAAGTCGTCACCACCCAGGTGCGTATCGCCGTTGGTGGCGATCACCTCGAACACGCCCTCGCCCAGGCGCAGGATCGAGATGTCGAACGTGCCGCCGCCCAGGTCGTAGACGGCGATCGTCTCGTCCTTCTTCTTGTCCAGGCCGTAGGCGAGCGCGGCGGCGGTCGGCTCGTTGATGATGCGGAGCACCTCGAGGCCGGCGATCTGGCCGGCGTCCTTGGTCGCCTGCCGCTGCGAGTCGTTGAAGTAGGCCGGTACGGTGATCACGGCCTGGGTCACGCGCTCGCCCAGGTAGGCCTCGGCGTCGGTCTTCAGCTTCTGCAGGATCATCGCCGAGATCTCTTGCGGCGAGTAGTCCTTGCCGCCCATCGCCACCCGCACGTCGCCGTTGGGCGCCGCGCTCAGCTTGTAGGGCACCAGGCCGCGGTCGCGCTGGACCGTCGGATCGTCGTACTTGCGCCCCATGAAGCGCTTGATCGAGAAGATCGTGTTGTCGGGGTTGGTGATGGCCTGGCGCTTGGCGACCTGGCCGACCATCCGCTCGCCGCTCTTCGGGTTGACGGCGACGACCGACGGCGTCAGCCGGCTGCCCTCGGCGTTGGGAATGACCGTGGGCTCGCCCGCCTCCATCACAGCGACCACGGAGTTCGTGGTGCCGAGATCGATACCGATGACCTTGGGCATCCTTGTCTCCAGTACTGAGTGCTGAGTACTGAGTGCTGAGTCCGAGCCCTCGCTCACTACTCAGTACTCAGTACTCAGTACTATCGAGCTATCGAAACGACTTACGCACCAGGGCGTCCATGAGCGTGCCGACGAAGTGGACGAGCGGCACGGCGCGCCAGTACGGCATCCGCGTCGGGCCGACCACGCCAAGCACGCCACGCAGCTCCTCGTCGGGCCCGTAGCCCATCACGACCACGCTGCAGTGGCGCATCGCCTCGTTCGGCTGCTCCTGGCCGATCACCACGCGCACGCCCGAGTCGGCGACCGCCTGGGCGAGCACGGGGGCCAGCAGGTGGCCGTGCTCGAGCGCCTCGACGATCGGCCGCAGCTTCGCGCTCTGCGCGAACTCGGGCTGCGCGGCGACGTAGCTCACTCCCTCGTAGTACAGGTCTTCCAGCCCTTGCTGCTCCGCCTGCGCCATCGTCCGCGCCACGGCTCGCAGCATCTCCTGCTCGAGCCCAACCGCGCGCTGCGCCGCCGCGCGCACGCCGCGCACGTCGCGCCCCTCGAGGCGCGCGCTGAGCTTGTTGCTCAGGCGGCTCAGCTCGTCGCGCTCCGGCAGCGGCTCGACCGGCAGCACCTGCTGCCGGATGTGACCGGACTGCAACATCAGGACCAGCAGCAGGCGCTCCTCATGCAGCGGGATCAGGTCGATCCGCCGCACCCGCGCCCGCGTGGCCAGCGGCGGCGTCACCAGCGCCGCGTTCTGGAGGGCCTGGGCCAGCACGGCGCGGGCCAGGGCCAGCCACTCGTCGATGGCGAACTGGACCTGGTGGAACTGGTGGTAGATCATCCGCTGCTCGGCCGGCAGCAGGCCCGCTGGCTCCATCAGCTCCTCAACGTAGTAGCGGTAGCCCGCGTCGGATGGCACGCGGCCGGCCGACGTGTGCGGGTGACTGAGCAGCCCGAGCTCCTCGAGCGCCGCCATCTCGTTGCGCAGAGTGGCCGTGCTCACGGGCCTCGGCGCCTTGCCGGCGATCGTGTCCGAGGAGACCGGCGTGGCTGTGCCGACGTACTCCTCGACGATGGCCTTCAGCACCCACTGGCGGCGCGGCGACAGCTCAGCGCTCATCCACACCCCTCTCGGCGCCCAACCAGGCGGCGAAGTGCCCACAGCTTACACTATCCCTGCTAGACACGCCGTCCGCGCCGGCGTGGACAGGACTCGGGCTGCCAGGGCAGGCCATCGCGCGGCACCGGCGGAGCGGGCCAGCCCGACGGCAGGAGCAGGGGCACGAGCCACTAGCACTCTAATACCAGGAGTGCTAACATGATAGCAAGCTAACACGGGGATGTCAACAAGGCGGATGATGTTGCCGCAAGACTGTGGCCGGCGGCGATTTGACGGCCGGCGCCGCGCTCTGCTACGATGGAGAAGCTATGGGCAGATAGCTCAGCTGGTTAGAGCGCCACGTTGACATCGTGGAGGTCGGAGGTTCGAGTCCTCTTCTGCCCACCCCGCTTCGCTCGACTGGCCAGAGCCCCCGTCCCAGTGGACGCGGGGCTTTCTTCTTCCTGGCGCGCACCGCCTAGCACTCGCCGCGGGAGGACCACATGCCAGACCTGGAAAGCATGCGGCACAGCACGGCCCACGTCATGGCCGCCGCCGTGCAGCGCCTGTTTCCCGGCACGCGGCTCGGCGTGGGACCAGCCATCGAGAACGGCTTCTACTACGACCTGGACGTCCCGCGGCGCCTCACGCCCGAGGACCTCGCCGCCATCGAGGCGGAGATGGCCCGCCTCGTCGCCGCAGCCGTGCCCTTCGAGCGCGAGGAGCTTTCCCTCGACGACGCCATTCGCCTGTTCGAGGAGCGCGGCGAGCCGTACAAGGTCGAGCTGCTGCGCGACCTGCGCGAGCGCGGCACCACTCGCCTCGGCGCCAAGGGCGAAGAAGAGGTCGACATCGACCCGCGCAACGCCAGCACCGCCTCGATCTACCGCACCGGCGACTACGTCGACCTCTGCCTCGGCCCGCACGTGGTCGATACCAGCCAGATCGGCCCGTTCAAGCTCACCTCGATCGCCGGCGCCTACTGGCGCGGCGACGAGCACCGCCCCCAGCTCCAGCGCATCTACGGTACGGTCTGGCCCACCGCCGAGCAGCTCGAGCAGTACCTGTGGCGGATCGAGGAGGCCAAGCGGCGCGACCACCGCCGCCTCGGCCGCGAGCTGCGGCTGTTCTTCTTCGACGAGGCGGCCCCCGGCCAGCCGTTCATGCTGCCCCGCGGCATGACCGTGCTCCGCGTACTGGAGGCGCTCTCCCGCCAGGAGCAGGCGCGGCGCGGCTACCAGGAGATCAGCACCCCGTCGCTGGTCAAGTCGGACCTCTGGGAGCAGTCGGGCCACTGGGGCTACTACCGCGAGAACATGTTCACCAGCGAGGTCGAGGACGAGCAGTACGCCTTCAAGCCGATGAACTGCCCCGAGTCCACGGTCGTCTACCGCTCCGAGACACGTAGCTACCGCGACCTGCCGCTGCGCCTGGCCGAGACCACCCGCCTGCTGCGCAACGAGCGCTCCGGCACGCTGAATGGCCTGCTCCGCGTCCGCCAGCTCACGATGGACGACGCGCATATCTACTGCCGCCCGGACCAGATCCAGAGCGAGATCGCCGGCGTGCTCGAGTTCGGGCGCGTTGTCTACGACCTGTTCGGCTTCCCGCGGCGCTACTACCTGAGCACGCGGCCAGACAAGGCGCTGGGCGATCCCGCCCTCTGGGAGCAGGCCGAGGCCGCGCTGGCGGAGGCGCTGCGCGCCAGCGGCATCCCCTACGAGCTGAAGCCCGGCGAGGGCGCCTTCTACGGGCCGAAGATCGACGTCGACATCGACGACGCGCTCGGCCGCTCCTGGCAGCTCGCCACGATCCAGCTCGACTTCAACCTGCCGGAGCGCTTCCAGCTCGAGTACATCGGTGAGGACGGCCAGCCGCACCGGCCGGTGATGATCCACCGCGCGATCTACGGCACCTACGAGCGGCTGCTGGGCATCCTCGTCGAGCATTACGCCGGCGCCTTCCCGCTCTGGCTGGCGCCGGTCCAGGCCGTCGTCATCCCGGTCGCCGACCGCCACCTGCCCTACGCCGAGGACGTCGCCGCCCGGCTCCGCGCCGCCGACCTGCGCGTCGAGGTCGACGCCCGCGGCGAGCGAATGCAGGCCAAGATCCGCGACGCCCAGCTCCAGAAGATCCCGTACATGCTGGTCGTGGGCGACAAGGAGGCCGAGGCCGGCGCCGTGGCCGTCCGCGAGCGCTCGGGCGAGAACCGCGGCCCGTTGCCGCTCGACGACTTTCTCGCCCTGGCGCGCGAACGCCTGCAAAAATACGAGTGAGAAGTACTGAGCCAGCGGAGGTCGAAGATGGCTACCGAGCCTACTCAGCACTCAGTACTCAGTACTCAGTACTCCCGGCGCCTCGCCGAGTTCGTGGCCGGCGCGCGGCTGGAGGACGTGCCGGCCGCGACGCGGCACGAGGCGAAGCGGGCGATCCTGGACAACCTGGGCGTGGCGCTCGGCGCCGCCGAGGACCCCGGCGTCGCCATCGCCCGCCGCGTGGCGCTGACCCTGGGCGGCAGCCCGCAGGCCACGCTCTGGGCCGACGGCCGGCGGACCAGCGTGACCCACGCCGCCCTGGTCAACGGCATCATGTCCCACATCCTCGACTACGACGACACCCACCTGCCGACGATCCTCCACCCCAGCGGCCCGCTGGTGACCGCCGCCGTGCCGCTGGCAGAGTGGGTCGGCAACAGCGGGCGCGACCTGCTCGCCGCCTACATCCTCGGCTTCGAGGTCGAGGCGCGGGTTAGCCTGAGCGTCTACCCGGAGCACTACGACGTCGGCTGGCACATCACCGGCACGGCCGGCACACTCGGTGCCGCTGCCGCCGCCGCGCGCCTGCTGCGGCTGCCGGCCGAGCAGACCGTCAACGCCCTCGGCGCGGCCGTCACTCAGGCCGCCGGCCTGCGCGAGATGTTCGGCTCGATGTGCAAGTCGCTCCACGTCGGCGACGCCGCCCGCAACGGCGTCCTGGCCGCGCTCCTCGCCCGCGAGGGCTTCACCTCCTCGCCGGAGCCGATCGAGGGGCGGCGCGGCTTCGGCGCCGTGCTCTCCACCGCCTTCAAGCCCGACGAGCTGACCGCCGACCTCGGCCAGCGCTGGGAGCTGCACCGCAACGGGCTCAAGCCCTACGCCTGCGGCGTGGTGACGCACCCGGC
>Ga0070739_10008968_pt1 | contig 10081 bp, 3 predicted proteins | sample Coa_R1_7_FD_66445 | JGI IMG/M metagenome (GOLD analysis project Ga0070739, IMG submission 66445) | Surface soil microbial communities from Centralia Pennsylvania, which are recovering from an underground coalmine fire - Coalmine... | ecosystem: Environmental > Terrestrial > Soil > Unclassified ...
CTGCGCTCCCGCGATTGGCAGGCCCGACGCATCGGTAACTACGCCGCTGACGATACCCAGCGCCGTCATTGTCAGATTCACCGTCGATGTGCCACTCGAGGCCACGCTCAGTCCTGAAATCGTGACCGGATAGTGCGACAACGCCGACGCGGTCACGTTGTACGATCCGGCCGGCGCCCAGAGTTGGTAGGCGCCGGAGGCATTCGTGATTGTGGTTGCGACGATCAGTCCATTGGCGAGCGACTGGACAACCGCGCCGCCCATTGCGATTCCCCCATCGCTAACCTGGCCGGTGAACAAACCGTAGTTCGCGTTCATCATGACCGGCATCACCGTATCGGCGCCTGCGGCAACGGTCGCGCTGAGATTCTGCGTGGGAAATCCTTTTGCCGAGACCGACAGAGAGTACGTGCCCGGTGAAATGCTCGAAAAACGATAAAAACCGTTCGCATCCGAGGTCGTCGCCTGGCCATTCAGCGTCACCTGCGCTCCGGCGATCGGCAAGCCTGCCGAAAGATACGTTTTCCCGCTGGAATCCGTGAAAATCTGTCCCGTGCCGTCAGTGATCTGGCCAGCCACACTTCCGACGGTCGCCGCCCGAAGATTTCCGCTTAATGCGGCAAACGCGTTGACGATTCCATAACCGTAGTGCGGATCCCATGCGCCGTTAGGGATGGACGAGGCCGCCGATTGCTGAATTCGCTGCACCACCGCCGCCGCGTTTGCGCCCGGCGTCATCGTATCCAGCAATGCGGCAACGGCCGAAACGTGCGGGGTCGCCATCGACGTTCCACTCAGCGAGCCCATGCCGCTGGGATCACTGTATGTGTAGCCGGAGTAATTAGCAGTTGGAATCGGGAGAGTGGATAGTATGTTTACGCCCGGAGCCGCAACAGCGATGGCATTCCCGTAATTGGAGAAGCCGGCAACGGCATTCGTTGAGTCGGTTGCCGCGACCGCCACGGCGTGCAGTCCGTCGGCCGGGTAGAAGATCTCCGAACTGTTGGCATTCCCCGCGGCCGCGACCACGAGCACGTTTCGATCCCACGCGTATTCGATCGCGTCCTGCATTGCCTGCGAATACCCAGCGCCGCCCAGACTCAGGGAAATGACCGAGGCGCCGGCGTCAGCCGCCGCCATGATCGCGTTCGCGACGTCGCCCTCGGAGCCGGAACCGCCACTGTCGAGGACCTTGAAAGCGGAGACCTGGATCGGCCATGCGACTCCGATCACATCCAGCGCGTTGTTCCCCGAAGCCGCAACTGTACCTGCGACATGCGTTCCATGGCCGAAGTCATCCTGCCACGGGCATGCCGCGCCGGAGATGACCGTTGGCACAATCGCCTGGCTGCCGCTGAACAGGAGTTGCCCGCCGCTCGCCGAGTCGGTTGATGCGCCGCCTTCGTTCACGAAATCCGGATGCGTGCAATCGATACCGGTGTCCAGCACGGCGACCGTAACCCGATTGGTTCCGGCCGAGGCCGCGGTGAAGTATTGTCCGGGAATGAGGCTCCACGCCTGATTTGTTTGCAGCGTTTGCAGGTCCCATTGCGAAGATGCATCCGGATCGTCAGGCGCCACGAGGCCTGCGGTCACGATCTCATTGGCTTCAACGTATTGGACGCTGGGCAGTTTGGCGATAACATCCGCGAGTATCTCGCGGAGCGCCGCCGGCACCTTCAGAACGTGCAGATTCCCGTGACGCAGCGACAGTTTCAGTGTGATGCCGCCGCTCCCTGGTGAGTTGCCGGCCGCGGACACCGCGGCTGCGATCATAGAATGCACTTCGGCGTTCGGATTGAGCCGTACGATCAGCTCATCAGCAACCGTTGCACTGCCCGGAGCGGGCTTGAAATGCCGTCCGGCGTAGAGGCAGGGGCCTGCCGCGAACAGCAGCGTTATGACTAGTTTCCTCATACTGCGAGACTTGGGCGGGATTCTCGTATTATACCGGTATATCGGTCCTTGTCGCACGGCGCAATAGCAGAGTGGAGGTCTCGAGCCGCGCCGCCAGGTCTTGCGGAAGGCGATGCTCGAGCTATACGCTCGTCCTTTGTGTCCGTGACCGGTACCAGTCGAGCGTAAGTCGAAGACCTTCTTCCGGCGGGAACTGCGGCGAGTGACCAAGGTCCCTGACCGCGGCCGCGGTGTCGGCCTGCGAGTGGCGGACATCACCGCCGCGCGCCGGCGCGTACCTCGGCTGAATGGATACGCCTTCGATGCGCTCCAGTTCACGCCATATCTGGTTGAGAGAGTAGCGATTTCCATTGCCAGCGTTATAAACGCGGCCGGAGATGTCCTGGCGCGCCGCCGCCGCCTTCAGCATCAAATCGACGACATCCTGAACGTAGGTAAAGTCCCGCGTCTGTTCCCCATCGCCGAAAATGACGGGCGCTTCGCGAGCCAAAATCGCGGTTATAAACCTCGAAAGCACGCCTGAGTACGGACTCGACGGGTCCTGACGAGGTCCGTAAACATTAAAGAACCGCAGAGACACGGTTTCGAGCGAGAAACACGAGGCAAAAACGCTCGCGTAATACTCCCCTGCCAGTTTTTGAACTGCATACGGAGATTTCGGACGCGGCGACATCGTTTCGATCTTTGGCAGGACATCGGAGTCACCGTAAACCGAGGAAGACGCAGCATAGATGACGCGCCGCACGCTCCCTTCCTTCGCCGCGCGAAAGACATTGAAGGTTCCATCGATGTTGACCTGATGTGACGGGCCCGGATCGTGGATCGAACGAGGTACCGACGGGATCGCGGCAAGATGGAACACGTGGTCTGCCCCGGACATGATCGGCAGAATAGCGTCGTAATCGCGGATATCCTGCCGCAGGAATTCAATCCGGGGCAGCAGGTCAGCGATGTTTTCGAGTTTGCCGGTCAGCAGGTTATCGACAACCACCACGTGGTCATTGTCGCCGGAGCAGAGAGCCCTGGTCAGGGCAGATCCGATGAAGCCCGCGCCGCCGGTAACGACAATTTTCTTCATGAATGGCTCTTAGTTTAACAGCGAGACCGACGTTTCCGCCGTCGGCCCCGTTGTGTTCCATCGGAACCAATGAAGCCCGATGATCCGCTTTGCATGGCCGCGGGTTGAGGCGACGCGTGTTGTACCGTTGGATACAGAGTCGGCATTCCTGGTCCAGCCATGATCCTCAGGGATTTGAGAACGGCCACGGGTGGAGCGCAGCATGGTGCGGCGGAATCCGCCTTTTCCGCGCTCTTCTCCTGTGTCTGCAGCATTGTACTCGCAGCCGTTCTGGTGTTCGCGGTGAGCACCGAATTCATTTACGACTTATGGCCGCTTGTCGCATGTTGCGCAGTTCTTTTTGCGCTGTCGGTTTGGATGCTCATTCACATCGTGTCCGGCCACCTTCGATTCGCATTCAGCCCCATGCTGGTTCTGCTTGCGCTGCCGGCCGTGATCGGGGTGGCGCAGCGACTCGCCGACCGCACCGTTTATCCATTTGGAACCCTGTTGGCGATCGTCGAGTGGAGCGGGGCGGCGTGCGCCTTCTGGATCTGTTTCGAAATTTTCCAATACTCCGGAATTCGGCGCTTTCGATCGTTTTTGACCGTATTCGGCATTATTGTCTCCGTTCTCGCGATCGTTCAGCTGATGACCAGCAACGGCCGCGTCTACTGGCTGTTCGATTTTGGCAATATCGAACGGCCGATGGCCTCTTTCCTGAACCGCGATCGCTATTCAGCATTCATCGAGTTGATCCTGCCGGTCGTTTTATTCCAGGCGCTCAGTCAGGAGGAGCACTGGATCATTTACGCCCTGGGCGGCGCCACGATGTACGCCAGCGTGGTCGCCGGCGCCTCACGCGCCGGGCTGCTGGCCTGCACGCTCGAGGTGCTCCTGGCCGTTGTTCTCGGCAGCCGGCGCGGCGCTGTTTTTTCAACGCGAATGCGCAGCGTTGTCGTCGTTCTACTGTTGTCCGCGGGACTGGCGACGGCAGTTGGCTGGGCCTACGTAATGAACCGCTTCGCCGAATCAGATCCGTTCGCTTATCGCCGCGAATTTCTGATCTCGTCGGTGCATATGTGGCGTGAGCGACCGTGGCTCGGATTCGGGCTGGGCTCGTGGCCTTCGGTGTACCCGCGCTTCGCGATCATGGACCCGGGAAAGTTCGTCAATCACGCGCACAATGATTGGGCTGAATGGGCGGATGATGGTGGTCTGGCGCTTTTCCTGGTTTTTCTTGCTACCGCTGTGCGAGCCGCGCGACGGGCCTTACGATCGCCGGAAGCCCTGGGCGTCACGGTCGTCTTTCTCCACAGTCTGGTCGATTTCAATTTTCAGACCTGGTGCATCGTGCTGACGGTGGCCATCCTGCTTGCCGCGGCCGAGAGCCGTACGGACGATTTCGCCGCCTGATCTTCGGCTCCCGCTCCCCTGCAAACCGCCTCATAACGCGGGATAATAACCAGACACAGGTGCAGGAAGTGGTGCTATGGGCATAGACGTCAAACAGGCGCAGCGGCTCTTTCATATCGATTCGCCTCTGGGCGGCGACACGTTCATCATGCGGTCGTTCGAAGGCTCGGAAGGGCTCTCCGAACTCTTTAGCTTCAAACTGAAGCTTGCCTCCGAGCAGTTCGACATCGACTTCAACGATGTGGTGGATAAGCGCATCAATGTCGGCATTCGCCAGGCCGACGGCTTCACCATGCGCAACTTTAACGGGTTCGTCAAATCGTTCCGCCAGGATCCCTCGCCCGGCCGCCTCGCGTTCTACCATGCCGAAGTGGTGCCGTGGCTCTGGTACCTGACGCTCTCGTCCGACTGCCGCCTGTGGCAGCACAAGACCGTTCCCGAGATCATCCGCGACGTGTTCGACAAGCTTGGATTCCGCGACTACGAATTCAAGCTGGTCATGACGCACACGGCCTGGGAATACTGCACGCAGTACCGTGAAACGGCCTTCAACTTCGTGAGCCGGATCATGGAGATCGAGGGCATGTATTATTACTTCCGGCACGAAGATAACAAGCACACGATGGTCATTGTCGACCATCGCTCTTCGCACCAGCCCTGTCCCTATCAATCGACCTTCCGCTATGACAAGGTTTCCGGCGGCGGCTACCGACACGACGAGGACTCCATCGGTCAGTGGATTCCTCAGAAATCGATTCGTACCGCGCGCTGGACGCACAAGGATTACAACTTCCTGATCCCGCAGGATCCGCTGCTGGCCGGCATGGATACCACCATCGACGAGTCGCCGCAGGAATTCGAGTTATACGAGTTCCCGGGCGACTACGAAGAGCGCATGGACGCCAACGAATGGGCGCGACTGCGCATCGAGGAGCAGGAGTTCTCGCACGAGACCGCCGAGGGCGGCAGCAACGCCCGCTCGCTTGCGTCCGGGTACACGTTCCAGCTCACCAATCAGGACCGCCCGGACCAGAATCGCGAGTACCTGATCACGCACGTGGATCACAAAGGCGACGAAGGGACTCTGGTCGGTGGAACCGACTCCGGCGAGGCGTGGTACGAAAACACGTTCAGCGCCATGCCGTCGGCCCAGCAATATCGTACGGGGCGCAAGACGAAACGCGCGAAGATGCGCGGCTCGCAGACCGGCTTTGTGGTTGGGCCTCCGGGGGAAGAGATCCACACCGACGAGTGGGGGCGCATCCGCGTGAAATGGCACTGGGATCGCACTGACGCGCAGGGCGATGACTGTTCCTGCTGGATGCGCGTGGTGCAGCATTGGTCCGACAACCGCTGGGGTTATCAGTGGATTCCGCGAATCGGCCAGGAAGTCATCATCGATTTCCTCGAAGGCGATCCCGACCGGCCCATCGTGACCGGCTGCGTTTACAACGCGAAGAATCGGTTCCCTTACAAGCTGCCGGACAAGAAAACCGTCAGCGGCATCAAGAGCAACAGCACGCCCGGCGGCGGGGGCTACAACGAGATTCGTTTCGACGATCAGAAAAACTCCGAGCTGTTCGCCATGCACTCGCAGAAGGATAAGCAGGAGCTGATCCTTCATGACCACGTCAAGCAGGTACAGAACGACGAGGATCTCAGCGTCGATCACGATCGTAAGCGCAAGGTCGGGGGCGACGAGGACATCACCGTCGATGGCGATCGCCGCGTGACCATCGGCAAGGATCTGCACCTGATCGTTAAGGGCGATGTGCTCATCAAGTGGAAGGGCGACTACGACTTTACGCTGGATGGCGATCGCAATGAGAAGGTGTCCGGCGACCAGAACCTCAAGCTTGATGGGGACCAGTCCGAGTCGGTGGGTGGCGATTACGACCGTTCCGTCCAGGGCGACCTTAAGGAGAAGATTTCCGGCGACCGTAGCCAGACGATCTCCGGCGATACCAATGAGCAGGTGCAGGGAAGTTTCAACATCACGGTGGGCGAGAGCAACAGCATCTCGGCCGGCGAGTCAGTCACCATCTTCGCGCCCATGATCACGCTCAGCGCCGGCGCTTCCTTCATCACCATCAGCGACGAAGGAGTGACCATCATGGGACCGATGGTCATGATCAATTCCGGCGGAGCGCCGGGCACGCCGACTCCGGCCATGCCCGACCCCCCGAAGGATCCCTCCGACGCCAAGGATCCCAAAGAGGCGCGGAAGCCCAAAACGCCGACCGCATTCACACAGGACAATTTCGGCGACTACACCGATACGGTGCAGGATCCCTCCGGGGCGGATTCGAATCAATACGACAGCGACGAAAACACGGAACAGCAGGAGAGCGAGTCGCAGCTGGAGGGCGACGACAACTCGAGCAACAACGGCAACGGGGCGGGGGACGCCGGTAACAGCCAGGAAGCCGCAGACGACTCTTCGAACGATAACAGCAATTCGTCGCCGGCGGCGATTGCCGGGCTGGCCGGGAAATCGTCGCAGACCGCAAAGAAGCAGAAGGATAAATCGAAAGGCGCGGGAAACGCCGGCGGCGCAAAGGGCGCGGCCAATAAGAGCGCCGATGCGGCGACGGGCGCGGCCAACGCCGTCAATGCCGCCGAAAGTGGGCTGGACAAGGTCGAGAATGACGCGAAGGCGGTCGAAAAGGACGCCGAAACCGCCGCGCAGGACGCGAAAGGGTTGGCCAAAGACGCCAACACGGTCAGAGACGACGCCAGCCAACTGAAGAAGGATGCAAACAAGGGTGTCGACGACCTGAAGCAGGGCAATCTGAGCGGCGCCGAAGACGCCGCCGACGACGTGGAAAAGGACGCCGGCAAACTGGAGGACGACGCCAGCAAGACCGTTGACGACGCGAAGCAGGCGGTCAAGGACGCCAGCAAGACCGTTCAGGACGCTCAGAAAACCGTGAACGACGCCGAAGATGCCGCCAAACAACAGCTTCAGAACGCCGCGCAGGGACTGGGCGACCTCGCCTCCGGCATTCTGCAGCCGCTGAAAGATGTTCCCAGCGGCGGTTCTTCGCCGTTTCTGAACAACTCGGCGGCAGACGAGGAGGGGCAGAGCAACTAAATTCGCCCCACGCCAATCTGTTCGTTCCTCAGGCTGTTGCTCGAACCGGGAACTGCCGATCCTAAGGTGAGCCATGTGTCCGCAGTCAGCCGCCCGGGGCGTTTGTAGCGCAAGTTACTGCAAACGTGTAAAATCATGAAGAACCAGGAGTTGACTGTGCAGGCAGCAGAACGTACGCGGCTTCAGGAGCGCTACGAATTGCGAGAAACGCTCGGCCGCGGCGGCATGGGCGTGGTCTACCGCGCGTTCGACACGCTCATGAATCGCGAGGTGGCTCTCAAGACCCTCCTCGATATCGAAAATCCCGCCACCCTCGACCTCTTCTACAAAGAATGCGGCGTACTCGCCGCGATGGTCCATCCGAACATCATCAGCATTTACGACATCGGCGAATTTGAGCAGGACGGCTCCCGTAAGCCCTTTTTCGTCATGCCGTTATTGCCTGGAGCCACTCTCGACCAACTGATCCACGAGGGTACCGCGCGCTTTACCGTCGAAACTCTGGTCGACATCATTTCTCAGGCGAGCCGCGGGTTGCACGCGGCGCACGAGATGGGGCTGGTTCACCGCGACGTGAAGCCCAGCAATATCTTCGTGATGAACGACAACTCCGTTAAAATCATAGATTTCGGAATTGCTCGCGCAACCAGTGGCGTGTCCCGCACGGCGCTCAAAGGCACCCTCTTCTACATGGCGCCGGAGCAGCTTCAGATGAAGTCGCCGACGCCGCTCTCGGATCAGTTCTCGCTGGCCGTGGTTTGTTACGAAGCCCTGACGCGCCGCCGGCCGTTCCAGGGGACCACGGATACGGAGGTCGCCGAGAACATCCTCCGGCACACGCCGCCGCCGATTTCCGACCTGAACTCCAACGTCAGCTACGCCGTGAGTCAGGTGGTTCATAAAGCGCTCGCCAAGTCGCCGTATCACCGGTTCGTGAATATCCGCGAGTTCGCCGATGCTCTGGAGAAGGCCGTGCGCAACGAGCCTCTGGAGTACTTCGATTCCGCGAAAGCGAAGCCACGGCTGGAGCGGGCGCGCGCCAGCTTCGACCAGGGGGATTTCGAGTTCGCCTCGGAGCTGATCTCGGAGCTGGAAGACGAGGGCTATCTAGATCAGGACATTATCCTGCTGCGGCGGCGCATTGAGAACGCCTCCAAGCAGCGCCGCGTTCGCCAGTTGCTGGACAATTCGCTGCGTTACTTCGAAGCGCGCGAATATCCGCTCGCGCTGCGCAAAGTGCAGGAAGCGCTCGAGCTCGATCCTGAGAACACCGACGTCCTTTCGCTCAAGAACCGCGTCGAGAAGGAACGCCGCGAGAAGAAGATCGACGAGTGGATTCGGCTGTCACGGCAGCACCTCGACAATCAGTCCTTCAATAAAGCTCGTGAAGCGCTGGAGAACGTACTCAAGATTCGGCCCAGCGATCCGGAGACGCTCCGCGTGATGGCGGAGATCGATCGCCGCGAACAGGAGCTTTCCTCGCAGCGCGAGAAGAAGACGGATCTGTACAAAGCCGCCGTGCAGGCGTGGGAGCGAGGCGATGTGACCGGCGCGCTCAGCCGTCTCGATGTCCTCATGTTGCTGGAGCGCGAGGCGCCGGACACCGACAGCGGCCGCAGCGGCACGTATCACAGTTTTTACCAGCAGGTCCGCTCCGAGCATGACGCGCTGAAGAACGCGTATGAGCAGGCCCGTCATCATCTGGCCGAGGAGGACTTCGGGCAGGGGCTGGCGCTTTGCCGCGAATATCTGACGAAATACCCGAATCACGCGCTGTTTCAGGCGCTGAAATTCGACATCGAGGAAAGGCAGCGGCAGCGGTTGTCGGCCGTGATCGCCGAGACAGACCGCCGCGTCGATCAGGAGGCGGATCTGGATCGCCGGGTCGCCATTCTCGAAGAGGCCACTGCCCGTTTCCCCGAAGAAGCGCATTTCCAGGCCGTGCTGCGCGTGGTGCGCGACAAACGCGATCTGGTGAACGCCATTGTGGGCAAAGCGCAGTACCTGGAGGAGCAGGGCCAGTTCGCCGAAGCGCTCGATCAGCTCGAGATCCTGCGCTCCATTCATCCGTCCTGGCCGGGGCTGAGCTTCGAGATCGAACGCGTCGGGAAGAAGCGCGATCAGCACTCGGTGCAGTCGGCGCGGACGCGCGCCATTCAGGAGATTGATCGGCTGATTGAAGCCGGCGAGTACGAACGGGCGCTGCGCGCGATTGAAGCGGCGGCCGGCGAGTTTCCGGACGATCCCGAACTGCCGGAGCTCGACAAGCTGGTTCGCAAGCACCATGAACGCGGCCTGCACGCGCAGACTCTTTTGAACGAAGCGCGCGAGCTGAGCGAAGCCGGCGATTCGGAAGGAGCGCTGTCGCGCATGCGCGAAGCGCGGTCGCTCGATCCGCGCAATGGCGTGGTGCGCACGGTTCTGGTGAACACGCTGCTCGAGCAGGCTCGCACGCTGCTGTCGCGCGATTGGGAAAAGGCCGAGCCTCTGTTGCGTGAAGCGCTGGAAGTGGAACCCGGGCACGCGGCCGCGCAGAGCCTGATCACGCAGGTGGGCGATCGCAAGCGCGAAGAGTTCGTGTCGTGGTGCGCCGCGCA
>Ga0070739_10008969_pt1 | contig 10079 bp, 13 predicted proteins | sample Coa_R1_7_FD_66445 | JGI IMG/M metagenome (GOLD analysis project Ga0070739, IMG submission 66445) | Surface soil microbial communities from Centralia Pennsylvania, which are recovering from an underground coalmine fire - Coalmine... | ecosystem: Environmental > Terrestrial > Soil > Unclassified ...
ACGCTCGTGTAGTACGCGGCCGGATTGTGGTGCGCGACGTACGTGCCCGAGTCGCTCGCGTAGCAGTTGCTCGGCATCGACTCGTCGAGCGCGCGCCAATCCGAGCCGAGCTGCGAGAAGATGCTCGACGAGCCGAGCGGATGTCCGCTCGGGTTCTTGTCGTCGGCGATGCCGAACGTCGAGCCCCCGGTCAGCGCGAGGTAGTTCGGGAGCGACGGGTGCGAGACCGCCGAGTAGTTCGTCGCGAGCCCGCACTCGGACGCGAGCTGGTTGATGTACGGCGCGTCGCTCGCGCCGATCAGCCGCCCGTAGTTGTGGTTCTCCATCACGATCACGACGACGTGCTTGTACGTGGCGCTCGACATGACCCCGCATGGGGCGCCGACGCTGATCGATCCTCCGAACGGAGGCTTGCCGCCCGTCGTCGTGGGCGTCGTGGTCGTCGTTCCCGTCGTCGTGGTGGTGGTCGTCGTCGTCGCGGTGGTCGTGGTCGTCGTCGCGGTCGTGGCCGTCGTCGGTGTCGTGGTCGAGTCGGTCGAGCCGAAGACGGTCGTGCCGGCCGCCTCGAGCTCCTTGCAGTGCAGGCCGGTGTTGAGCGGGCAGCCGTACTTGTCGACGCCGCCGGCTGCGAGCGCACCGGCCACGACGACACCGAGCGTAAGAGCTACGGCGAGCGCGAGGGTCGTCTTGAGCATCTGGTCCTCCGTGGAGCCGCCGTGACCCAAGGTTCTGGGGTGTTCACGACGTACTGGACGTCCTGCGGAGGGGGCGGGCGGGCGTCAGGCGGCGGGTAGCGAGTTGGCGGCGGTTGCGTCGGACGGCACGGGTAGAGCCCCGTCGCGACGGTGTGACCATCGGCGCTCACGGCCGCACCGACACCACTCGATCGGGGGATCGCGACTCACCCGGCCCGGCCGACGGCCGTCCCCCGCACGAGGGTCGACCGAGGCCTGGTGCGGCCTACCGCTGGATCCGCGGCGGTGCGCCGTACTGCAGCAGCACGTCCGGCACGTCGCCCTGGAAGTTCTCGAGGATCGCGAGGACGGCGCGGTCCGTGACCGCCGTTCCGTTCAGCGTGTGCACGGGCTCCACGTTCTTCCCGTTCCGCCACCGGACGCCGAGCCGGCGCGCCTGGAAGTCGGTCGTGTTCGACGTCGAGGTCAGCTCGCGGTACCGCTGCTGCGAGGGGAACCAGCCTTCGCAGTCGTACTTCTTCGCCGCGGAGGCGCCGAGGTCGCCGGCGGCGACGTTGACCACGCGGTACGGGATCCCGAGCCCCTGCAGGATCCGCTCCTCGACCGCGAGGAGCCGCTCGTGTTCGTCCGTCGATGCGGCCGGCTCGCAGAAGACGAACATCTCGACCTTGTTGAACTGGTGCACGCGGAACATGCCGCGTGTGTCCTTGCCGGCCGCTCCCGCCTCACGGCGGAAGTTCGTCGAGAAGCCGGCGTAGCGCAGGGGCAGCTCGTCGAGGATCTCGCCCATGTGCAGCCCTGCGAGGGCCACCTCCGACGTGCCGGTGAGGTAGAGCTCGTCCGACTCGATCGCGTAGATGTTCGACTTCTCCGTCGGGAAGAAGCCCGTCCCGTACATCGCGTCCTCGCGCACGAGCACCGGCGGCAGCACGGGCAGGTAGCCCGCATCCGAGACGACGTCGATCGCGAACCGGTAGACGGCGAGCGCGAGCAGCGCCGTGTCCCCGATCAGGTAGCCGAAGCGAGCGCCAGACACGCGCGCCGCCCGGTCCATGTCGAACCGGCCGACCTCCGTGTGCTCGCGTGCATGCTCGAGCTGCGGCGGCTCGCCCCAGCGGCGGATCTCGACGGCGTCCTCGTCCGTCTCGCCGTCCGGCGACGTGTCGTCGGGCGGGTTCGGAACCTGCGTGAGCGCCTCGTCGCGCGCCGTCTCCGCCGCGGCGAGCTCGCCCTCGAGCCGCTGCAGCGCGTCCTTCGCACTCCGGAGCTCCGCGAGCTGCTCGGGGGTCGGCTTCCCTTTGAGCTTCGTCCGAGCGCGGAGGTCGTCAACCTGCGGCACGAGCGCGCGCCAGCGCTCGTCGGCGGCGAGCCACGCATCGAACGCGTCCGCCGCGCCTTTCCGCGCGAGCTTCCGCCGGAACTCGTCGGGGTCGGCTCGAGCGGCGCGCGCGTCGATCATCCGCGCAAGTCTAGGTAGGCCTCGAGAACCTGAGCGACGCCTTCCTCGAGAACGGACGGACAGACGAGGTCCGCGACGTCGAGCACGCGCCGGTCCGCGTTCGCAACGGCCACCCGGTAGCCGGCCCACTCGAGGAGGTCGACGTCGTTCTCGCCGTCGCCGAACGCGATCGTCTGCTCGCGCGTGAAGCCGAGCCGCCGCGCGACGAAGTCGAGACCGGCGCCCTTGTCGACGGCGACGTTCGCAAACTCGAGGAAGTACGGCAGTGACTTCGAGATGTAGAGGCGTCCGGCGAAGCGAGGCTTCAGCTCCGCCTCGAGCTCGTCGAGCGCCTTCGGCTCGCCGACCGCGACGAGCTTCGTCGGATCCGCGCGCAGCCACTCGTGCAGCGGGCCGACGGAGTGGATCTCGAGGTGCTGGAAGTCGGCATAGGCGCGCGCCTCCGGCGTCACGCGCTCGACGTACAGCTCGTCGTCGACGTAGCAGTTCAGATGGAAACCGGCTGCGGTGACGGCGTCGATCGCCTCGAGCGCGAGGTCGCGGTCGATCGGGATGTGCCGGAGGAACTCGCCGCTTCTCGGATCGGCGACGACGGCGCCCTGGTAGCAGACGACCGGATCCTCGAGCCCGGCCTGCTCGAGGTACGGGTGCACGGCACGGAACATCCTTCCGGTGACGACGACGACGTGCAGCCCGGCGTCGCGTGCGCGCGCGAGCGCCGCGAGCGTCCGCGGGTGCCAGGCGGCGTCCTCCCCCACGAGCGTGCGGTCGAAGTCCGACGCGATCGCGGCGAGCGTGCGGGGGAAGTCGCGCGGAAGCTCTACGGCCCGGTCGATCCGGGCGGGCTGCCGCCGGTCGACTTGACGACGTACGCCGCGACGTCGGCCACCTGCTGCGGCTTCAGCTGCCCGCTCTTCCCGAACGGCGGCATCGCACCGCCGCCGAACCAGACGCGCGACGTGGCGATCGGATACGTCGGATGCGCCTGGTCGAGGTTCGGCCCGACGGTGCCGCTCGTGCCGGCGGCGGCGAGCGTGTGGCACGCGCCGCAGTTCGTCTTGAAGATCGCCGCGCCGGCGGTCGGGTTGCCGGTGAGCTTGCCCGCGGGCGAGGGCGGCAGCGGCGGCGTCGCCGCGGACGTCGGAATCGTGCCGACGACCGTCTGCGGCAGGGCGCGCGTCGTTCCCTGCGCGCCGCAACCGGCGGCGGCGCCGACGAGGACGATGCCAGCGAGTGCGAGGGCGACGCGGCGCATCCGGGGCGCGAGTCTACACAGCCGCTGCTCCACGTTAGGGTTCGAACCGTGTCGCAGGAGAACATCGAGCTCGTGCTCTCCGGCTACCAGGCGTTCCTCGCGGGGGACTTCGAGGCGATCGCGGAGATGCTCGACGACGAGGTCGAGTGGGTGGGGCCCGAGGGTGAGCTCGACGCCGTTCGGAGCGACCTCGTCCTCGAGGTGCTCGCCGAGCGGCTCGTCGACCTCCCGCGGGTCGTGCTCGAGCGCTGCATCGCCGCGGGCGATCGGGTCGTCGTGTACTTCCGCGCGTCCGAGACGATCGCCGATCCGGACGACGACCGGCCGCTCCAGACGCGGCGCTCGTACACGATCGGCCGCTATGCGGGCGTGATCACGATCCGCAACGGCCGCGTCGCGCGCATCCAGGACTATCCGCACGTACACGCGGCGCTCGAGGCGGTCGGCCTCGCCGGCGAGTTCCGCTGACGACGACGCCGGAGTCGACGTATCTCGGCGTAACCCGGTCGCTGCGGCTGCGGCAGACGTCCGGGGAGCGGCAGCAGCCTCGGCGGATTCCCAGCCGCGATTAACGCGGTCGCAATAGTCGGCGCATCTACACTGGAACCATGAAACGCAAGAACTACGGCCGTGACTTCGGCCTCTCGCTGCGGATGGTGCTCACCGGCGCGCTCCTCGGCGCGCTCTACGTCGTCTTCGCGGTCGTCCTCCTGAACGTCCTGAACGTCGGCCTGGCGCCGATGCTTGTGATCGTGATCGGCCTCGCCGTCTTCCAGTACTGGACGTCCGACAAGCTCGCACTCGCCGCCTCCGGCGCGAAGATCGTGTCGCAGGAGGAAGCGCCGGAGCTGCACGCGATGGTCGAGCGCCTCTGCGCGATGGCGGACCTGCCGAAGCCGCGCGTCGCGGTCATCCCGACGGACGTGCCGAACGCGTTCGCGACCGGCCGCAACCCGAAGCACGCGGCGGTCGCGGTCACGGAAGGCCTATGGCGGCGGCTCGAGCCGCGCGAGGTCGAGGCGGTGCTCGCGCACGAGCTCTCGCACGTCGCCAACCGCGACGTCCTGATCATGACCCTCGCGAGCTTCTTCGCGATGCTCGCAGCGATGCTGACCCGCTTCGGGCTCTACGCGGGCATGTGGGGCGGCGGGTTCGGCGGCGGCTACGGCGGCGGCCGGAACAACAACAACCAGAACCAGGTGCCGGTCTGGCTGATCGTCTTCGTCGTCTCGATGGTCACCTACGCGATCTCGTTCATCCTGATTCGGACGATCTCGCGCTATCGCGAGTACGCGGCAGACCGCGGCTCCGCGCTCATCACCGGGGCGCCGGAGCAGCTGATGAGCGCGCTGCAGAAGATCTCGAGCGACATGCTGCGGATCCCGCAGCGCGACCTGCGCGAGGTCGCCGGCATGAACGCCTTCTTCATCGTCCCGACGAACTGGCGCCAACAGGTCGGCGAGCTCTTCATGGACCACCCGCCGCTCGAGAAGCGGCTCGCGGCGCTCGAGCAGATCGCCCGCGAGATGGGCCGGCCCGGTTCCTGACGGAGCCTCGGTGTCTGACACCTCTCAGACGAGTGTCTGACACTCCTCGAAGACGTGTCTGACAAGTGTCTGACACTGCTCGGAGACGTGTCTGACACTGTCGGTGCCGGCGGCATCCTCGTTGCGGGCCCCCGTACCAGCACTAAGAGCGCTTGGCTGCGCCTCTCGTTGCAGTTCCGCGCGCGTTTGTATCTGACCCTCGTCTGACACGTCTCTGACACCGGCGGCGTCGCCGCGGTTGCCGCTACCGTCCGGCCGTGGGATTCGGCGATGTCCTGTTCGGTCGGAAGAAGCTGAAGCCGCCGTCGCGGGAGAAGCTCTTCGCGCTCACGACGGCCGCGGTGACGCTGCAGGTCGACTGCAACCTCGAGACGGGGGGCGCGGCGGCGATCGTGTTCAAGCCGCTCTCGGCGGGCGAGTTCGTCCGCGCCGACAGCGACGTGCAGCAGCTGCTCGACGCGGTCGCGGCGGACAGCGGCTCGAAGCTCGACCGGAAGAGCGACTCCTTCGGCTTCGAGTGGATCATCGTGCGCGATCCGGACCTCGAGGACCAGGTGACCGCCGTCCACGCGGTCGGCTCGGAGCTGACGGCCAAGGGATTCGGCGAGCAGCTCCTCGCCGCCGTCTTCCGCTTCGCCGGCGGCGAGCACCCGGTCTACTGGATCTACGGCTACAAGCGCGGCTCGTTCTGGCCGTTCGTCCCGACCGGCAAGGATCAGGAGCGCGACAACGCGGAGGAGCTCGAGCTGAAGGCGAAGCTCGACGGCGAGCTGCCGATCGAGCCCGACCTCACACGCTGGTTCGGCGTCTTCGACGCGCCGATCTAGCCGGCGGGCTTCTCTTCGGCCGGAGCCGAGTCGGCCGCGGGAGCTCCGTCGCCGCCCGCCGCGATCTCCTTCTGCGGCTCGCCGCCTCCGACCTCCGCCTTCAGCTTCGCGAGCTCGTCGTCGACCTGGCTCGACTGCGAGATCTGCGCGAGCTCCCGATCGAGCTGCGTGTCGCCGGAGGTGAAGTCCTCGAGCGCGCCCGCGGTGGTCAGCTCGTCGATCGCGGCCGCACGCGCCTGCATCTGCTCGGTCTTCTCCCGCGCGCGCTCGATCGCAAGGCCGGTGTCCTGCATGCCTCGGCCGATCCCGGTCGCGGCCTCGCCGATCCGAACCTGCGCCTCGGCCGCCGAGTACTGCGCCTTGATCACTTCCTTCTGCGACCGGAACGCCTCGATGCGCGTCTCGAGCGACTGCTGCGACTCGATCAGCTTCTGCTGCTGGTCCTCGAGCTGCTTCACCTGCGCGTCGAGCCCCTGCAGCTGCTGCTGGACCGCCGCCTTCTTCTGCAGCGCCTGCCGCGCGAGATCCTCGCGCCCGGCGCCGACCGCCTGCCGCGCCTGCGTCTCGAGCTTGACGACGTTCTGCTCGAGCTGCGTCGTCTGGAGCTCGAGCCGCTTCTTCGCCGTCACGACGTCCGCGACGCCGCGCTTCACGTTCTGCAGCTGCTCGAGCATCTGCTCGTACGAGTAGTCGAGAGTCTCCGTCGGGTTCTCGGCGCGGTTCAGCAGCTTCGAGAACTTCGCCCTGACGATCAACGACGCGCGGGACATCAAGCCGGCCATCCGTCCTCCTGATCGAGTTCAGGACTAGGGTACAACCGGTGCTCGTCCAGCGGAGCATGGATTCGCGGTGGCTCTCGAACGCCTACCTCGTCGCCGACCGGGAAGGGGGCGACGCGGTCTTCGTCGACAGCGGCGCGCCGCTCGAGCCGCTCCGCACCGCGGCAGAACGGTGGGGCGTGAACCCGCGGGCTGTGCTCAGGACGCACGGCCATCCCGACCACGTCGAGCACGAGCAAGAGCTCGGGCTCCCGATTGTGACGGAGTCGACGCGCATCGGGGAGCTCGAGATCGAGGCGATCCCGACACCGGGCCACTCCGACGACATGGTCTGCTTCGTGATCGACGGCGAGCTCGTCTTCTCCGGCGACACGCTCTTCAAGGACGCGGTGGGCGGCGGCGACTTCGATGCGATCAAGCACGCGGTGATGGACGTCTATATGAGGATGCCGCACGAGCGGCGCGTGCTCCCCGGACACACCGACGAGACGACGATCGGCAGGGAGTGGGACGAGAACCCGTTCGTCCGCGTGTGGCGAGGCGTCGAGCCGGAGGGAACAGAGCGGGTGACGGTCGGCGGGGCGGAGGCGACCCTGGTCGTGTGGTCGCCCGACTACGACGGCAAGGGCAAGGCGTGGGTCCGCTTCGCAGACGGCCGAGACGCGATCGTCGGCGGCTCGCGCGTCGATCGGCGCTGACACGATCCCGGCGCCGAGCGACAATCGGCGCGTGGACCTCTACGCCATCGGGTGCTGGATGTTCGGGCTCGTGTGGGCGGGGACGCTGAGTGAGCTCGCCCGCGCCGAGACAGCGTGGTTGTGGGCCTCGCACGCGCCGTCTACGTCGCCGGGCTCGCCGTCGTCCTCGGCGTCACGACGATCATCGTCGCGGCCGCGAACAGCCTGCCGAGCATCGAGCCGAGTCACGGCGGTATCTGGTTTTACGCCCTTGCCTGCGCCGTGCCGGTGACGCTGCTCGGGCTCGTGTTTGCGCGTCGCGCGTACGCGCGTTCCTTCTGGATCCTCGTCGCGACCGCGCCGGCCATTGCCTTCCTCGTGCTCGCCGGCGATGCGTTTCGTCCGGTCAACGCACACCTTGCGGGCCTCGCGGAGACGGCGCACAGACACCATCCCCTCGTCGTCGCCGCGCTCGTCGCGGCCGTCGCGCTGCCCGCACTTGTCTCTCTGGCTCCGATGCGGCCGCGCGAGACGAAGAGCGCCTGACGCCCTCCCCGACACATGTGTACACATGTGTAAGCGTCCCTTCGGGACATGTCCGATGTGGACGATACGGTCCGGCGGCCATGCGCCTGATCGTCGCCCGCTGCGAGGTCGTCTATACCGGCCGGCTGAACGCGTACCTGCCGCCCTCGACGCGTCTCCTGATGCTGAAGGCCGACGGCTCCGTCCTCGTGCACGCGGACGCCGGCGGGTACAAGCCGCTGAACTGGATGACCCCGCCGACGACCGTCGCCGAGGACGACGCGACGATCGTCGTCACGAAACGCCAGGGTCGCAGCGAGGATCGGCTCGAGATCACGCTGCTCGAGGTGCTGAGCGACGTCGAGCACGACATGGGCGAGGCGGCCGCGCTCGAGAAGGACGGCGTCGAGCGGGACCTGCAACTCGAGCTCGCCGCGCAGCCGCACGCGCTCGAAGAGGGGCTGCGGCTCGTCCGGCGCGAATGGAAGACGGAGATCGGGCCGGTCGACCTCATGTGCACGAGCGCAGAGGCGGAGTGGGTCGCTGTCGAGATCAAGCGCGTCGCGACGATCGAGGCGGTCGAGCAGCTGACGCGCTATCTCGACTTCATCCGCGTCGACCCGGCGAAGGGTGCGTGCCGCGGCATCCTCGCGGCGCAGTCGGTGAAGCCGCAGGCTGCGACGCTTGCGGAGGCGCGCGGCATTCGCTGCGTCGAGGTCGACCTCGAGCTCCTCCGCGGGCAGCGCGAGCCGGAGCTGACCTTGTTCAGCGCCGCGTAGCCGCGTAGGCTCCGCGTCGTGGCCGTGAAGCTGCACCGCTGCTCGAACCTGTGGGTGAAGATCGGCGGCCATCCCTGCTGGAAGGTGCAGAAGGCGCTCGACGACGCGGGAATCGAGTACGAGGTCGTCAAGGGGCCGGTGCGTCGCTCGAAGCGGCAGGAGACGATCGAGCGGACCGGGCAGAAGCTCTATCCGTGGCTCGAGCTCGACGACGGCACAGTGGTTTGCGAGGAGTCGAAGCAGCTCGCCGAGCGCATTCGCTCGGGCCACCTCATGGACCCGCCGCCTCCCTCCGCGTAAAGCGCCGCTACACTTCCCGTTCCGCGGGGCTATAGCTCAGCTGGGAGAGCGCCTGGATCGCACCCAGGAGGTCGCCGGTTCGAGTCCGGCTAGCTCCACTCGCGACCTCCGGCCGTTACGCGCCGGATTCTCGCGACGCTCGCGCGAACCTGCGGTGCCGCGGCGCGATCGGCAACATCCAGGCTTACACCCGCCGCCGTTCATTTCGTGCGCGGTCGCAGTGTCACGTGAGGGCGGTGGAGGTTTTGCGGGCTGTGTTGTGTCGGTGGTCGAAGAGCACAGCGAGCCAGATCGAGGCCTCAAAGAGGAGGAAAAGCGGCACCATCTCGATCGCGGTCGTGACCGGGTCGACGCCCGGGAGCGCAACAGCAAGCGCGGCGACGATCGCGTGGCCGACGCGGCGGCGGCGGCGAAGCGTGGCCGCGCTGAGCACATGCAGCCTGACGAGGCCGATGATGAAGACGGGTAGTTCGAAAACGAGGCCGACGGCAGCGAGGACCATGATCGCAAACGAGTAGTAGTCCTGTGCCCGCACGAGGATCGTGTAGTGCTGCTCGTCGTAGGCCGTGAGGAAGTGAACAGCCGCCGGCAGCGCAACTCGGTAGCCGAACGCAACGCCGCCGGCGAAGAGGAGCGTCGCCGCAGCCACGAACGCGGCAAGCGTTCGCTGCACGTGCCGCTGGAAGGCCGGAGCGAGGTAGCTCCAGACCTGCCAGAGCACGATCGGCAGCGCCAGTCCGAAGCCCGCGACCAGGCACAGCTTCATCGTGGTCACGAACGGTTCGGCGACGCCGAGGGTGATCGGGTGGCGGTGCTCCACCGGCAGCGCCCGACCGAGTGCGTCGAGCAGCTGACCGTGGAGCGTGTATGCGACGGCGAAGCCTGCCGCGACCGCCACGACGCAGACGACGAGACGGGTACGCAGCTCATCTAGGTGCTCGACGATGTCTGCGTGTTGGTCGTGCGCGAGGCGGCGCGGCAGGCGAGGCATCACCCGACCCGTTCCCGTTCGCGCGGCAGGTCATGGAGCTCGTGCAGCTCGAGCCGCTCAGTGGGATCGTGCTTGTCGCTGGTGACCGAGTCCTTGAACTCGCGCATTCCCTTGCCGAGGGAGCGGCCCATTTCGGGCAGCCGCTTCGGCCCGAAGACGAGCAGCAGAACAAGTCCGAGGAGGATGATTTCGGGTAGTCCGACGAAACCAGGCATCTGAGTCCTTTCGGTAGGCACGGGGCGGCG
>Ga0070739_10008974_pt1 | contig 10070 bp, 11 predicted proteins | sample Coa_R1_7_FD_66445 | JGI IMG/M metagenome (GOLD analysis project Ga0070739, IMG submission 66445) | Surface soil microbial communities from Centralia Pennsylvania, which are recovering from an underground coalmine fire - Coalmine... | ecosystem: Environmental > Terrestrial > Soil > Unclassified ...
GCGCGCTTTTATTCAGGCCAAGCTGCGGAATATCCGCACCAACGCCATGTTTGAGCACCGCTTCCGCTCCAGTGATCCCATAGAAAAGATCACGGTGGATGAAGTTCCCATGGAATACCTTTACCAGGATGGCGATACCTATTGCTTCATGAACATGGAGAATTATGAACAGACCCACCTGAATAAGGACACTCTGGGCGATTCCGTGGACTATTTGACGCCGAACCTGCAGATCAAGGTTGAATTTTATGATGGAAAACCGGTTGGCATTGAATTGCCGCAGACCGTGGAACTCACGGTGGTTGAGACTGAGCCGGGATTAAAATCAGCGACCGCTTCCAGCGTGACCAAACCGGCAAAAACTGAAACCGGATTAGTGGTGCAGGTGCCTCCGTTTATCAATGAAGGCGAGAAGATTCGCGTGGATACGGCTGAAGGCGCATACCTTTCCCGCGCTTAATCAGGGAACCAGATACTCTTCCAATTCACGTGACCTATGATCGCTAAGCGTTATATTGTTCGTGGCCGGGTGCAGGGCGTGGGTTTCCGCTGGTTTGTTGACCATGAAGCGCGCTCGCTTGGCCTTGCCGGATGGGTAAGAAACAATATTGATGGCACAGTGGAAGCTCTGGCCATGGGGACTGACCAGCAGCATGCGGCATTTGCCGGTAAGCTGCGCCAGGGACCGCGCGCGTCGCGCGTGGATGAAGTAACAGAATTAGCTGCTGAACCAATTGAAGGCCTGACTACATTCCGCATTGAAGGAGCATGGTAACAATGGAGCAGAAATCAGCAACCAGCTGTGAGCACCTGAAGAAACTTGTCCGCGAGGTGCCGGATTTCCCCAAACCGGGAATTCTCTTTTATGACATCACCACGTTGCTGAAAGATAAAATCGGCTTTGCCAGCCTGATTGACGCTCTTTCTGAGCACTATATTGGCCGCGATATTGACCTGATTCTGGGCATTGAGGCGCGCGGATTTATTTTTGGCCCTGCGCTGGCCTATCGTTTAAATGCAGGTTTTGTGCCTATTCGCAAACCAAAGAAGCTTCCCGCGGAAACCGTAAAGTGGACTTATGATCTGGAATACGGCACGGACACTCTGGAAATCCATAAAGATGCGATCAAGCCTGGCCAGCGCGTGATCATCGTGGATGATCTTCTTGCCACCGGAGGCACGGCAAATGCCTGCCTGCAACTAGCGCAGTCCCTTGGCGCAAAGGTGGAAGGGCTGGGCTTTGTGGTGGAATTGGATTTTCTGAATGGCCGCCAGCGGTTTAACGGCACAGAAGTGTTCTCGCTGCTGCACTATGACAAATAAGCGTTCTATTTGCGCAGCTATACTTCTCATACTGGTTCTACGCTGCCGGGCCGCTGACGATAAGCCTGATCCTTCTGCTCTCATCCATTCCGCAAATGAAGCAACTGATCTCTCAGTCGTACTACCCCATCGGCTGACTGGGACTGTGATTCTCGCGCCCGGTGGGAAAGATGAACGCAGCGGCACAATCACAATTTATCGTAATCAAAACCAATACCGTTCGGAGATTGAGCTTTCAGGCTATCGACGCATCTGGCTCCGGCTGGACAATCGCGTCTATGTCGCGAATTCCTCTCCTTTAGCTTTCTTGGGTTTGGAAAGCGATCTTGAGAACTCCTGGCGCGAAACCATCCTCGTCAACACTCAAGAGATAAAGTTCCGGCACGAATCAAGAAAAAACACAATGGGTGGTGATGTTTGGTGCATTGACGAAGCCGGTGGCGATTACACTCCGATGCATTTGTGCTTCGATACCTCGTCACAAACAATGCTCAGTAAGACATATGGAGAGGACCGCTACGAGTTTTCAGATTTTCAGGTTCTTGAAGGGAAAAAGTATCCGGGCAACATTCGCAGGTTCCGGCAAGGCAAGCTTGCCTTAGAAATGCGCAATCTTCATGCGGAAACCGGCGTTTTGCCGGAGGACGCATTTCAAGTGCCGAAAGAATCACTCCAGTTTGAGACCTGCGAGAACGTGGTCCCTCCCAAATTAACTTCTTCTCCCACTCTCTTCCCGCCAAGGACATTCGTTGGCAAGTCGCTCAAGATTTTTATTTATGGAATTGTTGCCGAGGATGGCAGCTTCACCCACGTGCTCGTTGCTTCAGTTCCACGCAATCCGGACCTTGTGAAGCTGGTCAAAGATAAGGTTGAACAAAGGCGTTTTACGCCGGCAATGTGCGGGCCCAAGCCGGTTGCAACCGAGCTTAACATTGAAATTGCGCCGACGCCTTGATCCTTATAAAAAGACCCATCCATCTCTTCGCAAGAGTTCGTCCGAGAGCCAAAGAAAGTCAGCAGTTAATCCCTACCCTCTCTCTTTCAGTGCTCTTATAAGCCCATGCCATGCGCGGAGTATTGTGTGCGATACCGAATCGCCCGCGCTGGTCTAGCAGGATCATCCCTCCGTGACCATTCAGACGGTTTTTCAGGTATTGCATGGCCTCCTGCGTTACCGCATCCGGCGAGCCGCCGGTGCGCACGCGGTCAGCAGCCCACTTGGCGAGAACAAGCTTCATAATGGGTTCACCCCACCCGGTGCAGGAGCTTGCGGCGCTGCGATTATCGGCATAACAACCGCAGCCAATCAGGGAAGAGTCGCCCACACGTCCGGGATCTTTGTTCAGTGTGCCGCCCGTGGAAGTGCCCGCGGCAATGTTGCCGCTGGCATCCAGCGCAACAGCTCCGACCGTATCGTGGCTTGAGAGCGGCCCGGCAAAAGTAAGATCGGGCTGCCCTGCTGCTTCTTTTTCCTGCGCTTCCTTCAGCCGCTTGATTTCCCGCTCAATCACCAGCTCTTCATTGCGGCACAACTCCATCCCCTTTTCCTGGGCAAAGCGCTCGGCGCCTTCACCCACAAAATATACATGCGGACTTTTTTCCAGTACCAGCCTTGAAGCGCGAATTGGGTTGCGGATACGCTCTACACAACCGACGCCGCCGGCGCGAAGCGTAGCGCCATCCATCATCAGGGCATCCAGTTGCACGCGGCCGTCACGGGTAAGAAAGCTGCCCCGCCCTGCGTCAAAGGTCTCGTCATCTTCCATGCAGACGATTGCTGCTTCCACGGCATCCAGCGCTGAGCCGCCGCCTTCCAGAACATGCCAGCCCTTGTTTAATGCATTTTGCACACCCTGAAGGTGCGCTTCCACCATGTCATCAGGAATGGCCCATGCGCCACCATGGACTACGAGTACAGGAAGTTGTCTCAATCTTTTTTGTCCCTCTTTCCGCTCAAAAGTGTAGCAGAACCCGGAGCAGCGCCAGCCCAGGGCCAACTCTCTGCCGTGGCAAAACAGCCGTTTATAAATCAAAGCCTTGGGCGAATCAAGGCTTGTGAGTAGCAGAGTTACACTTGTAAGAGATCATTATGAGCGACTGCAATCAACAGATATTCGATGGTGTCACGCAGGACCGCTGGAACTGCATCAAAAATGCCATTCAAAGCAGGACCGGCGTTGCTATTTCTATCGATAACGGCACTTCAACCCAAAGCGGTTTTACTTTTCAGTGGAATTACGATCCGGCAACACAAGTCCTCAGCATTCAATGCACTGACAAACCATTTATGGTTCCGTGCTCTTTTATTGAATCCAGGATCACTGAAGTGGTGAATAGCTGCCCGTAGTTGTAAAGGCTGAATTCAGGAGCAGGACCCGCCGTTGAGTATTGCCTATGCGCATTCATACGCCTGAGACTCAGCTGCGCAGCACTGGGCGCGATGGGGCGCAGTAAAATAGTGTCTGGAGATTCATTCATGGAAAAGCGTCAACTTGGAAAATCCGGACTTGAAGTGGCGCCGCTGATGCTGGGCGGTAACGTGTTTGGCTGGACCATCGATGAGGCAAAATCATTTGAAATTCTTGACGTATTTGTGTCCGCAGGATTGAACTTTATTGACACCGCGGACAGCTACTCAACGTGGGTCACAGGACATAAGGGCGGCGAGAGCGAAGCGATTATCGGCAGCTGGTTTAAGCGCAGCGGCAAGCGCGATCAGGTCATTATTGCCACCAAAGTTGGATCAGAGATTCCGGGTGAAGGCAAAGGGCTTTCCAAATCATGGATCATGCGGCAGGTGGAGGAATCTCTTAAGAGATTACAAACGGACTACATTGATCTATACCAATCTCACCGCGACGATCCAGACACTCCTGTAGAAGAAACTCTGGAAGCGTATGCGCAATTGATCCAGCAGGGCAAGGTGCGCGCCATTGGATGCTCCAACTTTACCGCTGAGCGAAGCAGGGAGTCTTTGTCCGTGAGCCAGCAACATGAGTGGCCGCGTTATGAGAGCCTGCAACCGCATTACAACCTGTACGAGCGTGAAGCCTATAAAACCACGCTGGAACCATTGGCATTGCAGGAGAAGATGGGCGTGATTCCTTATTATTCACTGGCCAGCGGCTTTCTTACAGGAAAATATCGTTCCCAGAGCGATCTGGGGAAAAGCCCGCGTGGCAAGGGCGTGCAGAAATACCTGAATGACCGTGGGTTCCGCATTCTGGAAGCGCTGGACCAGGTAGCGGAACGGTATCAGACAAAACAGGCCCAGGTGGCATTAGCCTGGTTGATGGCGCGCCCCAGTATCACAGCCCCTATAGCCAGCGCCACCAGCGTTGACCAACTGAATGATTTAGTCGCGGCCACACAATTGAAACTTAGCCAGAGAGACATTGACGTGCTGGACCGGGCCTGCGCATATCAGCAAACAAACCAGGAGCGGATTGCATAAACTGCAATTTGCAAAATTCGGAAAAGAGCCAAATTTTTTGCCACTTCGGGCGATTTTATTTAATCTTATAGACTCTCGCGGGACGCCTGATTTCAATGAATGAAAGGTGGAGAGATGAATATTTATAAAAATATTACGCAAACGATCGGGCGGACGCCGCTGGTCCAACTCAACAATATTACCAAGGGTGCCAAAGCCACGGTGGTAGCTAAGCTGGAAGGGTTTAATCCTTGCCATAGTGTCAAAGACCGCATCGGCGTAAGCATGATTGAAGACGCTGAAAAGTCCGGCCGCATTCAGCCGGGCAAAACCGTGCTGATTGAGCCGACCAGCGGAAATACAGGCATTGGTCTGGCGTTTGCCGCGGCAAGTAAAGGCTATCGCCTGATTCTGGTGATGCCGGACACCATGAGCCAGGAGCGTCGCGTGGTGCTGCTGGCGCTGGGCGCTGAGCTCATTCTAACCCCCGGTGCTAAAGGGATTAAAGGCTCCATTGCCAAGGCCAATGAGCTGCTGAAGCAGACGCCGAATGCAGTAATCCTGCAGCAGTTTGCCAATCCTGCCAATCCGAAAATTCATCGCGAAACAACCGGGCCGGAAATATGGAATGACACGGATGGCAAAGTTGACATTCTGGTTTCAGGTGTTGGCACGGGCGGCACGCTGACTGGCGTGGGCGAGTTCATCAAGCCGAAAAAGCCAGACTTCCAGATTGTGGCGGTTGAGCCTTCTGACTCTCCAGTGCTTTCCGGTGGCAAGCCTGGACCACACAAAATTCAGGGAATCGGCACCGGCTTTGTGCCGGATGTGCTCCGTCGTGACCTGATCAATGAAGTATTGCCGGCAACGCTTGAGGAATCACTGGAAACGGCACGCCGCATGGCAAAAGAAGAAGGCATTTTCATTGGCATCTCAGGGGGCGCGGCAGTGTCACAGGCCCTGAAGCTTGCCAATCGAGAAGAGAACGCAGGCAAGCTGATTGTGGTGATGGTGCCGGATTTTGGCGAACGCTACCTGAGCACAGTCCTGTTTGAAGGATTGAAGAATGAAGCCGCAAACCTGCCCACCGTGGATGCGGACGTGGACACCTTCTTCATGATGAAATCGGCGTAAGACCAGCCAAAGCTATAAGCGGGAGGGAGCAAATCTCTCTCGCTTTTTGTTTGTGAGCCTACTCACCGTCTGCTCGGCTGACTTAAGAATATGGGCTGCGCTGGCTAGCGATATTCCGAGCATTTACAATATAGAGATAGATAGAGCGATTGGTGCTGTGTTTGCAAAGGGGAGCGGATGTACGAGGTCACTGTCGAAGATTCATTCGCCGCGGGTCATTATCTGCGCAATTACAAGGGTAAGTGTGAAAATCCACACGGGCACAACTATAAAGTCCGCGTCACACTGCAGGGGCTTGAGTTGGATAAAGCCGGCTTGCTGCTTGATTTCAAAGATTTAAAAGAAGTGATGAAGCATGTGATTGACCGTCTGGACCACCAGATGTTGAATGACATTGTGCCCTTTACGGAGTTGAACCCTTCGGCTGAAAATCTGGCGAAATATTTTTACGATCAGGCCAATGACCGCTTGCGATCGGTTACTAATGGGCGCGTCGGCTTAAAAGATGTCACGATCTGGGAAACAGATACCACCACGGCCCGCTACTCGGAGTAAACCGGATCATATAAAGCTTGCTGTGTCGTGCGCCGGAATCCGTCACGATTAGTCTTCCATGCAGATCATCGAAATCTACCGTTCTGTTCAGGGCGAATCATCCTTCGCGGGTGTCCCCTGCATCTTTGTGCGTCTGGCTGCATGCAATCTGCGTTGCGTCTGGTGTGACAGCGAATATACCTTCAGCGGCGGCAGGAAAATGTCCGTCGATGAAGTACAGCAGGAAGTAATTCGCCTTGCTCCGGGAGGTCTGGTTGAAATTACCGGCGGCGAACCCATGCTGCAGGAGCGCGAACTGGTGCCGCTCATGGAGCAACTGCTGGCATTAGGCTACACGCTGCTGTTGGAAACCAGCGGTGAACGGGCACTAGAGAGAGTGCCGAAAGCCGTGCACAAGATTGTGGACGTTAAGTGTCCCGGATCAGGTGAAGGCGGGTCATTCCGCTTGAGCAATCTTGCAGCGCTTACGCCTGGAGATGAAATTAAATTTGTCCTGGCTGACCGCGTGGACTATGAGTTTGCCCGCGACTTCACCCGCGAGCATGGGTTAGAAACCAGAGTAGCGAATGTTTTGTTTTCTCCAGCATTTCGGAAGAATCCGAGCACAGAGCGTGGAGCTTCCAATTGCCAGCTTGATCCGCGCGTGCTGACGGAATGGATTCTGGAGGATAAACTCAATGTCCGGCTGGGATTGCAAATTCATAAATTTATTTGGGAGCCCGCGACCAAAGGTGTGTAACCAGAGTACATACAGCGAAAACATGGAAGTTTTGCGATAATTATAGGTTGTGCAAGGGCAGCTATTCAGCTTGTAAGGCCATCAGAAAAAGAGGCTTTTCTTATTCAGCACAGAAAACACATTGTTCCTGATGGCATAAAAATTTACCCAAGCGAATTACAGAAACAATCATTGAAAAGATTTGATGCCGGAGGTCAACTACCGATGAAAACCAGATTGACATATGCAGCGATGACAGCTTTTCTTATCTGTCTGTTTGGAACCGTGGCCGCATGGTCGCAGGCGACAGCAGGCAAGGTGCAGGGCCGTATCACCTCTGGCGGTAAACCGCTAGCCAATGCAGATGTTGTTCTTACAAATACAGATAACGCCCGCACCTACAAGATGAAGACCGATAAGAACGGCCAGTTTTCTGCTGTTGGCATTCAGTTTGGCACTTATGAACAGGAAATTACCGATTCATCTGGTGAAAAGCTCTTCAAAACCAAAGTGCAGATAACGGGCGAAGGCGGCGCGGTGCAGGACATCTCAGCTGAAGTTTCTGCCGGAAAGGGCGGGAACACAGGACCAAGCGCGGAAGAGCGGGAACGAATTAAAGCGAACAATGAAAAAGCTCAGAGTGAAAATGCCCTGATTGCGCAGTTGAACCCTCTTATCCAGGCAAAAAATTGGGCAGGCGAGGAACCTATTTTGACTCAACTCATCGCCCTCAATCCCAGCCGCTGGGATTTTCAGCAGGCATTGGGCGATGCTCAATTGAATCAGGGCAAATTTGAGGATGCCATTGCTACCTACGATAAGGCTATTCCTATGGCGCAGTCCGTTGCCAAGGGAGAGGTGAAAGACCCAAAGGCTGATCCGGCGAAAGCTAAATTGGCAGTAGGCCAAATGCTCACGAATGAGGGCGCGGCATACACCAAGCTCAAGAAACCAGATAAGGCGGTTGAAGCTTACAACAAGGCGGCTGAGTTCGAGCCAAATCCTTCAGGTTCTTATTTCAATCTGTGCGTGACGCAGTATAACAGCGGCAATACTGATGCAGCCCTATCGGTATGTGATAAGGCAATCGCTGCTGATCCGAACAAAGCTGATGCTTATTACATTAAAGGCTCTTTGCTCATGGGAAAATCCACGCAGGACAAGTCAGGAAAGCTTCAAGCTCCGGAAGGCACCGCTGAAGCACTCAACAAATACCTGGAACTGGCCCCTGATGGCGCCCATGCCAATGATGTAAAGCAAATGCTGACTTACATTGGCGCTAAAATCGATACCAATTACAAAGCAAAGAAAAAGTGATGGGCACGGCAATGCCAAATTAAGCTGTGAGGAATTCAGACATCTCGGAGGCGGAGCAAACAATGAAGAAATTCGCGGTTTCCCTGGCATTATCATTTGTTTTGGCAATTGGACTGCTGGCCAGCGCACAGACGGTTGGTGTTCCGGTGGAAGGCAAAGTCACCAAGGAGGGTAAGCCTCTCCCCAACGTGCAGGTGGTGCTTACTAATCTTGATAATGGCAGGACGTATAAGGCAAAAACGGAGAAAAATGGCAATCTCAATTTTATGGGAGTGGCCTATGGGAATTACCGGGTCGAGGTCATTGGGGATAAAGGTGAGAAGCTTTTCAGCAACAGAACTTCCATAAGCGCGGACAACACAACCAGCACGAATAATCTAACCATTGACATCAAAGAAGGAGCACAACCCGTAAGCGATTCCGGCGGCGCACCTTCAGCCCCCGGCCCCAAACTCACCAAGGAGCAACTCGCGAAAATTGAGGCAGACAATAAGAAAATTGCCGGCCTGAACTCGCTTATTAAAGAAGCAGATTCGGCACGGCAAGCCCAGGATTGGCCAAAGGCGGAGAATGCGCTAAAGCAGTTAATTGCCGCTGCACCGGACACCACACGCTGGGAGTTCTACTATGCTCTGGGAGAGGCGCAAAGCCGCTCCAACAAACCTGAGGAAGCCGTTCAAACTTTTGATAAAGGTATTCAGGTTGCCCAGTCGATAGCCTCAGGCTCAGCGCCGCCCGATCCCAAGAATCCAAATTCAACCCCCGCTGCCGCTAAAAGCGGAGAAGTCAAAATGCTTACTTCTCAGGGCAGTGCTTATTTGAAGCTGCAAAAGCAGGATGAAGCGATTGCCTCTTTAAAGAAAGCCGCTGAATTGGATCCTGGCTCAAGCCTCACCCAGTACAATCTTTGCGGCGTGGAATACAACGCGCAGAAATTTGACGATGCAAAAACAAGCTGCAACAAATACCTTCAGCTTGAGCCCAGTGGCGCTCATGCGGATGAAGTGAAAACATTTTTGTCGCAGATGGGAACAAAATAGAAGCTGAACAGTTATATAGACTGCAAGCGGCCTCCGGGCCGCTTTCTTATTTGGAAGTATAAAATTGCAGGTGTGCGATGTCCCGCGAATTTAAAATTCGTCCCGCAGTCCCTGATGATATCCCGGTTTTACGTGGGTTGATCGATGCTTCCGTTCGTGGGCTACAAGCAGCGGACTACAGCCCGGCGCAGATTGAGAGCGCTCTTAGAACGGTTTTTGGCGTGGACACCCAATTGATCTCCGATCAAACTTATTTCGTGGCAGAAACAATTCCTGCTCTAAGCGGAGCTCCATCGGATCATAGTTTGATCGTTGGCTGCGGTGGCTGGAGCAAGCGCAGGACTCTTTACGGCGGCGATGCCTGGAGAAACCGGCATGATGACCTGCTCGACCCGAGGCAGGATGCAGCCAAGATCCGGGCATTCTTTATTCATCCGGCCTGGGCGCGGCGCGGTATTGGCAGCCTGATTCTTGATGCCTGTGAATCATCAGCGGCATCTGCGGGATTCACCCGCTTTGAAATGGGCGCTACGCTGACCGGCGTGAAACT
>Ga0070739_10008975_pt1 | contig 10069 bp, 9 predicted proteins | sample Coa_R1_7_FD_66445 | JGI IMG/M metagenome (GOLD analysis project Ga0070739, IMG submission 66445) | Surface soil microbial communities from Centralia Pennsylvania, which are recovering from an underground coalmine fire - Coalmine... | ecosystem: Environmental > Terrestrial > Soil > Unclassified ...
TCAGGAACATATCTGCGCCTGCCTCAATCTTATGCGCCAGCGCATTGTCATAAGCCACTTTGACGGCAATTTTTTCCGGATATTGTTTGCTGAGCTTCACCAGCATGTCCTGGTATTCTTTGTCGCCGCTGCCAAGGGCAGTAATGATCAATGGCAGGCGCGCCAGATCATTGACGATGTCGGCAATCAGGTCAAAACCTTTTTGCGCAACGAACCGCGAGACAATCCCGATTATCGGCAGTTCAATGGACGCATTCTCCAGCCCGAACTGCCGCAGCAGATCATATTTGCATTCTTTTTTGCCTTCCAGGTTCTCCGCGCTGTATTGATGAACAACAAATTTATCTGTGTCAGGACTCCACTCGCCGTAATCCACGCCATTGAGAATTCCGGTCAGCGACCCTGAACGTGTTCGCAATACCCCTTCCAGGCCAAAGCCATATTCGCTGGTCTGGATCTCCTGCGCGTATTTACGGCTCACGGTTGTAAGGTGGTCAGAGAAAGCAAGCGCGGCCTTCAGAAAATTGACCTTGCCCCAGAACTCCATCTTGTCGATGGTGAAAAGGTCCCACGGAAGCATCAGCAATGGCAGAGTGTCCGGTGGGAAAAGTCCCTGATAGCCAATATTGTGAATGGTAAAAACTGTGCGCGTATTGCGGAAGACAGGATCGTGGGCATAGCTGGTTTCCAGCAGCACCGGAACCAGCGCGGACTGCCAGTCATGGCAGTGAAAAATGTCCGGCACACCCAGGACTTTGGAAGCCTCCAGCACGGCGCGGCAATAAAGCGCAAAACGTTCTGCATTGTCTGGGTAATCGCCGGCAGGAGTTCCATAAAGCGCATCGCGATCAAAGAATGGCGGATAATCGATAAAATAAAATTGCACTCCGGAGCGTTTACCGCCATCCAAAACGGAGCAAAATCGGTACTGATCATCAAAGGGGACGGTAACGCTGGGCAGCAGCACCTTGGCATCCGGCAGCTTGGTCTGCTTATATTTTGGCAGATACACGGAGACGGAATGGCCTAATTGGACAAGGGCCTGCGGAAGAGCGCCGACAACGTCCGCCAGTCCGCCGGTTTTTGCAAAAGGCACGCACTCAGAAGCTGCAAAAATTATTTTCATGGGGCCTCCGTGATACTAATGAGAGTTGGATGCGCCATCACCCGTGTTATGAAAATTCTAAATGCCAAAACTTAAAAGAGCCACCGTGCGCAGCAGTAAAAAACCAAAGCTGGGACAAAATTTTCTGGCCGATACCAGCGCCGCGGAAAAAATTGTGGATGCGCTGGGGGATCCGTCACAAACCGTCGTGGTGGAGGTTGGTCCCGGCAAGGGCGCGCTCACCCAGGTACTTGCCCAGCGCGCCGGGCGCTTGATCGCCGTGGAACTGGATCGAATGCTGGCAACAGAGCTGCGCTATAACTACCGGCTCCAGCCGCACGTAGAAATCATTGAAGCAGATGTGCTGAAGCTCGACTTCCGCACTGTCTTGAACCGTACCATTGGCCCGCTCAATGATCTGAGGCCGCTAAAACCTTCAAGAGCCAATGTAGTGGGAAACCTGCCGTATTACATTACATCTGACATTCTGCTGCGGCTCTTTGAATTCCATGATCAATTCAACCTGATTGTCATTATGGTGCAGCGTGAAGTCGCCGACCGCATTGCCGCTAAACCCGGTTCGCGCGATTACGGGCTGCTTTCTGCCACTGCGCAGCTTTACACCAGAGTTGAAAAGCTTTTTGACTTGCCGCCGGGAGCTTTTGTTCCGCCTCCTAAAGTGCATTCAGCAGTGCTGCGGATGACTGTGTCGCCCCGGTTTGAAGAATTGCAGGTGAAACCGGCAGAGTTTATCAGCTTCCTGAAAATAGCTTTTGCCATGAAGCGGAAAACGCTGATGAACAATTTAAAGAAAGATTACCCTGAAGAAAAAATCCGTGGCGCTCTCGACAATTTGGGCATTCGCCCTGACGTCCGTGCTGAAGCATTGCCGTTGGAAAAAAGCGCAGCAATATTTCGCCAATTAACCCAGAGTTAATCGCAAAGAGCACAAAGCTCGCTATCCCAAACAGGATTAAAAATAAAAGGAACACAAATTGGTTGTGTTCCTTTTGGCTCTCATAATCCAGCACTTACCTTCTGATGATACGTGAGCTTTCAGCACCACCAGACTGCGTTGAATGCTGTTCTGACGAGACAGCTGGTGGATTCTGCACATGCGGCGCTGACGGCACATAAGGCGCTGCCTGATGCACCACCACGGGCGGAGACGGCTGCCGCACCACAGGAACCTGCGTCGGCATTGTGCTCTCGCGTCTGGGTGACGACGGCTCAGATTGACGCCGTGGCCCAGAAAAGGACGGCTCAGAGTAAGACGCTGTTGGCGGGCCAGATTGCCGCACCGGCCGCGAAACAGAGGCAGACGACCCTTCATTCGAACGGTCCATGCGCCTTGAAGGTTCACGGTCACCATGAAAACGATCTTCATGTTCGTAAACACCTGCACTGGCTCCGGGCTCACGCTCTAACTTTTTAGGTCTGCGATCTGCATCCATCATGCCAGCTTCCTGCGCCGGAACATCGGTGCGAGGCACACGCGCTACATCATCATTCGTGAACACGTGCCGGTTGCCTTCATGGCCAATCTGTTCGTTGCTGTCGCGGTTGGCCAGTCTTTCACCACCCGCAAATCCATTCAGCTTTCCGCTATTGTTGGTTGTTGCTTCTCCCGGACGAATGACCTGCCCCGGCAATCTGCCCACGATCTTTGTATCCGCGGGCGGAACAGGAGCGCGGAAGTTAGGCGGCGCATTCACAATGCGTGGAAGCGTGTGCCATCTGTTCCATGATCCGGGGGCCCAGAACCAGCCACGCCCGGTCAGAAAAACCCAATGGCCGTAACGATACGGCAGCCAACCCCACGGATATGCAGACACCCATGTATAGCTGCCGCCGGTATCAGCCCAATATCCATTGGAGAATGGGTCCCAGTCCGCGCTTACATTGTTTGGCTGCCAAAGATCACCATAACCTTCAACGTCATAGTACTGGCCGTAATAATTCAGATCACTTGTGCCGTACTGGTAGGGAGATCCCGTATAAAGCCCCTGCGCAGAGGCATAGCTGCTGAGCTCGCTGTCGCGTTGCTCGCTCCATTGGTCCAGATCGTCGGCTTCCGCGCCCTTATCCAGCGCATAGTGGCCAGTGTCGCTGGGATCGAGCACAAAGGTTTCATTCTTCTTCACGGCGATGACGCTTCCGCTTTCAGGATCGCGTATGCCGATTGAGCCATTCCAAACCACAACTTCCAGCGGATCAGTATTGATGCTGGTCACCCGGAAAGTGCCCGGCTGCTTCACCGTAATGGTCTTGTTCTTTGCCACTACCTGGAATTCGCCGCTGGAGCGGCTGGCCATCTGGATTTCAGCTTCACCTTGTGCCAGATCGAGAGTTGTCCGTGCTTCACCGGAAGACAAACGCGCAAGCTCAGTAAAAACCACCTGCGTCTCCGGGGCCAACCGGACAATGCTGCCATCTTCCAGCTGGATTTCAGCCCAGCCGTCAGACATGGTCTGGATTCTGTTGTTTTCGATCAGCGGCGTGTTCATGGTCACGCTCTCGTAACCACGCCCGTTGTCCGTGCGCACCTCACCGGCAATAAAACTGATTCGGACGATCCGCGCATGCGATACATCCGGCTGGTCTTGCGCCTGGGAGAGCGGAGTAATACAAAAAGCCAACGTAAGAATTGCAATGAGGAGCAGCCAGTGTTTATTTCGCTTGGAATCGCGCGCCATAAACCCTCCTTAGTACTGCCTATGCTATACGCTTTAGACCCGCCGCTCAGTTTCTTAATGTTAAGTGTTATTGATCTACTTTAACTATTATTCAGAACTGGCTTTAGCAAGCAGCTTTTGCGCTCTTTGCCGGGCAATATGCATGATGGCGGGGTCTTCCGCAATGCTCTTCAGAGTGGGGGCAATCAGTTGCAACTCGGCCAGATTATGGCTTTCCATGGCGTTTTCCATGCCCTTCAGTTCAGAATCAAGGCCAAGCTTGTCAAAGCGGTGCATGGACTGCAACTTACGCCCGTGCTCAATGGTATTGGAAATGCCTTGAAAAATATTGGTTATTTCCTGGATTGCCTTGTTATCGGAGTAATCGTAGGTGGTCTCAAACTGACGTGTGGCATCGGTATAACTCAGGGTCTTTTTACCGGTGCTGGAAACCACATGCTTCTTGAAATTGAAATCGCCATGGAAGAAATTGGCTTCATTGGCGTCGCGAAAAATCTTTGCCAGGTTCCCTGAAGACATTGTGAAATCAACCGTGTAGTCGGGGTCCACGGCGCGATTGTCCGGCACGTCAAAGGGATTGCGCGAAAGATAATGGACTGAACCTGTTTCCTGTAAAACAAAGTTTATGCTCTGTGGAGTAGCGGCTTCCCACACCCGGTCAAAAGTAATTGTGGGAACAGAGTTTTGGGTCTGCTGGTCTTGTCCGTGGAGAGCCAGTAATCCGGCCAACAGCGCTGCACATAAAAATATAAATTTGCGTTTCATCGGGAAGCAGCCTCATAACGGCTGGTTGTTGCCGCCGTATGTATATGGCAGATGGCGATTGCCAGCGCATCGGATGCATCCATGGGCTCCGGATATGCGGCAAGGCCCAACAAACGCGTGACCATCTGCTGCACCTGCTGTTTCTCTGCCCGCCCATATCCAACCACTGCGGACTTGATTGACAACGGCGAGTATTCCGCAACCTGCAACCCGGCAGAAGCCGCCGCCAGAATAGCTACACCCCTCACCTGCCCCAGTTTGAGCGCCGTTTTTACATTCACTGCGTAAAATACATCTTCAATCGCAACAATCTCCGGCCGGTGTTCGGTAATGATGGCGGAAAGATCAGTAAAAATCTTTTGCAGTTTAGCCGGCATGGACATGCTGGATTTCAACTTGATTGCGCCGGTGCAATGGCAAACAAGTTTTCTGGCATGGTCCTCTTCCACCACGCCAAAACCGGTGTACTCGCTGCCGCAATCAATGCCCAGCACACGCATGAAAGAAGTTTACTATTAATTGGCTAATGAATGGCCACAGAATCAGAATGGCGCTTGTCGGTAATAGCGCCTGACTTGTTGAACAGTATTTGCCTTGCCCGCACAAGCGGACCTGGAGTATGTTTTTGCTGATTCAGAAAGGAGCACCATGATCACTCTTGTTCTTCTTGCAGCGGCCGCAGCCTGTTGGATTGGCGGAGCCGGCCTGGGCGTAGCGTAATCTTCAGCAGCATTTGGGCCTTCGTGCAATTGCTGCTTCCTTTTCCCGCATAAAGGCCCTATAGCTTTCGGTTGAGCGCGCAGCTTGTGTCTGTTTCAAAAAACGGTCATAAGCGGATTCATCAAAGATTTCACGCAGAGCAGCCTGCACTGTCCGCATGAACTTCCTGGAATTTCCATAGACTGATTTTCCCACGCGCTTCCATGCTTTCGCGTTTAAGTTTTGCCACCGATTTTCTCCCCGTCTCCACGCCTCTGCGGTGGAACTGCTTTTTCGATCACGCGCAATGTCCCGGTCACCCGATGTCTTCATAGTTCCTCCGCATAGGCTGTCGCCACGAATGGCGCTTCCTGCGTTACATGCTGGCGGCGGCCGGTGATCACGCTGATCCACTGCATGGCCGACTCAATTACGATCATGCTGACCAGGATCACCAGAAGCCCGCAAACAGCAGCGTCAAGCTGGTCATTAAAGATCCTGCGGCCCAGGCCGGCCACCGCAGGTCCGGAAGCCAATTGATGGGCGTGCGCAAGCAACCCCAGGATTGGGTTGGGATCAAAAACCTTGTGCCATGCTGCCGAGAAAGTCACGGCTACCAGCCAGGAAAGCGGCGCCAATGTGACCCACATATAACGCGCCCGGCCCAATTTAACAATGATGGACGTGGCAACGCAAAGTGCCACCGCAGCAAGCAACTGGTTGCAAATACCAAAGAGCGGCCAGAGCGAGTTGATGCCGCCTAATGGATCGCGAATGCCCTGCCATAGAAAATATCCCCAGGCTGCCACAATGAGCGCACTGGTAAAAATGATGCTGGGATACCAGCTGGTGCGGCCCAGCGGCTTCCAAATGTGCCCGAGCGCATCCTGCAACATGAACCGTCCCACGCGCGTTCCGGCGTCGAGCACCGTCAGGATAAAAAGCGCCTCAAACATAATGGCAAAGTGATACCAGATTGCCATAACGGCGGTGCCGCCCAGACTGTCAGAAAAAATCTTTGCCATGCCCAAAGCAAATGCAGGAGCGCCACCGGTGCGGAAGAAGAGCGTTTTCTCGCCCACATTGTGCGCCAGCATCGCCATTTGATCGGCAGTAACAGGAAAGCCCCAATTGGCAATGGTGGAAATCGCGGCAGCAGGAGTGCCGCCCACCATCCCTGCGCCGCTGTTTACGGCAAAATAAGTCCCCGGCTGCAGAGTGCATGCGGCAACCATCGCCATGATGCCGACAAAAGATTCCGCCAGCATGGCGCCATATCCCACCATGCGTGTTTGCGTTTCACGGGCAATCATCTTGGGAGTGGTGCCGCTGGAGATAAGCGAATGAAAGCCGCTGATTGCGCCACAAGCAATGGTGATAAATGCAAACGGAAAAAGATTGCCGGCAAATACCGGGCCGCTGCCATCAGTAAACCGGGTGAGCGCGGGCATCTGCAAATTGGGATGGACCAGAACTATGCCTAAGGCAAGAATTGCGATAGTCCCAAGTTTTACAAACGTGCTCAGATAATCGCGCGGTGCAAGCAATAACCATACCGGCAGCGCTGAAGCGGCAAAGCCATACACAATAATAAGAACAGCCAGCATTGTCCCGGTCAGCGTGAATGCAGCAGCATGTGTGGATTGTGACATCCACTGCCCGCCAAAGATGGCAGCAATTACCAGCAAAAAACCTAATGCTGAAGCCTCAATGACTTTGCCTGGACGCAAATATCTGAGATAAACACCCATGAGCAGCGCGATGGGAATAGTCATTCCAATCGTAAATGCACCCCAGGGACTGTCTTTCAGGGCGTTCACAATGATCAGCGCTACCACTGCCAGCAAAATAACCAGAATGCTGATGACTGAAATGAAAGCTACAGTGCCGGCAGTCTTGCCGATCTCATCCCGCGCCATTTGGCCAAGGGATTTACCATCGCGGCGGACAGAAAAAAGAAGGATCACAAAGTCCTGCACGCATCCGCCGAAAACCGCTCCAACAAGGATCCAGAGCGTGCCTGGAAGATAACCGAATTGCGCGGCCAATACTGGCCCAACCAGCGGCCCCGGACCGGCTATTGCGGCAAAATGATGGCCAAAAAGGACCCACTTATTCGTCCGGACAAAATCGCGGCCATTCTCCAGGCGCTCGGCCGGCGTGGCCCGCATGGCATCCAGTGCGAGCACCTTGGCGGCAACAAATTTGGAATAAAACCTGTACCCTAGCGCATAACTGCATACGGCCGCCACCACCAGCCACATGGCATTAATCGGCTCGCCACGATGAAAAGCAATTGTCGCCAGGGCCAGCGCTCCCAGAGTTGCTACCGCCAGCCATACCAGCACTTTGGCAATTTTCATATCTACTCCGCCCGCTTATTGTCCCTTGAGCCGTGTTCTTGCGCAATCGAAAGACATAAACGATCTTGCAATCACAATCATCTGGCTGAATTACCCATTACGTTGTGCTTGATATATTCTTCTGAAGATCGCCAGAATTTGGACAGTGTGAGGCAGGATAGTGAACTTTCTTCTTAAAGTAATGCGCTTGCTCCACATGATCATAGGCATTACTCCCGCCCGGCCCGAGCAGGAACGCACCTTTCTCCTCTTGTGGTTAATATCGATTATCGCTATTGGCCTGATTGGTGTTGCTGTGGCGGTTTTCCTGGCTCCAAGAATCATTCAATAAGGCGTACAGGCCTGCGGAAAGACACGAATCCTTTTGTAATCCGCAAAACAGCCCTTTTGGCCCAGTGGTCATCTAACCATGGCGGAGTACCCCAATGAATACAATCGTGACCGCTCTCACTTTGGCTTTTGCGTTGGCGCAGCTTGGGGCACAAGCAGGGCAACCGCAAGTTCAGCCCTTGCCGCCGTCTCAGTCCGTGCAGCAGATTCCGGTCTCCCCTATTTTTTCCACGAACAGCGCGGTCCAGATTACCAATGGCCCCGTGGTGGAAAATGTGACGGACACAACCGCCGAGATCGCATGGTCAACCAACGTGAATGCGGGAACATCACTCCATTACGGCACCGATCCCAGCCACCTGGACCAGACAGCCGGCATGCCCTGGGGTGGATTGACGCATAGAGTCACGCTCAAAAATTTAAAACCCAACACCACTTATTATTTCAAGGCCGCTTCTGGCGAAGGACAAGGAACGGGAACAAAGGCGGAAACAGGGCAATCCTCATTTCAGACAAAACCTGCAAATGTTGCGCAGCAGAATAGGTGACGCTGTTAGGTACGCTGCACTTATTCCCATGTCTAGCCACTTGTTTTTTGGCATAGTATGGATTGGGCTGGGCACGTTTTCTTATGCGCGCTTACACGGGCATAATGCCATTTGGCATCATTACGTTGAATAACTTTCCAATAAATAGGAGCCAGCAAGCCCGTCTGGGAAAAGTTTTGCTGGGCATTTGTTATTTGGCAATCGGACACTTGTCGATGTACATAAAGCACGCGCGGTTCTTAGGGTGAACAGCACTCTATGGAGTTGAACGGCGCTCTACAGGGGGGCCGACGGCCATCCGGTTTTTTAGCTTTCCCGTTAACATCAATCCAAGCATCCTGAAATCACTGATAAATGACCAGAATGGATGTCCAAACGTTGCCGGCTTATTGCCTTCAATAAGAAAGTGGCCTGTCCAGGCAAAGCTGTATGCCACCACCGGCCATAACAGCGCATACCATGGATGGCCTGTAACAAAAGGAACAATCAGCGTGCAAAGCCCAAGAATGGTTCCCGCGGCATGCATGGCGCGGTTGCGCGGATCGCTGTGCTCATGCAGGTAAAACGTGAAGAACTCTTCGTAGTTAGCAAAGCGCTGTTCTGGCAAGGCGGCACCCTCCTGCTTCTGGTGGAAAAGTATATTCCATCCTGCGAATGTCCCAGAAAGATATATTGCCCGGCATTTGAAACTTTTATCGTGATACGATATTATCAATTCCTAGATCGCGTATATCCTCTGTGAACGCCCCCTGGTTCTCCAACTCCTTCGGCCAGGGGGCATGATTTTAGTTCCCTGAGCCCTTGGCTGTAATAACGCTTTTAAGGGCGACTAGGCGCTGTTGCGCCAGCATATAACTGGTGCCGGAAACATCAACTTTGGGTTTTTCAATGCGCGAATAAAGAGTTTGTGCTGTGGCAAGCTCCCCATATTGTTCCGCAAGTTCTCCCAACCCAAACCAAATTTCGGAGTTAGGTTCCTCTAAAGCTGCGGCATCCATGGCTTTCAACAGTAACTCACGCGCTTGAGTTGTTTTGCCTGTGTAAGCGTACAGGCATGCCAGCGTATGCAGGATGGGAAAATTGGAGGATTTAGTATTGGTATTGGCCCGTTCAGCGGCTTCAACTGCATCCGGACTAATTGGGCCAGGCAATAAAAGCGCACTCCAGGCATATAAATTTAAATCCTGGTCACTTGCTTTACCGCTATCTATTAACGGCTTGATCACTTTTTGTAATGTGGAAACATCGCCTTGATATTGGGCTAACTGGGCTTTGGAGCGCTTGTACTCCACTTCATCAGGATATTTTTCAAGGCGTGAATCAACTAATTTTTGCCAATCTCCCAGATGTTTTAGCCCGGTATAGGCTTGAACGGCAAAGTTGAATGCAATGAGCGAGTCCGGAGATGATTGAGTCAGAGCTTCCGCTACCGGCAGAAGTTCTGCCCAGCGTTCCTGCGCTGCATAGGCATATGCCAATACCACGCTTAATCGATTCCGGTCCGCTTCCACCGTTGATGCATCTCGGAGCTTGATCAGCGTTGAAAGATTATCCCCTTGCAAT
>Ga0070739_10008976_pt1 | contig 10067 bp, 10 predicted proteins | sample Coa_R1_7_FD_66445 | JGI IMG/M metagenome (GOLD analysis project Ga0070739, IMG submission 66445) | Surface soil microbial communities from Centralia Pennsylvania, which are recovering from an underground coalmine fire - Coalmine... | ecosystem: Environmental > Terrestrial > Soil > Unclassified ...
CGGGCTCGGCACGTTGTCGAGCAACAGGTCGAGCCGCCCGTTCGGATGCAGCCGCCACAGCCGGCCGGTCGGGTCGTGCAGCCCGCTTTCGCCCTGGTCGGTGAAATAGAGGTTGCCGTTCCGGTCGAAGATCAGGTCGTTGAGCCCCTTGAAGCGCTCGCGGTGGGGGCGGTCGAAATAGGTCTCGACCGTGCCGACGGCGGGGTCGAGCACCATCACCCCGTGCTTGTGGTCGGCGAGAAAGATGCGGCCGTCGCGGTGGATCTTCAGCCCGTTGGGCTCGCCGTCGTAGCGCGCGACGAGGCTCCATTCGCCGGCCGGCGTCACCTTCAGCACCTCGCCGTAGGGGATGTTGACGACATAGAGGTTGCCGTCGCGGTCGAAGCTGGGGCCTTCGAGAAAGCTGTCGCGCGGCACTCCGCTCTGGTGGCGCGGGTTGTCGTGGCTGCGCATGGCGTCGGGCAGGCGGGCGAAAATCTCGGTCTTGACGATCGGCGGTGCGGCGAACACGGGCTTGCTCCTCCTCTGGCTGCGCGACCTTAACCCGGTCGCCGCCTCACCGGAAAGTGACGGGACAAGCGGCCGCGCCGGGCGCATGTCTCGCCGGCGAACGCCACCCGACCGAGGAGGAAATTCATGTTGCGACGCAGCCTTTTCGCCGCCGCGGCCGTGGCCGTGATCGCCCTGCCGGCCTGGGCCCAGGCCCCGGCGCAGAACGGGACGCCGGCGCGGGTGCGCGGCACCGTGGAAAAGCTCGACGGCCATACCCTGGTGGTCAAATCGCGCGAGGGCGGGACGGTGTCGATCGCCCTCTCCCCCGACGTCAAGGTCGCGGTGCTGGTCAAGAAAAGCCTCGCCGACATCAAGCCCAACGACTACGTCGCCTCGACCGGGGTCAAGGGCAGCGACGGCAGGCTGCACGCCGTCGAGGTGCGCATCCTGCCCGAGGCGATGCGCGGCGTCGGCGAGGGCCAGCGGCCGTGGGACCTTAAGCCCGGCAGCCTGATGACCAACGCCACCGTGACCGGCACCGCCAAGGTCGAAGGCGGCGAGCTGCTCAAGGTCAAATACAAGGACGGGGAGTCGGACTACGTCGTCGGCCCGGAATGCCCGGTGCTCGGCATGGCCGACGGCGACACCGGGCTGTTGAAGCCCGGCGCCGCGGTGTTCGTCATCGCCCAGAAGCATCCGGACGGGAGCTTGACGAGCGCGCGGCTCTACGCCGAAAAGGACGGCGTCAAGCCGCCGATGTAGCCGCGCCGCGCCGGGCGGCGGAAGGTAAGTGCGCATGAAACTGCCCTGGCTCGACTACCGGCGCCGCCTGTCGCCGCTCAAGCTGGCGGTCTTCGCCTTTCTGTTCGCACCCGGGACGTGGACGGCGGTGGCGCTGGCGAGCGGCGCGCTGGAGCCGCGCCCGCTCAACGCCGCGATCCACCAGATCGGCCTGTGGGTGGTGCGCTTCCTGTTCGCCGCGCTGGCGGTGACGCCGCTCCGGGCGATCCTCAACTGGCCGCGGCTGATCCTGGTGCGGCGCATGCTCGGCGTCGCCGCCTGCGCCTATGTGCTGATCCATTTCAGCCTCTATGTCGCCGACCAGGTCTTCGACCTCGCCAAGGTGGCGAGCGAGATCGCGCTGCGCGTCTATCTGACGATCGGCTTCACCGCGCTGCTCGGCCTGTGCGCGCTGGCGGCGACCTCGACCGACGCGATGGTCCGCCGCCTCGGGCGGCGCTGGCAGAGGCTGCACCGCCTCGTCTACCCGATCGCGCTGCTGGCGCTGGTTCACTACTTCATGCAGGCAAAGCTCGAAGTGTGGGAGCCGACGGTGTTTTTCGGCATCTACGGCTGGCTGATGGGCTATCGCCTGCTGGCGGCGAAGTTCGCCGTGCGCGGGCGGCTGCCGCTGTTCTGGGTGGCGGCGCTCGGGCCGGTCGCCGCGGCCGCGACCGCGCTCGGCGAAGCGGCCTATTTCCACTTCGCCTTCGGCGCCCCGACGCTGCGCGTGCTCGACGCCAATCTCGGCCTCGAGACCGGGGTCCGTCCGGCCGCCGTCGTCTTCGCGCTGGGGCTGGCGGTGACCCTCGCCGGCGCGTTGCGCGGCCGGGTCGGGGCGCGGCTCAAGCCGGCATAGACTTGGCCGCGACGGACGGGGTAATTGTCGCCCAACCACACGCCGCGAGGAGGACCGCCTTGGCCCAGACTGCATTGCCGCCCGGCTCGATGATCTGGAACTTCACGCTGCTGGCCCACCACACGCTCGACGGGTTCGGCGGCATCGGCGAGGGCATGTCGATGCAGCTCGCCAGGGACGGGCGGCGCATCCTGTGGCTCGCCCACGAGAGCGCGCCGAAGAATTTCACCGCGGTCGACGTGTCCGATCCGCGCGACCCCAAGATCGTCGCCCGCGCCGACCTGCCGCAGAGCCACATGCGCTCCAACTCGCTGGAGACGGTCGGCGACGTGATGGCGGTGGCCTACCAGACGCAGCGCCCGGGCCTGCAGCCGGCCGGGTTCGAACTGTTCGACATCTCGACCCCCGAGACCCCGAAGCGCATCTCGTTCACCGACCTGTCGGGGCCGCATTCGCGCGGCGTGCACCAGCTCTGGTTCGCCGACGGCGAGACCATCCACATGTCGTCGGGCGCGCCCGACTTCGTCCCGACCCACCCGAAGGACGACCAGTTCTACATGAGCTTCGACGTGCGCAACCCGTCGAAGCCGGTCGAGATCGGCCGCTGGTGGCTGCCCGGCCAGATGCAGGGCGACAACGAGGCGCCGCCGAAGCGCCACCCCGAGGGCAACGACAGCGGCTTCCGCCCGCACAACACCAACGTCTATCCGCAGCGCCCGGACCGCGTCTACATGGGCTATCTCGACGGCGGCATGATCGTCCTCGACATCGGCGACAAGGCGCATCCGAAGATGGTCTCGCGCTGGGACTACCATCCGCCCAATCCCGGCTTCACCCACACCGTGGTGCCGTTCTTCTCGCGCGACCTGTTGATCGTCAGCGACGAGAGCACCCGCAACGACGGCGCCGACTGGCCCAAGCTGGTCTGGGTGGTCGACAACCGCACCGAGGAGAACCCGGTGCCGATCTCGACCTGCCCGCTGCCGCCGGTCGACAGCTTCGGCAAGCGCGGCGGCCGCTTCGGCGCGCACAATCTGTGGGAGAACCTGCCGAAGGAAGGCTGCTGGAAATCCGAGGACGTGGTGTTCGGCACCTTCTTCAACGGCGGCCTGCGCGCCTACGACATGGCGAACCCCTACCGGCCGGAGGAGATCGCCCATTTCGTGCCGGCGATCCCCGGCGCGCCGACCGGGGCGTGCCAGCTCAACGACGTGTTCATCGACGACCGCGGCGTCGTCTTCACCGTCGACCGCCACGTCGGCGGCCTCTACGTGCTGGAGATGGATTTCTGAGCGGCGGCGCGGCGGAGCTCTTCGCCGGCGGCCGATTCGCCGAGCTCACGGCTGCCTCAGTGGCGGGACGGCCGCCTGCCGCGCGGTGATAACTGCGGACCTACGTGCGCTGCCCAACCGATGAGCACGTTTATGCTGCTTTACCCGCGCTTTACGACTTGGTACATTTTTTGATTAAAACTTTTCTAGCGTCACCAAATGCAGACAAACCCACCAACAAGGATCGATTCGCATAGAAACCGTAATCTCGATTTGATACGCGCCGCGGCGATTTTGATGATTCTGGTCTATCACGGCGTACAAATGTCACCAATTGCATTTCCTCGGCTAATACTTATAACAAATTTTGGCCAGTATGGGGTTGATTTGTTTTTTGTCCTTAGCGGGTGGTTGATCGGTGGTCTGTATTGGCGGGAGCGTCGTTTATTCGGCGACGTTTCGCTCCTCAAATTCTGGGTTCGTCGCTGGATGCGCACAGTCCCCCCGTATCTAGCTGGATTGGGTCTGGCGTGGCTTGCAGTTTATATTGTTCGTAGTCAGCAGTTCGACTGGGCATATATGTTTTTCCTACAGAATTACCACGAGAAAATTCCATTTTTTCTGGTGAGTTGGTCGCTATGTGTCGAGGAACATTTTTATCTCTTGGTCCCTCTGATGTTTGCTCTATGGCGCGAGAGCGAGAGTTCAAGACCCTACATATTGGTCCTCGGCCTTGCCGTGATAGCGCCAGCCGCATTCCGTTCTCTGGAATATGCCCGTCTGGGAGACGAGTTCGGCTATCGGACAACAGCCACCCATCTCCACATGGAAGGGTTGATCTTGGGCTTCCTGCTGTCGTACGCAGCTGTCTACCGGCGCGACGTTTTCGCCCGCCTGCAGGCGTCGGCACCGTGGTTGGCGGCGATTTCGATGTTGGTCCTCATAAGTCTCGAGTTTTCCGGCCCGCGGTTGCGCTACGTATTCTGGTATACGGCGATTTCCGTGTTCTTCTCCGCTGTTTTGGTCGGACTCGTCACGCGCCGAGAGATCGGGACGGCCGTCAATCGCGTAACCGCGCCCATCGCGATTGCTAGCTATTCTGTATATTTAACGCACGCCCTGGCAATTCACGTCGCCCGAAATATCGTGGCACAGCTTCCCGAGATGGCTGGCCTTGCTTATTTTCCCATCCTGGTTGTTACTGTCATAGCGTCCGCGGCAGCTCTCTACTATACCGTTGAGAAAACATGCATTGCGGTTCGAGATGCTTACTGGCCCCGGAGGGAAATTGCTCGCGACGCGCCTATTCCGGCAACTTGAGGCGTCTGCCATCTGAAAGCGGATTAAGAGCCATCAGATGTCCGGGCCGAAAGCAGTCTTAGGATGACCAATTGCCGCCCGGAGCTGTTCGCCGGCCCGGGCGCCGGCCTCTTCGGGCGCCGGCAGCGCCGCCCGCGCGGCGGGCGCATCCCGGTGGCGATCGTCACCGGCTTTCTCGGCGCCGGCAAGACCACGCTGATCCGCGCCCTCCTGGCGACGCCGGAGGGCGCCGACAGCGCCGTCATCGTCAACGAGTTCGGCGAGGTCGGCATCGACGACGCGCTGCTGCGCGGGTCGAGCGACGCCACCGTGCTGCTCGGCAACGGCTGCGTCTGCTGCCTGATGCGCAGCGATCTGCAGGAGACCCTGCGCACCCTGTTCGCCGAGCGCGCCGGCGGCGCGGTGCCGAGCTTTCGCCGCGTCCTGATCGAGACCAGCGGGCTCGCCGATCCCGGCCCGGTGTTGCAGACCTTCGCCAGCGACCGCGCCCTCGGCGGCGAGTTTCACCTGCAGGCGCTGATCGGCGTCATCGACGCGGTCAGCGGCCCGGACAATCTCGCCCGCATGGCGGAGGCGCGGCATCAGATCGCGCTCGCCGACCGCATCGTCGTCACCAAGCCCGACCTGGTGCCGCAGCCGGCGGTGGCGGCGCTGTGCGAGACCCTGGCCCGGCTCAGCGCCGCGCCGGTCGCGATCGCCCGCGACGGCGCCGTCGACCCCGGCTTCCTGCTCGGCGACGGCGCCGAGTTTCCCGCCCTGGCGCACGAGCATGACCACGAACACAGCCACGCCGACGGCATCGCCAGCTTCACCCTGGTCTTCGACCGGCCGCTCGCCTGGCCGGCCTTCGAGCAGGCGATGGCGGTGCTGACCGCGCTGCGCGGCGCCGACCTGCTCCGGGTCAAGGGGCTGGTCGCGGTCGAGGGCTGCCGCGGCCCGGTCGTCGTCCACGCGGTGCAGCACACCGCCCACCGCCCGGTCGAACTGGAGGACTGGCCGGGCGGCGACCGCACCTCGCGCCTCGTCTTCATCACCCGCGGCATCGCCCGCGCCGAGGTCGAGCGCCTGTTCGAAGCGGTCGCCGCTATCGCGAGTCCCACAGCCGCCTGATCGCCGCGCGCTGCGCCGCGTCGGGCAGGCGGCCGGCGCCGGCGGCGAGGTTGTCGGCGAGATGCGCCGGGTTGCCGGTGGCCGGGATGACGCAGGTCAGCGCCGGCTCGGCGATCAGGTATTTGAGGCAGAGCTGGGCCCAGCTCGCGCAGTCGAATTCGGCGGCCCAGCCCGGCAGCGGCGTGCGGCCGAGGCGCCGCACCAGCTCGCCGCGTTCGAGCGGCTGGTTGGCGATCGTCGCCACGCCGCGCTCGGCGCACAGCGGCAACAGCCGGGTTTCCGCCTCGCGCGCGGCGAGCGAATAGCCGAACTGGACGAAATCGATCCCCGGCTCGGCGGCGACGATCTCCGCCAGCCGCGGCAGCGCCCCGGCGGTGTAGTGGGTGATGCCGATATAGCGCACCTCGCCGCGCTCCTTCATCGCCCGCAGGGTGGCGAGGTGGGTGCGCCAATCGACCAGGTTGTGGATCTGGATCAGGTCGATGACCGGGGTTTTCAGCAGCGCCGCCGAGCGCGCCATCTGGGCGATGCCGGCCTCGCGCCCGCTGGTCCATACCTTGGTGGCGAGAAACACCCGCTCGCGCACCCCGGCCTCGGCGACGAGGTCGCCGGTCACCGCCTCGGCGCGGCCGTACATCGGCGAGGTGTCGATCATGCCGCCGCCCGCCGCGACGAGATGCCGCACCACCTGGCGCAGCGGCGCCCGCGCCCGCTCGTCGGCGCCGACATCGAACACCGGCCAGGTGCCGAGCCCGACCGCCGGCAGCAATTCCCCGCTGGCGGGAATGGCGCGGCGGATCACCCCGCGTCGAGCCCGAGCATCAGCCGCAGGTTCTGCACCGCGGCGCCGGAGGCGCCCTTGCCGAGATTGTCGAGCCGCGCCACCAGCACCGCCTGGCGCCGCGCCTCGTTGGCATGGACCGAAAGTTCGAGCCGGTTGGTGTCGTTGAGCCCCTGCGGTTCGAGCTTGCCGTCGGCGGCGGGCTCGACGACGGCGACGTTGGCGCAGCCGCGGTAGCGCGCCGCCAGGACCTCATGGAGATCGGCGCCCTTCGGCCGGCCCGGCAGCGTATCGAGGTGCAGCGGCAGCGAGACCAGCATGCCCTGGCGGAAATGCCCGACCGAAGGCACAAAGATCGGCCGCCGGGTCAGCCCGGAATAAAGCTGGGTCTCCGGCACGTGCTTGTGCTCGAGGCCGAGCCCGTAAAGCTCGAAGGCCGGGCCGCCGGCCGCGTCGTGCGCCTCGATCATCGCCCGGCCGCCGCCGGAATAGCCGCTGACCGCATTGATCGTCACCGGGTAGTCGGGCGGCACCAGCCCGGCATCGACGAGCGGGCGGATGAGCGCGATCGCGCCGGTCGGGTAGCAGCCCGGGTTGGCGACCCGCCCGGAAGCGGCGATGCGCGCCGCCTGGCCCGCCGCCATCTCGGGAAAGCCGTATTCCCAGCCCGGATCGACCCGGTGCGCGGTGCTGCCGTCGAGCAGTTTCGGCGCCTCCGCCCCGAGCCCGTCGGCCAGCGCCGCCGCTTCCTTGGCCGCCGCGTCGGGCAGGCACAGCACGACGAGATCGACCGCCGCCATCATGTCGCGCCGCGCCGCCGGGTCGCGGCGGTGTTCCGGCGGCAGGCTCCTCAGCTCGATCTCGGACAGCGCGGCGAGGCGGGCGCGGATGCCGAGCCCGGTGGTGCCGGATTCGCCGTCGATGAATACGCTGGGCCGGTTCGCCGCCATGACAACGCTTCCTCAAGCCGGGTTCAACGCCGCGCGATAGGCCTTTACCGCCGCGGCAAAGCCGATGACAAGCGCATCGGCGGTCAGTTCGTGGCCGATCGAGGCCTCCGCCACCGGCGGCATCGCGGCGACGAAGCCGGGCAGATTGGCCAGGCTCAGATCGTGCCCGACATTGACGACCAGCCCCGCGTCGAGCGCCCGCCGCGCCGTCGCCACGCAATCGGCGAGCGCCGCCGCCGGGTCGCCGGCGCGGAACGCCGCGGCATAGGCCCCGGTATAGATCTCGACGCCGTCGGCGCCGGTGCCGCGCACCCGGTCGATATCCGGGCAGTCGGGATCGACAAACAGGATGACCCGGCAGCCGGCCGCCTTGATCGCGGCGATCGCCGGGCGCAGCACGGCGATCTCCTCGCTGCCGAAGCGCCAGCCCGCCTCCGAGGTGAAGGCGTCGGGCGGATCGGGCACCAGGGTGCACTGCTCGGGCCGGGCGGCGCGGACGATGTCGATCAGCCGCGCGTCGGGATAGCCCTCGATATTGAGCTCCATCGCCGGCCGCCACGGCTGCATCAGCGCCGCCAGCGCCGGCACGTCGGCGGCGCGGATGTGGCGCTCGTCGGGCCGCGGGTGCACGGTCAGCCCGTCCGCCCCGGCATCGTGCGCGATCGCCGCGAAGCGCAGCACGTCCGGCACCCCGGTGTGGCGCGAATTGCGCAGCAGCGCGACCTTGTTGAGGTTGACGCTGAGCCGGGTCATCGCCCGCCTCGCGGCCTAGGCGCGCAGCGGCGGCGGCGGCTTGGCGCCGAACTCGAACATCAGCGCGTCGCGCACGGTGTCGAGGTCGAGCCCGTGCGCGGCGATCATCGGCGCGGTCTCGACGATGATCTCGTCGATGTCGCGGATCAGCTTGAGCCGCTTGAACAGGTCTTCGCTGTCGAGGCCCAGCCCCTCGCCCAGCAATTCCATGAAGTTGACCACCTCGAAGCTGTTGCCGTCGCCGGCGTCGCACAATTCGCGGTGGCAGGCGTGATAGATCGTCGCCAGCGTATCGACGCCGTGCTCGACCACCGCGGCCAGTTCCTTGCGCACCAGCTCGCGCTTGAACTCGGGCATCTGCGCCAGGCTGTTGGCCTGGGTGCCGACCCGCGGCACCTCGAGATCGACGAACTCGACCCCCGGGATGATGCCGAGCAGCGTCTTCACCGCGGCGACGACCTCGGGCAACACCGGCCGCTCGTGCAGCGCCACGCGCTTCTCCACCCGGCGTTTCATCATCGCCTTGAGGCGGTCGGCGCGCTCGGCGAGGAACACCAGGAACGGGTTGAGATCGAACGGCTTGTGGCCGAACTGGGCGGCGTAATTGGGCAGCGACACCTCGCCGATCGCCACCTGGCAGCTCGGGCACCACGACAGCACCTTGTCGGTGCCGGCCGCGGCGAGGCCTTCGATCGTCGCGTAGGCGACCTTGGAATTGTTGGCGAAATCGCCCTCGCGGTACTGGTAGACGCCGCAGCACTGGCCGACCCCGCCCATGACCTCGTAATCGACCCCGAGCAGGTCGAGGATGTCGAGGCACAACAGCGCGATATGCGGCGTCTTGACGACGTTGCAGCCGGTGTAGAAGACCACGTCGGGCGGCGCGCTGCGCGGCGCCTTCGCCGGGCGGAAGCGGGCCAGCACCTCGGGCGGCAGCTGCAGCCGCGACAGCACCCTGACCCCCCGGCTCATGCTCTGGAACCCCTTGCGCCAGCGCGTCGCCAGCGGCGCGTCGCCGGCCGCGGCGCGGGCGAAGCCGCGCGCCAGCTGGACCATGAAGCGCGGGTTGATGCCGTGGCGGCAGGCCGGGATGCAGTTGCCGCTGCCGCTGCACACATTGGCCCACAGCACCGCTTCCGGCGTGCCCTCGCCGCCGGTGATCAGGTCGACGATGCCGCCGGCGACGGCGGAGGGATCGGCGGCGGCGAGCCCGGCCGGCTCGATCATCGGGCAGGCGCGGAAACAGTCGCCGCAGCGCGTGCAGGCATCGGCGATCGCCGCGCCGCGGGCGCGGAACACATCGACGAGGGGGTCGTCGGAGGCGGCGAAGGCGGGGCTGACATCGTTCATCGGCCGATCCCGGATGTGGCGCGCAAGGCGCCGCGATCATAGCCGCAACCCGGCGCCCGCCGCCAGCTTCGCAACAGCGCGGTTGCATGGAACCGCCGCTGTTACAATTTGTTTGCGTCCTGTCACAAGCGTTTTCGATAATGCGACGTGACGTCGGCTTTATGCAGCCTCGGGTGGCGAGAGTGGCCAAGCCTGCGAGACCCGCCTTGCCGTCGATCCGCACCGAGCTTCGGGCGGCAAGCCGCGCGCCGTGCGCCCGGGCGGCGCCGGTGGACCTCGAGATCCGCGCCTACCTCGCCGGCGAGGGCGACGGCGCGGCGCTGCTGCACGCGCTCTACGACCACATCCTCGACGAGCCGGTGCCGGAGCGGCTGAGCGCGGTCGTCAGACCCTAGCCCCGG
>Ga0070739_10008978_pt1 | contig 10065 bp, 22 predicted proteins | sample Coa_R1_7_FD_66445 | JGI IMG/M metagenome (GOLD analysis project Ga0070739, IMG submission 66445) | Surface soil microbial communities from Centralia Pennsylvania, which are recovering from an underground coalmine fire - Coalmine... | ecosystem: Environmental > Terrestrial > Soil > Unclassified ...
GCCCTGCCTGTGCACCTGGTCGATGCCCCGCTGGAGTGCGTTGTGCTGGGGGCGGGGAAATGCCTGGAGTCCTTCGACTCGCTCAAGGTCATGTTTCTCGGCCACGAGCGATGACCAGGAACTCTGTGCCTGCACCATAGAGTAGTGGCAGGGACACCCGCTGTCATCCTCATAAGAGTCGAACCGTCAGCGGATGCGCCGGAGGGCCTCTTCGACGAAGCTCTCCAGGGGGTTGTCCGGGCGCAGCCCGGCCTCCACGGCCCACTTGAAGAGGTTCCGCAGAGCGGAGACGTAGTTACGCAGGGTGGCCTCCGACCAGTCCTCTCGGACCTGGCCGTCGTTATCGAGCGTGACGAAGTCGAGGAGCTGGGTCCGGGATATCCCGGAGATCGTCGCTCTCGGGTACCGACGGAGGAGCTGGGCATAGATGGAGCCCCAGACACGGCGGGTCCCATCAGTGGAGTGAGAGAGGTACTCCTCAACCGCCGTCGCCAGGGGCGTGCGGGAAGAGCGCCTCGGCGTCAGTGAGGACATATGCGTCCAGCCTACGGCCATCGCCATGAAGCCTGCCTCCCATGGTGGCCCTGATCTCCTCGGCCGAGAGGTGCTCACCCGCCGGAAGCAGCATCCCTCGCACGATCTTCTCGTGATAGTACGGGTCAGGCTCCCCGGGAGCGTGGATCCAGTGGCGGTGGAAGCTGCAGTATTGGGCGTCTGTTGAGAAGTGTTGGGTGCAGCGCCCCCAGGGCGAGAGAAACTCACAACGCTTCACGGAGCATCTCCAGGGCTCGGGTCGCCCGCCGGGCGACCTCTCGGCGGTCCATCTGCAGGCGCCGGCCCAGGCCCCGCACGCTCACGCCCTCCCAGAACAGAGCGTTGACGATGTCCCGCTCCAGGTCCGGGAGCCGGTCTATGGCCAGGGCCACCCTCTCGGAGGTGGCCCCGCCTGGGTCCTGCGGGAACCGCTGGGCCAGCAGCTCGACCACCTCAGGGTCGAGCGGGGTCTCCCGCATCACGACGTGGACGAGGGCCGGTCATCCTTCTCGGGATGGGTGGTGGAGAACTGCATGAGGGCCAGGGCGTGCCAGGCGACCGAGGCCAGGTGCGGCTTGCCGGTCTCGGGGTCGGTGTCCTCCCCGGACCAGAAGAGCCAGGCGTGGCGCATCATGGCGGCGAAGGACAGGGACCAGGCGTAGCCCCGCTCCCAGTTGCGGTCGGCGTACTTCTGGGCGCCCCGGCCGTACAGCTCGGCCAGCTCCCAGAGCGGGCCGGCGGGCAGCAGGTCGAACCGGGCCATCTTGGTGCCCTTCTCGCCCCCCGTGTCCGGGTCGGTGACCCGGACCTCCTTGGCCAGCACGTCGGGGTACACGGCCTTGTAGACGTCAGAGACCTGGTTACTCATCGCCCCACCTCCAGGGGCGGCTGGAGCCGCTCCACAGGGCGCCCGTAAGGTCCAGGCCGAGCTGCTGGGCGTGGTCCTCCAGCTCCTTGGCCATCAGCTCCAGGACGTGGCCCCGGCGCATCTTGGGCGGCTCGTCCATCTCGATCTTGACGACCTGGAGGAGCAGGTCCTCGTTCGGGAGGTAGGCGGTCTCCCGGTACTGGCGGTGACGGGTCGTCACAGCGCCTCCAGGGCCCGCCGCACCACGCCCCGGCCGAAGGTCCGCACCTCGATCCGGTAGGTCGGCAGCTTGGTGTAGTAGCGGAGCTGCTCGTCCAGCTCCTCCTGACCCAGACAGACGGTCGTGCTGTGGTGGCGCCAGCGGCCCGACGCCGTCTGATACTTGAGCATGAACAGGTAGATCACACGAACACCTCGTACGGCTCGTCCCGGAGCCGGAAGCCCGGGACCTCCGGGTGGTAGAACAGGACCGGGACGTCGACCACCTGAGCGAAGTGCAGCTCCAGGTCCACGCCCTGGGACGACTCCCAGCCCGGGAGCACGACCACTGCCGAAGCCTCGGCGATCTGCTCCAGGTCCCAGAGCAGGGCAGCCTTGAGGTCGAAGCCCTCCAGGCTGTTCTGGGTCTCGTCGAAGCCCTGCTCCCGGTCGTGCTCGGCCGGGGAGATCACCTCGATCCCCAGCTCCCGGAGGTAGGCGGCGGCCTCGTCGAACGCCGGGAAGTTGAAGTTGACGTAGCCCCGCATGGGGCCGGCGAGGTACACGGCCATCAGCGATGCACCATGTTCCAGATGGTCCCTGCGGCGAAGCAGATGGACCCGATCAGGTAGAGGTAGTTCGCCATCAGAACAGGCGCTCCGTGATCCCGAGGACACGGGACAGGCGGGTGTACCCGCCCGTCCCCCAGTGGACAGTGGCGACCGGGGACCCGACCTCGAACCCGGTCACCTCGTGGTAGTCCTTCCACTCGCCCTCGGGGTCGAAGGCGGGAGTGGGCGCCACGTCACCGGACACCCGCCGTATCCGGCGGTGGTCGCTGTCCAGCTCGTACACGCTGTTGCGGGTCGTGACCAGCATCAGTCCTCCACCCAGGCGGCGAAGATGACCGCCAGGGCGAACACGAAGCCGGCCACGGCGATGGCGATGGCGACGTCCATCAGGCGGTCTCCCCCTGACCCACCACGGCGTCGAGCTTCTGCTCCAGCTCGTCGACCTGGGCCTGGAGCCAGCCCACGAGCTGGGACAGCTCGGCGGGGGACGCCGGCTTGTTGGGGATCTCCTCGGGGTGCCGGCGTGCCCAGGCGGCGTGCTCCCGCACCTCGCCCTTGGCCCGCTCCAGCTCGTCCTCGACGAGGACCCGCCGCTTGGCGGCGGCGATGACCTGCGCCTCCAGCTTCCGGCCACGGGGGGCGTTGGAGCCGGGCCCGTACACGAAGCGCCACAGGCTCGTCGTGCGGTCGACGCCGTCGGTGTCGACCGGCACGGTGGCGCCCTCGTACAGGGCGACGACCTCCAGGGCGGCCTGGATCTCCTTGATCTTGCCCAGCTCGTCCTCCAGCCTGGCGACGTACTCGTCGTCGGGCCGGCTCGGCTCGGGGTCCCTCTTGATGTCGACTGCTGCTGCCTTGCTCATGGGTGCCTTTCTCGTGGGTTTACGGGTGGTAGGACGAAGAGGTGACGGGGTGCGGGCTCCAGAGCTTCGGGGAGCCGAGCAGGCCCCTCTCGATCAGCACGGAGCGAAGCTCGATGTGCTGTCGCACGTCGCCGGTGACCCGCTCCCTGGTGAGGCGGATCCCGGCAGGCGTGAGGCGGTTCGCCTCCCGCCACTTGGCCTGGTCCATCTGCACCTTGGGGTGCTCCAGGCCCAGGAGGGCGCCCAGGTTCTCCTGGGACTTGGACAGGCCAGAGAACTTGACCAGGTCCAGCTTGGTGTCCTGGGTCAGCTTCGGCTCCAGGGCGGGGTACCCGAACTCCAGCAGGGCCCCGTTCAGGACGGGAAGGTCGTAGCCCCGGATGTAGTGGCCCGTGACGATGTCGGCCTTCTCGTACAGCTTGAGGAAGCCCTCCAGGATCTCCTCGGTCGTGGTCTTGGGCCCAAGCACCCAGGCGTGCATCTTCTTCTCGCCGATGAACTGGCCGGCCACGGCCGTGATCTCCTTGGTGACCCAGTCCCCGCCGTACCACGACAGGGGACGGGCCTCCGTGTCGAAGTCCAGGATCCGGGCGCCAGAGCCCTTGAACCGGATCACTCGAACACCGAGGCGATGTCGAGCTGGTACGACTGACCGGCAGCGACCCGCTTCTCGAACTCCTCGACGATCCCGGGGAGGATCTCGTTGATCTCGGCGTCGGCAAGCAGGCTGTGCTTGTGCCGAATGGCCTTGCGAACGGTCTTCATCAACCGCTCACGCTCCATCTCGATGTCGGTCTTCTGGTTCACGCTTCCTCCCGTCGGCGGCCTTGGTGGCGGACCTCGCTGAGGAATCCCCCCAGCGTGGTGCGGTATCGAGCGTTCTGCTCAGCACGGGATGCCCGGCCCTTGGGGCTCTCCCGGTACCGCTTGTGCCGGGCCTTGCCCTTCTCCGAGGCGTTGTACCGCTGGTACTTGTCGTCAGCCGGCATGGTTCACCAGCTCCCACGACCGGAGCAGCTCCAGGCCGAACTCGACGTCGACCACCATCAGGCCCTGGCCGTCGGCCGTGCGCCGGTCCCCGTGCCACAGCAGGGCCCAGCGGTGCGTCACCGCCTTGGCCCGCAGCTTGCGGACCCAGAGCGGGATGCACAGGGTCTTGGTGCTCTTGGCCTCCAGCGGGAACGGGCCCCCGACGAAGTCCCCCTCGTCGTTGGCGCCGAGCGTTGTGCCGGCCCTGGTGATGACGTGGTTCGGGAACGCCCAGGCGAGCCGGTTCAGCAGCTCGGTCTCCCAGCGGGTTCCTTTGGAACGCTGCCTGCTCACAACAGCACTCCCATCACGGCCAGCTCCGTCCAATCCTTGGCCCCCACTGGCCAGATGGCATGGATCTCAGTGTCGTGCCGGGCGTGCTTTCGCAGGTCGGCCACGATGCGGTCGGACGCCTTGTGGCCGGCGTCGTCGCTGTCGAGCGCAACCCAGACGGTCTGGTACTTGAAGAGCTGGTCCCGGTACGCCGGGCGCCAGGTGTTGGCGCCGGACGGGAGCCCGTAGACGTCCGAATCGGGATGCGCCATGGTCATGGTCCAGGTGTCGGACTCTCCCTCAACGAGCCATGCCGAGTTGCCTTCCGGCGGGTTGTAGACCAGGTAAAGGTGGGGGAAGGTGCTGCCCGGAAAGGCCCGCTTCTGACCCGTGCTCAGGCTCCGCACCTTTACCCCGACTATGCGGCCCAGTGAGTCGTAGTGCGGGATCAGAAGGCTGTTGCGTCCGGCACGGACGCCCCAGTTGAAGAGCTGGTCCCAGGACAGGTGGGGCCAAGTGCGCCGGACGTAGGCGCGGACGTCCAGCCCGTTGCCCCACCTCGCTTCGGACTCGAACTGCGCCGTCAGGTCGACCGGCTCCGGCTCCCTACGGGCCGGGCGGTCGATCCGTTCGCCGTCCCAGTCCTGCTCCAGGAGCACCATGGCCTCCCGGAAGCTGCAGCCCTTGACGAACATCACGAAGTCGATCACCGAGCCGCCCTGGCCACAGCAGTAGGCGTAGAAGCCGTCCTCGTATATGCACAGAGAGGGGGTGTCCTCCTCGTGCCGCAGGCACAGGATGTGGCCGGGGATGCGTGCGGGAGCGTCGATCTCGAACAGCTCCAGCACCTCGTACATGGAGGGTAGGCTCACGGCACCATCAGCCCGTCGGAGCCCAGGCCGCAGATCCTGCGACCGCCGTCCCAGATCTCGACCCGAGCGGCGCTCGTCTGGTTCAGGGGGAGCAGCCGGCGGGCACGAGCCATGGCCTCGGCGAACGTGGGGGCGGCAGCCTCCACCCTGTTCTCGAAGTCGGACACGAACCGCACCTGGAACCGGTCCATCAGAACGGCTCCTCGTCCTGGGCCGGCTCGGGCGTCAGCCCGAGATCGGCCTGGCGGTAGCGCCAGGGCTGGATCCTCAGCGTGAACGGGTTGAACTCGTACAGCTCCCCGGCCGGGTGGATCTCGTCACCGCCCCTGGTCTTGAGGAACTGGAAGTAGATGTGCCACCGCTCGTCCATGTACTCGGCCTGGGTGATGCCCTTCCGCAGGCAGGGCCGGTAGGCCCCGAGCACGTAGTCGGCCTGGGTCTCGCCCCCGTAGCGTCCCGACTCCAGGGACAGGGGCTCGGCGCCAGCGCCGCCCTCGCCCCGGCCCACCTGGTGCAGCAGGAGGCTGGCAGCGTCCCGCTCACGGGTGAAGTCCTTGAACTTGCGGGCGACACCGTCGACCTTCTCGACGGCATTGAGGGAAGGCGTGCCGCCGATCAGCTCCAGGTAGTCGACCACGATGAGGCCGACCTTCTGGCCCCAGACGTCCTCGATGACGTCCAGGGCCGCCCCCATGTCCCGGATCGACAGCGCCGGCTTGTCGACGATGGCCAGGTAAGGGAAGTCCTCCACCAGCTTGGCCAGGGCAGCGGAGCGGCCCGTGGTCTGCAGCTCCCGCTCCAAGTCCCCGGTCCCGACCTGGTTGTAGATCGCCGCCAGGCGCTTGGCGATGTAGCGCCCGTGCATCTCCAGGGAGAACATCACCGTGGGCAGGCCCTTGTTGTGGCAGATCACGTTGCCGGCCACGGCCGTCTTACCGACCTGGCTACGGGCCTGGAACAGGATCACCTCGCCGGCAGCGGCTCCCCCGTTGGTCCGGCTGTCCAGGATCGGCAGCCCGGTCCCGACACGGGGGTGGTCCGACGTCGCCCAGGTCACGTACTCCTTGACCGTGGACGACAGGGGCCGGTACAGCGTCCGGGCGTCGGTGCTCAAGCGCCGTCATCCTCCCGCTGCAGGAGCCGGGCACCGGCGAACAGGGCCGACTGCACGACGTGGGTCAGCGCCACGTCCTCCGGCACCATGCCCTCGGCCACGTCGAGAATGGCGACGTGCTGGTGCCCGTTGCAGGGCCACAGCAGGGCCGGCGTTCCCGCCGGCAGGGCGGCGATGTAGGCATCGGCCGCCTCGGGCTCCAGCTCCAGGTCGGCCCGGACCAGGGCCCACCGCTCCACAACGAGCGGCTGGGACGCCGCCTTGGTCGGCTCCTGGGCGGGCCCAGGGGCCTCACCCAGGAAGTCAAAGGCGCCCATTACCTGGGCTCCGGCGGGTTCTTGGCGAACCGCTGGTAGTCGGCCGGCCAGATGACGCCACCGCACGCCTTGTCCCGGCACTTGAAGTCGTTCGACAGCTTGAAGCCGCCGGCACGGCGCCGGTTGTTGTCGCCACGGTTGTCCCACATCTCACCGCCGCACTTCGGGCAGATCGGGGTGGCCCCGGTGTTCTGCTGCGGTGCGGGCGGCGGGGGAGGAGCCTGCTGCGTGGACGGGTGCGGGATGATCTGCGCCTCGGCCACGGGGAAGGGCTCGGCCGGCGCCACAGGCGCCTGCACCTCAACAGCTCCGGGGAAGGTCTGCTTCACCAGCTCGACGCCGGCCAGCTCGATGGTGCCGTTGAAGACGTGGGCACGGATCACGTCGTAGGTGCCCAGGAACTCGTCGAGCATGTCGACGGTCAGCTCGTCGGGGTAGAACTTCCCGATCAGGCTGGCCGCCGTGGTGCCGGCGTTCTGGGCGATGATGGACAGTTCACGGTCCAACGGGGTTGCCTCCTGTGGTCATGCTCTTTGTACCGAGCAGTGGTGTCGGTGGGACACGCCTAGTAGGACGCCGCAGCGCCCATCGGGCAGCGGTCCCAGTGGTCGCAGTACGCAGCACTGCAGAGGTTGTGGTCCGTGGTCGGCGGGAGCTGCTCAACGGGCAACTGCAGCAGGACGGTGAGCGTCCAAGCCTTCTTGAGGATCTCGTCGATCATGTGCGGCGTGGCCTTGGTCCAGCGCCGCTCGAACTCGCCCCTGTGGGTCATCACGGCGAACGTGAACCCGGTCGCCTCCTGGCCCGTTAGGCGCTGCCAGGCGTAGCTGTAGACCACGGCCTGGTTGCTCTTGCGGGCGGCGCCCTTCTCCCTGGGCCACTTGCGCTTGGCCGTCTTGTGATCCTCCAGGATCACGTTGCCGGCCGGGTCAGCGATCACCAGGTCGATGGTCCCGTGCAGGAGCCAGCCGTCGACCAGCGGAAGGTCGAACGGCTGCTCCACGGCCAGGACCCGGTGGTCCTCGGGCCATGCGTGCCCGTTGTCGATGTAGGCACGCAGCATGCCCTCGACCTTGTCCCAAGCCTCTTCCTGACTCGTGTCCCAGGCCGAGAACTGGTACAGGTCCCGCTCGTTGACGAAGGCGTTCAGGGCGCCCGTGCGGGCGTCGTCCCAGGTGGGACGCTGGCCCCACCAGCGCATCCTGTAGTACGCCTCCAGGCCGCCGTGATACGCAGTACCCACGATGCGTGACTCAGAGGTGTTCTTGTCATCACCGACCAGGTCGTAGCCGGCACGCTTGAGACAGATGTCGGCCGAGCCCATCAGGCTCTGCCGCATGCGCTTCTGCTTCTGCTCGGTCTCTGTCACCCGAGCCTCCGGGAGATCTCCTGCAGCGACTCAGCGGCAGCGATAGAGCCCTGTGCGATGGCGATGAGGATGAGCTGGTCCTGCAGCTCGGGCGAGTAGGTCCGCTTCGCCTCCTCCAGGGCCGCCTTGGCCTTCTCCAACCGGGTCACCTGTTCTGGTCCAAGAACGTGAGGACCTTGACCAGGTCCTTGGTCTTGATCCTGAACTGGGCCTCGGCCTTGAACGAGCGAACGTCGTAGGTGGACTCCCACTCGCCGATGGCGAGGAAGACGTCGTCTCCGACGACGCCCAGCTCCAGTACCGGACACTCGGGAGGAGCGAAACGCTCCTCGCCGTCCAGCAGGTAGATGTTCTCGATGGGGCCGGCGCTCATGCGAACCGGTCCCGTACCTCGTAGGCCGGGTACCGCTCGTCCGGCTTCCGCAGCTTGTTGCCCTTGTCGGCGACCTTCTCGCACATCTTCTTGGACGAGCTGGAGAACACGGGTCGGGGCTGCTGCCCGTAGTTGTGCTCGATGACCTGGTAGCGGTCCTCTTCCTTGACAGCGGTCACTCAGGGTCCTCCGAGAGCATCACCGTGGCGTACCAGAGCAGGTACGTCACGCAGACGAGCAGGACGAGAGCGGTCATGCGGACGCCTCCAGGAGTCCCTTCTCACGGGCACGGCGCAGGGCGTTGCGGATCTGGTTGGTGCTGGCCCCGGTCTTGGCCCGGATCGTCGGATAGTCGGCGCCGTCGGCACGCAGGCTCACGATGCGTGCCCGCAGGGCGGCACCGGCCCTGTTGTCGCTGCTGGCGTTCGGGGTGAGGCCCGCACGCCGCAGGTGCTTCATCACGGACCACCGGTGGACGTCGAGCCGCTCGGCGATCTGGTACACGGTCAGGCCCTGGGCGTGCAGCCGCACGACCTCCCTGGCCTTGGGGTCGATCTTGGTGACCCGGCACCCGGCGATCTGCTCGGACGGGAGCTGCAGCATGCGGCAGATCTGGTCCGAGTCGAACCCACGGCACCACAGCTCACGCACGATCTCCCGAATGCGGGAGTCGTTGGGGTCCTCGCCGTTGCCCTTGTTGGTGACGTCGGCGGCGTCCCTCAGGTCCGCCACCTCGGCCATCAGGTCAGTGACCTGGCCCAGCGTGTAGCCACGCTCACCCAGGTACGCACGGAGGGCGCCGGCCTCCTCGATGACCTGGCCCAGCATCTCCAGGAAGGTGACCGGGTCGGCCAGCGCCTCCTGCACCCCGCCAAGCCGGCGGATCGCCTCCTGAGACTCCCAGGAGTCCTGCCAAGTGCCTGTCAACCTGCCTCCCTCGTTTGGGAGGGCAGGTAGAACCAGACCTCAGGATGTGACCAATGGCCCTACTGGCTCCGAGTGCCTGGAGCCTGTATCCTGCACAGCAGAGGGAACTGGTGCCTACCTAACCCTCGTGGGTGAGGGTCCCGGGGTTGCAGCCCCGGGACCTTCTTTGTTTCGTGGGGGTTGTCCTACGTGAACGTCACTGTACGAAGCACTAGTGACACCCGGACACCTGGTCCCACCGCCGTTCCGCCGTACCCCGTCAATCCCACTCCTTGAGGGCCTGCCAAGAGGACCTCTTGATGATGTTGTACCACTAAGGGTCGTCAGGCCGCCACTGTCAAGAGGACCAATTTCCTACCGGTCCAATGGGACTAGATGTGACATCCCTAACGCTAGGCCCGATTCGTACGGTGTGTCAAGCAACCCGCTTGAAGATGACTAGCTACTTGGGCACGGGCCGCCGTTTGGCCCGTTCACGCTTGACAGGATCTGGGGAGACGTGATCCGGGTCGCCGGTGTGCCAGAACGCCTCGACGCCGGTATTGAGGGACGCCGGCCCAGTGAAGCCCTGGAACCGAACGCTCCTTAGCGAACCAGGCACCAGCTCCCTGCCGCAGGTGGCGCAGAAGATCGCACGGGGGTGCGATCCCTTGCACTCGTGGTCCACTACTGGGCCGCCTGGGCCTCGTCGGCCCGCTCGCCGGCCTCGTCGTGCGAGCCCTCGGCGCTGTCGGCGATCCCACGCAGCACGGCCTC
>Ga0070739_10008979_pt1 | contig 10065 bp, 10 predicted proteins | sample Coa_R1_7_FD_66445 | JGI IMG/M metagenome (GOLD analysis project Ga0070739, IMG submission 66445) | Surface soil microbial communities from Centralia Pennsylvania, which are recovering from an underground coalmine fire - Coalmine... | ecosystem: Environmental > Terrestrial > Soil > Unclassified ...
CGCAGCGCCGGGCGGTACACTGCTCATGAGGATCGGGCTCCTGGGTGTGGAGTAAGCAACCCCCAGGGTGCCCGATCTTCGTTCCTGCCGCAACACGGACTGTGATTTCTACGCTAGCGCGAGGGGGTGCTGGGTGAAGATCGCGAGCCGCTACTCCCGGCGGCGTCTCTGGCTGGGCCTTGGCCTGCTGGCGGGCTTGCTGCTGGTGAGCTGCGGCGGCACCAGCCAGGCGCCGACGACGGCCCCCGCCAGGCCGACCACGAGCGCGGCGGCGCCAACCGCGCCGGCCGCCGCCAGCCCCGGACCGTCCCCGGCCGCTGGCGTCACCCCCGTCAGCGCGACGGTGAAGGCCGGCTCGATCTTCGCCCTCACCGACTCCGCGCTGTTCCTGGCCATCGAGCGCGGCTACATCCAGGAGGCCGGGATCACGCTCGACCTGCAGCAGTTCGACACGATCGTGAACATGATCCCGCTGCTCAGCACCGGCCAGCTCGACGTCGCCTTCGACGGCGCCAGCAGCGCCGGCTTCTTCAACGCCATCGCCCGCGGCATCGAGATCAAGATGGTGGCCAACGAGGGCGTGGCCAGCGGCAGCGCGACCGAGGACCGCACCTACTACGGCCTGGTCGCCTCGAAGTCCCTGGTGGACAGCGGCCAGGTGCGGAGCGCGGCCGACCGGTGAACGTGCTGGCCGAGGGCTCGCTGGCCCAGCTCCTGGTCGACCTGGCCCTGAACGCCGACGGCCTGAGCCTCGCCGACGTGCAGCAACAGACCGTCTCCTTCCCGGACACGCTGGCCGGCCTGCAGAACGGCTCGCTGGCGGCGTCGTTCCTGCTCGAGCCGTTCATCACCCTCGGCAAGCAGCAGGGCATCCTCGACGTGCTCGTCTCCGCCGAGAGGCTCGCCCCCGGTCGCGAGATCACCGTCGTGCTTTACTCGGCCGGCTTCAGCCGGCAGCAGCAGGTGGCCGACAACTTCCTGACGGCGTACCTGCGCGGGGTGCGCGACTACGTGGACGTCTTCTTCGCCGGCCGCGGCGACCGCGCCTTGGCGATCAGCCAGCTCGTCAAGCACCTGCCAGTGAAGGACCCGGCGCTCTACGACCGGATGGGGATGCCCTACGTGAACCCGGACGGCCGGATCAACGTGGCCGACGTCCGGGCTCAGCAGGACTGGTACGTCGCGCAGGGCCAGGTGCCCCAGCCGGCCAACGTCGACCAGGTCGTGGACAACCGCTTCGCCGAGCACGCGGTCGGCGTCCTCGGCCCGTACCGGCCGTGATCCGGCCGCCTACCTCGGAGGAAAGCGCTCATGGCTAGCACGCCAGAAGGGACCCCGTTCGCCATCCCTGCCGAGCTGCTCGTCGAGCTTGGCCGCTACGCCGGCCTGGAGCTATCGGCCGACTACGCCGCGCGGGTCGCGCCCCTGCTGGCCGGGCCGCTCGGCTTCGCCCGCGCCCTGCACCCCGCCGACTACGACGACCTGGTGCCCGCTACGGTCTACCGCGTGCCGGAGGCGTGAGGTGAGAGACGGGGAGCTGGTCTACCTGTCGTTGCGCGAGGCGGCCGAGCGCCTGCGCCAGCGCGCGGTGTCACCCGTGGAGCTGCTCGACGCGGCGCTGGCGCGGACGGCGGCCGTGGAGCCGCGACTGCGCGCCTACGTCACACCGATGTTCGACCAGGCGCGCGCCGATGCCCGCCAGGCCGAGCAGGAGATCGCGGACGGGCGCTACCGCGGCCCGCTGCACGGCATCCCCGTTGCCCTCAAGGACAATTACTGGACGCGCGGCGTGGTGACGGCGGCCGGCTCGAAGCTGTTCGCCGACTTCCTGCCGCCGGAAGACGGCGCGGTTGTGGCGAGGCTCCGCGCCGCGGGCGCGATCGTCACCGGCAAGACGAACATGCACGAGCTGGCGATCGGCGGCTCGACGACCAACCCGCACTACGGCCCGACGCACAACCCCTGGCAGCCCGAGCGCATTCCGGGCGGCTCGAGCGGCGGGTCGGCCGCGGCGGTGGCGGCCGGCCTCTGCTACGCCGCCACCGGCACGGACACAGCGGGCTCGATCCGCGAGCCGGCCGCCTACTGCGGCCTGGTCGGCCTGAAGCCGACCTACGGGCGGGTGAGCATCCGCGGCATCGTGCCGCTGTCCTGGAGCCTCGATCACGCGGGCCCGCTAACGCGCACGGTCGAGGACGCTGCGCTGGTCTTGAACGCCATCGCCGGCTACGACCCACAAGACCTGACCTCGGCCAACGTTCCCGTGCCCGACTACACGGCGCGGCTCGGCGACGGCCTGCGCGGCCTGCGGCTGGGCGTGCCGCGACCGTACTTCTACGACCAGCTCGATCCGGAGATCGCCGCCGCCGTGGAAACGGCCCTGGGCGTGCTGCGCGACCTCGGCGCCAGCGTCGAGGAGGTGCGCTTCCCGAGCGCGGCCTGGGCGCTGGCGCTATTCCCGCTGATCAGTCGGCCGGAGGCGGCCTCGTTCCAGGAGGCGTTGCTGCACACGCGGCCGGCGGACTACGGCGACGTCCGCGTGCAGGTGGAGCTGGGCGAGGTGATCCTGGCCAAGGACTACCTGCGCGCCCAACGCCTGCGCACCGCCATGCGCCAGGAGCTCGAGGGCCTCCTCGCCGGCGTCGACGCCCTCGTCACGCCCGCCACCCGCACCGTCGCCCACCCCATCGGCCAGCCGTTGACCGAGGTCGCCGGCCAGCCGGTTACCCCCTCCCAGCTCTGGGTCGGCCTCACCATGCCGTTCGACCTGACCGGCACGCCGGCCATCTCGGTCCCCTGCCGCTTCGCCGCCGACGGCCTGCCGATCGGCCTCCAGATCGCCGGCCGCGCCTGGGACGAGTCGACCGTCCTCCGCATCGCCGCGGCCTACGAGCGGGCCACGCCCTGGCACCAGCAGCATCCGCCGCTGTGAGGACACCTGCTCCGCCGGCGGCATGGTCCTTACGGCCCGGGCTGTGTGTCGCTGTGCCGGGCGGGGGTCGCGCCGCGGCGGGCCGTGGTCCGGCCCCGCTTCCAGGGAAAGGCATCACGGCAAGGTGATATCAGTCCAGGCCGGGCAACTGGGGCCGGCAGCGGAACAGCGCGTCGAGCAGGGTCAGCTCCAGCTCGAGGGCGCGGGCAGTGGCTTCCAAGCGGCCGAGCGCGCGCCGGACCAGCCGCCGCGCGGCCATCCGGCAGCGGGGCGCGTGCAGCGCCGCCAGGCGCCGACCGGCGACGAGCGCGCGGGCGCGGCGCGCGGCGCGCGGCGCCCCGGCCGGGCGCTCGGCCACTGGCGGCAGGCAGCTCCGGCCGACGATCTCCAGCAGCGCCCCCGGATCGAACGGCTTGGGGAGGACCCGCGCCGCACCCGCGGCCATGGCGGCGGCCAGTTGGCGGCCGCTCACGCTCGTTGCGACCACGGGCACCTGGAGGCCCAGGGCGGGCAGCCGCTGGAGCACCTCGAGGCCGCTCACGCGGGGCAGCATCAGGTCAAGGACCACGAGGCCGAGCATCTTCGGCGCGACGTGGTATCGTTCGACGACGTCCAGCGCTTCTGCTCCGTCCGCGGCCTCCTCCACCGCGTATCCCTCAGCGCGTAGCAGGTCGGCCAGCATCCGCCGCAGGTATGGTTCGTCCTCCACCACCAGTACCGTCCGTGCACTCATCGTCGCCCATCCCTGATCCTATGCCCGTTGCGCCAGCACGGCGACCTGGTCCAAGCTGCCAGCGTGCTGCACCCGCCGAGCGGGAGCGCCGGACCGAGCGGCTGGCAGCCTGCCCAACGGTTCGGAGGCAAGGATCGTGCCCGCCTTAACGTATCCCTATAAGCGAGCCGCGTGGGACGCCCGGCGGCGCCGCACTGTCCGGTGGGTTCAGCCGATAGACGGGCGGGCTGCCCGGCGAGCGGAGGGCCGCGGACTAGACCATGGCCTCGGGCATGCCGCGCGGCAGTACCACGACGAAGGTGGTGCCGTGGCCGGGGCCCTCGCTCTCGGCCCAGATCCGACCGCCGTGCGCCTCGACCAGCGCCCGGCTGATGTGCAGCCCCAGGCCCAGCCCCCCGACGCGGGTCCGCGCAGCGGCCGCGCCGCGGTAGAAGCGGTCGAACAGCCGCGGCAGCGCGTCGGCCGCGATGCCCTGGCCCTGGTCGACGATCATGACGCGGGCCGCAGCGCCCTCGTCTTCGACGCGCACGACGATCTCGCCCCCGCGGGGCGAGTACTTGACCGCGTTGGAGAGCAGGTTCTGGAACACCTGGCGCAGCCGATCGAGGTCCCACCAGCCGACCAGCGGCTGGTCGGGCGCCTCGACGCGGACGGTGTGGCGCTGGGTGGCCCCCTGGATCGCGACAGCGCTGGCGCGGAGGAGGGCCACCAGGTCCACCGGCGCGCGACGCAGCTCCAGGCGCCCGGCCCCCAGCCGCGACGCCTCGAGCAGGTCGTTGATGATCCGGTCCAAGTAATCGATCTGAGCGAGGATCGTCGTGATCGCCTGCTCGTTGTAGGTCTGGCGCCGCTGCATGAGCTGGGCGTAGCCCTTCATCGGCGTCAGGGGATGCTTCAGCTCGTGGCTTACCTGGGCAATGAACTCCTGCTGCAGCCGCTCCAGCTCGCGGCGGCGCGACACGTCGCGCCAGGTCCCGAGGTACACGCGGCCGCCGGGCACGGTCACCGCGGCCACGGAGGCCTCGATCGGCACGAGAGTACCGTCGATGCGCCGCACCTCTAGCTCGCCGTGCCAGTGTCCTTCGCGGCGCAGGCGGTCGAACTCCCGGTGCGCGAACTCGCTGCCGAGTCCGACGAGTGCCCCGCTGGCCAGGTTCAGCTCGCGCAGCCGCTCGAGCGGATACCCGAGAAGCTGTAGCGCCGCGGGGTTGGCGTCGAGGAATTGGCCCTGCTCGTCGGTGATGACGATCGGGTCGGAGACACCCTCGAACAGCGCCTGGTAGCGGGCGTTGAGCCCGGCCAGCTCGGCCAGGCTGGCGCGGAGCCGCTCGGCCAGCGCGCGCTTTTCTTCCAGCTCGTGGTGCTCGGTAACGTTGGCGTTCAGCGCGAGGATCGCCAGCGGCTGGCCGGCGTCGTCGCGCTCGAGCGACCACCGACTCCAGACGACGACTCGCCCGCCGTCGCGGTGATGGTGGTACAGCTCGCCGGCCCAGCGTCCGTCGCGGATGACCGCGGCCTCGATCTCCGGCAGGGGCCGGGGAAACTCCGTGCGCAGCAGGTCGTGCGCCACCTGGCCCAGCGCCTCGGCGCGGCTCCAGCCGTACAGCGTCTCGGCGGCCGCGTTCCAGTACAGGATGCGGGCGTCCAGGTCGCGGACGAAGATGGCGTCGGAGGCCAGCTCGACGAGGCGAGCCTGGCGCCGCAGTAGGGCATCGGAGAGTGTATCGCCAATCAGCTCCGGCAAGGTCACCTACCCAACGAAGGTCTCGCTACCGCCCTGCGCACGACGGGCAGGGATGGCTGGAGCGGGGACAGCTATCGCGGCCGGGCGAGCTTCGCGCCCAGCCAGGGAATTGTACGACCTGAGCAGCATTTTCCTGCCAGTTGGCGCTCGCGCGGCCCCGCGACGCCGTTACTGACAGCGCGTCAGCGCGGCGCCAGCGCCGCCGGACCGCGCCTCCCAGGCGCGCAGCGCCGCCTCGCGCTCGGCACTCCGGAGGTGCCCGTAGCGGGCGGTGAACTGCCAGGCGTCGCGACGGTCGGGATCGCCCCAGATCACCGCGAGCAGGAGCTGGCCGGGCCGCGTGGCGGTGTCCCTGGCCACGGCCAGCCGGCCGCGCTCGGCCACCGCGTCGAGGAAGGCGAGCACCTCCTCGGCGGAGGCGTAGGTGCGCGGGTGGCCCAGCTCGCCATCGACGAGAGCGGCGAGGGCGTCCGGCTGAAGAGCGAGGCCGGGGTCGACGCCGATCTCGACCAGGACCGGCAGGGTGCTGGCCCAGGCCGTCTCGAGCGCGACCGCGACGACCGGATCGCTCGTGTCGGCGGGGTCCCGCCCCTGCCGGACGAGCGCGTTGCGCGCCCCCAGACAGGGATCGACCAGGCCGTCCCAGAGCTGCTGAGTGCGCGCGTCCGGGGCGACGGCGACCGGCGGGAGCTGCGCCCCCGCGGCACGGGGCGCGAGCAGCAGTAGCAGTCCCACGACGACCGCCCGCGGCAGCGCCAACCCCATGGCCGCCTCGCAACGCCTGGTCCACGCCGCTGGGCCGGACGGCCCTCCCGGTCCGACCGACCTGATCGGCAGTGGGTTGGCAGTGGCCAACCCACTGCCGATCAGCAGTGCTTATCCACTACTCGCCGCTATCTGACGGCGCGGGCGTGCTCGGCGGCGCGGGCGGAGGCGGCGGTGGAGGCGGCGGCGGGGGCAGGGCGACGGGCACGGTAGCTGGCAGCGGCGGCGGGGGCGTGGGCAGCGGCACACCCTGGCTCACGGCGAACTGCCCCAGTGATTGCGCGGCGGCCTGCAGGGCGGTGGCCAGCGCCGGGTCGCCGAGGATCGTCGGCAGCCCCTGGGTGGCGCCGAGCGCTCCCTGCGCGTCGAGGCGCAGCGGGGTCTCGAGGGTGAGCAGGGCAGCGAGCTGTCCCGCGGAGATGCCGGCCGTGCGGAGCTGCTGGGCCTGGAAAGTGGTGTTGCCCGCGGCAGCAGCGCCCCGTGCGCGGCGGAGCGAATAGAGCAGCGTCTGGACAACGCCGACGGCCTGCGACTCGTTGACCAGGAGCGCGCGCAGCGTGACGGCCACCGGCGGCGCCGTGTCCGAGCTCACGCTCGGGAAGACGAACGGCGGCGGCGAGGGCTGCGGGATATCGGTGAAGCTCGAGTCGGAGGAGTCGTCGAGCAGGGCCCGCAGATAGCCGGCCAAGCTGGTATTCAGCAGGACGGTGCCCGCCAGCCCGGACGTGGCGGCGGCGATCGTCACGTCGAACTTCGCGCCGCTGTCGGGGTTGGCCGTGTGCGCGACGACGTCGGTGAACGCCAGTGGGCCGGTCGGCCCGAGGGTGCCGGGCAGCAGGGCGCTGGAGAGGTCGCGGCCGAGGCCCAGGTTCTGCCGCTCCAGGTTCTCGGCGGCCTGGCAGAGCGCCTGCTTCTGCTGCAGCGTCAGGCGGAGGTTCTGCGCCGTAGCGCTCGTCCCCGGAACCGGCGTGGGCGTCGGCTGCGTCACCTGCAGCACGCAGCTCGTGCCTTGGGCGGCGACCGGCCCGGGCGCGCGCCAGACCGCCGCGCCGAGCGCCAGCAGCAGCGCGGCGCCCGCCGCGACTCGGGGAACAGTACCTCTCCGCATCTCACACTCCACGTCTTCCAGAGCGCTTCACGCTCCTTCGGCCGTCGGGTGGCGCCTTGCGGCACGAAGAACGACCCGCGGCTCGTCCACTACGTAATCTACGAGCCGCTCCGAAACGCCAATAGAGGGCGCGCCCCCGTCGTTCGGGGGCCTGGTCCCCAACGCGCGCGGGGCTACCCCCCGGGCCGCACTACTTCTTGCGAACCACCACGAAGTGGGAGATCCCGAAGCAGCGCAGGGGAGTGCGCTCGACGAGGTCGCGGCCAGCGAGGATGAAGCGCCCGAGGCGGCCGTGGCGCTGCGCCACGTTGTCGAGGCCGGGGAGGATGTGGGAGGTCACCTCGAACTCGACGGGCAGCCCACGGAACAACCGACGGATGCCGCGCTGAGTGTAGATGCGGACGTGCGGCGCGAAGCGGTTGCGGATGCAGTCGGGCGTGTAGTTGACGAGCGGCAACAGGCGGAAATAGTAGCGCTTGCCGAGGTAGAAGCCGTGCGTCTCGAACGGGTAGAGACGGTTAGGCGCGTAGATGACGACGCGTCCCCCGGGGCGCAGGCAGCGGAAGGCTTCCGCGATCGTCTGGCGATCGTCATCGACGTGCTCGATGACCTCATGGAGCAGGATCACGTCGAAGTAGTTGTCGGGGAAGGGCAGTGCTTCGGCCGGCGCCGTGTAGACGTTCGGGAGCGTCTTGCTCGCCTCGGCGACCTTCTCCGCGTCGACGTCGACGCCGTAGACTTCGTCGCTGAAGCGACGCATCTGGCGCACGTACATGCCCAGCCCGCAGCCCACGTCGAGGATCCGCTGGTTCTCCAGCGGCACGTGCTGGCGGATCAGGTCGAGACGGCGATCCTGGCCCCGACGCCATACGTAGCTCGGGTGCCCCAAGCGAATGGCCTTTGTCTCTGCCCCGATCGCCATCTTCTCCCCGTCGCGTCGCGAGTGCCGCCCGCAAGCGGCCGGGGGCATCCTACCCGATGCAAGGGCGCGAACGCAAGGCCCAGCGGCGCGTCTTCTATTACAATCGGAGCAGAAGCGCGGACTCTCCCCTCGTCCCTACCTCCCGGCAGCCGGCACGCCGTGCGGGGGAGCCACGTGACGACGCGACAAGGTGCGTAGCAGTGCAGCGAGGCAGACGGGGCGGCGTGCGGACCGTCAAGGATGTCTCAGCCGGCGGGGTGGTGGTGCGCAAGAGCGCGACGGGGCCGGAGGTCGCGCTGGTCGGGCGGGGCAAGCCGTTGCGCTGGGGCCTGCCCAAGGGAGGCATCGAGGCGGGCGAGACGATCGACACAGCGGCGCTGCGCGAGGCGCGGGAGGAGACGGGCCTCGAGGTGCGGCTGGTGGCGCCCGTGGGCGACATCCAGTACTGGTTCGCCACGCGGGCGGTGCGCCACCACAAGACAGTGCACTTCTTCCTCATGGAGGCGACCGGAGGCGACGTGCGGAACCACGACTGGGAAAACGACGAGGCGGCGTGGTTCCCCATCGCCGAGGCGCTGCAGGTGATGGCCTTCCCGAACGAGATCGCGATGGTGCGCCGCGCCTGGGACGTCTGGCGTGCGCGGCAGGCGGTTGACGACTGAGCCAGCCGGCGCCTATAATTTCCCTGCTTGTCTGCTCGGAGTAGGCCCTCGGCCGGTCGCGAGCAAGCATGGTGAGCGTGGCCTAGCGGTTAGGGCGCCAGGTTGTGGCCCTGGAGATCGTGGGTTCGAATCCCATCGCTCACCCCGAGTACTCAGCTATCAGTGGTCAGCCATCAGCGCGCGGGTTGCTGGCGGCTGCGGGCTGATAGCTGCTTGCTTTTGAGCACCCATAGCTCAGCGGATAGAGCACTGGTCTTCGGAACCAGGTGTCGGGGGTTCGAATCCCTCTGGGTGCGCCCCTCGTTTTCCCTGTATTTCCGCGGTGTTACGAGAGGCGGGGCCTCCCGCCTCCTCCTCTGCGCCTCCCCCCTGGCAAGTCTTTGGCAAGCTGCGCCGGGTTATGCGCCTGCAGCATCGCCTGCCGACCGCGACGCCCTGCACTTCCACCGGCACGGTCGGGTCATCGAGACGCACCACAGAGACGCTGAACGCGGCAAGAGCCAGCGCGTCAGGCATAGGGCACCTCAAAACGCGTAGTCACCCTATTACCATAAGCATTCACTCTCGGCTCCCCAACAAGTGCGGGAGACCTCAGTTTCCCGTCGGCGATCACAGGGTCGGGCCTAAACCCTTTCTCAACGCGGCCCGACCATTTGTGATCAGGCCTCATCGAGGCAGGCCCGATCGGAAGTATGTATGTACTACGGACGGAAGTACGGATGTCCCTATGGCTGCACCACGCGCGGGTAGTAGGATAGCGGACGCGACGGCTAGTCAACCGTTAGCTCCGCGAATGGTAGTCACCTTGACAGTATCTCGATGGGCAGCAGTACAGCTACTCGCTCCCGCTAGCTAACAGCGCTTCTGCGTAACCATACCCTCCGACCACGCGGCCGTACTGCGCCGTGCTAGGGGATCGTGCGCATCCATGCATCCGACTGAATGCGGATCGGTCTACTTGAGCGTACGAAGGACCTCTCAGCGCGGGCTAGTCAACGTGGCGGGGCAAAGCGAGGAGATGGATGGCCCGGCAGCGTTGGTGGCTCGGCACCTGCATCCAGTGGCCCGCCCGCTGGCTGCTCTTCCGGCTTATCCCGGCCTGGCTCAGCAGCGTGTGGCGCCTCGCCTCGGCGCGCGCCGCCCAGGGCGCGCCGCCCGGCTCTCCCGGGCTGCGGAGGCTCCGTCGTAGCGGGCTGCTG
>Ga0070739_10008980_pt1 | contig 10065 bp, 9 predicted proteins | sample Coa_R1_7_FD_66445 | JGI IMG/M metagenome (GOLD analysis project Ga0070739, IMG submission 66445) | Surface soil microbial communities from Centralia Pennsylvania, which are recovering from an underground coalmine fire - Coalmine... | ecosystem: Environmental > Terrestrial > Soil > Unclassified ...
AGGAACAGGCGCAGGCTCTGGAACGTGCGCGCGATGCCCAGCTGGGTGATGTGGTGAAGGCGCTTGCCGACGACGGAGACGCCCTCCAGTCGCACGTCACCCGCGTCGGGCTGGTAGACGCCCGTGATGACGTTGAACACCGTCGTCTTGCCGGCCCCGTTGGGCCCGATGATCGAGACGACCTCGCCGGTGCCGACCGTCAGCGACAGGTCCCCCAGCGCCCGCAGGCCGCCGAAGGAGAGCGACACCGCGTCGAGCTCGAGCAGGGGCGCGCCGGTGCCCACTACACGACCTCGACCCGCCGCGAGCCCAGCAACCCCTGCGGCCGCGCGTTCATCATCACGATCAGGATCGCCCCGATCAGGATCAGCCGCGTCGTCGACGGCGTTCCGACCAGGCGCATCTCCCACACGCACGCGGCCAGGTACAGCGTCGGCACCATGAGGATCGTCCGCCAGCGCCCGCGCAGCTGGGCAAGCGCGATGACCAGCGCGATGAGCACGATGAACCCGGCGTTGCCGGGTCCGGTGGGGATGTTCCCGGCGCTGTTGGCGGGCACGATCACCCAGTTGACGAGCGCGTCGTGGATGATGCCGCCGGACTGCGGGCCGCCGGCCACCGCGGAGGCGCTGATCGCCTTGGCGATCGCGTGGGCGGCGAAGCCGAGTGCGACGGTGCCGCCGAGCACGCCGGCCAGCCGCCGCCAGGGCCGCAGCTTGACCACCAGCGTGAGCAGGATCAACACGTAGAAGATCGCCCCCGCCCACGTCGGGCTGCGCAGGAGCCCGTCGTAGGTGATCTCGATCACCACCGCGCCCAGCACCGCGCCGGCCAGGCTCCCCGCGCCGCCCAGGATCAGCCCGGCGTAGATGAGGATGAGCACGGGCGTGTCGAAATCGGTGGGGAACACGCTCGTCTGCTGAGCGGCGTAGACCGCGCCCGCCATCGCCGCCACCATGGCACCGAAGGCGAAGGCCATCAGCTTCACGCGGTTGACCGGGATCGTCATCAGCGACGCCGCCAGGGGGTCCTCGCGCACGGCCCGCCAGGCGCGCCCGGTGCGCGAGGTGTCGAGCAGGCGCAGGACCGCGATGCTCAACACGAGCAGCACGAGCAGGAGGTAGAAGTAGCCCGTGTTCGTGAGGATCTGGGTGCCGAAGGCGCGGATCGGGTCCAGCCCGAAGATGCCGTTGGGACCGCCCAGCTTGGACGGGGCGACGTTATTCGTGAACTCGACGAACGCCTCGCCGAAGAACAGCGTGACGATGGCCAGGTAGTCGCCGATCAGCCGCCGCGAGGGGAAGCCGACGATCAGCCCGAGGATCGCGCCCCCGACCATCACGATCGGGATCGACTCCCAGGCCTGGAGGTGGATGCCGCTGGCCGAGAGCTGGTTCGAGCTCAGGAGCGCGAACCCGTAGGCGCCGAACCCGTAGAAGGCGATGTAGCCGAGGTCGAGCAGGCCGGCCCACCCCACGGCGACGTTCAGGCCCACCGCGAGGATCGACAAGAGCAGCGCGTTGATCCCGATCTGGAGCTGGAACTGGTTCAGCCCGAGCTGCGGGATGACCGCGGCCAGCACCGCCACGGCGAGCAGCCGCGGCCACCACCCGACGCGCTCGAGCCGGCGCTGGGCGTCGCCCAGCCGCCCGGGCGCGTAGGTGCGGCGCTGGGCCGAGCGCGCCACCCACTCGTCGACGCCGACCGAGGGCTCGCGCGGTCCGGTTACCCCCGGGTCCTGGAGGCCCGCCGGGGAGGGGTCCTTCGGCTCGCCGGCCAGGCCTCCCGCCCGTACGTCCTCGCTGGCCAAGGCTCAGACCTTCTGAAGCTGCACGCGGCCGAGCAGCCCGCTCGGGCGCAGCAGCATGACGACGATGAGGATCCCGAACACGAGCAGGTTCGTGTAGGTCGAGGACACGTAGCCGGTGATCATCGACTGGGCGATGCCGATCGCGAAGCCGCCCACGACGGCGCCGGCGATCGAGCCGATGCCGCCGACGACCGCGGCGGTGAACGCGTACAGGCCGGCGACGAAGCCCATGTAGCTGTAGACGGTGTTGAAGACCAGGCCGGCCATGACTCCGCCCACGCCGGCCAGCGCGGAGCCGATGAAGAACGTGGCCGAGATCGTGAAGTCGACGTTGATGCCGAGCATCTCGGCCGCCTCGCGATCGGCCGCCACCGCGCGCATCTGCTTGCCCAGCGAGGTGCGGTCGACGAGCACGCGCAGCCCGAGCATGAGGATCACGCTGAGCACGATGATCATGATCCGCACGACGTCGATCTGCAGCGGCCCCGCGTGGATGCCGGTCGAGAACGAGATGAAGCTCGAGGTGCTGTAGCTGCGATAGGAGGCCCCCCACAGCAGCAGCGCGGTGTTCTCGAGGAAGAACGAGACGCCGAGCGCCGTGATCAGGGGCGCGATCCGGGGCGCGTCCCGCAGCGGCCGGTAGGCGAAGCGCTCGATGACCACGCCGAGCAGCCCGCAGCCGCCGCTGGCCAGCAGGAACATCACGAGGATGACGATCGGCACGGGCGCCGACAGCGCGCCCGGACCGCCGAACCACTGGAGCACGAAGTAGCCGATGAACGCGCCGACCATGTAGATGTCGCCGTGGGCGAAGTTCAGGAGCTTCAGCACTCCGTAGACCATCGAGTACCCGAGCGCGAGCAGGGCGTAGAGGGCACCCTGGGTGAGTCCGTTCACCAGTTCCTGAACGAAGAAATGCATGCGCGAACCGAGGCGAGCGGCGAGCGAGTGCGCCCCCTCTCACCCGAGGGGGCGCACTCTAACCGATCAGCCGGTGACCAGCTGGTATTTGCCCGCGCTGTTGATCTTGAACAGGAACCACTTGGCGCCGACCAGATCGCCCTTGGAGTCGAACTTGATCGGCTGGCCGAGGATCGACGTCGACTCGTCCGTGGCCTTCACCGCCGAGAGCACGCTGCTGCGGCTGGGCGAGCCGCTCTTGCACGCCGTGGCGATGGCGTCGTCGAGGACGTGCGTCGCCGCGTACACGGGCGGGCCGAAGGTCCCGAACTTCGGGAAGGCGACCTTGGCCTGGGCCACGATCGAGGCGTCGGACGGGATGGCCGTGATGTCCGGGCCGAACGATGAGACGTACGAGCCCGGGATCGTGAACGCGCTCGGCGAGAACAGGCCGTCGGTGCCGACGATCGTCGCGTTCTTGTGCTGCTCGGCCAGGTTCTTGCCGAACTGCTCGCCGTTGGCGGCCACCTGCCAGGGCAGGACGACCACGGTCGTCTGCGGCGTCACCTTGGCCACCAGCGAGGAGAAGTCGGTCACCTTCTGGCTGACCGACTCGTGGTCGACCTTGATCCCCGCCTTCTGGAAGATCGGCATCATCGCCGACACCAGACCGGTCGAGTAGACCTCCTGGTCGTCGACGATCATCAGCGCCTTCGGGTGGAGGTGGCTGATGATCCAGTTGGCATCCTGCGGGCCCTGGACGTCGTCACGCGAGACCACGCGGAAGAACGTCGGGTTCTTGCCCGAGCTGGTCAGCGTCGGGTTGGTGGCCGAGCCCGAGATGAAGGGCACGCCGGCGCGGCCGAAGATCGGTCCCACGGCCTCGACCTCCTGGCTGCCCGCCGGGCCGACGACGCCGACGATGCTGCTGTTGGAGACGAACTGCTGGGTGACCGTCACGGCCTGGGAGGGCGTCAGCTGGGTGTCGCCCTGCACGAGCTGGATGTTGGTGTGATTGGCGGCGTTGTCCTGCTTGATGGCCATCTTGGCGAAGGCCAGCTGCTCCTGGCCGAGGACGGCCACCGGGCCGGTCAGCGGAGCCTCGATGCCGATCGAGGCCGTGCAGCTCTTGCTTCCGCCGCCCGTGGACGCCGTCGTGCTCGAGCCGCCGCTGCTGCTCGTGGAGTTGTTGTTATTGCTGCTGCTTCCGCAGCCCGCCGCGATCAGTGCGCTCAGCACCGCCGCGACGATCGTTATCCGTCTCACTGCCACTTGACCTCCTCCTAGGGGGCAACGTCCGTCGTTACAGGGGGAATGCCGGGGTGGGCCGGGGTGCCGTCGGGGTAGTAGGCGGCGGCCGGCGAGCCGGCGGGCCGGAAGACGGCCACCACGCGCATGGTCCCGGGGCCGGTGTTCTCCAGGCAGTGCACGGTGCGGGCCGGCAGCTGGATGCACGACCCGGGCGCGAGCCGCTCGTGGTAGTCCCCGGCATGGAAGACGCCCTCGCCATCGAGCACGTAGATGACCTCGTCGTAGGTGTGGAAGTGCTCGGGCGCGCGTGCGGTCGGGATGTAACCGACGAAGTGGGTGGCCGAGCACAACCCGCTGTCGGGGTCGCAGACGATGCGGAACTCGCGCTCGGTCGTGGCCGCCTGGGCCTCCTGCTCGGCCAGCCGGCGTACGGTCACGCGCCCGCCCGCGGCCTCGCTCGCTGGATCGGGGACGCGCACGCAGATCGCGCGCAGGGCCTCGGAGCCGCTCGCGGCCAGCTCGTAGCGGGTGCCGGGCGGCACGTACGCGCCGCTCTCGGGCTCGAGCGAGTGCCGCTCGCCCGCCGCTTCGAGCTCGCCCTGTCCGGCGACCACGAACACCGTCTCCTCAGCCTCGCCGCTGTCGCGAGCGCAGCGCTCGCCCGGTTCGAGCGTGAGCACAGCCTGAGCCAGCGCGTCAAACCCGGTCTCGGGGCCGACCGTCGCGGCGCCCTCCCGGGAGCCCATAGCGCGCGCGTCGAGAACATGTGCGGGGGCGGCCACGGAGCACCGTTCCACGTTCGAGGTCAAGCCCCTGCAACCGACTCGCGGCTCTGGAGCGTCGCGTCGAGCGTGATCTCGACCCCGCGCAGGGCCCGCGAGACCGTGCAGTTCTTGGCCTCGCGCGCGATCCGCTCGAAGCGCTCGGCGTCGAGGCCGGGCACGTCGGCCACGGTGCTCAGCTCGATGCGTGTTATGTCGAAGCCGCTCCGGACCTGCTCCAGGGTCGCTCTGGCGGTCGTCTGGAGGTCGCGCGCGGGATGGCCGGCCTCCTCGAGCAGGTTGGCCAGCGACATCGTGAAGCACCCCGCCTCGGCGGCGGCGATCATCTCCTCGGGATTCGTGTGGCGCTCGATCCCCTCCACACGCGCGCGCAGGGAGTACGGCCCCTCGAACGCTCCACTGTCGAGTGCAAGCCGGCCATCGCCGCCCGTCACTGTGCCCTGCCAGCTTGCCTTGGCGCTGCGAGTGACGCGAAAGCCCACGTGCCCCTCTCCGACTCGGAATTTGTGGGCGGATCAAACCATTACGCCCCGAGCCGCACAAGCTGTGTTCCCTTCACGTTTCGTTAGCGTTGGTGAGACCAGCGTGGCGCGGCGCCGCGCGAGAAAGGAGCCCGGTGACCCAACTGCTCAGCCAGACCGCGTCCGTGGAGAACGTGCGCCGCCGCTTCTCGGCACTCCAGACCGGCTTCGCGTTCTTCGACGCCCCGGGCGGCTCGCAGGTCCCCGACGAGGTCGGCGAGGCCGTGGCCCGCGCGCTGCGCGAGGCCAGCGCGAACCTCGGCGCCGGCTACGAGACCGGCCGGCGCGTGGAGGCGATCCTCACCGAAGCCGAGGCCAAGGCGGCGCGCTTCCTCGGCTGCCGCCCGGACGAGATCGTCTTCGGCCCCAACATGACCTCGCTGAACTTCATGCTCTCGCGCACGGCCGGGCGCGAGTTCCAGCCCGGCGACGAGATCCTCGTCTCCTCCCTCGACCACGACGGCGGCGTCGCGCCGTGGCTCGAGCTCGCGCACGACAAGGACCTGGTCGTGAAGCACATCGGCGTGCGGCCCGACACCACGCTCGACTACGACGACCTCGAGGCCAAGCTGTCCTCGCGCACCCGAGTGGTCGCGTTCGCCTGGGCGTCGAACGCGATCGGCACCATGGTCGACGCCGCGCGCGTGTGCCGGCTCGCCCACGAGGCGGGGGCGCTGGCCTGGGTCGACGCCGTGCACTACGCCGCCCATGAGCCGATCGACGTGAGCGCGATCGACGCCGACGTGCTGCTGTGCTCGCCATACAAATTCTGCGGCCCGCACCTCGGCATCGCCTACGGCCGCGCCGAGGTCATCGAGCGCTGGCGCCCCTACAAGGCCCGCCCGGCGCCGACGACGCCGCTGGCCCGGCGCTTCGAGACGGGCACGCTGCCCTTCGAGCTGCTGGCCGGCTTCAACGCCACGATCGACTACCTCGATTCGGTCGGCGGCTTCGAGGCCATCGTGCCCTACGAGCGGTCGCTGGGCGAGCGCTTCCTGGCGAGCATCCCGGACGCCGTCAGCGTCTACGGGCTCCCAGGCATGGAGGGGCGCGTCCCGACATTCCTGATCAACGTCGCCGGCGTCGAGGCGGCCGACGTCGCCGCGCGCCTGGCCGAGCAGAACATGGGCGTGTGGGCGCACGACTCGTGGTACTCGCTGAACCTGTACCGCAGCCTGGGCTACGAGAACCAGGCCGTGCGGCTCGGGTTCATCCACTACAACACCACCGACGAGGTCGACCGGCTCGTCGGGGCGCTGACCGCGCTGGTGCCGCGGCGGTAGGCCACGGGGACGGGGTCGCGGGGCCGTCGCCGGGCGCCCCGGCCGGTAGCTGCGCGCTCGACGGCCGGCGTGTGCTCGGCGGCCCGCGCGCCCGTCGGCCGGCGCGTGCTCGCCAACCCAATCCGTCCACGCCCCCTGACGAGATGGTTCGGAAGCACGCTATACGTGCTCGCGAACCCAAAGCTCGCGATGGCGCGGAGGATTGGGTTCAAAAGCACGTGAGGCTCAGCCGCCGAGGCGGCCGGGCGAACGCGGCCGGGGGCCGGGCGGACGCGGCCGGGGGCCGGGCGGACGCTGCCGGCGGCCGGCGGGGACGGCCGGCCGGCGGGGGGATGCGGCCGGCGGCCGGCGGGGCCAGGCCGGCAGGGCGGGGCGGCAGACCGGCGGCCTCAGCCCCTGCCGGACCGGGGTGCCGACCACCGCCCGGCCAGGATGTCCGCGAGGACGCTCGCGTCGATGTTGCCCCCCGAGACGATGCAGACGATCCTGGCCCCCGGCACGCGCCCCGACAGCGCGGCGGCCAGCGCAAGCGCCCCCGCCCCCTCCGCGACCACCCGCGCCCGCTCGGCCAGCATGCGCACGGCGGCGGCCGCGTCGGCGAGCGGCACCGGCAGCGCCCCGTCGACGAGCGGCCACACCCGCGGCCACATGGAGTCGAGCACGCGGCGGCTTCCCGAGCCGTCGACGAACGAGGGCTCGTAGCCGGCGTCGACGGGCCGGCCGGCGGCCAGCGCGGCGTGCAGCCCCGCTCCGGTGGCCGGCTCGGCGGCGTACACCTTCACCTCCGGGCGCAGCGCGCGCAGCGCCGAGGCGATCCCGACCGTGAGCCCACCGCCGCCGAAGGGGATGACCACGGCGTCCAGGTCGGGCAGGTCCTCGACGATCTCGAGCCCGATCGTGCCGTTGCCGGCCATCACGAGCTCGTCCTGCACCGGGTGCACCAGCAACCCCTCGACTCCCGGCACCCGGCTCTCCACCATCGCCTGCCACCACCGGTCATACGGCAGCTTGAGCACCCGGCCGCCCAGCCGCGCGATGGCGGCCAGCTTGGCCTCGGGCGCGTGCTCGGGCACGGCGATCGTGGCGGGCAGGCCGAGCTCGCGCGCCACCCATGCCACGCCCTGGGCCATGTTGCCCGCGCTCACCGTGACCACCCCGCCGGCGCGCGCCTGCGGGGGCGCGGCGCGCACCGCGTTGGTGGCGCCCCGGATCTTGAACGAGCCGATCGGCTGGAGGTTCTCGAGCTTCAGGTGGATCTCGGCCGGGGCGTCCTGGAGCCCGAGGCGGACGAGCGGCGTGCGCAGCGCGACGTCGGCGATCCGCGAGCGCGCGGCCTCGATCTCCGCCAGCGGGATCGGCGGGAGCCCGTCGCTCACAGCTCGACCTCCGTGCCCACCCCCAGCCGCTGCGCGCGCGCGACCGCGAGCTCGGCGGCGGCCAGATCCTCGACGGCCAGGCCGAGCGAGCGGAACACGGTCAGCTCCTCCTCGGAGCCCCGCCCGGGGCGAAGGCCGGCCAGCACCTCGCCAAGCTCGGCGCGCACGTGGTCCTCGCCCAGGAGCCCCTCGCGCCGCGCCAGCTGCCACTCCCCCGCCTCGTGCTCGAGCGACTCGCGGCTGTCGCAGAACAGCGCCGCCGCGACGACCGTATCGGTGTCAAGCTCGCGCGCCGCCGGCGTGCTCGCGCCCACCGCGTTGACGTGCGCGCCGGCGGCCAGCCACTCGCGCCGCAGCACCGGGCGCCGCGCACTCGTCGCGCACACGACGACGTCGGCTCCGCGCACGGCCTCCTCCGGGCGCTCGCACGCGATCACCCGCCGCGACGAGCCCGGCCGCCCCGCGGCCTCGTCGGCGAGCGCGCGCGCCCGCTCGAGCCGCGGCGCGTACACCCGCACCTCCTCGAACCACGACAGCGCCTCCACGTGCGCGCGGCCCTGCACGCCGGCGCCGAGCACCGCCAGCACGCGCGCCGCGGGCCGGGCCAGCGTGCGCGTGGCCACCGCGCTGACCGCCGCGGTGCGGATCTCTGTCAGGGCCGAGGCGTCGAGGATCGCCCGCGGGCGCCCCGTGTCGCCGTCGAACAGCGTGACGGTGCCCTGGTGGGCGTCGAGGCCCCGGGCCGGGTTGCCGGGCATGATGCAGATGGCCTTCAGGGCGAAGACGTCCGCGTCCCCGGTCGCCGCCGACCCACCGCGCTCCCTGGTCTCCCGCCGCCCGCCGCGCCACGCCGGCATCAACCCCATGAACCCCGTCCCCGACGGCGGACGCATGACGCTGCGCAACGGCATGAACGTCTCGCCCCGCGCGGTCGCGGCCAGCACCTCGGCCATGGCCTGCGCGCACTCCGCGGCCGGTAGCGCGGCGCGCACGTCGGCCCCGCCGAACACCAGCAGCCGGCTCACCCGCCCCCCGCCCCGGCCCTCGCCAACTCGATTCGATCACCCTCGCTCAGCGGACTGGCCAGCGCCTCGCGCACCGGCTCCAGGTGCTCAGGCCGCCCCGGCCCGACCACGACCTGCGTCACCCAAGAATCGGCCAGCAGCCACGCCAGCGCCAACCCCGCCATCGACATCCCCCGCGCGGCGGCAGACGCCTCGAGCCGCTCGAGGAGGTCGAACACGCCGTCGTTCACCAGCCCCAGGTACGGCTCCGGGCGCTGGGTCATCCGCGAGCCCGCCGGGAAGGGCCGCCCGCGCCGGTACTTGCCGGTCAGCCAGCCGCCGGCCAGCGGGCTGTAGGCCAGGTAGGCAACACCGCGCGAGGCGCACAGCGGCAGGACGGCCTGCTCATCCCCCCGCTCCAGCAGCGAGTATCCGTTCTGCACCGCCAGGGGCCGCCCCGCGGCGAACCCGGCGGCCAGCTGCTCGGCGTCCCAGTTGCTCACGCCGTAGGCGCGCACCCACCCGGCGGCCACGGCGTCCTCGAAGGCGCCGAAGGTCTCCGCCACCGGGACCTCCGGGTCGAACTCGTGCGCCAGGTAGAGCTCGACGGCCTCCACCCCCAGCCGCTCGAGGCTCGAGCGCAGCTGACGCGCGACCCGCTCCGGTGCGAGGCCGTGGTCGCCGCCCGCCTCCATCGGGTTGTAGGTCTTGGTCGTCAGCCCCGGCCGGCAGCCGCGCGAGCGCATCCAGGCGCCGATCATCGCCTCGCTGCGCCCGCCGCCGTACGCGTCGGCGGTGTCGAAGTGATCGATGCCGAGCTCCCAGGCGGCGTCCATGACCGCGAACGCCTCGTCCTGGCCCAGCCCCTGACCGAAGAACTCGGGCGCCGACCCGACGCCTCCGAACCCGCCGCAGCCCAGCGCCACGCGCGGGATGGCAAGGCCCCCGGAACCGACGCCGCGCCGCTCGATCTCGAGCATCGCGGCAAGCCTACGCGACGGCGCGCGCCGCGCGAATGGTCAGTCGGCGAGCACGACGCGGTCGCGCCCCGCGCGCTTGGCCGCGTAGAGCGCCCCGTCGGCGCGGCCGAGCAGGTCGGCCACCGTGCCCTCGACGTCGACGCCGCCGGCGCCATCCT
>Ga0070739_10008982_pt1 | contig 10064 bp, 10 predicted proteins | sample Coa_R1_7_FD_66445 | JGI IMG/M metagenome (GOLD analysis project Ga0070739, IMG submission 66445) | Surface soil microbial communities from Centralia Pennsylvania, which are recovering from an underground coalmine fire - Coalmine... | ecosystem: Environmental > Terrestrial > Soil > Unclassified ...
GCCGCCAGCGCCGGCAACGCGCTCGGCCATGCGCTCGAGGGCCCGCTCACCCCGTTGCGCAACCCGCTCGCGACGCTGGCCGCGCTCGAGGCGGGCCGGCTGATCGCGGCGGCGCTGGGCGTGGGTGCCCGCGCCGCCGGCGCCGCGTCCGATCCCGACCGCGACGCACTCGCCCTGGCCGCGCTGCTCGCCGGCTACGTGATCGGCTGCACCGGCTACGGGCTTCACCACGTGCTTTCGCAGACGCTCGTGCGGTTCGCCGGGATCGAGCACGGCGTTGCGAACACGATCGTCCTGCGCGCCTCGGTGCCGGCGCTCCGCGAGCGCTTCGCCGAGGGGGTCGCGCGCCTGGACGACGCGACTGGTGGGACCGACGCGCTCGCGTCCCAGCTCGGCGAGCTCGCGGGGTCGACGCGGCTGCGCGATGTGCTCGCAGAAGAGCGCGTGCTCGATACCTGCGCCGAGCAGGCCGCGTCGCGGCCAGAGCTGGCGATGACGCCACCGGCTCCGTCGCGCGAGGAGATCCTCGCGCTCTACCGCTCGCTGTGGTGAGAGGCCGGGCTCAGGAGATCTTGATCAGCACGAACGTGTTGATCACGAACAGCAGCCCGAAGAAGATCGTCCAGCGGTTCAGGTTGCGCTCGACCAGCGAGCCGCCGCCGAACGGGCCCGCGCCGGTGCCGACGCCGAACGCGCCGGACAGACCCGCGTCCTTGCCCGAGTGCATGAGGATCAGGAAGATCAGCATCACGCTGATGAACACCTGAACCACGTCGAGGATCGTGACCATCTGAAGGCGATCTTAGCGGGGGCCGCTGGTCGTTTCGTCGAGGCGGTGGAGGATCTCGACCGCCTCGGCCCGGAGGCTCGAGTCAATCGCGGTGAAGTCCTCGTCGGAGAGCTTGCCCGTCTGATGGTCGAGCTCGGCGTCGCGGATCTCGCGGTACTTGGCGTCCCGGGCCGCCTCGAGCTCGAGCACCTCGGGGGAGCGCTGCTCCGCCCCCCCGGCTTGCGGGCCGAGGGGGGCGGCGTCGATCGGCGCTCGCCTGAGCGGCGACGTGATCACGAACACGACCGCGAACAGGACGACCAGCACGATCACGTAGGTCATCGCGCGCGGGTCAGACGGGTTCGCGGGCGAGCCGCGCCGGGACCACGGCCGCGCTGCGGCGGCGCGCCAGCGCCGGGGCCGGCCACAGCGCGATCAGGCCGCCGGACACGATGATGATCGCGCCGATCCAGATCCACGTGACGAGCGGCGAGACGATCAGCAGGAACTCGACCGGCCACGGGTGGGTGACGAAGCGGCGGGCCAGCCCGGCGACGGCGAGGTCGCGCGCCTGCCAGAACTGCCCCAGCGCGGCGCGCTGCTGGGACGGGCCGAGCGTGGCGAGCTTGCTCATCGCCGAGCTGAGCGCAGCGCCGAAGTAGCGGTCGCCCTTGTTGATCAGGCCCTGGAGCGGCGTGAGCCCGCCGGTGTTGATCACCGTCCAGATGTCCTTGGTCAGTCCGGCGTCGAGGCCGACCGTGCTGTCCGCCTCGCCCGAGAAGAAGCGGCCGATCACGCCGTCGTTCGGATTGGTGTCCGGGTAGTAGCCGCGGTTGGTACTGACTGTCGTCACGTGACGCCCGCCCTTCGAGACCGCGAGCACGGCCCCGAACTCGATCTTCGACGCGGTCGCCGCCTCGGTCGGCCGCACGTAGGTGATCCGGTAGCCGTCGACCGTCGCCGCCTGGCCGGGTCGCAGGACGACGTCGCGGGAGTGCTGGAAGGACGAGGAAGCGGCGACGCCGATCAGCAGCACCGCGATGCCGGCATGGACCGTGTAGCCGCCGTAGCGGCGGCGGTTGCGCCGGACAAGCGCCCCGAATGCGAGTGGCCAGGCGTCGCCGGTGATCGCGCGCCGCGCTGCCGTCCCGCGGGCCAGCTCCTGGAGGACGCTGCCGAGCACGAAGCCGCCGAGCGCGAACATCGCCACGGCGAGTGGCTTGGCGCCGGCGCCCGTGAACGCGAGCACGCAGGCGAGCGTGAGGAGCCCCGCGGCAACCGGGAAGGTGAAGTTGCGACGGAGGTTGGCTGCTGTCACACGGCGCCAGGAGATCATCGGCCCGACCCCGGTCAGCAGCACCAGGATCAGCGCCAGCGGCACCACGAACGGCGTGAATGCGGGCGGCCCGACCGACACCTTCGTGCCCGTGATCGCCTCGGAGATGAGCGGGAAAAGCGTGATCCAGAAGATCACGAACACCATCGCCACGAGGACCAGGTTCTGCAGCAGGAACATCGCCTCGCGGGAGAGCAGCGAGTCGAGACGATGCTCGGAGCGCAGCAGCTCGCGGCGGCGCAGGACGAGCACGATCGAGCCGACCATCATCGCCGCCAGCAGGCAGACGAACGGCACGCCCAGCGTGGAGGCGCCGAAGGCGTGGATCGAGTCGAGCACGCCGGAGCGCACGAGGAACGTGCCGAAGATCGCCAGCGTGCCGCTCAGCAGGATCAGCGACACGTTCCAGACCTTGAGCATCCCCCGCTTCTCCTGGATCTGGATCGAGTGGATGAAGGCGGTGATGCACAGCCACGGCATCAGCGCGGCGTTCTCGACGGCGTCCCAGCCCCAGTAGCCGCCCCAGCCGAGCTCGGTGTACGACCAGCGGGCCCCGAGGATGATGCCGATCCCCAAGAACAGCCAGGCGGCGAGGGCGAAGCGCCTCGTGTCGCGGATCCACTCCGACCCGAGCCGGCCGCTCAGCAGCGCGCCGACGCCGAACGCGAACGGGATCGACATCAGCGTGTAGCCCGAGTACAGCATCGGCGGGTGGAACATCATGCTCGGGTGCTGGAGCAGCGGGTCGAGCCCGTTGCCCTGCGGCGGCGCGCTGGCGGCGGTGGCGAACGGATTGGCGGCGAAGCAGGCGAGCGCGCCGAAGAACGACGCGAGCCCCATCAGCACCGCGGTCGCGTAGGGCGCGATCTCACGCAGCCGGCGGCGCGTCAGGAACAGCACGAGGCTCGACCACAGCGACAGCAGCAGCACCCACAGCAGCAGCGACCCCGCCTGTGACGACCACGGGGCGGTCAGCTTGTAGAACGTCGACAGCGTCGTCGAGCTCGTCTGGGCGACGACGTTGAAGGAGAAGTCGTTGCGCTGGAAGGCGATCTCCAGCAGCACGAACGCGAACACCATCACGCCGGCCAGCGCATAGACGGCGCGGCGGCCCGAGGCGACCCAGTCGGGCCTCCGGGCGCGGGCGCCGTACAGCGAGGCGCCGATCCCGTACAGGCTGATCGCCAGACCGAGCAGCAGCAGCGTGCGTCCGAGCAGGGCCATCAGCGAAGCGGGGGACGGTCGCGCATCAGTTGTAGGAGCCGGAGGCGGCCTGGTACTTGGACGGACACTTCGTGGTCAGCGAGTTCTGCTGGCCGATGAACGTCCCGTGCTCGTCGGTGACGTTGACGAGCACGGCCCGCCCCTCTCGGAACGGGTCCGGGACGATCCCGGTGTAGCGGACCGGGACGGCCACGTGGAGCTTCGGGTCGCGGACGCTGAACAGCAGCGTCGCCCCGTTCTGGTGCACGGAGCCGTCGAGCACGGTGCCGGCGAGGATGTACTGGCCGCCCGGCCGGGCCCTGTGCAGGAGCTGGGAGGCCGTCAGCTCGTCGCGGCCGGCGCTGAAGCTGACGTAGACGAGGGCGGTGGCGAGGAGGAGGGCGGCGCTGAGGGCCACCGTGAGGCGGATCACGCGCTTACGGCTTGGGTCCATGCGACTCCGGATTCTCCCACAGGCGACCCCGTGGCCCTCCGCCTGCTGTCGGCGGACGGACTGTTAGCGGCAGGTGAATGCCGGGGAGGCGGCGAAACCATTTGCCCGTGAAGGCGTTACAGAAGGAGAGGATGCCGGTACGGACGTCAAGGGGCCAGAAGCAGAGGCACAGGCGGCGGCGGTCGCGCGAGGAGGAGCCTGCCGCGGTCGTGGGTCACTCGCGCTCTGGCGCCCCGGCGCCGGAGCGACGCGACCGCGACGCGGCCCAGGACGAGGCCGTCTACAACTGCCAGTGCGGGATGGTCTTCTCGGCGCCGGTCTGCACCTCGGTCGGTTGCCCGCACTGCGGGACGAACCAGGCCTGGTAGCGAGCTCAGACGGACGCGGCGGCCGGGTGCACGGCGCCCAGCAGCTCGTCGAGTGAGCCGCGCAGCCAGCCGATCAGCTTCCAGACGTCGCGCATCTGCTCGCGGTCGGCGACGATCCCGAAGTCGAGCTGGCCGCAGTAGCTCATCACGGTGATGTTGAGGCCCATCCCGTCGGTGATCACCGACACGGGGTAGTTGGCGACGATCTCGGCGCCGGCGCAGTAGAGCGGCACCTGGGGACCCGGGACGTTGGAGACGACCAGGTTCCAGACCGGCTGGCGGACGGCGGCCAGCGAGAACGTGACCCGCGCCGCCTGGGCGAACACGGCCGGGGGTATGAACTGGGTGGCGTCCTGGAGCAGCTTGGCGGGGAGCGCCTTGTGGTGCTCCTTGGCGGTCCGCAGCGCCTCGTGGGTCATCGCGAGCCGCCGCTGCGGGTCGCCCTCGTTGGTGAACAGGGGAACGCTCATCATCCCGATGCGGTTGCCGTACGTGCCGTACTCCTCGAGCTTTCGGACGGATACCGGCACCTGCGCGACGAGCGGATCCTCCGGCAGCTCGTCGTGAGCGAGCAGCCAGCAGCGCACCGCGCCTGCCGCGAGCGACACGATCACGTCGTTGACCGTCACCCCGAAGTGGTTCTTGACCTGCTTGACCTCGTCCAGCGAGAGCCGACCGAACGCGAACCGGCGGTGGGGCGAGAGGTAGCCGTTGAACGAGGTCCGTGGCCGCTTGAGCGAGGTCCGCTCGATGACCCGCCGCTCGCCGCCACGGACCGCGCGCGCGAAGGCGCCGGACACGCGGCCGACGGTCGCCACGCCGGGGATCGTGTTGAGGATCGGCGCGTCGGCGAGGTTCGGAACGGTCGACGGGATCGCACGCACCACGCGCTCGACGTAGCGCGGCCATCCGAGCACGGCACGGCCGAGCATCTGGAGGTCGGAGGGCTCCGGATCGCACTCGTCGGGGAGCGGGTCGGGCGGCTCCCGTCCCTCCGGGGTCAGGTCGAGCAGGACGCTCATGATCTCCGCGCCGGACATGCCGTCCACCGCGGCGTGGTGGATCTTCGTGAGCATCGCCACGTGACCGTCTCTCAGCCCATGGATCAGGTAGAGCTCCCAGAGGGGGCGGGCGCGGTCGAGCGGGCGCGCGAAGATCCGCGCGACCTGTTCGGCGAGCCGCTCGTCGGTGGCCGGCGGCGGGAGCGCGATCTCCCGCACGTGGTATTCGAGGTCGAAGTTGGGGTCGTCGATCCAATACGGGTAGTCGAGATCGAACGGAACCTTCTTCAGCCGCCAGCGGAACGGCGGCAGCAGCGCCAGCCGTTCGGCGATCATCGCCTGGACGATCGCCGCGTCGAGCCGCCCGTCCGGGCGGCTGCTGGGATCGAGGATCGCCAGGCCGCCCACGTGGCCGGCCTGGCGTGGCGACTCCAGCGCCAGGAACTGCGCGTCGAGGCCTGTCAGCTGCCGCATCTCGACCGGGTCTCCTCGCCGCCTGGGCTACCCCGCTCGTTCGGGACTAACCGGTGGGCGGGGGCGACGGCGGGGTCAGCTCTACTTGAGGACCCCGCGGGCGGCCTTCGTCCAGTTGTCGGTCACGTCGCGGATGAACTTCGCCTGTGCCGTGGCGAGGTGCGAGATCCACTCGATGTCGCTGCGGCCCGGCCCCTTCTCGATGCCAGTGGCGATCGCCTTGAGCGCCTTCTCATAGGAGGACAGCGTGCTCTCGCCCGCCTCGCGCCCGGCGTCGATGATCCGCTCGTTCAGCTTGCGCAGGCGCGCGGCCACCGCCTCCACGCGAGCGTCGCCACTCGACGCGGCGCGCCGGGCACGGGTGCTCGCGGTGGAGCGGGAGCGGCTTGACGATGAGCGCGCGCCCGCGGACTTGGTCGTGCGCCCGGACGCCTTGGTCGTGCGGCTCTTCGCCGCCGATGAGGAGCGTGTGGACGGCGAACGGGTGGACCCGGAGCGGCTGGAGCCCGAGCGCGATGTGGACTTGGAGGCGGCGGATCGAGAGGTCGAGCGGGAAGACGTGGACCGGCGAGACGTGCTGCCGGATGAGCCGGAAGCAGCGCGCTTTGGCTGCGGCATCGTGGGTTCTCCTTGCAGTTCGAGGGGGTTTGAGCGCTGACCCTACCGGTTCTCGGCGCCTGCGCGAGGAGGAATGCGAGCCGAGCTCCGCGGTTCCGAGGTGTGCGACATCTGTCACACATGCAGTCACCGCCGTCGAATGGGTAGGTATGTCCTGGCATGCAGGAGCACTCGGACACGCCCGACGCTCTGTCCATGCACGTCCGCGCGGCGGGGCGCCCCGACGCCGAGACCGCCCGCCTGACGCGACAGCTCGTCTCGCTGTGCTGGCCCGGCGGTCTGAGCGATCGCAACGAGCCGATGGCGCGGGGATGGCTGCGCATGTGGGGGCCCTCCACGATCGTCGTCGACGTCCCCCGCTGCGGGTGTGCTCGCGGGCGCTGCCGGATCTGCAACTGACGCTCAGCGCCCGACCACCCAGCTGAGACGGTGGCGAGCGTCGGCGTGCGGCGCGAAGTGGATGGCCTCGATCACCGCGCGCTGCGGGACGGCGAAGGCCACGCAGCCGGAGCGGGTCTCGCCGGCCGCGATGGCGTTGTCGAAGTCCTGCAGGGGCGTCCGGCAGACGCCGCTGGGCTCGAACACGGGAGTTGCCGGCCCGCTGGACGGGACGACCGAGAAGTCACCGGTCGCCGAGCTGTCGTAGACGCCGGGGCCGCGGTTGACGATCTGCACGCGCACGCCGATCGCCCGCGTGCCCGGTTGCAGCGATGCGCCGGAGTCCGTCAGCGGATCGATCACCTGCGTGACCGTCACGGCGAGCGTCACCGTGCCCGCGTGAATCTGCTCGCTGTCACCGACGGGTTGTCCGTCCGCCGCCGGCGGCGGAAGCGGCGCGGTCGGCTCCAGACGTGAGATGCGGGTCGGGAGCGTGAGCGCCGGCGCGCGTCGCTGAACGCCCCCGCCGCACCCGCCGATCCCGACCGCGGCCGCGCTCGTAGCCGCGAGGGCGAGCCAGCACGTCACGCACAGTTCCGTCGCACGCACGGCACGAGGGTACTTTTCGACGCGCCGTGTTCGAGATCCGCACCCGAGCCCCGGGGTCCCGCGCTCGCACCGGAGCGCTGAGGCTCGCCCATGGCGATGTGGAGACGCCCGCCTTCGTCCCCCTGGCCACCCGGGGCGCCGTCAAGACCCTGGAGCCCCGCGACGTCACGGCGCTCGGCTATCAGATGATCCTCGGCAACACGTTCCATCTGTTCCTGTCGCCGGGACCGGAGCTGGTCGCGGGGTTCGGCGGCCTGCACCGGTTCATGGGCTGGTCGGCGCCGATCATCACGGACTCCGGCGGCTTTCAGGTCTTCTCGATGGGGCACGGCGGCGTCGCCGACGAGATAAAGGCCCGGACGCCCCGCGCCCGCGACAACGAGTCGTCCGGGGCGATCCTGGAGATCGCCGAGGAGGGCGTCCGGTTCAGGTCCTACATCGACGGCGCCGAGCGGCTGCTGAGCCCCGAGATCTCGATGCAGGTGCAGGCGGCGCTCGGGTCCGACATCGCGCTCGTGTTCGACGAGTGCACGCCCTTCCACGTCAGCCGCGACTACACGGCGCGCTCGACCGAGCGAACGCATCGCTGGCTCGAGCGCTGTCTACGCTGGCACGCCGCGCACGGGCCCGCTGATCAGGTCGTGTACGGGATCGTGCAGGGAGGCGTGGAGCACGATCTTCGCGTCGCGTCGGCGGAGCTCGTCGCCGCAAGTGGCTGCGCCGGGATCGCGATCGGGGGTTCGCTCGGACAGGACAAGCCGCAGATGCACGAGGTCGTCGACTGGTCGACGGCGGCGCTCGAGAGGGTCGCGCCCGAGCGGCCCCGGCACCTGCTCGGAATCGGCGACATCGACGACCTGATCGCCGGAGTCGAGCTCGGCATCGACACGTTCGACTGCGCGATGCCGACCCGCCTCGCCCGCCATGGCGTGGCGCTCGTGCCCGATCCCGGCGCCCGCTGGCGCGTCGATTTGATGAAGGCCCGCTGGCGCGACTCGCAGGAACCGATCCTCGAAGGATGCCCGTGCCCAGCCTGCTCGGCGGGGCACTCGCGCGGGTACCTGCACTACCTGAGGCGAGCGGGGGAGATGACCGGCGGGCGGCTCCTGACCCTCCACAACCTCAGCTTCGTGGCGCGGGTGATGGCCGATCTGCGTTGGGCGATCGACGCGGGACGGCTGCCCGAGGTGGCGTCGTCTCTGCGCGCCGGCGCGGGGCCCGGCCTGATGGGCTAAATACTTGACATGGATGCACTTAGATTTTATACTCCTCCTTGCAGTCGCAAACTTACACAGGAGGCCATGACATGACACTTATCCGCTGGGAGCCCGCCCGCGAGCTCCAGTCGGTCCAGGGCGAGATCAATCGCCTCTTCAACACGCTCTTCGAAGCGCCCACCACCGCGCAGGGGGCCGTGGCGCGCCGCTGGGTGCCGGCCATGGATCTCGTCGAGGACGAGCATGACTTCATCCTTCGCGCCGACCTGCCGGGTCTGGGCGAGGACGACGTCAAGATCGAGCTCCAGGACAACGTTCTGACGATCTCCGGCGAGCGCCGCAGCGAGCAGGAGGAGCGCAAGGAGGGCTATTACCGGGTCGAGCGCGCGTTCGGCGCCTTCTCGCGGTCGCTGACCCTCCCCGAGGGCGTCGATCCGCAAGGTGTGAAGGCGAAGTTCGAGCGCGGCGTGCTCGAGGTGAGCATTCCGAAGCCCGAGCTCCGCAAGCCGCAGCGCATCGAGATCTCGGTCAGCGACAAGACCGAGACGCCGCAGACGGTCCAGGGCAGCGAGACTTCCGAGCTCGCCGGCGCGACCGCGTAGGCCTGGCTATTTCGTGTAGTGGCTGATGATGCCGCGGACGTCGTTGATCGCCGTCTGCGCATCATTGGCCACGACCGTCCTGTAGTGCACGACGCTCGGCGAAGTGCTGGTCGCGACGAGGATCACGATCACGACCACGACGATCAGGACGCTCAGCAGCATGAACAGCGTCAGTGATCGGCGGGCCGCGCTCCGCTCTCGCGCCGGCGGCTGGCGCCTCGAGCGCGTCTCGTAGCCGGCCGCACGACGCGGCGGCGTCGTGGTGCGCGCCCGCTGCGGTGCGGGGCGCGGCGGGACGCGTGCCGTGGCGGCGGCCGCCACCCGCGTCGCCTCGGTGGGCGATTCGCGGCCGAGCACCCGGGTCGCCGCCGAGGTTCCCAGGTGACGCGTGGGCGTCTCGGCGTGGAAGGGCGGCACGCCGCGGGCGCCGTCCTGGATGGCCTCGGCGAGCAGCTGCGCCGTCGCCGGCCTCGCCTCCTGGTCGATCGCCAGCGCCATCAGCACCGCGTCGGCCAGCTCGACGGGAACCCGAGGGTTGAGCTGCTGCAAGGGGACGGGAGACTCCCGCTGCTGCTTGAGGGCCAGCTCGGAGAGCGAGGTGGCCTCGTAGGGGAGGCGGCCGCTGAGGAGCTGGTAGGCCACGACCCCGAGGGAGTACATGTCGGCCCGCGGCCCGGCCTCCTCTCCCCTGGCCTGCTCCGGCGCGAGATATGCGGCGGTGCCGAGGACGGACCCCACCTGCGTGATGCTCGACTGGTCGGTCGCCCGCGCGATGCCGAAGTCGGCGAGCTTGACCACGTCGGTCTTCGAGACGAGCAGGTTGCCCGGTTTGACGTCGCGGTGCACGACGCCGTTGCGGTGGGCGTAGTCGAGCCCCCGGCAGGCCTGGGCGACGATCTCGACCGCCTGGTCGACGTCGAGATGGCCTCGGTCGCGCAGCAGCTCGGCGCACGACTGCCCGTCGACGTGCTCCATGACGATGAAGTGCTGATGGAACTCCTCGTCGAGGCCGAAGTCGAACACCTGGACGATGTT
>Ga0070739_10008983_pt1 | contig 10063 bp, 10 predicted proteins | sample Coa_R1_7_FD_66445 | JGI IMG/M metagenome (GOLD analysis project Ga0070739, IMG submission 66445) | Surface soil microbial communities from Centralia Pennsylvania, which are recovering from an underground coalmine fire - Coalmine... | ecosystem: Environmental > Terrestrial > Soil > Unclassified ...
GAATGCGTCATGGAGCCGGATGACTCGCGCGCCGCACGGTCAGGCGAGGCCGGAAGCCGAGCGTGCGGCAAGCGCGAGGATGGCTCGGTCCGGGTCGGCCTTGGATACGTGAAGGGCGTGCGCCGGCGGGAGGTGGAGGCGCTCGTCTCGGCGCGTAGGGCGGCGGGACCCTTCCGAAGCCTCTCCGATCTGGCCTCTCGGGCCGGCGCCGGCGCGCCCGCGCTGGAGATGCTGGCCTGGTCGGGCGCCTGCGACGCGCTCACCGCCGCCTCCGTGCCGTCAGGTGCGGCTGACTCGAACGCCGGGTCGGCGGACGCGGCCGACTCGAACGCCCGCTTCTCTGTCTCGCCACGTCGTCTGGCGCTCTGGCAGCTGGGCGTCTCGACCCCCGGCCGCCGGGTGCCTGGCGGGGTCCAGCTCTCGCTGCCGCTGGACCTGCCCGCGCCTCCGAAGCTGCGCGAGCTCTCTCGCTGGGAGTCGATGCTGGCCGACTACAGCACCACCGGCCTGACCGTCCACGCTCACCCGCTCGAGCTCCTCCGTCCACGTCTTCCCAGCGGGACCGTGACAAGTGCCGACCTGGGCCGCCTCGAGCACGGTGCTCGCGTGCGGGTGGGCGGGATGGTCGTGGCTCGCCAGCGCCCGGGTACCGCCGGTGGGGTGGTGTTCGTGCTGCTGGAGGACGAGCACGGCACGGTCAACCTGATCGTCCCGCCGAAGGTCTACGAGCGCCATCGGCTGCTCGTCAGGACCGAGCCGCTGCTGCTCGTGGAGGGCAAGCTGGAGCGGTTCGCGGCGGCGGGCGGGGCCATCAACGTCCTCGTCGACCGGGTCGCCTCCGTGTCTGCACCCGACCGGCTCGTGGCGCAGATCAAGGAGTTCTCGATGCTCGACGAGCAGGTCCGGATCGGCCTGGCCGAACAGGGGAGGGGGTCACGTCCGGGGCGGGCCTCGCCGGCGCCCGGGGATGGCTCGGAGGCGGGCGAATTCCGGGCCGTGGCGCCCCCGGTGATGAGCTTTGCCGCGGGACGACGTCGGTGATTGGCCGGGGCGCCATCCGCTGCCGCGCCGGGGCCTTCCCCGTCGCCAGCAGATGTCCCGCGCGCGCCCCGCCCGTGGCGCCCGGAAACGGCGTCTCACGGTATGGTGCGCGGGCACATGGTCGGCGTGATCATCATCGCGGTCGTGTTCACCGGCCTGGCTGGAGGCATCTTCTGGGCTGCCGGTCAGGGTGGTCTGAGACACGTCACCGACGCGATGCTCACTCAGAGCACGGTCGGAAGGCGGATCGCGAACATCGTCCTGGTCGTGACCTACATCGGGTTCGGGATCGTCGTGCCCGCTGTGTTCCTGGTCGGCAACCACGATCGGGCGAGCGCGCAGATCGACGGGATCAAGCTGACGGCGGCCGAGAAGACAGGGCGTGAGCTGTTCGGAGAGCACTGCGCCGTCTGCCACACCCTTGCCGCGGCGGCGGCCGTCGGCAAGACCGGGCCGAACCTCGACCAGGTCAAGCCCTCGCAGCAGCTGGTGCTCCACACGATCCAGTACGGCTGCCTTAGCACGCCGGGCTCCGGGAACCCCCAGCAGAACTGTCTCGGCTACGGCACGATGCCGGCCGATGTGGTGCAGGGCCGCCAGGCCCGCCAGGTGGCGCAGTTCGTGGCGAAGGTCGCCGGGCACGCCTGAGGCGAGGGCCTCCGCAAGCGCCGGCGCCCCCGGCCGCACCGCTGAGGCCGCACCGGCGAGACGGCTTGCCGTGCTTCGAGGCTTGGGACGGCGACTTGTCCCAATTTGCGCGCTGGACCAGGCGCGGCGGTGTTTCGCATCGCAAGCGGCTGCAATCCATCCGCATACGCTGGTACAGTCCCGAGCGTCAAAGCTGAATTCCCTCTGCGTCGACCGTACCGGCGGTGGCGCAGGAAGCGGGGGACCCAGGTCTCTGGGGCGAATCGCGTCGGTTGACGCGTAGCGCCGCTCTTTCGGCGCGAGCCCGGCAGCTAACCCCGTAAGCCAGAGAAAGAGGACGGTCGATATGGCGGTAACCGAGTCGCTGCGCGCGTTCAACGACGCAGAAGTCGAGGAGCGTCCACGCCCCCGCCGGCGGGAGGTCGTCGAGTGGAGCGATGGTCCGCTTTGGACCGACAACCCTCGCGAGGATCGCGCGACGCCGCGCCACGACTCCGCCCCGCGTCACGATGTCTCCCTCCGCCACGAGTCCGCCGGTCGCTACGAGTCCGCCGGTCGCCACGACTCCGCGCAGCACCACGACTCTCGGCACGAGCACCACGACTCCCGGCACGAACAGGCGCCCGCGCGCGTCCGCGAGGGCTCCCGCGCTCACGAAGCGGCTCGCACGCACCGCAGGTCCCCGCTCCCACACCGCGCCGACGGTTCCGCTCCCCTCGCCGATTCCGGCGTGACGACCGAAGGCCGGCGAACGGTCGTGATCACCGGCCGGGGAGCCGAGCGCTACCCCGCGCCCCGCCGCGGCTACGAGTCGAGGCTTCGGCCGCACGAGCGCTCTGGCTTCAAGCCCGACCGGGTCGCGATGTGGGCCGTGCTGCTGGGGGTCGCGCTGCTGCTCGCGGCCGTCACCAGCGCGCACGCCGCCGTGCTCCACGCGGTCGCGGGGCACCTCGCCGCTCGCTGACACCGCCTCCGCAGCCGGCCGCCGGCCGGCCCGATCGCCGGAACGCGTTCTTATCCGACCCACACAGTCGGATCAGTCGTGCTTTAGGCGACCCTGCGTTTATATGGCCAGGCAGCGGGAAGCCCCGCTGCGAGCCTGGCCACGGCGCGGAGATCTCGACGATTGGCATCGAAAGCCCTGGTGTTCGGCGGCTTGATCGCCGGCCACGCCGTAGCTAGGCTTATCAACCGTAAGCAGGTCTTGAAAATGAAGGGGCCGCTCGGAAACGGGTAGTCCCAAGAGAGCGGCAGTGCCCCTGGTGGTCCACATGAAGACTTCGATGAGCAGGTTCCAGATCCATGACGAGCTGACCGCGCCCGAGCGCTCGATGCCGATTCTGCGCGGGGCGCTGTCCGGCGGGGGGCAGCTGCCGAACTTCCTGGGTGTGCTCGCCGGCTCACCGGCGGCGCTGCGCGCCTATGCGCGCTTCCGCTCCGAGCTCCGGCACGGCCGCCTGCCGCTGGCGACGCTCGAGCGAATCGCGCTGGCGGTGGCTGACCATTACGACTCCGAGCAGGGGATCGCGATGCACTCCCGTACCGCGCGGGCCTCGGGCCTGGCCGTCGACGAGGTTGCGCTCGCCCGCCAGTGGACCTCAGGCGATCCCCGCGAGGCCGCGCTGCTCCGCTACCTGCACGCGATCGTCGATGGCGGGCGCCCGCCGATGCACCTTCACGAGGAGGCCCGCGAGGCTGGATGGGACGACGAGCAGCTCCTGGAGGCGATCGGCGCCGTCGCGCTCGAGGTCTTCACCGCGATGGTCAACGTCGCCGGCGATGTTCCGGTGGACGGCTCGACCGAGGAGTCGCGGACGCTCAAGGCCGCGTAGGCGCAACGGTCGCGTAGGCGCAACGGTCGCGTAGGCGCAAACGGTCGCGTAGGCGCAAACCGCTGCGAGGCCCAAACGGTCGCGAGGTCCCGCCCCGCCGCCGGCCCATCCACCCCGCACCGGGCCGCGGCGGCGTAAAGTCCCTGTCAGGCCGATGGAAGCTCGCGAAGCCACCACGGAGCCCGCACCGGTTCGGCGCTCGAGCTGCTGTCCCCTCTACCACCAGGCGGTCGAGCTGGTCGGCCGGCGCTGGACGGGCGCGATCCTGCGCGTGCTGATGGACGGCCCGCTGCGCTTCTCCGAGATAGGGCACTCTGTCCCCGAGCTGTCCGACCGCCTCCTCTCCGAGCGGATGAAGGAGCTCGAGGCGCGCGGGATCGTCGAGCGTACGGTCGTCCCCGGACCACCGGTCCGGGTCGAATACGCGCTCTCCCAGATGGGACGCGAACTCGAGCCCGCCCTGTCAGAGCTCCAGGACTGGGCGAAGCGCTGGCTCGGCGGCGAGGTCGAAACCGTCGACGGTCGCTAGTGGTTCCAACCGGCGGTTGGGGCCACTAGTGGCGCTCTCCGGTGCGGAGGTCGGATCGCTCCGCGACCGGTCGTTCGAGCGGTTGAGCCGGGGCTGGGGGCTGGTCGCTCCCTGGCTCAGGCATCCGCAGGCACCGATTGCCGTCCTCGGGCTCGTACTCGTCTGCTCGCTCGTGTCGCGCACGCTGCACATCGGCGACCCCTGCTCGAACCCGTGCGCCAGCCACACGCTGATCTTCGACGAGGCCTACTACGTCGACGCGGCACGGGTGATCGATGGGATCCATCCGCCCGCCGGCGACCCCTACCGCACCGCTCCGCTCGGCGTGGACCCGAATGCCGAGCATCCCGAGCTTGCGAAGCTGATCGTCGCGGGCACGATCGACCTGTTCGGCAACGACCCGTGGGGCTGGAGGCTCGGCAGCGTGATGTTCGGCACGGTCGCGCTGCTGGCGATGTTCGCGCTCGTGCAGGGCTTGGGTGGCGGGCCGTGGCTGGCCGTGGGGGCGACGGCGGTGATGGCGGCCGACAACCTGTTTCTCGTCCACGGCCGGATCGCGACGCTCGACATCTATGCGCTCGCGATGATGCTCGCCGCGGCTGCGCTCTACGTGCGGCGAAGACCGTTTCTGGCCGGCGTCCTCGCCGGCATCGCCGCGTGCATGAAGGAGACGGCGCTCGTCGTCCTGCTGGCGTTCCTTCTCTACGAGCTGATCCTCGACTCGCGGCGGAGCCGGCGCACCTGGACCAGGCTTGCCTCCTGTTGGGCCACCGCCGTGGCGTCGTTCGTGGCGCTGCTGGCGGTCCTCGAGCAGGTGGTCGCCGCCTACAACCCGGCGACGCACGTCCGCTACCAGAGCCCGTTCACCGAGATCGCGCACATCCTCGCCTACGGCAAGGCACTCACCGTGCTGCCCCACGCGACCGGCATCTCGTCGAGCCCATGGCAGTGGCTGGTGGACCAGAAGCCGATCCCCTATGCCAAGGTGGCCGAGAACGTCCTGTCGGGCGGCCACGTGCTGACCTCCCACATCCTGATCCTGTTCCAGGGCGAGGTGAACCCGTTCATCATGTTCATCGCGATCCCCGCCCTGGTGATTGCCGTGCGGGGCGCGTGGCAGGGCGACCGGCTCGACGCCTTCGCCGTCGCCTGGTTCCTGGCCACGTTCCTGCCCTACGTGTTCCTGAACACGGTCGAGCACCGGATCACCTACCTCTACTACGTGCTCTCCGTGATGCCCGCGATCTACCTGGCGGGGGCCCGCCTGTTCGCCCGCCTCGGGCCGGCGGCGATCGGCGGGTGGGGAATCGCGCTCCTGGCGGGACTCGTGGACCTTTACCCGATCAGGTCGTTCTGATCCGCGGCGAGCGGTGGGTCAACCGCGCCAGTGGCCGGTGACCACGCCTGGCGCTACGGGCCGGTGTAGCAGGTGCCGTTGAAGAACACGCACGAGACCGTGGACGTCGTCGCACCGGTCATCGTCGTCACGTGCGTGGTCGTGGCGGTGGTGGTGGTGTGCGTCGTGTCGACCGCGGTGTCCGTCGCGGTCGTGGTGACGGTCGAGGTGCTCGACGGGACCGTCGCGGTCGTCGTCTGAGTCGTGGTGACCCCGGCCGTCGCTGTGGCGGTCGAGTTCGACGTGAACGTCTCGTGCTTCGTGACCGTGCGGGTGATCGTCCTGACGGTGTAGTTCTTCTTCTTCGGGCACTTGTGCCGCTTCGTCTTGTGGCACTTGGACGCGCTGGCCGGGTGGGCTGCCGCCCCGGAGACGCCGACCAGCCCGATCGGTGCCATCACCACCACCGCTGCCGCCAACCACCTGCCGGACACTCGCTTCGGAACCCTCATGGAATCGACGCGATCGTCGTCGTCGTGAAGGCGGTCGTCGTGTACGCGGTGCTCGTCGCCGTCGTTGTTGTGGTCACGGGCGCCGTCGTGGTCGTCGACTGTGTCGTCGTCGTGGTCACCGGCACGGTCGTGACACCGCTCGTCGTCGTCTGCGTGACCGTGTCGGCGAACGTCTGGGTCGTCGTGACCGTGGAGACGACCCCATTGACCGTCGTCCGGGTCGTGATCGTGCGCGTGACGACCTTGGTGATCGTCTTCTTCTTGTGCTTGCACTTGTGCCGCTTGGTCTGGTGGCACTTGTGCGGCTTGGGCTTGGACTTCGCCGTCGCGCCCGAGACACCGACCAGTCCGACTGGTGCCAGCACGACCACCGCTGCCGCTGCCCATCTCCCGGGTACCCGCACGCGCGCAGCATACCCCCGCCCAAGGGCTCGGTCAATCGCCGCGGCGCAGCCACATCACGTCAGTGCGATGCTGCGCCCGCGCAGCGTGAATCGGTCAGGAGCCCCGTCGAGCAGCCCGCCGCACGGATCGTCGACCCCGCCGCGGCGCACGAGGTCACGCTCCGGCCGGTAGATCTCGCGCACGACGATTGCGCAGATCGTCAGCAGCGCGGCGTCACGCGCCAGCACCACGGCCAGGAACAGGCCTTCGGAGACGGCCTGGCGCTGGAACAGCATCGTCGGCACCCACACCAGCGCATCGAGGGTCATCCAGGGGACGAGCACGCGCCACCGGGGCAGCGCGAGGGCGGCGAGCGGGACGAGCCAGAGCGAGTACTGGGGGCTGTAGATCTTGCTCGTGAGCAGGAACGCGACGATCACCAGCAGGCACAGCTGGGGCAGCCGCGGCCTGACCGGCGCGCGCATCGCAAGCCAGCAGATGGCAAGACAGGCGACGACCAATCCCGCGCCACTGACGGCATTCACCGTGACCGGGGTCTGGTTGGGCCCCAGGTTCGGATCGAGTCCCGCCGAGCCCGTGAAGAACGGAACGACGTTGAAGAGCGACTCGAGCCCCACGCCGCGCTGGGAGCTGAGCCGGTAGAAGTAGGACCACCCGGACGGGAACAGGATCGCGATCGGCGCGTTGACCACGATCCAGGCGCCCGCTGCGCCCGCCACCGCACGGGCGCCCGCCCTCAGCTCGCCGGCTCGGAGGCAGAGGGCGAGCAGCGGGATCAGCAGCAGCAGCGGATAGAGCTTGGCCGCGCCGCCCAGCCCGAGCAGCGCTCCCGTCAGCAGCGCTCGCCGCCGTGACCACGCCAGCAGCGCGCCGGTCGCCAGCAGCACCGCCGGGGCGTCGAAGTTGGTGAACAGCTGGTCGATCACGAGTGGCGAGACGGCCACGAGCAGCGCCGGACGCCGGTCGCCGCCCGCCAGGCGCCCGACGAAGCGCACGACGAGCAGCCAGGCCAGCGCCATGCACAGGGCCATGAAGTAGAAGTAGACGGTGACGTTCAGCCGGGCGGGGAGCAGGCCGTCCCGCGCCAGGTGCTCGTACCCATCGGCGACCCGGCCCCCGACCCACATGAACAGCCCGGTCAGCACGGGGTACTCCACGTAGTGGACCTGCTGCGCCGGTGTGCCGGCGTTCTCGATCCATGACGTCTTGTAGGGGAAGGCTCCCGACTGCTCGATGTGGTCATCCCCGTACAGCGCGATCACGTCCGAGTAGCAGTAATCGACGAACGGCCGCTGATTTGACCAGTCGAGCTCGAGCTGCCCTCCCGCGCCGCGAACGTTCTGCACGCACGGTAAGCGCTGGACGAAGGCCAACAGCATCACGGCGACCGCGCATACGGCGACCAGCTCCGCGCTCAGCGATCGGCGACGCGTCGCAATCTCAGGCAGCTTCAACGCAGCGTCGAGGTCCGCGTCGACGAACCGTCGCGCCAGCTGAGCCTGCGTCCCCGCAGGCGAAGCGACCGAGGCGCGATGTCCGCGCCGCGGTCGAGCAGCGCGGCGCCGCGTCGGTCGGCCCGGTGGACCTCGAGCTGCTCGCCACGCCCGATGATCGACCTCACCTGTCCGATCCACGCCACCGCACCATCGCTTCTGACGACGAGCGAGGGCACCGACTGGACCGACTCGACGAGCCCCTGGTCGACGGCCTGGCCAGTTCTCACCCGGCGCCCGTCCGAGAGCCGGACGACGCTCACCTCGGCGCCGCCGCTGTCGACGCCGAACGTGGATGACGCGAACGCGGCGTACGACCCCGCCAGGCGCACCAGCCCGAGCCGCGTCCGGTCCTTGGCGCTGATGCTCGTCTGCCCGAGCGTCGTGCGCCGGCCGGTCCGCGACGAGCAGCCGTAGACGGTGTCGCCGCTGCGATAGACACGCGCGACCGGATCCGCGGCGATCGTCTTGGCAGAGCGCGGCCCGCAGGAGTGAGCTCGCGGCGTGGGCGGCGCCTTGGCGCCGGAGGAGCCACACGCGGCGAGGCCAAGCGCGGCGACCGCCACGAATACACGCCGAGTCATCGGCCGCGAGCTTACGTCGGCGCCCGGTCCCGGACAAGTAACGTTTCCCGCGCTCATGGCCGACCAGCCGCGCACCGCCGAGGAGGTGATGGCCTTGGCCGAGGAGCGGGACATCCGCTTCATCCGCCTGTGGTTCACCGACATCCTCGGACAGCTGAAGTCCTTCTCGATCAACGCCACCGAGCTGCGAGACGCCTTCGAGGGCGGGATGGGCTTCGACGGCTCGTCGATCACGGGCTTCAACGCGATCGAGGAGTCCGACATGATCGCGATGCCGGACCCGAACACGTTCGCGGTGCTTCCCTGGCGCCCGACCGAGGCAGGCGTGGCGAGGATGTTCTGCGACATCCAGACCCCCGAGCGCACCCCTTACGAGGGCGATCCGCGGCATGTCCTGCGCCGAGCTATCGAGCGCGCCAACCAGATGGGCTTCGACCACTTCTACGTCGGACCCGAGCTCGAGTACTTCTACTTCCGGGACACCAAGTCGACCGAGGTGCTCGACGAGGGCGGCTACTTCGACCTCACGACGCTCGACGCCGGCAGCGATCTCCGGCGCGAGACGATTCTCGCCCTCGAGCAGCTCGGCATCCACACCGAGTACGCGCATCACGAGGTCGGCCCGAGCCAGCACGAGATCGACATGCGCTACGCCGACGCGCTGAAGATGGCCGATGACTGCATGACCTATCGGATCACGGTCAAGGAGTTCGCGCTCAAGTACAACCTGCACGCGACGTTCATGCCGAAGCCGCTGTTCGGCAAGAACGGCTCCGGGATGCACACCCACCAATCGCTATTCCGGGGGGAGCAGAACGCCTTCTTCGACGCCGACGACCCGTACTTCCTCTCGGACGTCGGCAAGGCCTTCATCGCGGGCCAGCTACGTCACGCCAGGGAGATCAGCGCGGTCTTCGCGCAGTGGGTCAACTCCTACAAGCGCCTCGTCCCCGGCTACGAGGCGCCGGTCTACGTCGCATGGAGCCGCCGCAACCGCTCCGCGCTCGTGCGCGTCCCGCTCTACCACCCGGGCAAGGAGCGCGCGACGCGGATGGAGCTGCGCTGCCCGGATCCCGCCTGCAATCCGTACCTGACGTTCGCGGTCCTCCTCCAGGCGGGCCTCGAGGGAATCGAGCATGGCTACGAGCTGCCCGACCCGATGGAGAAGAACCTCTACCACCTCTCTCCCGAGGAGCGCCGGCGCCTCGGGATCGAGCAGCTTCCCGAGACGCTCGGCGAGGCGATCGAGCTGACCGCCGAGTCAGAGCTCGTCCTGCGCACGCTCGGCGAGCACATGTTCAACCGCTACATCGAGATCAAGCGCCAGGAGTGGGACGACTACCGCGTGCAGGTCACGCCCTGGGAGCTCGAGCGCTACCTGCCCGTTCTCTGACTACCTGAGCCCGAGCACGATCCGATCGTGCCCGAATCGACCACCCGCGATCAGGTAGTCGAGCCTGTTCAGCACCTGGGTCGTCCGCTGCGCCGACGGTCCATGCTCAGCCAGCTGGACGAGCGACGCGATCGGCCCGAACGAGATGTACAACGGCAGGCTCGAGCCGGCCGGCAGCGCCGCCAGCGCCCGCTGATAGGCGGGGGTGCCCGACAGCGTCGATGCAGGCTTCAGGAACGCCTGCTGGCTGGCGAAGCCGTACGTGGCGAGCACCCTCCCGTCGGCCTCCT
>Ga0070739_10008984_pt1 | contig 10061 bp, 7 predicted proteins | sample Coa_R1_7_FD_66445 | JGI IMG/M metagenome (GOLD analysis project Ga0070739, IMG submission 66445) | Surface soil microbial communities from Centralia Pennsylvania, which are recovering from an underground coalmine fire - Coalmine... | ecosystem: Environmental > Terrestrial > Soil > Unclassified ...
GCGCCCGATTCTCCCTGCCAAACTTATCATTATATGTGAAGCGGCCGCACGCGTCGTTTGCTAATCTGGCATGCTTACCCCGCCCGGCCGTGCCGCAATCCTGGTCATTGCCCGGCGGCGTCGGGGTTGTTAGCATTTCCCGAGATGACTCCCGATCCGCTCGCCCTCAGAAAATCCCTCGAATCGCGTCTCCCGGAAATGCTGGCCGTCCTGCGGCGCTTTACGGTCGCCGAATCTCCCAGCACCGATAAGTTCGCCGTCGAACGCTGCGCCCGCGTCATCGCCGCGGCCTGGCGCAGGTTGCATGCGGACGTCTCGCTCCATCCACAAAAGCATCGCGGTCCCCATATTCGCGTCCAATGGTGGAGCGGCAGCGCGCGCCCTTCGGGCCGGCTTCTCGTGCTCGGCCACTATGACACGGTTTATCCCGCCGGCTCGCTTCGCTCCATGCCGTTTCGCGTGAAGGGCAACAAAGCCTACGGCCCCGGCGTGTTCGACATGAAGGCCGGAATCGTCCAGGCGCTTTTTGCGCTCGAAGCGCTGCAGCGTGCCCGCGCGCTTTTGCGCAAACGGATTGTCTTCATTTGGACTTCCGACGAGGAAATCGGCGGCGAAACCTCTCGCAGGCTGTTCGAATCCGAAGCGAAAAAGAGCGATGCCGTTTTTGTGCTTGAACCGAGCTTTGGTCCGAAGGGCCTGCTCAAGACCGCGCGCAAAGGCGTCGGCGAGGCGGAGATCATCGTCCGTGGCCGCGCCTCTCACGCGGGACTTGCGCCCGAGGAAGGCGTGAACGCGATTCACGAGCTCGCTCTGCAAATTTCGCGCCTCTCGAAGTGGAACAATCCGCGCCGCGGAATCACCATCAATGCCGACGTCGTCGAAGGCGGCTCTCGCGTGAACGTCATCGCGGATTGCGCCCGCGCGTTCCTCGACCTGCGTGCCCTGCGCATTTCGGACATGCGGCTTCTCGAAGCTCGCCTTCGCGCCCTGCGCCCGATTCTTCCGGGCGCGAAGCTCGAAGTCCGCGGCGGTTTCAATCGCCCGCCGCTCGAACGGAAGTGGAGCGCCGCGCTTTTTCTACACGCCAAATCGCTGGCGGCTCAGATGAATCTGGCTCTTGGCGAATGCACTGCGGGAGGCGGTTCCGACGGCAACCTCACCGCCGCGCTTGGAATCCCCACGCTTGATGGTCTAGGCGCGGTGGGCCACGGCGCTCACTCGCTTGGAGAGCACGTTTTGATCAATACCATGCCTTCCCGCGCGGCCCTTCTTGCCGCACTGCTTTGCAGCATCTAACTGAGCTTCGATTGACGCCGCTGTTTGCTGCATCGAAAGCGTCGAAAAAATGTTCAACCGCTTGCGGGCCGTTTCGCGCGAGCCGCGACGGCTACTGGTACGTCTTCCGCAAATACTCCGCCGTGCCGTCCATCAAATCCCCATAACTGTCGTGCAGTACCTCGCGCAACGCCTGTTCCGTTGCCTCGCCTGCTCCTATACGGTCCAAGATGCGTTCCAGGTCTCCCATGCCGTCCGTCTGCACAATGTACTCCACCGCGGCCAGCGACCAGGAGTAGGCATACGCCGCGGCCTCATCTGGAAGCCGCATCCAGGTCGTTTCCAGTTGCCCGAGGGACTGATATTGCTTCGAAGCGTAATTCCGCAGCAGTTCCGGGGCCGCGCCTCCGCTTCGCTTCCCCTCCATCCACTGCGCGAACCCTTCCTGAAGCCACGTGGGCGCGCGCCCCCGCGTTTTCTGCTGCACGAAGCTGTGCGTCAGCTCGTGCTTCAGCACGCGCGAAAGTTCCGGCGTCACGCTGCTCAACCCTTGCACGGGAACGCGAATCCGGCCGTCGTTCAGCGCTCCCACCCAGGCCGGCGCGCGCGTGATGTCCGCAAACGCCTCTTGCGTGTAAAGAATCACGCCGATGGAATCGGGCGGCGCGTAATCCAGCTCGGATTCGATCGACTGAAAATGACCCTCGAGCGTGCGCAGAATATCCCGCGCCAGCGCCGGCTCCGCGCTGCCGCTGTAGCGCAGCGTGAAATGCGCGCTTTCGTTTTCCCGGTAGTCCGCTTCTTCGCGGCTGTCACGCTCCGCCTTTTCGAGCGCCGCCTTCACTTCCGGATCGGGCCGCAGCGCCAGGGCGTGTCTCCATTGCGCCACCGCTTCATCCGGCTTGTTCAAGCCGTAGTACGCCCAGCCGGAAAGTTTCGCCACGTCCGGATTGTCCGGTGCCAAGCGCCGCGCACGGTCCAAATAATCGAGCGATTGCTTGTACTCGCTTCGCCTCAGGTGCAAATAGGCCATGTTCATCAGCAGCACCGGCTGTTCCGGCGCATAGATCAGCGAGGTGCGTTCGTCGGCCAGCGCGCGTTCCAGTTCGCCGTGGGTCAATTCGAATTGTGCCGCCGTGTGGTACGCCAGCGCCGCGCTGTCGTTCGCTCTACGGCCTCCGGAGCGCGCTTCATTTTCCAGACGCGCGATGTATTCCCGGTCGATTCCTCCGTCGTGCACGGTATTCCGCTGGATTTCGCTCCCGCTGGCCGGGCTGTCCAGCGCTGGCGGCGTGATGGCAAGTTGCGCGGCGCCATTCGCTCCCGTCTCAGCCGCCGGCCCTTCGCCCTTCTCGATGTGGTCCACAATCGACTTGGGCAGCACCAGCGAACCCGCGGCCGTCTCGTAGCGAACCTTGTCCCCTTCGTCCACCACGCTCAAAGCGGCGATGCGCTTTCCGTTCTTAAGCACAATCTCGTCGCCAAGCGCCGAAGGAGCCATCGCCGACACAATCAGTGCCAGGCACAGCCATGTCGAAGCGTTCCAGCGCTGCCGCATGGCTCAATTCTAGCTCGCCCACTCGTTTCCCACGGCCTGCCCGCTTGTTCCGTCATGCCCTATGTGACTACACTCAATTCATGAAAGTCCTCGCTCCGCTTCTCCTCGCCTGCTGCCTCGCCTCGGCGCCCGGCGCGAACGGAGCAGAGCGTTCTCCGCGCGAGCAACTGGCTTCGCTCAACGCTCTCAAGCTGGATTCCGCCGCCGTTTATAGAATCATTCCAGCAAATCGTATCGAGCTTCGCCGCGGCGACGTTCAATTCGCGTTTGATGAAGGCCGGCTAACCTTCTACGTACCGCTCGACGGCCGAGTGACCGGCGCCGTCTTTTCCGGCCGCGGGCACGTTCTCGCCGCACCTCGCGACATCGTGGAGAAACAGCAGCTTGCCCTGTTTCTCGGCGCTCCCATCCTCGACCAGGACTTTTCCTCGGCCTACTTGCGCTTCACCGACGACACGCCTCAGGTTCTTCTCGCTCAGTTCCGGAATGCTTCGCTCACTCCCGAACCGAACGATGATCTGCTCGAACGCTGGGCTCCCCTCATCGCCCATTTGAATCCCATTCACGCCATTCGTCTGCTTTCCGAAACGCTCTCTGCGCATCCGCGCCCGTACTTCTACGCCGGGCTGGATGGTGCCGCCACCGGTCCTTTCGACGTCTTCGTCGATCAGGTTCGGGAAGAGCCCGTCGTCATCGGCCAGGTCAGGAAAGAGGATAGCGGCACGTTCTACAACATTTGGGCATCTTATCGGCTTCCGGGCGTCTCTCCGCCACCGGTGCCGTTTGTCGCGCGAGGCTACGCAATCGACACTTCGATTCGCCCGGATAATTCCATCGAAGGCTCCGCTTCTCTGCGCATTCGGGCGGAGGTTTCCGGTGAGCGGCTCGTCACGCTCCAGCTCTCTCGCGATCTGGACGTTGACTCCGTGGCCGCCGAGGATGGCTCTGCCCTTGTCGCCTTCCACAACGAGCAGCTTTCCCCTGAGGAGCGCGGCTCGCGCGGAGTGGATCAACTCTACGTCGTTCTTCCACACGCTCCCGCAGCCGGCGCGGAGTTCGCGCTGCGCGTCCGCTACCACGGCAGGGTCATTCGCGATTCCGGCAATGGCGTTCTGTTCGTCGGCGACCGCGACAGTTGGTACCCGCGGCTCGGCGGCACCGCGGATTTCGCTTCTTACGACCTCTCCCTGCGCTGGCCCCGCCGCCTTCGTTTGACCGCGACCGGCACGAGAGTGGACGAGCACGAAGAGGGAGAGTTCCGCGTCGGGCACTGGCGCACCGAAAAGCCCATTAGCGTCGCGGGCTTCAATCTGGGCGAGTACGTGTTCGCTTCCTTCCCCTCCGAAGGCTATTCCGTGGATGTGTATGCGAATCAGCAGCTCGAGCAGGCTTTGCTGAACCGGTTGCGCCCGCTTGGCGCCGATTTGGCGCCGCCGGTTACCTCGCCCTTCGGCTTTCCCCCTCGCCGGGACCGCATGGAATTGCCGGCCATCCAGCCGAGTCCTGCGGACGCGCTCAAGCAACTTGGGAAAGAGGTAGATTCGTCCATTAAGTTTTACAGGCGCTATTGCGGACCGTTTCCTTTTCCGCAACTGAGCGTTTCCCAGATTCCGGGAGCGTTCGGTCAGGGCTGGCCCGGCCTGCTCTATCTTTCGACCTATTCCTTCCTGCCCGCGCAGACCCAATTGCGCGCGGGGCTTTCCTCCGGCGCGCAAGAGCACTTCAGCGAGTTGGTGCCCTTCCACGAAGTCGCTCACCAGTGGTGGGGAAACGTAGTCGGCTGGTCGAGCTATCGCGATCAGTGGATTGATGAGGCGTTCGCCAACTATCTCGCCTTGCTCTTTGCGGACAGCCAGAAAGGCCCCGATCACAAGCTGCGCTTCTGGCTCGAACACTACCGCGATCAGCTCACCCAGAAACCGCCGGGCATGGATCTTCCTCCCGCGGATTTCGGCGCGCTTACCCTCGGCAGCAGGCTCATCTCCTCCAAATCGCCGGACGGTTTTGAGCGCGTGATCTACGCCAAGGGCTCCTGGGTCATACACATGATTCGCGAGATGCTGCGCGAGCCCGGCGCGAAGGATCCGGACGCCCGTTTCGTCGCGCTGCTGCATACGCTGCTGGCCAAATACAGCTACCGCGGCCTTTCAACCGAGGATCTCCAGCGCGAGGTTGAAGCGGTCATGACTCCCGCCATGGATGTCGAGGGGAACCATTCCATGGACTGGTTCTTTGATGAGTGGGTGCGCGGCGTCGGCATCCCGCATTACCGCCTCGAGTACACGACGCGGCGCACGGAAAAGGGCTATCTCATTCGCGGGAAGATTTTCCAGACCGGCGTGCCGCGGTTCTTCGTGATGCCTGTGCCCCTCTATTCCGGCGACGGCAGTTACCTTGGCCGCGTGATCGCCGGAGGACCGGAGTCAAACTTTCTTCTCGTTGCTCATAAAGCCCCGGGGCGAATTGCCGTTGATCCGCGCATGACGTTGCTTTGCGTCGTCGAACACCGGTCCGCCGCGCAGGAATAATTTCGGCGCGTTCTTTTACGGCAGTGGAGTGTCGTACGCGGAGCGCTGTTTGTAGAGCGGGCTCGCGGGATTCAGGTCGGGCTTCCCGTTTTTGAGAACGTATCTGTACCCCAGCGGATCGACCGGATCGCCCCGGAGGAGCCCAGCCAGCCCCACTTCGCGCAGGTTCGCGGGCGGGCGACCTTCCTTCTTTTCATACTCCGCGATGAGCTTGCTTAGTTCGTCGAGGTCCTTGTCCACTCGCAGAAGCAGGATGTGGACTCTTGCGTTCTCCTTTACCTGTTCGTCCGTCGAAGTTTCGTAAACCTGCTTCCAAAGAAACGCTGAGGTGTCCCAGGAATTGCCCGCTTCCGCGATGCGCGCGGCCATCACCTTCATCCAGAACATCGCGTTCGGGTTTTCGCTGCCTTTTAGAAATGCCTCGCTGGATTTCTTGTAGTCACGCAGCTCGAAGTAGTACACGTAACCCAAATCCATGTACAGCCGCCACTGATCCGGATTGGCGGCGATGCCCCGCTCCAGCAGCTTTACGGCAAGCAGGGGTTGGCCCGCGCCGCGCGGCGGAGGCTCGGCCAGAAACGTGGAACCGAACCGGTACGCGGGAATCATGTTTGGATCGAGAGTTGTCGCCACGTCCAGCAGGGGCCAGAGACTCTTCAGGTTCACGTCCTGGTTGAGTTTCTTGTTGCCGTAGTACTGCACCGCTCGAGTCCAGTAGATCGCCGCCACCAGCGGAGCGTAATCGAGGCTCATGAGCTTGACGAGCTTTCCGGAGCGCAGCAGAACAACGTCCTCCTCCTGCTGCATCCCCGCCCGCTCTTTGTCGATCCGGTGCTGCAGTTTCCAGAGGCCCGTGAAGCCGCCGGGAAGAACCAGCAGCAGCAAAGCGGCAATGGCCTTGTTTCCGCTCATTTCAGGTTCTTCCGCGAAAAGATAACCGCGGCCGCGAACAGCAGCACGCCGCAATAGAGAATCGTATACAGCGTGTTGTGAAGGACCAGCGCTTCCGGCACGCCGCGTCCGTGCGCCACCGCGCCCATCACGTCGAAATTTTGAAAGTTCGGAAGGAGGTAAGAAAGCCAGTGCAGAAAAGTCTGCGCCGCTTCGGACATTTGCGGCATGTGCATCGTGCGCATGTCTTCCACAAAAAGTCCGGAGATGTACAGGCCCCCGGTGAAGAGAATCGCCAGCAGCGGCGTGGTGAAGCAGGAGAACAGCATCGCCAGCGCCACGACCAGAGCCAGCTTCAGCAGGATGAAGTAAACGGCAATCAGGACGCCCGCATCGCTGCGCTCGAGCGTGTGCATGGCGTACAAAAGCACCAGGAAAAGCCCCGCGGCCATCGCCGCCGTATTCACCGCGAGCGTGAGGACTAGGCCGCCGAATTTTCCCGTCAGGAACTGCGCGCGCGAAATGGGCTTGGCCAGCAGCGCATAGAGGGTGCGCTTGTCAATCTCCTTGGAGACCAGGCCGACGCCGATGAACACGGCGATCAGCAGTCCGATCACGGACACTGCCGTCAGGCCCAGGCTGATGATGACGGTCTTCTCGATGTCAATCGAGATTTGACCGACGAGCAGCGCCGCGGCCATCATCAGAAGCGCGAAGAAAACCAGGTTGTAGAGGACGCGATCGCGCACCGCTTCGCGAAACGTGTTCCAAGCCACGATCCCGACGTTTCTCATTTTCCGCTGACCTCCACGGCCGCGGCTTGCGCGCGATCCGCGCTCACCAGGTTCATGAAGAACTCTTCGAGCGTGGGCTTCATCTGTGTTACGCCGACGATCCGCGCGCCCGCCTGCCGCAGTTCGTCCAAAGCGGGATACAAATCTTCCTCGAAAACCTGCAGACGGTAGCGCGCGCCGGTTCGCGTCGCTTTTGCCATGCGCGGCGACGCGTTTCCCGCTCCTTGATGCTCGAACAACACTTCGTAACCTTGCGCCTTTGCGCCCACGATATCGTCCGGCGTGCCGATGCCCTGCAGTTTTCCGCCGACGATCACCCCCACGCGATCGCAGATGGATTCCGCGTCCGGCAAAATGTGCGTGGAGAACATCACTGTTTTCCCCTGCTTCTTCAGCTCCAGGATGATGTCTCGCACCTCTATTCGGCCGATGGGATCTAGTCCGGACATCGGCTCGTCCAGAACCACGACTTTCGGATCGTGGAGAATCGCCTGCGCGAGACCCACGCGCTGCAACATTCCCTTGGAATACTTTCGCAGTTGAATCTTGCCCGCCGTCTCGAGCCCCACTTTCCTGAGCATCGTCTGGACGCGCTCGCGCCGGTCCGGCGCGGTCAGCTCATGAAACCGTGCGAAATAGTCGAGCAGTTCCGTGGCCGTGAGATAGTCGTAGAAATAAGGCTGCTCGGGCAGATAACCGATCTCCCGGTGCATGGACACGTCGGAAACGGGCTTGCCGAGGATTTGTGCGTGCCCCGCCGTCGGGAAGATGATGCCCATCAGCAGCTTGATGGTCGTCGATTTCCCCGCGCCGTTGGGGCCGAGGAAGCCGAAGATTTCGCCCTCCTCCACTCGCATGGTCAGGCCGTCGAGGGAGCGTTTCTTTTTCGTGTGCAAAAAGCCGGTGGGATAGTCCTTGGTGAGGTTTTCAATCTCTATGATCGGGACGCTCATAAAGAGAGATTTTACTTTGTCAGGATGAGTTCCGAGTTGATCCAATCTGGACGAGTTCCGCAGAAGGCACGGGGGGCGGAGACATCGGCGTCGGCTTCAGGGTTTGCGGAGCGCGCCAGTTGTCCAGAATCCCCACTTGCTGGACGCAGGAGACCGTGCAGCGCGGCGCACAAAACTTGGTTGTGTAAAATTCGCGGCGGCGCATTTCCGGGGTGTACTGCGCGAGAGGAATGCCCGGATAACCGCGCTGCTGCGAGCACCAGTGGACCAGGCCGTCCTCGCAAATGTAGAGATAGCGCGAGCCGGAGCGGCAGCGCCAGGTGTGCTCCTTGCCGCGCGCGACGTTGTGCTGAAAATCATTGAAGCGCGAGAAGGAGCGCTTGCCCAGGGTCATGATCTCTTCGAAGATTTCGATCTGCCTCGGACTGAGCGGCTTCAACTGGCCGTTGTGATCGTGGATGATACCGACCGTGCTGGTGAATCCCAACTCGACGGCGCGATGGGCGATGGTCAGCGCATCCTCGGGATTTTTCACCCCGCTGCCCAGAACGGAATTGATGTTGACCTGAAAAACGGCGTGTTCGGCGAGCATTTCCAGGCGGCTGTCCAGCGTTTTGAGGCTTTTCAAGGAAACTTCGTCGGGCGTCACGTTGTCGATGCTGATCTGCAGGTGCTCGAGCCCGGCTTCATTCAGGCTCTGGATGCGTTTCACGCTCAGGAGAAAGCCGTTGGTGATCATGCCGGCGATCATGCCGCGCCGGCGGATGTGACGAATCACTTCCTCGAGTTCCGGGTGGAGCAAAGGTTCGCCGCCGCTGATGGTGATAATGGAGGTGCCCATATCGGCGAGGAGATCGAGGCGGCGCTTCAGTTCCTCGAGGGGGACGGGTTTCGACACGTCGTCGTACTCGTTGCAATAGCCGCAGGCGAGGTTGCAGCGGCGCATGGGGATGATGTGCACGAGGAAAGGATGTTTGGTCGAGAGGAGGGCTTTGGCGATGCGCGTCAACTCGCGCGCGCGCGTGCGGAAGAAGCGCAGCCTGCGCTGGAAGCGCACCTTCGCGCTGGGGCGAGCGATTTTAGCTTTTTCGGTCATGAGAGCGCGATTCTTGGCCCTTTGTTTCGGCGTTTGTAAGCTTGCCTGCGGCAGGCAGGTACAAAACCCCGAGCCCCTGCAATTATACATGACGCCTTTTCCCGGCGGCGAAGCAAGGACTGATTCGGCGGGACTTGCGGCCGAATGGACGGGTCCTCCCCTCCCCCATTTGCGAAGAATGCCTGCTTGCCCTCCCGGAGGTCGGGGCGCCTTTATTGAGTTAGTTAACCCAGGCCTGACGGCCTGGGTTAACGTTTGCCACGCCGATGACGCTGGGTTGAGTGGGTGAATGTCAACGACAAGCGAGGCGCCAGGCCAGAAGGACGGAACGCACAGGGATATATCGCGGAACGATACAGTGAAATGGATTATGATGAGAGGGTGTCGTTCAGGAGCGCAAAGAGATTCTCGCCGCAGAAACTGCGGCGAGAAGAAGAGGGCCTTGCGGTATCTGCTGGCCGACTGCGGCAGTCAGACGCAGGTAAGGCTCGCAGCGAAGAACTTCGCCCCAGGACAACGCCGCCGCAGGAAGACTCAAGTCTGAATAGATGACCGCAGAAAACACTCCAGCAGCTTGTCCGGAGTGCGGAAGGGCGCTGCCGGCGCCCGGGGCGCCGTGTCCGCGATGCACGTCCAGCTACGTTGCGTGGAGTCGGTCGCGGACCATTTTTCTGACGCTGTGCGGGCTGCTGCTGATTCCCATGTTCACGGTGACCGGCGTGGTGGTGCGGCTCTTTCACCAAAAACAGGCGCGGATTGCGGAAGAATGGCGCGCATCGGGGGAAGTGAATCTGAAAGCGGGGCATGCGCAGGAGGCCATTGAGGGCTTCCGGAACGCGCTGCTGTATTCGCCGGAGAGCGCGCTGCTGCAACTGGAACTGGCGAAGGCGCTGGCGGAGCAGGGCCGCACCGAGGAAGCGCAGAACTATCTGTTGAGTTTGAGGGCTCGCAATCCGGAGGATGCGA
>Ga0070739_10008985_pt1 | contig 10058 bp, 5 predicted proteins | sample Coa_R1_7_FD_66445 | JGI IMG/M metagenome (GOLD analysis project Ga0070739, IMG submission 66445) | Surface soil microbial communities from Centralia Pennsylvania, which are recovering from an underground coalmine fire - Coalmine... | ecosystem: Environmental > Terrestrial > Soil > Unclassified ...
ACGCCAATCACCCAGTTGAATTCGCGCGGCGGCCGATATGCCCCGCGATAAAAAACTTTGAACATATGAGCGAAGACCAGGAAAACCATGGCGTGCGCCGACCAGCGATGCAGGTTGCGTAAGAACAGACCCGAGGAAACGACGAACTGCAGATCCTTGGTATCCGCGTAGGCCTGTGGCACCGAGGGGTGGTAGTACAGCATCAACAAAATTCCCGTCGCCACCAGAATCAGAAATGTTCCTAACGTCAGCGTGCCCAGGTACCAGGTTGCACTCAGGCCGATCATGCGGCGGCGCACCTTCGTCGGGAAAAGATGGAGGAAGATGTTCTGCTGTACGGCGAGCGAACGATGCAACGTGCTCGATCCTGCGCCGCTGCGGAAAACCGAGCGCCACACCTTGGAATCGCGAAAATCCGTGAACACGTCACTCATGCTTTTCGCCATCACACCCTCACAAACTGCATCGGCCGCACCGTCGCCGAACGATCCACCATCAAGTCACCATCGTCACTGACCCATGTGCGCAGCCAGGGCAGCGGTTTCGGTGCGGGCCCGGCGACCTTCACGCCCTCGCGGCTGAACTTGCTGCCATGGCACGGGCACGCAATGATTCCCTGCTCCTGCTTCCATGCCGTCAGGCAGCCCAGGTGCGTGCAGATCGCGCCCAGCGCGAAGAATCCTTCCTTGGAATGGATCACGTAAATTCCGGTTTTCACATCGAGCGTGACAGAATCGAGCGGGTACTGCTCCGGCTTGCCCGCATTCACCACCGGCGAGGGTTCGAACAAAACGTTCGGTGAGAGGAACTGGTACGCAAAGACCGAGGTTCCGACCGCGGCGATGCTGAGCGACCCGAGCCCCAGCTTCATGAAAAAGTCGCGCCGGTTCAAGCCGCCCGGAACATCCATCTCCGTCCTGTTTTTTTCATCTGACATGTTTAGCTCGCTCCTGCGCCTGCCGGCCTACCCTTCGCACTCGCGTCAATGGCTGCCACCGACATCAAGCCCGTCGCCTCTGCCGGCACCAGGTTGTAGCCTTCCATCGTGATCGTGCCCACGGGGCAGCGCATGGCACACAGCCCGCAGCGGATGCAGCGCGTCTCGTCCTTGAGCATCGCGGATCCCGTCAATCCGGTCAGTTCACCGGACGAGACGTGCGCATCGTCCAACTCGATCCCATAGAGTTCTTCGTTTTTCGAAATGTGCTCGACCACTTCGGGCGTGAACTCCACGCGATCGAGAGAAACCAGGCTCAGGCAATTCTCAGGACAGACATCTACACACCCTCCGCACAGGATGCACATCGTGCCGTCTTCTTCGGTACCTTCGAACACCGTGTTGGTCCAGCAGTGCAGGCAGCGCTGCGCCTCTTCCATTGCGCTGAGCGGGTCGTAGCCGATTTCAACTTCGGTGACCCCGGTGCGCCTTTCGAGTGGCAGCATGGGGATCGGCTGGCGTGCGATGTCCAGCAGCTCCGGCGGCATGTTGTGGCGCTTGTAAACTTCGACTTCGATCGCCGGCTCCGGATGTTTGTAGCCGCGCAGGTATTCATCGATGCCCATTGCGGCGCGCTTTCCATCGGCAACACTGTCAATGATCAAGCGCGGTCCGAAGACGCAATCGCCGCCGGCGAAGATGCCGGGCGCGGTAGTCATCAGCGTTTGCGGAGTCACAACAATCAGCCCGCGTGGCGAGATCTGCACTCCATCCGCGGGCGCGAGAAAATCGAGCTTCGTGGTCTGGCCGATCGCCATGATCACGGTGTCGCAGGCGATTTCCGATTCGCTACCCTCGTAGAACGCGGGATTGAACCGGCGCTGCTCATCGAATACCCACTTGGTTTTCAGAGTTTCGAGTGCAACAACTTTGCCATCGCGTCCGACCATGCGCTTGGGACCAAGCCCGGGATGCAAGATGATGCCCTCGGCCTCGGCTTCTTCGATCTCTTCCAGGGCTGCGGGCATTTCGTTGCGGCGTTCCAGGCACACGATGTGCACTTCCCGCGCGCCCATGCGCAGGGCCGAAAGCGAGATGTCCACCATTTCCTTGGTCGCGACCGCCGCGACGTTTTCGTCCGACGGCGTTGCGCCCGAATCTTTGGCGTCGTGCTGCTTCAGAACTTCGCGCGCGGCGGAGCGAGCCACGTCCATCGCGACATTGCCGCCGCCGATCACAATCACGTTCTTGCCGATCGTGAACTTGTAGCCCAGGTTCACGTTGAGGAGAAAATCTATTCCCTTGTGGACGCCGTCGAGGTCAACGCCAGGAATGCTTAGATCGCGCGAACGATGCGCGCCCACAGCGATCAGGACTGCGTCGAATCCCTGCCGACGCAGTTCGCCGATCGTGAAGTCGCGTCCCGCAGCCTGATTTAACTTCAGGGTGATATCGCCGGTCTCGAGGATCTCGCGCACCTGCGCTTCCACAACATCGCGCGGCAACCGGTATTCAGGGATACCGAGATACAACATGCCGCCCGCGACAGGAGCGGCCTCAAAAATCGTGACCGCGTAGCCCATCAGCGCCAGGTCATGTGCGGCTGACAGCCCCACAGGCCCGCCACCCACCACGGCAACTTTGTACGGCAGCTTGGGAAGCGCGCGGCTGCTGTTTCCGGGGAGCGGATGTTTCGACTCGGGCCCGTAGCACTCGGTCAGAAAACGTTTCAGCGCGCGAATGGAAATTGGCTTATCCAACTCGCCGCGCCGGCACGCCGTTTCACATGGGTGCGCGCAAACCCGGCCGCAGATGCTGGCCAAAGGATTGGGATCGCGCGCGAAGCGGTAGGCTTCTTCGAAGCGGCCTTCGCCGATCAGCGCGACATAGCGGCCCGCATTCGTATGCGCCGGGCACGCCATCATGCAGGGGAAATTGGTGTTCAGCCAATCTCCGTCCACCCGCTTCTCTTTGAATCGCTTCAGCATTTTGTTCCCGCCAATGACAGAGACTGGAAAAGTTGGAGGGCGGGCTCCCCCGCCCTCCTGTTGCTACTTCGACAGAGTGAAATCTTGTTTGGCGTCGCCGGAAACTTGCACCGGCTTGGTCTGGTTTTTCGCGCCTTCGTGCCAAGCCACCACGTTGTACTGGCCGTCGGGAACGTTGGCGATTTTGTAATTGCCTTCCTTGTCCGTTTCGGCAAAGTATGGCGTGGGCGAGACCACCAGGTAGCCCGCCATCTCTGGGTGAACGTTGCAGAGCAGCGTCACGACCCCGGGATTGTCGAACTTGAACGCGCGCTTTTCGCCTTGAGGCCACGTTCCCAGGTTGTGTCCCAGTTTTTTGTTGCCCGAAATCGACGGCCAGAAGACGTTGTGCGCGACCTTGTCACTGTTCAGAAATTCCACCGTGGTACCCTGCTGCACTACCATGATGTGCGGCTGGAACATCAAGCCTTTCTGGTCGATCACTGGCTTTTCAGAAGGTGCAGGAAAGGTTTTGCCGGAGATCGTGTCCACATAAACCACCGACGAGCCCGACACGCCCGACACTTTGCCGCTGATCGTGCCGGCACTTGCCACCAAACTTGCGATCACTACGAAGATCACTAAATAACTGCGTTTCATTGCCATCCTCCAATTGAAATCAAACTGCTAGTACACGAACTCGAGCCCGACCACAGCCGTATTGGTGCGGAACGGATTTGTTGCGGTCGGCAGGCCGCTCACCGGACTGGTCACGATCGTGACCGTCTGCTCCGGCCGGATCTGGTATTCAAATGACGCTTTGATATTGGCGTGAATCAGGAACTGCACGCCGGGTGTGTAGCGGTTGCGCGTGGTGCGGAACGGCGCCAGGAATGGTGCCGGTGAATCGGTAAGCAACAGGCCGTTGATGCGGTCGGCGTTCGAGTTCACTGCGTCGTAACGCATGATCAGCATCACCCACGGCAGTACCAGGTAATCTGCCTGCAGGAACCCGCCGCTGAACGTCGCCGCCTGTGCGCGATTAAATCCGAGCACCAGCGGGGTGGTCGCTCCCGTGGGAGTGAACAGGATGGGCAGCAGGTTGTGATCGTGCCCATACATGAACAGCCCGTAAACGTTGAACGTGCGGTAATTGAAGCTGAAATCACCGCCCGCGCGATAGAACGGCTCCCGCGCCGTCTGCACCGCGGGACTTAAGTTCGCCAGCAGTCCGCTGAACCGCTGCACCGAACGCCCGTAGAAATAAAAGCTGCCCAGGTTGATGTAGGTGTGGTCGCGCGGTCCGGTCGCGCCCGCCGCCTGAACCTCGTTCCGGCTCGCCGGATCTTTTTCCAGGTTGAAGCGGTAAGAGAAACGTCCATACATGTCCTTGAAATTCGAATCGGACTGGAACGCGACTCCGTTTACCGGCGAAATGTTGGCAGGACTGTTGGTCGTGCCGCTTGTGTTCTGATTCACGAGCGCAAACGAATAGTGGTATCCGCTATACATCCGGCCGCCGCTTAACTCGACCCCTTGCGCAGCACTGGAAAAAGCAAACGCATTGTTCACGTTCTGCTGCGGGAATGCCGAGTTCATCGCACCGATGTTGGCTTCGTCATAAATGTCGTAGCCGCTCAGGTTGATGGACCGCGCCTGGGTAAAGGGCAAGTCAAGTTCGAATTGCCCGGCTCGCAGGCTGAGCGCGTACTTCGGAAGATGCGCGAGCCGCCCGATGTCGACGAATTTGAGATAGCCATCGCCGAGGCCGCCATTCGAGTTATCACCGCCGATGCTGAAGTCGTCATCCACCCAGAAGGCGATGTCGCTGCCGAAATTTCCAGCCGTGAAAATGCTGAATAGGCCCGTTTGAAAATCGGTGCGCGGCGTGAATGGCCCCGGCGTTCCCGGCGGCAGCAGGTTGTTGAAGTTGTTGCGGTTCCGGCTGGTGAGCTGGAAGAAATTGTTCATGCGCAGCCCGATCGGCGGAATGCCGGGAATGGTTCCCGGCCAGATCGCGTGCGGCCACAGATCTTTCTGCGCCGGCGCTCCCAGCATTACGGGCGGAATCTTCAGGAACGATTCGTCGTCCTTGGGAAACTTGAAGCCTGCATCCTTGAACGCTTTGCCGAAGTCATTGAGCTTGGGAAAATCGAGGTGGCAGGTGCTGCACGAAGTGCCGTATTGGCGAGAAAAAGCGGGAATTGCGAATGCGGCTTGCGCCAGGAAAATAAAAGAGATAAGGCCTGTGAACAACGCCAGCGTGGAACGCCGAAGTCCCATACCGCCTCCCTGCGCAGGGCGTAGTTGGGCGGCGCAATGTACTGTCACATCGCCCAGGGTTGCCGGTCACATAACCCTTGTGATCCCTGCGGGTACTAGCGGTGATTTTCAACATCGCCTTCGGTGATGGCTGTGGGCCGCGTCACATGCGTTTGTGACATACGTCACAACGGAGTGTTTCGGCCGGGAAATGAGCCGAGCGCATCAGGGCGGTGCGATTTATTGCGATTGTTGCGCTGCCTGCACGCGGCGCAGTGCTGCCTTGGCGGTGGAATTGCCGGGATCGAGCTTCAGAATGAGGTTGTAACTATAGATTGCCAGGCGGTAATCGCCGCGCCCAGCTGCCGCATCTGCCTCGCGCAGCAATTCCGGGACATCATGCCGCGTGAAGCCATCGATCGAAGACGGTTCGCGACGTGGCTTGGGATGGGGTTTGGTTGCGACGGCGGGCGTTACAGCGGGTGCTTCATCGGTGCTCGAAGCCACCGCGAGTTTCGCCGGACCTGAATTGATCGAACTCGCATTCGGATCAGCGCCGGCCTCAGATGTACTCTGATTTTTTTCCGGCTGCGGACCAGGTGCATGGGGTTGCGCCTCGGAATCATCAGGCTTGCCCGGCTGCTGGGTTTCGTGCGGCTGCGATTGTGCAGTCGTTGAAGGTGCGTGTGCCGCGTCGATAGCTCCCTGACTGCTCGCGACAGGTGCATTGGGTTCTGGCGATGGAGTCGGCGGACTGGGCACATTCTGGCGTTCGTTGGCGGCGTTGGTCAGAGTATCGTGATTCTCGGCGGAAGCGTTCTGCGCCGGATCATCCGTATCCACGGGCTGCGATTGGATAACCGAAGATTTCGTGGCCTTCATCGCGCGGTCGAACAGCCCTACTGCCGACGCATGCGTGCTTGCGATGAAATTTGTGGCTCTGACGGCAACCGGGCTCGCGCCTGTGCGGATGTAGAACACCCATGTCATGCTTGCCAGCACCGCCAGGGTTAGCGCCGCAACAAGCGCAGGCCACAGACGCCTCGACCGTCGCGGAGTAGCCTCTCCTGTAAGCTCAGGCAAAACGTTTATCGCTAAACCCGGGTGAGGCTCCGACTTGGGTGCAGCGGCGACTGGAACCGCGGCCGGCGTCACAAGGTTCAAGAGCCCCGCTTGTTCGAGGAATGCGGTGCGCATCTCCTCACAATTCTGGAATCGCTCGTTGGGATTTTTTGCCAGCGCCTTGCGAATGATCGCGTCAATGCCACCCGGAAGCGCGGGGTTGATAATCGATGGTGCCGGCGGATCCTCGTTCACGATCTTATAAAGGATGGTCGCCACATCTCCGCGAAACGGCTTTTCGCGAGTGACTAGCTCGTAGAAAACCGAGCCCAGCGCGAAGATGTCGGTCCGATGATCAATTTTCTTACCGGCCACCTGCTCCGGAGACATGTAGCTCGGCGTGCCCACCACGAGACCGGTCTGCGTCAGCGTCGCATTCTCGATTTTTGCGATGCCGAAATCGAGCACCTTGATGACTCCTTGGTTCGTCAGCATCAGGTTGGCGGGCTTGAGATCCCGGTGGATGACCCCATGAGCATGCGCGTAACCCACCGCGCTGCAAATCTGGTCGGCCCAGGACATCAGCGTTGACAACGAAGGTACGCCGCTATCCGCAAGGTATCTTTGCAGCGTCTGCCCTTGTAGAAACTGCATGCTCAAGTAAACGACGTCGGCTTCCTGTCCGACGTCGTACACGGTGATGATGTTGGAGTGGTCCAGTTTCCCGGCTGCCTGTGCTTCGCGCTGCAGGCGCTCCATGATGTCCTGCCGCTCAGGAGTATTCAGATCGAGCGAAATGATCTTGAGCGCCACCGTGCGCCCGATCACCTGATCGTGCGCTTTGTAAACCGCCGCCATAGCACCGCGCCCAAGTTCCTGCTGTATTTCATAGCGGCCTACGGTGTGCCTCGTCAGAACTGCCTGGCGAAGGTGTCCGTAGGTGGACTCATCCGTCCACAGCAACTCGTACAAACTCTCCGGAGCGGGGTCGGTTCCACGCACCGGCGTGGAATTGAAGTGAAGGCCGGGGTCACTTTTAATCGACTCGTAAACGGGATGCGCAACGAGAATTTGCCCTGAATTTTCCTTTGCCAGAATGTCATTCAGAGCCGCGCCACTCTGATGATTGAAACCGGCCACCTCCGCATTTGGTGCGCGGCAAATCAGTATGCTGGGGATGATCTGTTTCGGTTCTGCCTTCCGCCGATACTTCAAAAACCGTTGCTGCAGTGCCTTCGCGGTGGACGTGGCATCGAGAGCATTCGCAAATCGCGCCGAGAAGAAATCCGCTGATTGTTCGGGATGTGTGCCTGCACCGTTGCGAATGATGTCTCGAATAACTGACGCAATCTCGGGTTCGCGATCGAGAGCCAGGGCGCTGAGCGGTTGAAACGGTCCGCCGTAAGCCCACACGCAAAGGTGAAGTGACACACCAGAGCAAACACTGTCTGCCCTGCAGGCGGACTCGTTTGCTTCAGGACGGTTCTGTGGCGACTCCGTCATGCAGTGTTACTGCGGTAACTCGCAGGCTCTTGCAATAGGCAAGTTCTTGCCGGATTTCGACAGGGCTCATCATAGCCGCACTGCACGCGAGTCGCCCGTTACTTTAGTGTCGTTGCTCTGGCGCACACCGGCTATCTTTTCGCGCATTCCACGAGAAAATAGCCGTCTACCTCCGTGAATTCCGGCCACCCTCTTGCCTGAGGATCCGGATGGACGCGGGGAAACGGAGCCCGTGTGCGCAGCGCTCGTCTTTGCCTATTCGTAGTCTGCGTCTTAATGGTTTCGGTCGGTGCTGCCGCCAAAGATGCGGCCACAGCGATCGTGTTGTTTGATGGGCCGCACGGCGCCACTTACGTCCAACTTACCGCCGTGACTCTGAACGGAAAGTCAGACCTGCGCGTTTGTGACCTGGCCGCCAAGTTCGATAAGAACAGTTACAAAGCATTTCCGCGAGTGCCGCTTGCCGGAGCATCATCGTTGCAGCGCGGCCAGGACGGCGTGCTCACGTTGACGGTGAATGCGACCTCGCTCTGCGTCGTCCCCAGCAACCTGAAATTCGACAACAAGACTGAATTCACGCCCGCCGAAGCAGCCGAGAACATCTTGCTCCAGGGCACGGTCGTGGGAGCTTCCGGGAATGATGCCGGCATACCCGAACTGAAACGCGGAGTGCAACTGATATTTGTGCCCGCGCCGGACGCTGAATTCGCCGGCTTTCTCCGGGCACAACGCGCAAACACGGTTGAGGATTGGGAGGATTTCCTCGCGCGTTATCCCGCGTCCCCACATGCACCGGATTCGCGCAACGCAATTGCTGCTCTTCACGAAAAGGCTGCCGAAACCGCCTTCGCCGAGTATCAGCGATCAACCGGGCAGAACCTGGGCTTGTTGCGGGAAACAGCCATCCAACTGCAGGCTGCGAACCAGGCATCGAGCGGATACGAGCCCAGTCTGAAGTTGATGGAGGCGGTCGCACGAGAAGTCGATCGGCTCATGCAAACAGATCGTGAACGTTTGGACGCTTTTGAAGCGGCCCTTCAGCAGCATAAGCCGGGGTACGCACAAATTGCGGCGGCGCGAATTCACGTGGAGCAGTTGCTCACCGTCCGCCCGCATTACCCAGCTTTGCTGAACCTTCGCCGCAACATCGCAACCGAGGAACGGAAACTTGAAACTGCGGTGCTCACTGCGGAGAGCTTGGCAACATCAGGGCGCTACGAGGACGCGATGAACGCGTTGGGCGCCTACAAATGTCTTTCATCGGAAATTCCGCGCGTGGACTCGATCCTAAGGGCCGCCTACAACTTCCACTTTGCTCGCGGGCAAAGAATGGCTGCCGGTCAGGACTGGGGATCGGCGATCACCGAGTTCCGCACGGCGGCGGCGATCCGTCCCGATAGCAAGGAAGCGCAGGTTGCGCTCGACAATGCAAATCTCCAGCTGACCACGCAGCGCAATCAGGAGCAGGCCAGAATTGCCCTGGAAAAAAGCAACGAATACGCGCGCAAGAATCAATTTGTCGAGGCCTACGAAGTCTTGGCCGAACTGCCCGACGAACAGCGCGCACTGGTTAGTCCACAGCTTTCGGCATTGGCACGCAATTACGTGAGCGCCGCCACGCGACGCGCGCAATCACTCCAGGAAGTGCACCTTCCGATAAAGGGACGGGCGGATGAAGATGCTGTGCGACAGGCTTATGGCTTACTCGATCGCGTCAGTTCCTTGAATGGCGATCCGGCGGCCACTTTGAAACGCGACTTCCTCTCCAGCAAGATCAGCGCGTATTACCTCGACGAGGCTGGTCAGTATCTGCAAAAGCCTTCCGGATCCGGCGCCGGCATCGGATGTCTTTATCTGAAGCAGGCACAGCGGTACGCGGTCACGAACATGGACGCTGTCAAGGATCAGATGGCGAAGTATGCAGCGTTGTGCCGGCGCCGCGCCGGACTTTCGGTCGGCATCGTCCTGCGCGATCAAACTTCGCGCGCCGATAATCCCGGCTTCGCTGACCAACTCGCTGACGCGATCGCCAACGGCCTTGAATCTTCCGGCATGGGCGTCGAGGTCGTGCGCAAACCATCTGAAGTTGGCGATACTATGCAGCCCAACTTCATGATTGTCGGTGAGGTCTTGGACCATCGAGTGGTTAAGTCCGCGAACGTTGAAGCGCCGCAATCCAAATATCGGGCCGCCACGCACGAGACGAAGAACCCGGCCTGGCTGCAGGCGAACAGCGATTTCCAGTTGGCGCAGCAGGAACTCGCAACCGCGCAGCGATCCTTGGCCGATGCCCAATCGCAACACAAGAAAAAGGATGTGATTGCCGC
>Ga0070739_10008986_pt1 | contig 10057 bp, 8 predicted proteins | sample Coa_R1_7_FD_66445 | JGI IMG/M metagenome (GOLD analysis project Ga0070739, IMG submission 66445) | Surface soil microbial communities from Centralia Pennsylvania, which are recovering from an underground coalmine fire - Coalmine... | ecosystem: Environmental > Terrestrial > Soil > Unclassified ...
GGATCTGCTGCGCCGGACACGCGGCTCCTTCCCCTTCGCTGCCGCTCAGGGCTGGGCTGCTGCCGCGAGAGGATGACATGGGTAGCGGAGGATAGATCATGTTTGAAACCCTCGTGCCGATCACCGTTGCTGATTTGAGTGTCCGAGAATGCGGGCCGGCGGGTGCGCCAACGATCTGTTTTTTGCATGGAGGTGGTATCAGCGGCTGGATGTGGCGCCCACAGGTCGAGGACCTGCGCAACATCTACCACTGCCTGATCCCTGACCTGCCTGAACATGGGTTGAGCGCCGCGATCCGGCCCTTTACCATCGCGGACGCTGCTCGTCGCATAGCCACGTTAATCCGCGAACGAGCGCACGGAGGGCGCGCACATGTAATTGGTCTTTCCGAGGGGGCGCAAATCGTGGTGCAGCTTCTCGGCAGCGCGCCCGAAGTCGTGGATCGAGCTATCATCAGTAGCGCTCTGCTGCATCCATTGCCGGGCCTCGGTTCGCTCGGTCCAGAAGCCTTTGCTCTGATCTTTCGCCTGTTCGCGGCCCCTTTTCTCCGAACTGACTGGTACGTTCGTCTGAATATGCGCTATGGAAACGCCATCCCTGAGCGATATTTTGCTGAGATACGAGAGGATACCAGGAGGATGACCGCTGACTCCTTCGCCCATATGATGCTGGAAAATCAGCGCTTTCGCATGCCGCCAGGGTTAGATCATGTGCAGGTGCCGGCACTTATCATTGCCGGTCAGCACGAACTGGCCCTGGTGCGACAGTCGGCACGTGAGCTGGCGGCGACATTACCAGCCGGGCAGGGCTATCTGGTTTCTTTCAGCAAACGGGGAGCCGAGGAGCATTCCTGGAACCTTTGCCGGCCCGCCCTGTTCAATGCAGTTACTCGCGCATGGCTTACAGATCAGCCCTTGCCGAAGGAATTGATTCCTTTGAAGTGATCGAATGACGATGGAGGTGTAGGGGCGCGGCGCCGGCTGGGAGGGGTTCGGGGGCAGTGGAGGCCGAAGCGCAAGCCCGAACCATCGGCCCCAATAATCCGCGCCGTTAGGGGAATGGCAGGCAATTGGGCGGGCTTGCGCTCGGCCCCCACCACCCCTCTCAACCACCCAGCCGGCGCCGCGCCCCTACCCCATCCCATCATCCCTTCCCATTGCCGATCTTGTTCGTTAACCTTCACCATCGTGTGGCTACGCACAAAGAGACATTCCCCTATTCTGCGGCCTCTACATCGAGGATGCGCAGCCAGATATCGGGCCTGCTCTCATCATCCGAGGACTCAAGGCGGAAGATTACATTGACGCGCGAGACGCCTTCAAGCGATTGCTGGCGAGCCGCGCCATGCGTGAGCGTTCCCTTGAGGCGCTGTCCACGCTGTTCATTAGCGCCAGCGGCGCCCAGGTTCAGGCGCAAATGCTGCTTGTTGGCGCCGACGAGCCACCTTTCGAGCAGGCGCAAGCCCTCCATCTTAAAGACCGGCTCGGGATTGCCGGCGCCAAAGGGACCTAGCGCGCGAATAGCCTTGCAGGTGTTATAGTTGAGCAGTTCGACCTTTGTAAAGACCAGATCGATCATCTTGGGAACCAGCGGCGGCCCCGCCTCTGGATTCTCCGGCTCGACGACAACGCCGGTCTGATCGGGCAACTGCGTGCCATCAATGATCGCCGGTCCCGCCGCGCCGCCATTCTCTTTCCACGCCGCCAGGTGAGCGCGCAGATCCTCGATACGATCACTGCGAATGGTAAAGCCTGCTGCCTGCGCGTGTCCGCCGTAGCGCTCCAGGTTAGCAGCGAAGCCGCGCAGGGCCTCGATAATGTTAAAGTCCTTCTGGCTGCGGGCCGAGCCTCGACTCAACCGGGTCGCGCGATCATTGCTGAGCACCAGCACGGGTTTGCCGACCTCTTCGGCCAGCTTGCCGGCCACCAGGCCAATAATGCCCTCGTGCCAGTCGTCGCCGCTGACGATGATAATGGGCGTATCGGGCTGCTGCTGCGCCTGCTCGCGCACATTCCTCATCAACTCTTCCGTCTCTTGCTGGCGCGAGAGATTAAGCTGCTCCAGTTCCGCGACACGCGCGGCGGCTTCTTCTTCGCTGTCGGTGGTCAGCAGTTCAAAGGCGATGCTCGCATCCTTCATGCGCCCGGCAGCGTTGATACGAGGCGCCAGGCCGTAGGCGATATCGCGCTCGCGTATTCTGCCTGCTTGCAGTCCGGCGCTGCGTATAAGCGCCCGTAAGCCCGGCTTCGTAGTAGCATTGAGACGCTGCAACCCCAGCCGCACCAGCGTATGGTTCTCGCCGAGCAGGGGCGCGATATCGGCGATAGTGCCAATAGCTACGAGGTCGAGTAACTCTATTTCCTCCTCTGGGGAGCGTCCATAAGCCCGATAGAGGGCCTGTGCGAGCTTGAAGGCTATCCCTACTCCGCAAAGATAACGCTCGCCATAGTGGCAATCCGGGCGCCAGGGATTGACCATTGCATAGACCTGTGGCAGATCCGCCGGCGGATGATGATGATCGGTGATGATGATATCGATGCCCAGGGCGCGCGCGTATGCGGCCTGCTCAACGTCGGAACTGGCGCAGTCGGTGGTGATGATAAGTCGTGTGCCGCGCGCCTTTAACTGATCGAGTGCGGCTATATTCAGGCCGCAGCCATCGCGCTGCCGGTGCGGGATATGGTAGTCGAGTTCCGCTCCGGGCTGTTTCAAGCTGCGCAGCGCGCGGAAGAGCAGCGCCGACGAGGTAACGCCATCGGCATCGTAATCTCCATAGACGGTAATATGCTCCCCACCGGTCAGTGCCCGCCGGATACGCGTGACGGCGCGTTCCATATCGATCAGAGCAAGTGGATCGGGGATTGCCGTATAGCTGGCATCGATGAAGGCGCGCATCTCCTCCGGCGTCGTGAGGCCACGATTGTAGAGCAACTGAGCTTGAATGGAGCTGATGCCGGCATCGCTGGCGGCCTGAAACTGTGCCTTTGAGAGCACGGGATAGACCTGCCACGAATCCCTTGTTTGCGCTATGCGAGATGATGGTTCCACATCCGTTTCCTTAACATTGCTAACCAGTGCAAAAAATACTTGACCTTTTTGACCTTCACATTTAAAATCCCTCAAGGCAGGAGTGGCCTGGCTGAATCGAAATCTCGGCCCGTTTACAGGATTGAAACTAGTCAGGTAGCAATCGCAAAAACACCTCGTTGCCGAGGAGGCGTCCGCGCTTGCTCAGGCGCAGCCACTCGCCCTCCTGCTCCAGCAGCCCGGCCTCTTCTACTATGCGCAGGCGCTCACCGACAAAGCGCGAGAACGGCTGCGCGAAGCGCTTTTCAAACGTTGGAAGATGCAGACCGCTGGCGGTACGCAGCGCCAGGAATGCCGTTTCGGACATGGCCTGCTCGCCATCGATCTCCTCGCTCTCGACCTCGGGCAAGCGCCGCGCTTTGAGCAGCCTGATGTATTCACGCGGCTCGCGCTCATTAGAGAAGCGCCGACCTCCAAAACTCGAATACGCCCCCGCGCCCATACCGAGATAGGGTAGATTCTGCCAGTAGGTCAGATTGTGGCGGCTATGCTTGCCCGGCAGCGCCCAGTTAGAGATCTCGTAATTGATATAGCCTGCGTGCTGGAGACGCTCGTCGGCATACTCGTACATGTCGGCGCACAGATCCTCATCCCCAGGAGTGATGCGACCCTCATGCACCCAGGTGTGAAAGGGCGTGCCCTCCTCAATAATCAGCGAGTAGAGCGAGAGATGGTCGGGACGCAGGTCGAGGGCACGATCCAGCGTCTCGCGCCAGTGCTGCATCGTCTGGCCGGGCAGGCCAAACATCAGGTCCAGGTTGATCGAAGAGAAGCCGGCGGCGCGGGCGTGCTGGAACGCCTCCACAATCTCCTGCGGCGAATGGATACGTCCCAGCGTTTTAAGCAGCCCGGCATCAAAGCTCTGCGCGCCCATGCTGAGACGGTTGATGCCGGCGGCATGCAGGCCCCCCAATTGCGCCGGGGTGAGCGTGCCGGGGTTGGCCTCCAGCGTGATCTCAGCATCTTCATCGAGGACGAAGGCGCCTGAACAGGCGGCAAGCAGGCGCGCGATCTGCTCGACGCTCAACAGGCTCGGTGTCCCGCCGCCAAAGAAGATGGTGCGAGCGCGGCGCGGACTACCATCGCTGCGCCGCGCCATAGCGCCGGCAAGCTCGATCTCGGTCAGCAGCGCCCGCACATATGGCTCGCGCAGGGGCAGCAGGCCAGCATAGGTATTGAAATCGCAATAGTAACAGCGGGTATGGCAGAAAGGGATGTGCAGGTAAAGGGAAACGGTCTCAAGAAGCTGTTCAATCGGCTCGTCGGGTTGCAAAAGCGTCTGTACTGTTCGTGCTGGTGATCCTTCTATGGTTGCAGTGCTGATGGTCATTTTTCCTCAACTAGCAGCCGCTTTGAACGCTGCATGAGATGGGCAGATATTCTTGTCGATTGAGAGGCGAGGACAAGCCCCGCCTCTACATTAGAATTAGAGGTCAAAGGACGACACAGGTAGGGGCGGGAGCAAGCCCCCGCCCACTGATTTATGGTATCAGGGCGCGCCCGTACCACCGGGCAGACCGCCTGGTAAGCCACCGGGCAGGCCGCCGGTGCCTGGAGTAGCCGCAGGAGCCGCCGAGGGCAGATCGGATGGTAGATTCGACGGATCGAAGATTCTGGTCTGATCGATGGGTGTAATATGCATTCCCGGCAGCGCCTTCTGCACCAGGAGCCACGCAATCAGCGCATTGCTCTTGAGGCTTTGCAGCGTTGACGAGTCCACCGGGCGCGACGGGTCGATGCTCATGATCTGCACAATGTGATAGGTCCCGTTCTCATTGAGAATGGGGCTGAGTTCGTTAACGTAGCGGTGCGGATCAAAGATCCAGTTTTCGACGACGGCAGCCGAATTTGCCGCATACTGCTGAATATATTGATAGCGCGCCAGCCAGCCGAGATCGCCGCCCTTCTTGTTCGTGTTGGTGTCAACCGAATATTTCGCGGCAAGCTGGCCGAAGTTACCGCCATGCTTGAGTTGATCGAGCACCTTCTGAGCCTGGCTTAATGTACTGATAGTCATGGCGCGCGCCAGCACCTGGTATGCCGGGGACTTGATTTGTGACGCCAGGTAGGATTGCATATTATCGCGGCGCATCTTCAAGGCCAGCATCGCACGCACATCGTTATCGCTCAGATTATCCTGGCTGAGAAATTTGCTATAGCTGGTGCTGCTGGGCATATTCGCGATGAAGTCGTGCAGCTGCTGGTTAATAGCGGCAGAACTGGGCATAATCTTCGCCTGAATGCTGGCGCTCTGCTTTGCGAGCCACTGGCGGATAACCACATCATCCTGTAGCCACTGAGCACTATCGTTACCCACCTGGGACTGCGTGAAAAGCTGCTGCTCATTGGGGATAGTGGTTTGCACCATCACTTCGTACTGGGCGAAGGCACTATTGTATTTATTCTGCGCCGTGTTGAGCTGAGCCTTTGTGTCGGCGAGCTGCTTTTCGAGCGCGGTGCGCTGCGCGCTGGGACCGGAGGGCAGCGCCTTGATCTGCTTGTTCAGGTTATCAACCTTGCTGGACAGGGTATTCACCGTCTTCTGAGCCGCATCCGACTGCTTTTTGAGCGCGTCGCGCTGCGCGGTGAGGCCATGCGGTCCGTAGAGCTTATTTAGCTCGAGCTGCGTGTCCACAGCCACGAGCTTGCGGTAATCCGACTGGGGCACAGAGACGCCGTTGACGGTGGTGATGGGCAGATTGGGGGTGATGATATTCAGGTTCACCCAGAAGCCAACAATAATCAAGACGATAATGACGAGAACAGCAATGGTGACAGACCAGACAGCGCGGCGCTGCAAGCGGGTTTTCTCGCTGCGAGAGAGATGGCCGCCCCATCCAAATATAAGAGGTTTGCCATCACGACGAGCCTCGACGTGCGCCGTCTGTCTAACATACTTCTTTGGTTTAGCAGAGCGCGCTGATCGCTGGCTATCGGCCCGACGCGCTGTTTGACTTTTCATCAGGGAACCTCCGGTAAATGGCTAATCCTCCACGCCCGGACTTTCAGGAAGGTAATGTAACTCTCCATACAAGTATTCTGCCGGCTCATCGCTGCGCGCTTCGTCAGGAAAGAGAGCCTGCGGGCACAGCGCCTGGGGCGCTGGCCCGCAGGCTCTCTTTCGCGGGGTGCGCCGCAGGCGCACAACCACATGACAGGCAATTTACTTAACGTGCGCAACCACAAGGCCGGCCCACGTAGAATTGCTACATCCCGCGCATATGCTCCGCTGTATAGGGGAGCAGGGCCATGAAGCGCGCCTGCTTGATCGCGGTGCTCAGGCCGCGCTGATGCTTGGCGCAGGTCCCGGTCTTGCGACGGGGTTCAATCTTGCCGCGATCAGAAATGTAGCGTTTCATAAAACGGCTGGCATCTTTATAGTCAATTTCGCGCACATGGTCGTGGCAGAACTGGCATATCTTGCGGCGCGATGGGCCGCCGCGATTACCCCGCTCACGGCGAGGCGCTGTCGTCGCTCCGCCGGAGGATGTTTCAGTACGTCTTTGCACAAACTTTCTCCTTCAATATTAGAAGGGGTGATCGTCCAGGTCTCCGAGGTCGTCGTTTTCGCCGAGGAAGGCATCGGAACCCGATTCTGGCTGTCTCTCTTTGGGCGTGAGCATCTCCATATCGTTCATAATCACATCGACGGCTGTGCGCTCTATACCATCGTTGCCGGTATACTTGCGCAACTGGAGGCGCCCTTCGACGAATATCTTGCTCCCCTTGTGCAGATAGGTATTGCAGGTCTCGGCAAGCTGGCGGAACGCCACGATGTTAAACCAGTCCGTTTCCTTCTGACGCTCACCTTCTGGCGATTTTGTCACCCGATTGACAGCCAGCGAGAAACGCGTGACCGCAACGCCACTGGGAGTGTAGTTCATTTCGGGATCGCGTCCCAGGTTTCCGATCAACATAATCTTGTTCATTGCTCAAATCCTTTCGACGTGATAAAACCCACCTCAGCTCTTTACCGGAACTTGAACGGCCCCAAACATAGCGCTGCTAGGCTTCTATCGTTTCAGTTTCCTCACCGTCAGGCACAGCGGGTTCGGCGCCCGCCTCCTCAACAGCAGGCTCGACTACCTCGGCTTCCACTGCGGGCGGAGCTTCCTCCTCCGTGGCAGATTCAGCAGAAGCCTCTGCCGGCTGCGGCTCCTCCTGAATCTGCTCCTGGGCCTCTACCACCGGCTCGCTTTCTGGAGCTGCGGAGGCCGCAGCAGTGGCAGCGGCGCGAGCTTCGCGCTCCTCTCGCTCCTTCTGAACAGCCTTTGGATCGCGTCTCCTGACCATATGCCGGAGTACCCTTTCAGAAACCCTGAGTGTACGTTCGAGTTCGGCCACGGTCTCGGGAGTCAGAATCATATCGATGAATACATAAAATCCGTCGCGTTGGCGTTCGATGGGGTATGCCAGGCGGCGGCGCCCCCACTGGTTTACCCGGACAACCTGGCCGCCGTGATTAGCGACGATCTGCTCGACGCGCTCAATAACGCCGCGCGTCTCTTCTTCACTGGCTTCGGGGTTGACGATCAATCCTAGCTCGTAGTCTCGCCTCACGAAGCCACCTCCTTCCTCTGGGTACACACCTGGTCAGCTCAGGTCGCTTTTTACGCTTACGACCACTGCCAGGGTAGGTGGAGCACCAACACGGTGTTGATGCTACTGTAACAGATGCCGCTCTGATATAGTGCGCGGCTGCAACAAAAATTGTCCCACGCGGACGTGGGATATGGCACCCCGCTGCTACCGGGCCAGATATTGCTTCCGCCGCCGGGAACAGCCTGTGTGGACACCAGTACCCCGCTATTATAACATTCTTCGCTATGCCTGACAATAGAGCCGAGGTGTACAAACTTTCAGCTTTCCATTCTTTTAATACACCGCGAAAGCGGAAAAGCGGAAGGGGTATAAGATAGCGATGTGTGGCGCAGCGGCTGCGCCACACATCGCTATCTTGAAAGTGGCAGAGCAGCGCGAACACGCGGCGAGAAAGGGCCTGGACGCTGAGAATCGGACATCATCTGACGTTTTTTCTGAATAAAGAGGTTTGGTCATGCATGCAACAGCATCCTGAGAATCGTGCGCCAGGCGCGCGGAAGCGCTATGCCGGGCGGCGGGTCGCGCTGTGGTTACTTGCTTCAGGTATAGCGCTGGAACTGGTTTATCTTGCGCTCTATCCCTTGCTCGCCCGGGCAGGACAGGTCATAGCCAGCGATCCCGTCCAGCACGCGCTGCCGGATAATTTCCCCTGGCTGCCCTGGCTGTACTGGACGCGGCTTCTGCCCGGACTGACGCGCCTTCTCGCACGCACGCCCTGGCTCGATCCGGCAAATACGCTGGGCAGCGCGAATCTGCTCCTCATCCTGCTGGCGCTGGCGAGCATTTTTGTGCTGCTCGCCGCCCATACTGGATCGCGAGCCGCGCGCGGCATCTATAGCCAGCTCTCGCGCCGTGATGAGTATGCCCTTTTCTGGATCATGCTGCTGCTGACTGCCCTCTTCGGCGTGACGATGCTCTATGCACCGATTGTCTACAGCGCGCTATCGCAGGATATGCTGCTCTACGGCCTCTACGGACGCATGGTCGTGATATATCATGTCAATCCTTACGCTTTTGCCCCGGCGGCCTTCGCGCACAACTTGCTGCCTGGCACGCCAGCGCTACAACAGCCTGCGACTATCCCCTATGGACCGGTCTGGATCGATCTGAGCATTCTGGCGACGCTGCCGATGGGTGATAGCATAGCCAGTATTGTGCAGGGATTTCGCCTCATCGGCCTGGTTGCGCATATACTCAACGCGGTCCTGCTATGGCTGATCCTGGCGAAGTTCAGATCCGCCATACGCATCTCGGCAACTCTGCTCTATGCCTGGAATCCGCTGGTCCTCCTGTTAAGCGTTACGGCGATGCACCAGGAGGTGGTAGTTATCGCCTGGCTGCTGCTGGCTATATTCTTCTTTCAGCGCAAATCGCTCGTTGTGGGCTGGATCTTCACTCTGCTGGCCGTGCTGACGAATCCCGCCTCTCTGCCGCTGCTGCCGCTCTTTTTGCATATGATGGCGAAAAAAAAGCGTATGCAGCGCCGGGGATTCGCTGCTGGCTGGTGGTTCGGCACGCTGGCGATCTCAGGGCTGCTTGTCGCGCTGACCTGCGCTCCCTACTGGCAGGGGTGGAGTCTGGCAGGCATCGCCGCAAATTTCAGCACACCCTTCTGGCAGGGTAATGCGCTCAATTCGCTCGACGCGGCTGTGCTCAATCTACCGATGCAATTGCCGGAGCCGCTGCTATGGCTCTTTGCCCCTCATCACTGGTCCGTGGTCGCGCTGGTAATCACAGGCATCTTTCTCCTTCTGAGCCTCTGGCTGGCGGATACGCTGGAACTGACCTTGCTCGCTGGCGGCTGGCTACTGCTGCTCCAGCTTGTCCTGCTGCCCACGTACTGGCCCTGGTACGTACTGCTCCCCTTCGTGCTGGCGCTCTGCTCGACGAAACCCTCGACGATCTTACTGGCGGCACTGTTCTTATTCGCTGCGCTGATCGGCTGCTACTGCTGGCTGCGCTATCCCGTATGGGCAGGGTCAGGGCTGGTGATAGTGGGGTTGCCGCTGCTGCTGTGGGGCTGGACGATCTTCTTGACCACGACCTGGCGGATGATGCACCGGGGCGATGAGGAACCGTTTGAAAGACAGTTCAGCAGGCCGCGCCTCTCGCGCCCCCCATGGCTCTCACGCTCCTCACGGCCTGGAAATTAGTCAGCATTCTGGCCCACTCGCGCCGGATGTTCGCGCGGCGGAGCCGCGCCAGGAATACAGGCTGTGATGTGGGAAAGGCGCGAGCAAGCGTGAGGGCCGAAAATCAGGAACGCTCTGATACTATGTTTGAACGCAAATGAGCGTTTTGCACACCATCCCTGAGATCCCCGGGTGCGGCGGAGCCGCACCAACGCCTGGCGAGAGCACTGAGCCTC
>Ga0070739_10008988_pt1 | contig 10054 bp, 9 predicted proteins | sample Coa_R1_7_FD_66445 | JGI IMG/M metagenome (GOLD analysis project Ga0070739, IMG submission 66445) | Surface soil microbial communities from Centralia Pennsylvania, which are recovering from an underground coalmine fire - Coalmine... | ecosystem: Environmental > Terrestrial > Soil > Unclassified ...
TCAGCCCGGCCACGACCAGCGCCACCACGGTGACGAGGGCCAGCACGATAGCCGTGGGATTGCGGAAGAAGCCGCCATGGGTTTTCACCGACGTGTCTTTCGACTCGGGTTGGGTGGACAGTCGGGTTGTGGCCTGCTCGGATCCCTGCGGCCCAGGACCGGGCTGGCGCGGCTGCTGGGTTGGCGGGCGGCCGGGCTGCTGCGGCGGTGGACCCGGGGGCGGGCCAGGCTGTTGCGGCGGTGGACCCGGGGGCGGGCCGGGCTGTTGCGGCCGGGACGTCGGTGGCGGTCCAGGGTGACGCGGCGGGGGGCCGGCCGGGCGCCGCGGCTCCTGCGGACGGCGCGGCTCCTGCGGACGGCCGGGATGTGGGATCCGCTGGGTCGGCGACTGGGAGGGAGGAGTGGCTTGCGGCCGAGGAGTGGTCGGGCGCGCCCACTCCGAGGGGTCGCCGCCGGAAGGCCCTTGCGGATTCGTCACCAGCGCGATTGTGCCTTATCGAGCCGAGCGAAGTCTATGAGGTTTACAGCTTGGCGAAGCAGGGGTCCGATTCGCCGGGTGGAATCGACGCGTTGCGTGTCGAAAAGTGCGCTGCCACACCGTCATTGGTGACCTGCACGCTGTCGGCATGAATGCCGAGCGGATAGTCGTTGGTGAGGCTGGACGCAAAGGTGTCCAGCGCGGCCTGCGCCGTTTCGTGAGGCACCGTGGTGCCTAGCGCCGTCACCTTGACCACCTGCAGCGATAACCCGTTGTTCGCCACCTGCGGCTTGACGGTGACACTGCCCAGGCCCAGCGCACCCCTGAGTTCGACCGTGCCGTCAGCGGGATTGGTGGTCACGGTGTTGACCAGGCCACCCAGGAACGGGACAGCGACTTGCACCGTTTGCTTGATGCCTTCTGACGACCAGGTCACGTTGGCGTCGAGTGCGCTGATGGTGCCCTTCGAGTTGGCGTTGCCATTCAAATCGGCCTTGTCGATGTGGATGTCGGCCTTCATGCCCTTGGCGCTGCGAACTTGGTTGCCCGCCGTGTGTATCGAGATGTCGCGGTAATTGCCGGTCAGATGCTGCAACAAGAACGGGGTCGGGCCGAAGGAGACGCTCACCTTGTCCTGCACAACGCATTCAGTCGCAGCGGCCACCACGCTGTCGGCACGGTGGCGGGCATACAGTTCGGCTCCGATCACACCCGCGATCAGCAGCGCCACCACAATCACGACGACCAGAACGATCGACAGCGGGTCGCGGAGGAAGCGGCGCTTGGTTTTCACTGGTGCTGGTGTGCCTTCCGAGGGCGGCTGACCAGGCGGGGGTGCAGCCGGATAATCCTGCGGGTACGGCGGCTGGCCGGGCGGGGGTGCAGCGGGGTAGTCCTGCGGGTACGGCGGCTGGCCGGGCGGCGCTGCCGGGTAGTCCTGCGTCGGCGGCGTCGGCGGGCTCGGCGGGGGCTCAGGCTGATCCGGCACCGGCTCGGTGCGATCACCCGGCGGCTGTTGCTCACCGGGCTGCATTTGCCCGGTTGGCGCCTCGGACGGCGCCTCGGGTTGCGCAGCTGGGCCCTCGCTTGCTGGGCGGGCCCATTCCGACGGGTCCTCGTGCGGCGGCCCTTGCGGATTTGTCACCCGCGCGATTCTGCCTTATCGACGTGGGGGATGGCGGCCTGATTTCGCAGCACGGCGATCGTGTCGCGGGCCGCGGCAACGGTGTCGAGATCCACGTCGGCGAGCACTAGCTGCTGCTTGGCGCCCGCAGCCGCTACGACCTCGCCGAACGGCGATGCCACCAGGCTGCCGCCCACGCCCAGTGGGGCCTTGGAGTCGGTCGGGCCCGGGTCGGCCTGACCGGCCGCGGCGACGTAGCTGGTTGAGTCCAGCGCACGGGCCCGGGCCAGCAGCGTCCACTGCTCCAGCTTGCCGGGGCCCGAGCCCCACGACGCGCTGACCGTGATCAGCTGGGCACCGCGGCGGGCCAGCTCGATGTAGAGCTGCGGGAACCGGATGTCGTAGCAGGTTGTCAATCCCACGTCGACGCCGTCGACGGTGATCATCACCGGCTCCCGCCCCGGGGCGACGGTGCGCGACTCGGTGAAGCCGAATGCGTCATAGAGGTGGATCTTGTCGTAGTGGGCGTCGACGGCCGGTCCCGCTGCGATCAGCGTGTTGGTGACACGCCCGTCGCCGGCGGGGGTGAATATCCCCGCGATCACCGTGATGCCGGCATCTGCTGCGATCCGGCGCACCCCGTCGGCCCACGGTCCGTCGACCGGCTCGGCGACCGGCCTCAGCGGGACGCCGAAGCGGGACATGGTCGCTTCCGGAAACACCACCAAGGTCGCGCCGGCGTCGGCAGCCCGGCTGCTGTACTCACGCACCAGTTGCAAGTTGGCCGCCGGATCAGTGCCGCTGAGGATCTGCGCCAAGGCAATCCGCATGACCGCCAGCCTAGGGGTGGATCGCCCCCATCGGCCAAGCCTCTACCGCAAGGGGCCATCACGCTCGCGCCGCGCGCCCGCAACTCCCCGGGTGATAATCGCAGGCGCCATCAATTCGGAGAAGGGACTATCCCCTCTCTCAGCTACTGATGAGGCGGTTGAGTCCGATGTGGGCAGCCGACAACCGTCAGGCGTTCTCCCTGATCCACATCGTGGTGAAACGCTGTTCGGCAATGAGCAACTCGACCAATTGGTTGCCGATGAAGTTCTCGATCTTGCCGCCCACCAACGGGATTCGCACCTCGACGGTGGCCCGGAAGGTCAGGCGCGCCCCGCCCGTTTCCGGCAGTGGCGCCAGCACCGCCGTACCGGTGAGCCCCACCGGCGCGTCGAGGATTGACCCGGTGACCGTCGCGTGAGCGCTGCCGTCGGTGACCGGGCCCCACGTCTCCTCTCGCCGGATACACAGATCGCCGCGGTGGAACTGGGTGACCAGTCCCGGCAGCCGGTCGCTGCGCAACACCTGGGTGGTGATCACGTCGATGCTGCCGTCGTCGCCCAATCGCATGGAATCCAGAGTGGCGTCGTCAGCACCGGAATCGGCCAGCCGGGCCAGCCAATAGTTCTCGTCGCTGAACGCTCGGTGAACCTGTTCGACGGTGCCGCCGTAGTCGGCCGACATGTCGAATGAACGCGGCATAGCAGGTCAGGCTACCGTCAAGGCCCATGAAACGGGGCAGTGTCGGTTCGCGGTTCGCCGGTGCTCATGTCGCCGAGGCGGTTGCCTTGGCGCCGTTAACCACATTGCGAATCGGCCCGGTCGCGCGTCGCGTGATCACCTGCACCACCACCGAGCAGGTGGTCGCTGCATTGCGGCACCTGGATGCCGAGAATGCTGAACCACTGCTGGTATTGGCCGGCGGCTCCAACGTCGTCATCGCCGACCACCTGACCGACCTGACCGTGGTCCGGCTGGCCAACAGCCGCATCAGCATCGACGGCAACACCGTGCGCGCCGAGGCTGGTGCGGTGTGGGACGACGTCGTCGTGGCAGCCATCGAGCACGGACTGGGTGGGCTGGAATGCCTATCGGGCATCCCGGGCTCGGCCGGCGCCACCCCGGTGCAGAACGTCGGCGCGTACGGCGCAGAAGTGGCCGACACCATCACCCGGGTGCGGCTGCTCGACCGGCGAAGCGGCGACGTGCGTTGGGTGCCGAGCCAAGAACTCCGCTTCGGCTACCGCACCAGCGTGCTCAAACATTCGGAGGCGGCCGTCGTCTTGGAAGTGGAGTTCAAGCTGAATGCAGAAGGCCGCAGCGCGCCGCTGCGCTACGGCGAGTTGACCGCAGCGCTGGGTGGAGCCACCGGCGACCGAGCCGAGCCGACAGCGGTTCGCCAAGCGGTGCTGAATTTGCGCCGACGCAAGGGCATGGTGCTCGACGCCGCCGACCACGACACCTGGAGCGTCGGATCTTTCTTCACCAATCCCGTTGTCGCGCAAGCCGTTTACCAGCGACTGGCCGCCCAGGCCGACCGGCCGGTGCCGCACTGGCCGGCGCCGGGTGGGGTCAAGCTGGCCGCGGGCTGGCTGGTGGAGCAAGCCGGCTTCAGCAAAGGCTATCCCGCTGACGAAGGCGCCCCATGCCGGCTGTCGACCAAGCATGCGCTTGCTTTGACCAACCGCGGCCACGCCACCGCGGCTGACGTGGTGGCGCTCGCCCGAACCGTGCGCGACGGCGTCCGCGATGTGTTTGCCATCACACTCACGCCAGAACCGGTGCTGGTCGGCTGCGTTCTGTAGTCGCGGCTGACCGGAACGGGCCCGTATCCCCGGTATCTTTGTCTGCCGTGAGCACACCCCGCGCCCTGCCGCCGATTACCCGGCGCCGGGCTTTGACGACGCTCGCGGTGGGAGTGTTCGCACCGAACGTGCTCGCCGCCTGTGTCAGCGGTGGCAGCAAAGAATCCGCGAAGCCCAAAGCGCCCCCGGCGCCGAGCTTGACGTTTCATCCCGTTGACGCGTCCCGCAATGTCGCGCCCACCGCACCGGTCAGCGTCGAGGTCCGCGACGGCTGGTTTCAGCATGTGGCGCTGAAGAACTCCGCCGGCAAGGTGGTGGCCGGCGCGCTCAACCGCGACCGCACCGTCTTCACCATCAACGAGCCGCTCGGCTACGACGCGACCTACACCTGGAGCGGCTCGGTGGTCGGACACGACGGCAAGGCGGTCCCAGTTGCCGGCCGCTTCAGCACGCTGACACCGAAGAAGGTCATCGACGGCGGTTTCCAGCTCGCGGACGGGCAAACCGTCGGGATCGCGGCACCGATCATCATCCAGTTCGATGCGCCGATCGCAGACAAGGCCGCCGTCGAGCGTGCCCTGACCGTCACCACCGACCCACCGGTGGAGGGCTGTTGGGCGTGGCTGCCCGACGAGGCGCAGGGATCGCGGGTGCACTGGCGCACCCGCGAGTATTACCCGCCCGGCACCAAGGTCAATGTCGACGCCAAGCTGTACGGATTGGCGTTCGGCGACGGCACGTACGGCAAGCAAGACATGAGCCTGAACTTCCAGATCGGGCGGCGCCAAATCGTCAAAGCCGAAGTTACCTCGCACCGCATCCAGGTCGTGCGCGACGAAGGTGTCATCATGGACTTCCCGTGCAGTTACGGCGAAGCGGACAAGCCGCGCAACGTCACCCGCAACGGAATCCACGTCGTCAGCGAGAAATACGCCGACTTCTACATGTCCAATCCGGCCGCGGGTTACAGCAATATCCACGAGCGCTGGGCGGTTCGCATTTCCAACAACGGCGAATTCATTCACGCCAACCCGGCAAGCGCTGGGGCGCAAGGCAATACGAACGTCACCAACGGCTGCATCAACCTTTCGACCGGCGACGCCGAGCAGTACTACAGCAGCGCGATCTACGGCGACCCGGTGGAGGTGACCGGCAGCTCCATCCAGCTGTCCTACTCCGACGGCGACATCTGGGACTGGGCCGTGGATTGGGACACCTGGGTGTCGATGTCGGCGTTGCCGCCGCCGAGCGGATCCAAGCCCTCGCCCGCGGCAATGCCGCGCACCGCGCCCGCTACGCCGAGCACCGCGCCCACGCTGTCAGGCACGCCCACCACGACGCGGCCTAGCGTGCGACCCGGCGGGTAGTGCTGGCCTGATCGCGGGGCCGGATCACGACCTTGTCGATGTTGACGTGCGGCGGCCGGGAGGCCACGAAGCCGATCACCTCGGCGATGTCTTCGGCGACCAGCGGTGTCATGCCGGCATAGACGGCATCGGCGCGCTGCTGGTCGCCGGCAAAGCGCACCAACGAAAACTCCGTTTCCACTGCGCCTGGCGCAATCTCGGTGAGCCGCACCGGTTTTCCGAGCAGCTCGCCGCGCAACGTGCGGTGCAGTGCGCTTTGCGCGTGCTTGGCCGACGTGTAGCCCGAACCGCCGTCGTAGATCTCGAAAGCGGCAACGGAGGTGACGGTGATGATCAGCCCGTCGCCGGAGTCGATCAGCTTGGGCAGCAGCGCTCGGGTCATCCGCAGCGTGCCAAGCACGTTGGTCTCCCACATCCAGCGCCATTGCTCGAGGTCGGCGTCGGCGACGGGTTCCAATCCTTTGGCGCCGCCGGCGTTGTTCACCAGAACGTCGACCCGATCCAGCCCGCGCGCCAGCTCGTCCACCGCTGTGTCGTCGGTCACATCGGCGGTCACGGCGGTGCCGCCGATCTGGTCAGCCAGCGCGGCGATCCGCTCCGCGCGGCGCGCCACCGCGACCACATGAAACCCTTGTGCCGCAAGTGTTCTCGCGGTTGCCGCGCCGATTCCCGAGCTGGCGCCGGTGACCACCGCAACCCGCTTGTCCGCCTCAGGTGTCGTCATCTGACCAACTCTAGATAACCGTGCTAAATTTCCCGGTGTGTACCTGAGTGCCGTGCTGGGGCTGTGTCTCTACGCAGACTGTGCGTGTTGTTGCCGCGCAGTCTGCGCTTCCTGAGCGACCACAACCCAAAGCTGGTGTGGCCCGGCCCGCCACAGGAACTCGACAAGGACACTCGTGCGCTCGACCACACTCACCACCCACTCGCACAGCCGTAAACCCGCACTGCGTTCCCGGCACAACGTCATCGCGCCGTCGCTGCACCTGTCCGACGCCGCCGCGGCATCGGTCTTCCGAGCGGTGCGATTGCGCGGCCCGATCGGACGCGACGTCATCGCCACCGTCACCTCCCTGAGCATCGCGACGGTCAACCGACAAGTCATCGCGCTGCTCGACGCCGGGCTGCTTCGTGAACGCGCCGACTTGGCGGTCGCCGGCGCCATCGGACGCCCCCGCGTGCCCGTCGAAGTCAACCACGAGCCGTTTTTGACCCTGGGCATCCACATCGGCGCGCGGACCACCAGCATCGTGGCCACCGACCTGGCGGGCCGCACCCTCGATGCCGTCGAGACGCCCACACCGCGGTCGGCGCAGGGACCGGCGCTGGCATCGCTGGCCGACGGTGCACATCGCTACCTGCGGCGCTGGCATCGACGCCGGCCGCTGTGGGTCGGCGTAGCGATCGGCGGCGTGGTCGACGGCGCCACCGGCCACGTCGACCATCCGCGGCTGGGGTGGCGGCAGGCGCCGGTCGGACCGGTGCTGGCGGAGGTGCTTGGCCTGCCCGTGTCGGTGGCGTCCCACGTCGACGCGATGGCCGGTGCGGAAGTGCTGCTCGGCATGCGCCGATTCGCGCCGAATTCCTCGACCAGCCTGTATGTCTACGCCCGGGAAACCGTGGGGTATGCGCTGGTGATCGGCGGCCGCGTGCACAGCCCGGCCAGCGGTCCGGGCACCATCGCCAACCTGCCGGCGCACTCCGAGCTGCTGGGCGGTTCGGGGCACCTGGAATCGACTGTCAGCGACGAAGCGGTGCTGGCCGCTGCCCGCCGGCTGCGTATTCTGCCCGCGGCCCGCACCGGTGGGCCGGCCAGCGCGATCACCGAGCTGGTGCGGGCGGCGCGCAACGGCAACCAGCAAGCCCAAGAGCTGCTGGCCGAGCGTGGGCGGGTGCTCGGTGAAGCGGTGGCGTTGCTGCGCGATCTGCTCAATCCCGACGACCTGGTGGTCGGCGGCCAGGCGTTCACCGAATACCCCGAGGGCATGGAACATGTCGAGGCGGCGTTCGCCGCCCGCTCGGTGCTGCCGGCGCGCGATATCCGGGTCACCGCGTTCGGCAACCGGGTGCAAGAGGCGGGGGCCGGGATCGTCTCGCTGGGCGGGCTCTACGCCGATCCGCTAGGAGCGATGCGCCGCGCCCAGAGTTCACCCGCTGGCGGCGCATACGGGTCCGCGCTGCGGGTGGCGGGGGGTGCTGCGCGCGACACGTCGGCGTGACCTGCGGCGTCGGGGCGGCGCGGGCGGTACTGCAAAGATGGCGGTGTGCGGAACAGCGAACTGCCCCGGCTCGAGGTCTCCCGTTTTCACGATCCGCGCCGGGTGGCGGTGCTGTCAGTCCACACCTCGCCGCTGGCCCAGCCGGGCACCGGCGACGCCGGCGGGATGAACGTCTACGTGCTGCAAACCGCGCTGCACCTGGCCCGTCGCGGCGTCGAGGTGGAGATCTTCACCCGAGCCACCGCGTCGACGGATCCGCCGACCGTGCGGGTTGCGCCCGGTGTGCTGGTGCGCAACGTGGTAGCCGGACCGTTCGAAGGCCTCGACAAATACGACCTGCCCACGCAGCTGTGTGCGTTCGCCGCCGGGGTGTTGCGCGCTGAAGCCGCCCACGAACCGGGCTACTACGACATCGTGCACTCGCACTACTGGCTGTCCGGTCAGGTCGGCTGGCTGGCCCGCGATCGTTGGGCGGTGCCGTTGGTTCACACCGCGCACACGTTGGCCGCGGTGAAGAACGCGGCGCTGGCCGACGGCGATACCCCTGAGCCGCCGCTGCGCACGGTCGGTGAGCAACAGGTGGTCGACGAGGCCGACCGGCTGATCGTGAACACGGAAGACGAAGCGGCACAACTAGTTTCGCTGCATTGCGCCGACCCCCAGCGGATCGACGTCGCCCATCCCGGGGTGGACCTGGACGTGTTCCGCCCCGGGGATCGCCGCGCCGCGCGGACCGCGCTGGGCCTTCCGCTCGACGAACACGTGGTGGCCTTCGTCGGGCGCATTCAGCCGCTGAAAGGGCCCGACATTTTGTTGCGCGCCGCCGCCAGACTGCCGGAAGTGCGCATCGTGGTGGCCGGCGGACCGTCTGGCAGCGGTCTGGCCGCCCCAGACGGGTTGGTTCGCCTGGCCGAGCAACTGGGTATCACCGACCGGGTGACGTTCTTGCCGCCTCAGGACCGCGAGGATCTGGCCCGGTTGTTTCAGGCCGCGGACCTCGTTGCGGTGCCGAGTTATTCGGAGTCGTTCGGGTTGGTTGCCGTGGAGGCGCAAGCCTGCGGGACGCCGGTGGTGGCGGCCGCGGTGGGCGGGTTGCCGGTGGCGGTGCGCGACGGAATCAGCGGCAGGTTGGTGTCCGGCCACGAAGTCGATCGGTGGGCCGACGCCATCGAGGAGTTGCTGCGGCTCGCCACGGGCCCGCGGGTCTCGGCGATGAGCCGCTCGGCGGTCATGCATGCGGCGACGTTTTCCTGGGACAACACCGTCGACGCGCTGCTGGCCAGTTATCGCCGCGCGATCAGCGAATTCCGGGGGACGCGGCGGCGCCCGCTGCGAGGGCTGGCGTCGGCGCGACGGGCCCGGCACTGGGCGGCGCCTAGGGGAGTGGGCGCGTGATCCCCGCCGACGACGGCAACGGCGGGTCGGACGCCGCGCCCATCGGCCACTTGCAGCAGGTGATCGAGGATGCGCTCAACGCCAGCCAGCTGAACTTCAGCCGGCACGCAGGCGCGCACGGCGGGCCGCCGGGACTGATCGTGGAGCTGCCCGGTGAGCGCAAGCTCAAGACCAACACCATGTTGAGCATCGGCGAGCACTCGGTGCGGGTCGAGGCGTTCGTGTGCCGCAAGCCCGACGAGAACCACGAGGGCGTCTACCGGTTTCTGCTGCAGCGCAACCGCCGGCTCTACGGGGTGGCCTACACCCTCGATAATGTCGGCGACATCTACCTGATCGGCCACATGTCGTTGGCGTCGGTCGACGTCGACGAGCTCGACCGGGTGCTCGGGCAGGTGCTCGAGGCGGTGGATTCGGACTTTAATACCTTGCTGGAGTTGGGTTTTTGTTCATCGATCCAAAAAGAGTGGGAGTGGCGGGTGTCCCGCGGGGAGTCGCTGAAGAACCTCCAGGCGTTTGCCCACCTCATCGACGACGAAGACCGTCAGGACGGTTCGGACCAGCGTTCGTGAGAGACTTGCCGGCATGCGAAACGCTGGCATGCTGGTGCTGCTGCGGCACGGCGAAAGCGACTGGAACGCGCGCAACTTGTTTACCGGCTGGGTCGACGTCGACCTAACCGACAAGGGCCGCGCCGAAGCCGTGCGCAGCGGCGAGCTGCTGGTCGAGCACAACCTGCTGCCCGATGTGGTCTACACCTCGCTGCTGCGCCGCGCGATCACCACCGCGAATCTGGCACTGGATACCGCCGACCGGCACTGGATTCCGGTGCACCGCAG
>Ga0070739_10008989_pt1 | contig 10053 bp, 4 predicted proteins | sample Coa_R1_7_FD_66445 | JGI IMG/M metagenome (GOLD analysis project Ga0070739, IMG submission 66445) | Surface soil microbial communities from Centralia Pennsylvania, which are recovering from an underground coalmine fire - Coalmine... | ecosystem: Environmental > Terrestrial > Soil > Unclassified ...
TCACGACGGCCGGCACTTATACCATCACCGCCACCGCCACCGATGAGGACGGCCTCGTCAGCACAGCAGCCAGCGTTACGGACACGATCAATGCAGTCGAGGTCGAGAACGGCACGCTCATGGTCGGCGGCACTCCCGGCAACGACACCTTCGCCCTGACGCCGGGCGCCGGCGACACCCTCGCGGTTAGCGTCAACGGCACGGCCCTGGGCACCTTTACCACGACGGGCCAGGCGCAGGTGTTCGGAGCCGGCGGCAGTGCTGACGTGCTTACATACGCGGACACCGCCGATACCCTGGCCGATCAGTACACGGTGACGGCGACCAGCGTGGGTCGCACTAATGCGGCCACTGTCGGTTTTAACCTCGCCGGCACGGTGAACGTTCAGAGCGGCACCGGCGCTGAGACGATCAACGTGTTGAGCACAGCCGCCAGCACGCCGGTCAACATCATTCTCGGCAAGGGCGCCAATACCATCGACCTGGGGAACAGCAGCAATACCCTGGACAGCTTGCAGGGACCGGTAAGCGTGGCTGTAGGTACCGGCATTAAGGCTGGCACCAATGTTCTCAATCTGCTCGACCAGGGCAGTAGCGCAGCGGAAACTTATGCGATTGCCGCTACCACGATCAGCCGAGCGGGCGCCGCCGGCATTACCTATAGCGGGCTCAAACAGCTAGTTGTCGATGGTTCGAGCGGGGCGGACACCATGACTATCATCAACACCCCCAGCACAACGCCGGTCACGCTTACGGGCGGCGGCGGCATCACTGCTCTTGTCGGTCCGAACGCCACGAGCACCTTCGCCCTCACAGGGGCAAACGCCGGTACCGTGGGGAACGTGACGTTCACCGGCATCAACAACCTGGTCGGAGGGTCGGGTACCAACACCTTCACCGTGAACGCTGCCGGAAGTCTGTCCGGCACGATCAACGGCGGCGGCACTGGTACCACCGGCAAGCTCACCTACGCCAACTACGGCGCGGCGGTGACGGTGAACCTGCAAACCAGCAACGCCACCGCGGTCGGCGGCATCCTGAAAATCGGCAACATCGTTGGCAGTAGCTCCATCGCGAACCAGCTCATCGGCCCCAACACGCCGAACACCTGGTCCATCACCGGCACCAATGCCGGCAAGCTCAACACCGTTTCCTTCAGCGCGATAGCCAACCTGACTGGCGGGTCCGACGTCGATGTGTTCAAGTTCAGTAATGGCAAATTCGTGTCGGGTGTGATCAACGGCGGCGGCGCTCCAACCGGTGAGGGCGACTGGCTGGATTACTCCTCCTACGCCACCTCCATCGCCGTGAACCTCGCAACGGGATCCGCCACCGGTGTCAACGGCGGCGTGGTCAACATTCAGAATGTACGGGCCGGTAGCGGCGGCAGCACGCTGACCGGCAATGCCCAGGGCAATATCCTGGTCGGCGGCATTGGCGCCGACACGATCACGGGGGGCAGCGGCCGCAGCGTGTTGATCGGCGACAAAGGCAGCGACACGATTACGGGCGGCAGCGACGATGACATCGTCATTGGCGACTACACAACGTTTGATGGCAACAATGCGGCCCTGATGTCCATCCTGGCGGAGTGGCAGCGGACCGACATCACCTATAGCCAGCGGCTTAGCGATCTGAAGACCGGCGGTGGACTTAATGGCACCAATCTGTTGATCTTTGGCACCACAGTCAAGGATGACGCGTCCGCGGACTTATTGACGGGCGGCGCCGGCATGGATTGGTTCTTCAAGGGCTCTAACGACACGATCACCGATCTGCAAACCGGCGAGCAGGTCAATTAGGGGAGGCTTTCCCATGAGTGAGCCGCAAACAGGCCGTCGGCGACCCTGCGAGGCGGCAGTCGACAAAGTCCCCGTCGCCGAAGAATCCAGAGAGGCTCCTACCTTGGGTCCCATGAATTCGGTAGGACCGCCTACACCACCGGGGCTGACGCCAGAGAGTCAAAGCTCCGAGGAACAAATCCCAGAGCGCATTGGCCGCTTCAGGGTGGTGAGACTCCTGGGTCAAGGCGGTTTTGGAGCCGTTTACCTGGCTTACGATGGCGAACTGAAACGGCAGGTGGCCATCAAGGTGCCTCACCGGCAGCGCCTTGCCAAGCCCGAAGACGCCGAGGCGTACCTGGCCGAGGCCCGCGTGCTTGCCAGCCTGGATCACCCGCATATCGTCCCGGTTCATGATGTAGGCCGCACCGCGGACGGCTTGTGTTTCGTGGTCGCGAAGTTCATTCAAGGCACCGATCTGGCCCAGAAGGTCAAAGACCAACGCCTGTCCTTTGGCGAGGCTGCGGAACTGACGGCCACGATAGCCTATGCCTTGCACCACGCCCATAAACGAGGATTGGTTCATCGCGACGTGAAACCGGCAAACATCCTGCTCGACACCGAGGGCAGGATCTACCTTGCCGATTTCGGATTGGCCCTCAAGGAAGAGGACTACGGCAAAGGCGGGGGCGTCTGCGGCACCCCCAGCTACATGAGTCCGGAGCAGGCCAATGGCGAAGGCCACCGGGTTGATGGCCGCAGCGACATTTTCAGCCTGGGGTCTGTCTTATACGAGTTGCTGACTGGTCGGTGTCCGTTTCGTGGGGAGACGCCCACCGAGGTTATCGTCCAGATCAGTATCGACGAGCCGCGCCCCCCTCGCCAGGTCGATGACACGATTCCGAAAGAATTGGAACGAATCTGCCTGAAAGCACTGGCGAAGAAGTCATCCGACCGCTACACGACGGCGAAAGATTTGGCGGATGACTTGCGGCATTTCCTGGAGCACGCTCCCGAAACGGAAAAAGCAACGCTCAGCAAGAGTCAGGGGGCTGCTCCCGCCACGCCGCTTCCCTCCATGCGCATGACGCCGACCTCGGACCACCAACAAATCAAGATCGTGCCGAAAGGATTGCGGTCCTTCGATGAACATGACGCCGACTTCTTCCTGGAATTGCTTCCCGGACCTCGTGGCCGAGATGGGTTGCCCGACAGCCTTCGGTTCTGGAAGACACGCATCGAGGAAATGGATCCGGATCAGACCTTTTCGGTGGGACTGATCTACGGGCCATCCGGTTGTGGTAAGTCGTCGCTGGTGAAAGCGGGTTTGCTCCCACGGCTTTCGGACCAGGTGATTGCCGTCTATGTCGAAGCGACCGTCCAGGAAACCGAAACGCGCCTGCTGAAGACGCTGCGCAAGCGCTGTCCTGCGCTGCCGGGCAACCTGAGTTTGAAAGAAACGCTGGCGGCCCTACGACGAGGACAAGGTATTCCAGTCGGCACAAAGGTGCTAATCGTTCTCGACCAGTTTGAGCAGTGGCTGCACGCGAACCCCCTCACCCCAACCCTCTCCCCGAGGGAGAGGGAGAAGGGTGAGGGCGACCTGGTGCAAGCCCTACGGCAGTGCGACGGAGGGCGGGTGCAATGTGTCGTCATGGTGCGGGATGATTTCTGGCTCGCTGTAAGCAGGTTTTTGCGAGAACTGGAAGTCCGACTGGTCGAAGGGCAGAACAGTGCCTTGGTCGATCTCTTCCCGCTTCGCCATGCCGAGAAAGTGCTGGCTGCATTTGGTCGGGCGTTCGGCGTACTGCCTGAAAATCCCAGCGAAACCAGCAAAGAGCAAAAGGACTTCTTGACTCAGGCCGTTTCCGGCCTGGCGCAAGAAGGCAAAGTCATCTCGGTCCGCCTGGCCCTGTTTGCGGAAATGATGAAGAGCAAGGCATGGACAGTTGCCTCCCTGAAAGCCGTGGGTGGCACCGAGGGCGTCGGCGTCACGTTCCTCGAAGAGACGTTTAGCTCGGCCACGGCTCCCCCCGAACACCGCTACCACCAGAAAGCCGCCCGAGCCGACCTCAAGATCCTTTTGCCAGAAACCGGCAGCGACATCAAGGGCCACATGCGGTCGTATGCGGAGCTGCTTGAAGCGTCGGGTTATGGCAGCCGCGCCAAGGACTTCGAGGACTTGATCCGCATTCTGGACAACGAAATCCGCCTCATCACGCCGACGGACCCCGAAGGGGTGGAGGGTGGAGGGTGGAGCGTGGAGGGAGAAGACAAGAAGGACTCTCTACCCTCCACCCTCCACCCTCCACCCTCCACCCGCCTCCCTCCACCCGCCACCCGTTACTACCAACTCACCCACGACTACCTGGTTCACGCGATTCGGGAGTGGCTGACCCGCAAGCAGAAGGAGACGCGGCGGGGCCGGGCCGAGCTGATGCTGGCGGACCGGGCTGGCGTGTGGAATGCCCGCCCGGAGAACCGGCAACTGCCGGCGCTGGTGCAATGGCTGCAGATTCGCTGGTACACGAGCAGGAAGAACTGGACCCCGCCACAGCAGCAGATGATGCGCAAGGCGGGGCGGTATCATGCCCTGCGAGGTGCGGCGGCAGCCATGCTTCTGGCGGTGGCGGCGCTGGCCGGCCTGACGATTCAAGATCGCGTCGAGCAGCAGCGTAAGGCAACCCATGCGGACGGTCTGGTGCAAAGCCTGCTCAATGCCCATATCACCCAGGTGCCCGCCATCGTCAGCGAGATGGCTGCGTATCGGCAATGGACCGATCCCCGTCTCCGAGGAGAAAACGATAAGGCGGCCGTCAAGTCCTCCCAAAAACTGCATACCGGCCTCGCCCTGTTGCCTGTTGATCCTGGCCAAGTGAATTACCTGTACGATCGGCTGCTCGATGCCGAGCCGCCCGAGGTGCCGGTCATTCGTGACGCGCTGGCGCCGCACAAAAATGAACTGGTGGACCGGCTGTGGGGGGTGGTGGAGAAGCCGGAAAAAGGCAAGCAACAGCAGCGTCTTCAGGCGGCGTGTGCCCTGGCCAGTTATGACGCGCCGGCCAACGCCGCGGGGAGCGCGCGCTGGCAGCATGCGTCCAAGAACATCGTCAACGAATTGCTTGCCGCCGTCCAGAAGAACCCCAGCCACTACGCCACCCTCCTCGACCAGTTGCGCCCCGTGCGAGCCAGTTTGCTGCCGCCATTGATTGAGGCTTATCGCACCAAGGAAAAGGCGCAGGCAGAGCGATCGTTTGCGACGACCATCCTCACCGACTATGCCGGCCACAAGCCGGGTGTCCTGGCGGATCTGCTCATGGACGCCGACGCGCAGCAGTTTGCCGTGGTCCTTGCGACGTTGAGGGAGCATGGTGACAAGGCTCTGGCGCTGTTGATGGGGGAGATCGACCGAAAACTGCCTGCCGATGTGCCCTCCTCGGACGTGAAGAGAGAAATGCTTGCAAAGCGCCAGGCCAATGCGGCTGTGGCATTGCTACGCATGGAGCACCTAGAAAAGGTGTGGCCTCTCCTCAAGCGTACTCCTCCTGACGATCCGAGGTTGCGCAGTTACCTCATCCATCGCTTGTCGCCGTTGGGGGCCGATGCCCGAGGAATCATTAAGCGGCTGGAGGAGGAGTCGGACATCACGATCAGGCGGGCGTTGGTCCTGAGCCTGGGGGAGTTCAGCGAGCAACAACTGCCAGCCGAGGTCCGCCGCTCGCTGCTACCGAGGCTGAAAGAAATCTATGGTACCGAGCATGATCCGGGCCTTCACGCCGCCGTGGAATGGTTGCTGCGGCGATGGAAGCAGGGGGCCTGGCTGAAACAGCGGAACGACGAATGGGCAAAGAACGAGAGTGAGCGACTCAAGGCGAGCCGGGCGGCGTCAGCCGCCGGAACACCGCCGCAGTGGTATGTCAACAGCCAGGGTCAGACGATGGTAGTGATCCCTGGCCCGGTGGGATTCCTGATGGGCTCGCCGCCCACGGAGGAGGGACGGAACGCGAGCTTGGAATCGCAACACAAACGGCACATTGGACGGACGTATGCCCTGGCATCCACGGCGGTGACGGTGCGACAGTTTCGACCGTTTCTCCGGGACAACCAACTAGAAAGGTATTGGCCCTGGCTCGACCAGGAGAACCCGGATAATCCGATCGTCTTCGTGGACTGGCACCGGGCGGCGGTGTACTGCAACTGGTTGAGTCAGCAGGAGGGGATCCCCGAAGATCAGTGGTGTTACGAGACGAATGCCCCGAAGCTCTCCCACGAGAAGGTGAGTGCCCTGGTGAGTGTGCTTGGGCCCCAGGATGCGCTGGCGTGGGCGGCAAATGCGGCCTATTTGTCTTTCATGATGGACCGCGTGCCGCAGGTAACGGCCTTGAAGAAGGGCTACCTGGGTTTGCGAGGGTATCGCTTACCGACCGAAGCGGAGATGGAGTACGCCTGCCGTGCAGGGGCGGTGACGAGCCGCTATTACGGTGAGACGGAGGAACTCCTGGCCGAGTACGGCTGGTATCTGGAGAACACCAAGGACCGGGGTGATTGGTCCGTCGGTGTCAAGAAACCAAATGACCTGGGGTTGTTCGACATGCACGGCAACGTGTTTACCTGGTGCCAGGAGAGTTTCGCATGGGATTACCCTGTCCCTGAAAGCGGGGGCAGAATGGAAGATGAAGAAGATAAAGTACTCATCGTATCGAAAGAAATTCGTATCATGCGTGGCGGCTCGCGCGAAAGTCATGCCGATCGGCTCCGCTCTGCCTACCGTCATAACGTTGGGGCGACCGACCGTGTCAGCGAGTTCGGTCTCCGTCCGGCGAGGACTTTACGGCTTGGCTCCTTTCCTGCTTTACCGCCTACCGTTGAAGGCGGCCAAGAATAAGCGGCCTCATGGCGGGATCGCGGAATTGACGGCGTGCAGAGTCTCGGGCAATTCTGTGTCGGGCCGTCGCCGTATTATGATTGGGGGCAAGCCCTGGCCAGTACGAGGTGTAGTGACGTCTCTTGCAAGTGACAGATCCGAGCGGGAATTGTTCCTGGCCGTGACATCGCGCCATCCGGCATTCAAGTCATCACCAAGACCTGCCTGTGCCCTAATCCGCGGTTACAATGGAAGTCCGGATCGGCTAGCTCAAGGTCCTGCTCAGGAGATCATCGGATGAATGCCGCGCCTGCCGACGGATTGTCCAAAGACAACGCTGAAGAGATACGTCGCATTGGCCGCAAGCGCGCCCGCACGCGAGCCTGGTTTTTCGGCTGGCTGCTCGCGATCCCCCTCACGCCGGTCCTGGGTATTGGGCTCGCCCGGCTGCAGACGGAGAAAGTGTTCGACAGTCCGTTCATCCTCATCGCGGTCCTGGGGCCGTTCGTCGCGCTGGGCGGTCTGATTCTCATGTCGTCGGATCGCAAGCGTTACCGTCGCTCCTACCAACTGGCCTGTCTGGCTGACCAAGAAGGTTGGCGTTTTCTGCAATGGCCGGCATTACCCGGTGTGCCCGATTTGCTCGTCTGTCGCAAAAGCTTTCTGAGCAAGTTGGGTGAGGCGATTGGCCTGGGTGGTCGAGCTCTCGCAGTGGCCAACCAGGCGAAATTCAATCGGGTGTATGCAGTGTACGCGGATGCCGACTCCGGCGCGCTGGCCAAGTTGACTCCGGAGCTGATCGACTTATGTGTGCGCGAACGGTGGCTCGCCTTGGAGGTCCACGACCACAGCCTGGCGGTCTACTGGTCGGAGACCTCCATTAAGCCCAAGGCCTTGTTGGATCGTCTGGGGGTGGCGAAGCGGGTGCTCGGATTACTTCGGGGCGAGACGTAAGAACCGCTGCGGTTGGGGCTCCTGGCGAGCGGATCTAGCATCTGGGCCGGTCAATACTTGGGAGCCACACTTGGTGGGCGGGCCAATTGGGGGTCACATCTGGTGGCGAGAGGTAGGTTGTGAGCGTGAACAAAGGCGGCCACCGTCTGACAGATTTCTTGCAGAGCTTCCCGCCTGAGCCAACCTCCGATCACCGCGCGCCGGGTGAGCATCCCGGCGCGAGACTGCCAGAAAAGGTTCAGTGTCGGGAATGCTTCTATCTGCTGGTTTGTTCTCCACCATCCAAGGTAAAGCGTTAGGCCCAGCGTGAGCGGATACGTCTTGGTCCTTCGAGCCAACAACCCTCGCCGACCCACCGTAACGGCTGTCGGCGTCATTTCGAGCCATTCCGACCCGCACAGCAGACCAAGAACCGAGTAGGGTAAAGCAAGCGTTCCGAGCCAGCCAAAGACCAGCCACACGGCCAGAAAGACCGTTGGGCCGATCCCTCGCACCAGCAGCCAGGTCACAAAGATAGTGAGAGGCGCCCAGATGACCCAAAACGTAAGCGAACAGCCCAGGTGGATCCAATTGGGTGAATGACGGTTCTGCCAGCTGAGCCGAAGTGAAGCTTCTTTTTGCGTTAGCTGAAAGATGTTCACCATCACTCGTCCCCGTCGTCTATTGTAGCCGGATCGACAAAGGACTTGATGGGCGTCTGCATCTTCTTGCCACTCTTCGCATCTCTAGCCGTATGGCGATGGCGAGCTGGTCCGCCGCCAGTAGATGCTCGTCGCGGCGGTTAGTGTCCGGCGTCGCCTTTCCCTCGCCGCCCTTAGCCTCGCTAACACCCGCAGCCACCGGCCTCGGCTTTGCGGCGGCCACGGTCGAGAAGGGAACGAGCAATTCGCCCTCTGTCCCCCACGTCTACGGTTTGCTCTTTGGCGTCGTAGCGCCGCGTACGAGAGCCTCGGCCTCCAAGGCGCAGGCGCTGAAGTCAGGCTTATGCGCCCAGAGGGGCTGGGCCATGCGTTCGCGTAGGAGCTTGATGTCGGCCTGTGCCTCCTTGGTCCGGCCTAGACGATATTCCGCCATGGCGCGGAAGGCGACGTCCATCGGGTAAGGTCCATGAAAGCGCGCGGTGTTGATCTTTTCCGAGCGCTGGAGCGTCGCCAAAGCCTCCTGGTACTGTCCCAGGCGGTACTGGGAGGCGCCGAGCGTGTTGATGAAGAAGCCATTGTTGGGCTCCAGCCGGCAAGCTTCTTCAAGGTAGGCCAAGGCCTTGCGGTACTAGGAAGCGGGGCGGTCGGGTGCTTGCACGATATTCCAGGCGAGTATATCCAGGTGCTCCGCGTCCTCGGGGGAAGCTTGAGCCGCGGCCAGGGCCTGCTGGCGGATGGACGTGTCGAGCAAGGGCATTGCGCGCAACTGCTGTAGCACCGCCGTGCGGCGCGGAATCGTCCCGAACAGATTGGCCACCAGTGCATTGGCCGCTCGCTGCTCACCAACGCTGGTAGGGCGAGCAGTCTCCCACAACTCAATTGGGCCAGTCCCCGTCGACATCGCCAGGCACCGGCCATCCGGGCTAAATGCCAAGCTCGGTCCAGACAAGGCGATGATCCCGGCGCCATCCCCTTGGAGCGAAAGCACCTCCTGCCCGGTTTCCGTTTCCACCGCGGACGGGTGCAGGTCAGCTGCCCACAGCGGTGCCTCATCGCACAATCGGCGCAGGTAGTGCCATTCAAAGTCGCGCAAATCCTGTGTGTCGGCCTCGGTGGGCAATTCTTGAATCAGAGAACGCGCCCGGGCTAGGTTACCTTCGTCCCGTGCCCGCTCGACGGCCAGGATCCCGGTCATGTACGCTAGGCGCTTAGCCCGATTTTGCTGACGCTCCGCGTTGAGCTTCGCCGCCCGCGCTCGCTCGCCTGCTGCTGCCAGCAACACTGCCCCGATGGCCAACCCCACGGTAGCGACCAACAGTGTCGCCGTTGCCGTCGCCACCGCCGTGCGGTGCCGGCCCAGCCAGCGGCGTGTTTTCATGGTCCACGGCTCGGGAAACGCCTGCACCGGCTCGTCGGCCAGGAAGCGCTGCACCTCGGCGGCCAGCTCCGAGGCCGAGGCGTACCGCTGGGTCCGCTGTTTCGCCAAGGCTTTCAGACAGATAGCCTCCAGCGCCCGGGGGATGGCCGGCACACGCCGCCGCGGTGGTACCGGCGGGTCGCAAACGACCTGCGCCAGAATCGCCCCGGTGTCCGGCCCCGTAAACGGCGCTTGGCCCGTCAGGACCTCATACAAGATGGCCCCCAGGCCGTAGATGTCGCTCCGGGCGTCGATCTGCTCGATCCGTCCTTCCGCCTGCTCGGGGGCCATGTAGCTGGGGGTGCCGAGGGCCTGGCCGTGGATCGTCTGGCCTCGCGCTTCACTGGCGGGCAAGGACACTGGCAGCAGGCTGGCCGGCTGACCGTTCGGGCCAGG
>Ga0070739_10008991_pt1 | contig 10052 bp, 9 predicted proteins | sample Coa_R1_7_FD_66445 | JGI IMG/M metagenome (GOLD analysis project Ga0070739, IMG submission 66445) | Surface soil microbial communities from Centralia Pennsylvania, which are recovering from an underground coalmine fire - Coalmine... | ecosystem: Environmental > Terrestrial > Soil > Unclassified ...
TCGCCCAGTCCAGGTAATCCTCGACCGCAACCTCCATGCGGTGAGTGTGGGGCAGAACAAGAACTGAATCAGTAGTGGAAGACAAGCGCTTCTCAAATATCGAGTACCGCAGATGCCGGCTCGAGGGCCGTTCGCCATACAGCCCAGAGGATGTATCCACAATCAGTGCTGGTAAGGCCAACTCATCTGCGCCTTCGGGCTCCTTCGACCTCGGAGTGCTGAAGCGCCAACGCGCTGCGCGAGGCGAACCGACCGCATATTCAATCCGCGACGCTCGGATGCCATCTGAAACGCCGCGATGCACCTGATTTGCCAACCGCTCCGCAATCTCGGCATCCGAGTCCGCGACACGCCGCCGAGTGACGTTTCCCGTCCCTCCAGGAAGGAGGGCACGGAGGGCGGCTCTCCTAACTGAACCATCAGACTTCAGCTCAGTGACGGAGCGCTCCCCGAGCACTAAAGCGTATGCAGCGTCGCCTCGTGCCTCGAGGATTGGCAGTACCAACGTCGATACCGTGGTCCACCAGAGCCAAGATCTTGCGAGGCTCTTTCGCATGACATCTGATGCGTCATCATTGTCTACCTGTTGGCGTGAGTCGACGGCAGCGCCACCGTCGGGTGTAAATCCTCCACCTACGAGTGCAATGGTCGGATTAAGCACGTTGGTCATTCACGCAGTCGTTCGTAAGCGCCAGGAGGGCCTTTCGAAGCTCAGGCTTTTCGGTTGCGATCAGCGCTAGCGATTCGGCGTCTGTTCCTGTTAGACCCTCACGAGCAATGAAGAGTCGGGCGCATTCAACCAGCAGCGCGTCCGCCGATCGGCCGTCCGTGTCGAAGACCCCACCTTGCTCACCCACGGTGCCAAGTGTTTCGAACGGAATGCTGGAACCTGAATCTCCTGAGATTTTCACCGTGGAACTGGCACCTGGTTCTGTGACAATGATGATCGGCGGTGGGAGTAGATTGACCTCGTCCGTGATCTGTCGCGACATTTCTAGTAGCCGCGGATCAGCCGGAATGTAGACGCGGCCGTGATCATCCACGTTGGTGGGGTCAGTTCGTACGACCCGGCCAACAATCTGACGAAATGACAGGAGCGTGAGCCGATTCGTCAGATACACCACCACGCGCAGGCGTCGAATATCGATACCTTCGGAGATCATATTCACCGCCACAATCCACGGCAACTGAGACTCCCTAAATCTTCTCAAGGCATTCGCTGGCGCAGGATCGTTGACATCGTGAAGCTCGGAACAGGCCACGACTGGGCGTGTCCCGACCACGTTGTCGTTCATGTAACTCGCGACCGTGTCTGCGTGCCTGCAATCCACGCAAACCACAAGGCCGCCTGCATCTCTGTCACCTCGTTTGCGCAAGCCAAGGATGTAGGAATTGGCGTCTGTCAACATCTTGGCGGCGATGGAATCCGGCTCAATCCATTCCAATGCGGACCGTAGGCGCCGACGCTCGCCCAGTTCTGTGAGGTCCTGGTCATCAAACGTGACCCGATGCTCGACTCCATCTTCTGTCCGGAATCTCGTTTCTCCCCTGGCTTCAACGAACTGGACGGGACGACAGGCACGATCCTTGATCGCCTGGTCATACGAGTAGCGGAAATGGGGCTTGGCCGATCCGCCTTCGGATGGCACAAACACGATCGGGTCACGGTTAGTACGGAACGGTGTACCTGTCAAGGACAAGATCCCGCGTGCTCCTCCGGCAATCGCTTCTTGGGCGGCTTGGCCCCACGCCGCGTCGGTGCCAGCGTGATGCACCTCATCGAAGATCACCAGAGTTCTCTGGCCCGGGTCCGTGACGTGGGCCAGAAACATTTCCGTTGATGCAAACAACGACTGGTATGTAATGACGGCCCCCAACCACTCATCACCGATTGGATCGACCGCGCGCCAATCTCTCTGGCTTCTCAACGGGAGTGTCGGCGTCCTCGGGGATGCAGCGGACGCCGCCCAGTTCCACGTATCAGCGATACCCAAGGTCGGTGCAACAACGAGCAAGCGTGAGATCTTTCCTTCACTGACGAGCCGGAAGGCGACCTCCAGACCGAACTGCGTCTTACCGGCTCCTGGACATGCTTCTATCAAGACGGGATCGTGAGCGATCGTTGTAAGCGTGATCGGAATTGCGTCCTGCTGCCATCGCCGTAGCTCTCCTGATCCGGGCGCGATTTTTTCGACTCTGAAATAGGCCTCAGCGACTGCCTGTTCACGCGATCCCTTCCTCAAGTTGCACGAGCCGCAAAGAACCTGCAGGTTCTCCATCGTCGTCCGCCCACCCTTGATCCAAGGAACAATATGGTCTCCCTGCATGAGATCGAACGGGATACGCCGGCGACAGAGTTTGCACACCTTTCCCTGGATCTCCCAGGCACGCCAAACCTCTGCACGGCTGAACATCCGACGCTCATCGAGTTGCACGTCGGCCCCGGGGTTCAATCTGGAATCGTCCACGGCGTCATTCCCAACACGGTGCATTCTCGGTCATTGAGCACATGTCTCGCGGAACAAGAACAGCGCCTCACGTAGGGCCACCGTTGAACTTCCGCTGATTCCCAGTCGTACAGTACTGGCAAAGCTGTTTTCAACGTACCTACACACTGGCAGTTAATCAGGTGCGAGTCGACGACTCACTGTGATATGAATACGTTTCGGAGAGAAATCCTCCGGTTTCTTTGGCACACTGTTTCGTTGACAGCGTGTCAATAGTTCGCCCATCTTCGCCGACGTTGAGGTCACCTCAAACCAGCGTCGTTGTTGAGCCCAACCCGCGGCAAGTCTTCACCCACACAGTGGGTCATGAAGACCGGCTTCAATTGAACAGCTGGTCCAGGAGCCCCTCTCGCAGTTCACCTTGACGAGCGGTGCTGTTCCTCCGCTAAACCGTCTGTCTGAACAGCAGCTGGTCCCAAGGAATTGGCGTAACGGAATCCGAGACCGATCCGACTACCTGCAAGACATAAGAGGTATGAGGACAGCAACGTAGGTAGAGCCTCGATCCACACCAACCGCCTTCGCTTTCAGATGCTGGTGCAAGGCTGGTCTGGAGCTAAGCTAGCGCGACGTACCGGCGTCAGCCCGTCCACCTTTTCACGTGTGACGTACGGGCAGCGTGTCCAGCCAGCAAGGCTCAACCGGATTGCGGGTGCTGTGTCGGAGAGCTGGGTCACTGAGCCGGCGGATGAGCGCTTTACAGAAGCCGTCCGACGCTTGTGCGCAGAATCGATGTCCACTCTTAGGTCTTCTTCACAGCGCCCGCTTATCTTCGACCACGATGTGACGTGAAAAAGCAACGACACACCATCGGCAAGCTGGTCCCGCATGACTACATCAAGTGACTGCACCGGATGTGCGGCGACGGGATACTTCCGCGGTGCGTTGATCGCCACGTCCACACTTGTAGACGGCTGCCAGTCTCATGCTCTCTCAGGGTGTGCCGCTCAAAGTGGTCCAGTTCCATCCTCGGCCACAGCTCCTACACGCTCACGGCCGCGACCTACAGCCACGTTGCCCCCGAGCTTCATGATGAGGCGGCCCGCCGCCTCGACGAGTGGTTCGACGTGAAGGGCAGACCGGATCGAGAGCTGGATTGAGGTGCCAATTCGCGCCGCAGCCACGTGTTAGATCTGTCGCGGTCGCGTCGACTTCATTCTATGGAGGAACGAGTCGACCTCATCTCAAACCGAAAGGCTGCCGACATCTGCGCCGACATCGTTTGGGGCTGCGACAGCGAGGCAGTCGCAATCCTTGACTGTCGGGTGATGAAACAAGGACATGCGTTGGCACTGAAGTTCAGGTACGCGGTCAACGGCGACCGGCGCACGCGCACGCTGAGAACCTTTCAAGCGGTCGAGAATTTCGTCAATGAACCGATTGACTGTCTCCAGTGACCGAGCAGTTGCTGCAGGTGAAGCATGTGCATGCTGGCGCCTGCGCTCCATGTGCAGAACCTGCGTCTGAAGCGGTACGGGCTGCACTTAATCCCTGTCGCCTCACCAAGCCGCCCGAAGATTGAGTTTCGAACCCTCAGGAGTCGGCAGTCATCGACAGCGCTAGCGCCCTCAGGGCAGTGAGTGACCAACGGTCACGAAGAACCAGGCTTATCGCAAGCTGTTGCCATTCTCGACCGGAAAGCTCGAGAGCAGTCGGACGGGCGCGCCGGTGGTGTGCTGCCACTTTCCACTCGTCAGACGGATTCCAACTGTCCTCGTACGTGTTATCCGCGCTTTGGGCGACTCCGTCACCGTCTCGTTGATATTGGCCGAGGTTGTCGACGAACTCGACTACCTGCTGATGTATGTCGACTGCGAGAAATTCGTGTCGGGATGTGTCGTAGGCAGCTTGAATTTCTAGTATCGCCTCAATATCCAGCACCGCGGTTGCGAGCAGGCTTGGGCGCGCACCATCGGAACTGCCGTTGGTGGCTCGTCCGAGTAACCATTCCAATTCCGTGGTCTCGTCTGAGTCAATACCCGCGAGGCCAGGCGCTTGGTCGTAGTGGTCAGCGATCCACTTTGTCACCTCACGGAGCCATCGTTCCGTCAATCTCTCGTCGCGCTTTCCCAACACAGCGCCCACCAGAACCAGTGAAATGGCCCAATTGTCGGAAATTGGATGCGCTAGGCCCGGATTGCTCTTGGCAAGTACTAAGAGATAGTTGACAACATCGCGACTCCGCGGGTCGCTCTCACGAAGCAACCAGAACGCGAGTAGGGCGAGAATTTCCGCAATACGCAAACACCGCACTGGGTAAGTGGCGAAGCTGGAAAACTCCCCTGAGTCGGCGAGTTCTTCCGCATCAAGGGCTTCGGCCCCACAGCGCTCCCAAAGCAACGTGGCGTAGTGCACAAAGGCGCGTGGAGCTAGGTCGAGAAAATCGTCCTCGGCCCTATCGGCATGCCAACGGGCAGCCGTCGATCGGCCGAGACACAGGGTGGCGTAGGCCGCGAGGTCGAGCCGATTTCGCTCACGGAGGCGACTCGCTAGAACAAGACACTCAACGACGGATGACTCAAGGGGCCGATGGTTGTCGAGCCATCGTCGCGAGAATCTCTCTATCTCGCGCGTTGTCGTGCTACCAGCGCCGATCGACCCAATAAGGCCGAGAAGCTCGTCGGGCATTTGACCAGCCAGTCCAACAGCGGGCGAGTCCTCTATGTATTCAGCAAGTCGGTCTCTTTCCCACGTTTCGAACGTTCCATCACCCTTTCCCTCGACGTAGTGCCCGTACTGCTGCGCACTGAGCGGAGCTTCGCCGATAAGTCGCCCAGTGGTGACAAGAACAGTTCGTCGTGGCAGCGCCTGATCGAAATTGGGATGAGATAGAACCGTGGTCCTGATCTCCTCCAGCTGATTACGCAGCTCGCGCCACTTGCGAAGGTCCAGATCCCCGGCTTTCGACTGAAGACTGTATTGCTTTACTTCGCCGTTCTCTTCGCGTTTAGCAATGAAGTCTTTGCCAAACTCGAACTGTCCATGTAGTGGGTGGATGTCGAAGAATCCCAAGGATCGAAGAATGGCCAAGAACGGAGCGTCGAACTCGCGCTCAGAAAGTTGGTCAAGATAGTTTTCGAGTACGTCTCGTAGCAAGAGATTCAGCTCGTTTCCGTTCGGTTATCTCCTTTAGCTTCGCTTCATGTTGCGACGTCCACTCCGCTTGCATCCTCTTCATGACCGACTCAGGAACGTTGTACCAACGCATCTTGTGAGTGCCATCGTCATTGAATGTCCACGGCATCGAATCCATGACTTCGAGATATATTTCAGGCGTCAATTCCTTTGCGTCGGTTACTTGGCCTGTGGCCACAGTAATCTCCGATATCCGCTGGAAAACCTGCTGCTTCCATGATGCGAGCCAAGTCATCGCCAGTTCGTCGATGGCGCTCTCGACAGAAGCGAAGTCTCCGGCGATTATTTCACGGCCTTGGATCGGTCCCGCCCCGACAACAAGCATGGGCTCTTGGTCGATGGCTTGGTCGCGGATAGTGACACGGGAGGCAGCGGGCATTTCCTGAACCATGTGAGGGCGAGCCTCTCGAAACATCTGGTCCTTTTCGGCCATTTTATCCATCCCCCACTGCAGCAACAGGGCGAGGGCGGCAGTTTCATACTCGGGTAAGTCGAACGGTGGCTGGATTGGCTACTCCTTTACTCGTTGGACAGTGTGCCAGCTACTTCATACTCTTGTAACGGATTCCTGTTGTGGCAGAAAAGTTCCAAGATTCTTTTGCTGTACATTTGCAACACAAGCCCAAAATCGAACGCTTATAACGCTTATGTCGAGACGCAGACCCGGCTGCGAAGCGCACGTCGAGCGAGGGCTTGGCTCTCTATGTGGCCTGGCGCCTAATGCGACTTGGTGAGGGCGCTGGGATTCGAACCCAGGACCGACGGATTAAAAGTTCGAATTGGCATTGTCCAGGCGTGTCCATGGGAGTCCAGATTTGGCGTAAATACGCCAGAAACGAGAACAGACGAATGAGCCTGGACGTGCCTAGACAATGGCAGAGAGTGGAGTTTGGCAGCGCATTGGCAGCGCACTGTGCGATCGGGAAGGATTCGCTAGGCCGACAGATGCACCTGTTACGCATGATCCTCTTCCTGGTTGGTTGGTCTATGGCCGCCTGTGCTGCGGAGACTCGAACTGCCGAGAACCGCAACCATGATCAACGATAGGACGTACTTCTAGACAGGTAGACGCGCCAAGATCACAACCAAACCAAGACGGCTGACCCATACCAAGAATGGAATCTGGCGCTCGCTCTGGGAGTCAAGGTCAAGCGCAGCGACGCGACGAAGGAGGCAGCCTTGACGCCCAGAGCGACGCCGATACAATCGCTTTGGGTTGGCCGTCGCTCCTCCGCCTAGGACATCTGTTCTCTATACTTTTGTATGACGAACCTCATGCTCTGCCGTTCTGCGGAGTCGCTCCCGGAAGGGGAGCTTTGGAGCTACGAGCCGAAACTTGATGGTTTCCGCGCTGTCGTGCTTCGCGACGGTCGGGTCACGGACATTCGCAGCCGAAACGACAAATCGCTTGCGGGGTACTTCCCCGAAGTACTGTGGGCGGCAAGCAAGACACTACCCGAGCACTGCATGCTGGACGGTGAAATTGTTGCCGTGGCTCGTGGGGGCTTCAGCTTTGAGTTGCTTCAACGACGCCTGGTTGCCAAAAGAGATTCGACCCCCGTGGCGTTCATTGCTTTCGATGTCCTCTCGTTGGAATGCGGGAGCACCGAGTTGCTGGCTCTGGAGTCTCGGCGAGAGTTGATGAGACGTGCTGTTCCCAGCAACGATTGGATCACAGAGATGGTGTCAACGGACAGTCCTGTGTCAGCCTCTGCATGGCTCCAATCTTGGCAGCGCGGCATTGAGGGCGTGGTCGCGAAGCGAGTGCGAGAGTCATACCGGGGCGGGAGCCGGCGATGGATCAAGATCAAGCGGCGCCAAAGCATGGATGTTGTCGTGGGTGGCTGTCGGCCGGGGAATCGCTTACTGCTCGGGGTTTTTGACAAACGCGGTCGATTTAGCCATGTCGGCGAGACTGTCCCTTTGAACCACTGGCAGGTGCAGTTGATTCGACAACGCATCGCGCTCGCCGACGCGGAGGTTTGGACCGGGCGACGCCCTGGAGTCGGGCATTGGGAAGGTGACAAATACGATGATTGGATTGACTGCAAACGTATGGCAGTGGTCGAAGTGTCGTACGCGCAGTTGGAGGGGTCGCGGTTCAGGCATCCCGTGAGGTTCCTGCGGTTACGACCCGATCGAGATGCGAGCAGTTGCACCGATGGCCAATTCGGTCAGGGCGGCCGTTGAGTGGGCCAGCCGGCGAGTCTAGGAGTCGCAATGTTCGCCAGCGGCGACGGTCAGGCGAACCGCAAGCTCGTCGAGGGTTGTTCTGCTCTGGCAGCGCAGTAGTGGCTTTATTGCGTGGTCCCGTGGCCTCACTTCGGCGTGGAGAAAGTCTCAAGGCTGGGCCCGGCCTTGACGACGAACAAGACGGCGGACCCATACTGGAACTCGTGCTCGGCGGTTGGCATGCGAGTCAAGGTCGAGCGGAGCGCTGCGACAAAGTCGGGAACCTTGACGCGGATGGCAACGCCTGCATACTTAACTGCGGGCTGCCGTCGCTACTGCCAGATGGCCTCCATTGGCTTGGATCCCAAAGTCGATTCCTGCCCGACCAACCTGCCACCAGTTATGGTGAGGTTCAAAGAATGCCGTGCAGTTCGACATCAGCGAGCCGAGATCCTTCCTGAATTGGTCCTGGATAGCGCGAGGTTCCGAGGGGTGCAGAAGCTGGGAGATCTGACTGCGCGTCATCGCCGGGGCAGGCGCAAGCGCCCTAGCCGTCTGATGGACAACAGACGCGCCTGCGATTCCTGACTGCGAAGCCTCCAGCCACCTTTGTGCCTCTTCCGCTTCTGCGGCAACATCTCGGACCATCGTTAGGATGTCTTGGAAGCCCTCGCCAATTCGGTTGCGCATGTCGGCAGCGTGGCTCCTCCATCGGTTCCTAGTTAGAAACAGGCCGAGCAAGGCCGCCCCAGCCAAGAGTGGAAACCAGGGTTCTTTCGCTACTGGCGCCGCGCGACGGATACCTTGCACAAGACCGTATCCGGTTGCGATCGCTAACCCTCCACCGATGTAAAGGCCTGTGCTCACGCCAGCTGTCACCGTCCCGGCGTTCACCGTTCTCCAGCGGGATGAGTGACCGACATTCAGGTTGAGTAGATCGGGGTCACTCGTCAAAGTGACAATCGGCGCTAGCAGATCGTGGACAAGCAGGGTCGGCAAATCGGATCGATCTCGTTCTTCCAGTTGACGTGCTCGCCTAGATGGTGGCAGGTGCGATGCGTCAATGACCCGCGTTAGTGGAACATAGTGTTCCCACCAAATGCGTGAGGCTTCCGCTCCATCGCAACGTCCTTCCGAAGATATGTGCGCAATCTTTCGAGGTACTTCAGACCAGACATGGTGTGCGATGAAGAGCCTGATCACTCCCACCTTCATTGCCAGCAGTAAGCGGGACATGGCTGCACGGCGGGAGGCAACAATCAATTCCGCCAAGATCGAACTGGTATCGCCGAGCACTGGATGCACTTTGAACGGTGCAGGCAGCTCGACGCCTGGCACCTGAGCGCGCAGAATGTCAAGGATAGTCCAGTGGGGCGAGGCAAGAGCCTCGACGAAGCGCACCCGCTGGGTAGGGGCTACGCGAGGAACTATCAATCCGGATTCCCGGGTCATACCACAAATATAGAGTCACGGGGTCCTGAAGCTCTCGCCACGCCGCAATGATCCGTTGAAGGGTCGGGACCCTCTTCCGACCGCGGGAGATCCAGGCTCGGGCTTCGACCCCCCACCATTGTTAAAGCAAGCCCAAGCGAGAGGAGTCATTCGAAAGCATCGTTCACGGATAGCAAGAGCTCGTAGGCACGCGGCCAGCCCGCGCTGACGAACAAGTCGAGAATCCTGATGATTGCTTGGAGGCACACTTCGTCTCGTGTCATAAGTTCACGCTGGTCAGCAAGAAGCCTACGAACCATGTCCACCACGAGATCTGCAGCCATGCTCTCTTGCTGATAGCCATCGATTGAGGCGCCAGCTGTGACTTCGGCGAGCCGCAGGGCTACGAGCGCCGGGACAATATCCAGGTATGCAGCAAGGGTCTCTACCAAGCTGTGTGCGATCCTTGCCGGTAGGGAGGGGAGGAAGATGTCAATGATTTCGAACACTTGTGGCTGTATCTGCCGGAGCAGATCCTCATTGCGAGGCTTCTTGTCGGAGACTTCCGTGATGGAAAGAAACAAAAGTTGATGTGCTGCCGAGTCCGCTAACGAGGCGATCGCTCGGGCGTCTTCTTGAGACCAGGCAACACTTGGGGTTTCAGCAACAATGTTGCGTAGTTCGTGGGTTGCAAGAGTGGTAATCGACTTCAGGACCGCGAAACCACGGGCCATGATTTCGGACCGATCATCGCGGGACGACGTGAGGGCGCCGTCGATGATGAGCCTAAGACGGTGAGGTAGTTCG